>Ga0126307_10002123_pt1 | contig 13318 bp, 15 predicted proteins | sample Plot28_FD_89955 | JGI IMG/M metagenome (GOLD analysis project Ga0126307, IMG submission 89955) | Serpentine soil microbial communities from UC McLaughlin Reserve, CA, USA - Plot28 | ecosystem: Environmental > Terrestrial > Soil > Grasslands | place: USA: UC McLaughlin Reserve, Lake County...
GGGTCCGGAAGTACCGCTGGTCACATCGCGAGTGCGAGCTCGGTGAATGCTGTCGCGAGGCGGAGCGGCGGCGCGGTGTCGGTGGCGAGGTCGTAGTGGCCGCGGCGGAGGTTCTGCACGAACGCGTGGCCGGCGGTGATCCGGGCGGCCGAACGGAACTGTTTCAGCCCGCGCTTCGGCCTTAGCCGCGCCTTCAACCGAGCATGATCGGGCGGACGTGGCGCCGGCGGGTTGCGCTGCGGGCGGTGGCCCGACTGGCAGGTACCCCGGGTCCTCACCGCTGTAGGTGGTGGCAAGGTGGCCCCGGGCGGGGCGGCCACGGTCATGTGAACTCCTCCCCACGCCCGGGGGCTTGTCACCGGTCGCCTTCCACGCTGCGCGGACGGGGGCACTTCGGCCAGAGGCGTCAGTCCTTGGTTCCGCGGTGGACGCGGCGATCCCGTGCCATGATCGGCCATGACCAGCCGCCGGGTCCCCGTCGAAGGCGTTGCGGGGCTCGGCTGGTTGGCCGTCGGCGCCGCAGTGACCACTCTGGTACGGCAACCGCGGACGCGGCCGCTCGTCCAGTCCATCGATGACCGGTGGTACGGCCTCGTTCAGCGCACCCATGCCCCGTTCCGCGAGGCCGCATCCCGGACCTTGGACGTCGCGTTCGGTACCACGCCGGACTGGACCGTCCGGGTTGCGGTGACCGCGCAACTGCTGCGCAACCAGCGGTGGACAGCCCTCATCGGTTGGGCGGGGACGGTCGCGCTCGGCGAGGTCTCCGTGGGGCCCCTGAAGTCAGTCGTCGACCGGCCACGTCCCGGCGCTCCCATGACCAGAACGACGATGGCGTCGTACCCGTCCGGTCACGCCCTGGCGGCCGCCACGACCGCTCCAGGTGTTGTCATCGCGCTCGTCCCGCCGGGTCGCGCCCGGCAGCGTCTGCTCGTCGTGGCTGTCCTGCTCGCCGGCGTCACCGCGCTCAGCCGGACTTTCCTCAACGCACACTGGCTGTCCGACGTCGTCGGTGGCTTCGCGCTCGGGACCGGCTACGCCCTTGTGGTTCCCGGGATGATCGACCTCGTCGAGTCAGCTGCCGCGGACCGATCTCGCGCGCCGGGGCGCCGCGGCGGACCGTAGCTCCGTCCCGGCGTTCCACCGAATGGTCAGGGACCCGGTCTCGTCGGGCGGCATGACCCAGCAGGAAAGGACGGCTCGGGCTGGCACGGCCCGGTCTGGCTCTCGCCGAGGTTGGCGATCGAAGACCAGTGCAGGTCGGCGTGCACGCTCCCGCCGGGACGCAGCAGCACCAGGACGGGCCGCACCGCGCGGTCGCACAACTGCCGGGTCGGCACCCGACGGCGGTTCGCGTCGAGCAGCTGCAGCCCGCCGGAGCCGTAGACGGTTCACGAGCGGCGCTACTGGTTGGTCAGCACCACGGCCGAGTACCGGCTGCCGGCGGCGCCCTCGACCCAGGCCAGACCGGCGGACAGCTCACCGGTGCGGCAGCGGACCGGACCAGCAGGACTCGGGGTCACGGTCGTCGCGGACCCGGTGGGCGAGACCGGCGCCCGTGTCGGTGCCGTCGTCGCCGATGTCGGCGCCTGCGTGGGTGCGGCCGTGGCTGTGGCGGCAGGCGGACCGCGGGACGAACCGCAGCCGGCGACCAGCACGGCACCGGCGACGACGCACAGCCCTCGGGTGGCATAGATGGCACGCACGACTAACCCTCCCTCTCGTGGGGCCGGAGACAATTCATGGCGGGGATCCCGGATTGCCGCCTCGGACGGCCACCGGCATGTCACGCCGGCTCAAGTCCCTTCACCCGCGGGACTTCTGGCACTTCATGGGATTCCTCCCGCGGCGGAGGCTGGAACGTGAGAAGGAGGCGATTCCGGACAAGTCGGTCACGACGGTCAGCGACCTGTTGTGCGCGCTCAGGTGACGTCGCGCCGGCGGAACCAGACGGTGGCGGCCGCCAAGATGGCGGCCGCGTAGAGGGCGAGGGTGGCTCCGGCGCGCTGTCCGGACACCGTCAGCGGTTGACCGGCGCCGGTCTCGACCTTGAAGCCCCAGTTCAACCACCCGCCGAGCAGCGGTCCGATGAGGTAGCGGCCGAGCCAGAGTTTCCATGCCACGACGAGCTGCTCGAGGACGGCGAAGTAGACGAACCCGACGGCGACCGCGGCGGCGGTCAGCCGGGCGGCGAAGGCGATGGAGAAGCCGAGTATTGCTGCGAAGGCGGCGCCGCCGATGCCGCGGAGCACAAGAAGTGCCTGGCTGACCCAGAGGTCGCTGGTGAGGCCGGTTGTGGTGCCGCGGGTCTGCGCGGCGATCAGCGCTGCGACGGTGAACAGTGCCTCGGCCAGCACGACCGCCGTGGCGGCGGCGACGACCAGTCCGAGGACCTTCGCGAAGACCACCCGCACGCGGCGCGGCTCCCAGTAGAGCAGCGACTGCATCGTGCCGGCCGCCCACTCCGCGCCGGCCGCGCTGGCGCCGATCAGGAAGGCCAGGATCATGCAGATGACCGCCACTGCCCGGCCGAAGTCCGGCAGCTTCACGGTGATGGCGTACGGCTGCTTCGGCGGACTGCAGTCGAACGGTTCCGCCGTTGTGGGGTCCGGGAAGCATTGCTGCGGATCTGCTTGCACCTCGGCCCGGGTCGGGAACGTGGCGTCCGGCGGGATCCGGCCGGCCCGTTGCTCGTCCTCGAACGAGGCCCGGGCCTGCTCGTAGCCGGCGAGCCGCTGCTGGTTGAAGCGGGCGAACTCCGCGGCATTGTCGTTGGTGTGGTTGGCGCCGTCGATCGCCACGATCACGGCGACGAGGAGGAGGGCGAGCGCACCGACGATGCGCACGAGCCGACGTGAGAACAGACGCAGGATCTCCACCCGGACCAGCCTCGTCACGGCGTCGCTCCCTCGGTGAGCGAGAGGAACACCGACTCGAGATCGGCGGCCAGCGGCCGCAATTCGCGGACGTAGTGACCTGAGGTGGCCAGAACGTAGCTGATCCGGGCCGGGTCGCCGGCGCCGGCGACGACGAGGTGGTCACCACCGAGCCGGACCTCCAGTCCGGCGGAGCGCAGCACCGCCTCGGCGGCCGGCAGGTCGGCCACCCGGACGAGCGCCTCGGCGGCCGAATTGCGCGCGCTGTCCACGACGTCCCGAACGCTGCCACTGGTGACGAGCCGGCCCCGGTTGATGATCGCCACGCCGTCACAGACCTGCTCGACCTCGGCGAGCAGGTGGGAGGAGACGAAGACTGTGGTGCCCGTCCCGCCGAGCCTGCGCAGCAGCTCGCGGACCTCCCGGATGCCGGCCGGATCGAGGCCGTTGCCGGGCTCGTCCAGCAGCAGCAGCCGCGGCTTCTTCAGCAGGGCCGCGGCGATGCCCAAGCGCTGGCGCATGCCCAGCGAGTAGCCCTTGACCCGGTCGCCGGCCCGGTCGCGCAGCGAGACCAGCTCGAGCACTTCCTCCACCCGCGCTGCAGGCAGGCCGGCGACGCCGGCGAGCAGCTGCAGGTTGCGGCGGCCCGAGAAGCCCGGGAAGAAGACCGGACTCTCCACCAGCGCGCCGACGTCGGGAATGACCGCAGGCAGGTCGTCGGGGATGCGCCTGCCGAACATCCGCATCTCCCCGGCGTCGGGCTCGACCAACCCGAGCAGGAGTCGAATTGTGGTCGTCTTACCAGACCCGTTCGGGCCCAGGAAGCCGAGGACACCCCCTTCCCCCACGGTCAGGTCTAGCCCGTCGACCGCCGGCCGCGGCGGGCGCCGAAACCGCTTGTAGACCTTCCGCAGACCCCGCACCTCGATGATCGCCATCGCCTGACCCCCTGCTGTGCGCCGCTGCACGCGAAGCACAGCATGCCGGTGCGAACCGCCAAAGGAGCCGGCGCCGCGCGGCGCGGTGTGGCCAGGCGACTGGTCCCAGTTCGGTCGAGGCGGTCAACCTACCTATGGGTTGGCTTTCGCCTACTGGGCTGGCCGGGTCTGTTGCATCCAGTGTGCCCGGGCAGGTGTCAGGCCTGGCGGAAGCGCTGATCACATCGCGAGCGTGAGCTCGGTGAAGGCTGTCGCCAGCCGAAGCAGTAGTGGGGTGTCGGCGGCGAGTTCGTAGTGGCCGCGGCGGAGGTTCTGCACGAAGGCGTGGCCGGCGGCGATCCGCGCGGCTGACCGGAACTGTTTCAGCCCGCGCATGGGCCGCAGCCGCGCCTTCAACCGAGCATGATCGCTTTCGATCGGGTTGTTCTCGTATTGCTCCGTGATGTGCGCTGCCGTTGGGACCTGGTCCTCGAGCACTTGCAGGTACGGGCCAGCCTTATCCGTGGTCACCTCGACCGGCGCCGGCCCGTACCGCAGCGCCCGGGTGAAGAACCGGCGGGCCGCCGCGGTGTCCCGCTGCTCGGACAGCAGTATGTCGATGACCCGCCCGTACTGGTCAACCGCCCGGTACAGGTACCGCCACCGGCCGGACACCTTCACGTAGGTCTCATCGACGAACCAGCGGTCCCCGGTGGCGTGCCGGCACGGCGGGCGGCCTCGGCGAACAGCGGGATGAACCGCTGCACCCACCGATACACAGTCACGTGGTCCACCTCGACGCCGCGCTCGGCCAACAGCTCCTCCACATCCCGGTAGGACAGGCCCGTACCGCAGATACCAGCGGACCGCGACCGTGATCACCTCCGCTGGAAACCGGAACCCGGCGAACGCCGACCGGTCGACGTGGGAACGGACGGTTCGAGGTCGGCGCACGCGCCCAGCTTCCTCGGCCGGACCGACCGCCACGACGCGGGCCCCCGCGGATGCAACAGACCCCGTGCAGGTCGTCCTTGACCGTCAGTATTCACACTGTGAATACTGACGGCCATGGCGATGGGGCACGTGCTGCTGGGGCTCCTGGTGGGTGGTGAGCGGCACGGCTACGACCTCAAGCGGCTGTACGACGAGCGGTTCCCTGCCGCCCGACCGCTCGCCTTCGGGCAGGTCTACACGGCCCTGGACAGCATCGCCCGCCGCGGCTGGGTGGAGCCGACCGGGACGGCGAAGGCCGGGGCGGCGGAGCGGACGTCGTTCCGGCTGACGGCCGAAGGTCGGGCGGAGCTCGACCGGTGGCTGGCGGAGATCGAGCAGCCCGCGCCGCACGCCGGCAACCCCTTCCAGCTCAAGGTCACGCTTGCGCTGCTTGCCGCCGGCCCGGAGGTCGCCGGCGCGTACCTGCGGGCCCAGCGCTCGGCCCACTTGGCCCGCATGCGCCACTACGTGAAGGTCACCACCGATCCCGACGCCGCCGTGGCCGAGGTGCTGGCCGCCGACTACGCGCTCACTCATCTGGAGGCGGACCTGCGCTGGCTCGAGGCCGCCGAGACCCGGGTCGACGCCCTGGCTCGGGAGCTCGCCGCTGCCCCTGGCCACCCCACCCGGGCAGCGGCGTCCACATCGTCCCCGAAGGAGTCCCGTCGATGAAGCATGCCCGCGAAGCCGACCCGGCCGAAATGCGCGACCCGGTGCTCGTGGCCCGGTCGGTGGTGAAGAGCTACGGCGACAGCCCGGCCTTACGGGGCATGAGCCTGCACGTCGAGCGGGGGGAGATCCTCGCCGTCAGCGGTCCGTCCGGCTCCGGCAAGTCAACGCTGCTGCTGTGCCTCGCCGGGGTGCTGCGGCCCGATGCCGGCGAGGTCCGGCTGGTCGAGCGGGACGGGTCCGGCGAGCGGGTGATCAGCGCCGAGTCCGAGGCCGGCCGGTCCCGGCTGCGCCGCACCCGCTTCGGCGTGCTGTTCCAGTTCGGCCAGCTCGTCCCGGAGCTCACCGCGGCCGAGAACGTCGCGCTGCCGTTGCTGCTGGAGGGCAGCCGACGCCGGCCCGCGCTGGCCGTCGCCCGGGACTGGCTGGACCGGTTCGACGTGGCCGAGCTGGCCGGCGTGCGGCCGTCGGAGATGTCGGGCGGGCAGGCCCAGCGCGTGGCGGTCGCCCGGGCGATGGTCACCGAGCCCGAGGTGCTGTTCGCCGACGAGCCCACCGGCGCGCTGGACACCGTGTCCGGCGACCGGGTGCTGCCCAGCTCGTCCGGGTCACCCGGGAGGCTCGGACCTCGGTGGTGCTGGTCACCCACGACGCCCGGGTGGCTGCCCACGGCGACCGGGAGGTCGTCCTCCGCGACGGCGTCGTCACCGGCTACGAGCTTCCGGCACCCGCGTGAGCGGCATGCGGGCGGCGACGACGCTCCGGCTCGCCGCGGCCGGGTCCCGCGTCGACGGGCTGCGGATCACCCTCACCGCGGCCGGGGCCGCGCTGATGACCCTGGCGCTGCTGGCCGCACTGACCGTCGCGGCGATCGGCCCGGACGACGGCCCCTACACCTCCAACCTGCTCAACGAGGAGGGCCTGCACCCCGGCGTGGTCATCGCACTGCTGGGGCTGTGCGTTCCGGTGCTGGTGCTGCTGGCCCAGTGCAGCCGGATCGGTGCGCCCGCCCGGGACCGGCGGCTGGCCGCGGTCCGGCTCGCCGGCGCGTCACCCGCGCAGGTCACCCGGGTTGTCGCGGCGGAGTCGGGCCTCAGCGCGCTGCTGGGGTCGCTGCTCGGCGTGGCCGTCCACTCCGCGCTCCGCACGGCCCTCGACGAGCGGGTGGCCGGCGACGTCGTCGCCTACCGCGGCAGTACGGGATCCACGCCTGCCGACAGTGCGCTCCGCCTGCCCACCGACGTGACGCTGCCCTGGCTCCAGGTCGTGCTGGTCGCCGTCGCGGTGCCGGCGCTGGTCGTCCTGGGCACCACATGGGCGCTGCGCTCGATCGCGTTCACCCCCTTCGGCATGGTGCGCCGCTCCCGTACCAGCCCCCCGCGGCTGCTGCCGCTGGCGCTGGTCGGCGCCGGCCTCGGCCTGCTCGGCGCGGTACCGATCATCGACCGGACGGCCGGCGGACTGTCCGTCACGCCGTTCACCATCCTGGCCTTTCTCGGTGCCGGCATGGCGACGGCCGGTCTCCTGGCCGGACAGGGCGCGCTCGCCCAGCTGATCGGTCGCCACGTGGCCGCCCGGACGTCGCGCCCGGCCCTGCTGCTGGCCGCGCGCCGCATGGTGTCCGACCCGTTCGCAGCGACCCGCGCCACCGCCGTGCTCACCGTCGCCGTCCTGGTCGGCGCCGCCGCCCGGCACCTCCGCGAGGTCGCCCTCGCCATGCGCTCCGGCGCTGACGACTTCTTCACCGGCGCCTACGACCTCGTCGACCTCGTCCTGCTGGTCGCCGGCGTCCTCGCCGTCCTCGGCCTGCTGGTCGCGGCGTCCGACGGCGTCGTCGCCCGCCGCCGGACCTACGCCGCGGTCGTTGCCGCTGGGACGCCGCGCGGGGTCGTCGGACGGGCAGTGCTGGCCGAGGTGCTGCTCCCGCTGGTCCCGTCGCTGCTGATCGCCATGGTCGTCGGCACGCTCGGTGCCGTCGGCCTGTTCGGCCGCACCGCCGAGGCGTACGACCCGGCCCTCAACGCGCCGCGCGAGGTGGCGGTGGGGCTGGCCTGGGGACCGCTCACCCTGACCTACCTCCTGGCCGTCGGGGCGGCCGCCCTGACGACATCACTGAGCCTGCTGTTCCTGCGTACCGCCACCGACATCGGCGAGATCCGCGCCGCCGCCTGAACGCGGCCGCAACCCGGTACTGTCCACCACCACGCACAGCCGGACCCGAGCCCGACTGCGCCGGGGTGACGCAGCGGGCGCGAGCTGCGACCGAGCCAGCCGATCGAGCTGCCCCGCGGCGGGCAGGTCGGTGGGCGGCGTCGACTGCATCGGGCGCTGACCCGGGTCCTCGCGGCCACCGACCGGCTCCGCGAGCCCGTCGCCGCTGACCTCGTACCGGTCCGCATCACTGACATGGCAGGCACCCGGCGCTCACCGCCGGGGCCGACCCCTCGACCGGCTGGACGAGCGTTGACAAGAGAGGGGTGCCACGTGCGGACGTCCGTGCCGGCTACCTGTTCCAGCTGAGAAGAGCTCTGACGAGGTCGTCAGGATTGAACTCCGGCCGCGGCGGCTCCGGGCATGCCGATAGTTCGACGGAGCCGCGGACGACCCGCAGCAACGCCTCGATCGTACGACGCTGATGGAACAGATTGTCGCCAGGCACGATCGCCACAGGCATCTGCAGCTCGGCCAACTCGGCGTCGGCGACCCCTCGCAGCGTCTCCCCGACGAGCATCCCCTCCGGGACCCCCTGCCGCCGGGACCACGCGTCCAACCGCGGGTCGCCGGCGGTGGCCGGCCACGCGAGCACCAGCCGCTGAACCCGATCAGGATGGTCGACGGCGAGACGGACGGCCACCGAGCACCCGTTCGACCCGGCCACCACCGTCAAGGGCACTTCAGGGAGCACACCCAGCAAGTGCCGGACCTCCGCCGCCCAGCTGTCCGGCCGCGGCAGCCGGTCGGGCGCGACGACCTCGACGCCGGCGCCGGCCAGACCAGCCACCACGCCCGCGCGCACCCAGAATCGCTCGGCGTCCATGTCCTCCCACAGACCACCGTGCACCAGCACCATCACGGATCGATCCTCACACGCAACCAGCGGCATGAGTGAGCATCGCCACTTTGCCCTCCTGGGCAGGCGCCTAGCCCAAAGGTGCAATCTAGAGCTACGCCTGTAGCGCATCAGTGCTACCCGTTTCATCATTGTTGGTTACGGCGCCCCGACGCGGCTGTCGCCTCTTCGGGTGCTGTCACCGAGAGGAGCACGGCAATGGTCAGCTGGCCAGGTCGGCCCGTCGACGAAGCGTCTACCGACCTGCTTCCGCCCGTTAAGAGACTTCTCTGTGAACTCGGTGTCTTGGAGGACAGGGGAAGCGATCTCACGAACTCCACCGCCGAAGAGAGGGAGAGGTGGGCAGACAAGAACGTCTTTCTAGGTCGGGTTGATACGCCTCACAGTCTCCAGGTCATCACGGCCGGAAGCCTGCGCTTCAGTCAGCAGGCAGCGAAAGTCGTAACGTACCTGGGTGGCGTCGCCGGAATCGCGGCGACCGTGAGATCGTTCTGGAGCGGCGTCTCTTCACTGGAGAGAGCAGTTTACATCGGGGCAGCAGCCGTACTCATAGCGTCGGCCGTATTCTCGGTGGCGATCATCGTCCGGTCCGACGTGCAGGCACGCGCCATGGCCCAATCTGCAGAGTACGACGCACGCGGTCGCATCGCGGCAACCTTCCTACAGGCCGCATACCCCTATCCTCCAAGTCGTGAGCCGCGCGAAGCAACAACCTATTACATCAAGAGCACCGAGAATCCCGATGCCTGGGTCCAGGTCAAGCGCTTCGATTGGACTCCTGACGGCATAATCTTCACAACCGCCAACAACCGCCATGTACGCGCGGAGAACATCTGCGACATCAAGTCGAACGTGCCCGCGTAGAGCGCGTATCGTCCCTCGGATCGTAACTGGTCAGGTACGTATAGCGTGGGCTGAGCCGTGAGCAGTCAAGCTGCTGATGGGATCCAGGGACGTCCCTGGGCGAGCATGACGAGGGCGTCGAAGAAGTGGACCCCGTGTTTGGCTGCCGTGCTGAGGTAGCTGCGTATCGCGCAGAACTGTCTGGCTCCGGTGAGGGTGCGCAGGCAGCCGGACACCTTCTGCCTCAGCTTGATCATGCGGATGTCGCGCTCAGATCCGTTGTTGTCCGCCGGCACCCGCCGGTCGGTGGTGAACCGCAGGTAGTCCTCCTGGCGGTCTGCCAGCCGGTGAGCCAACGCGTTGTGGGCGCGCATGAGCTTGCTGGAGCGGGCCGCGGTCTGGTTGATCCCGAGCTGGGCGGCGCAGCGGTAGAGGCGGATCTGCTCGGCCAGCGCGGCGGAGTCGGCCGAGTCCTGCCCGGCCGCGGCCGCCTCGGCGACCAGCTTCTGCATCCCCACCAGCGCCTCAGCGGCCTGCGCGGCCCAGCACCAGCTGCCCTCCGGCGAGAGGTCGGCCACGCCGACCAGCTCCCTGACCACGTGAGCACAACACAGCTGATGATCGGCATCGGCGTAGGTGTCATACGGGCGCCAGGCATCGTGAACCGCGACCCCGCGGAAGGCGGGAAGCACACCGGCAGCGTCCATCGCGGCCACCCCGCGGCGGGGATGGCAGCAGATCAGGGTGTAGGTCTCGGTCCGGGCGCAGTGCACCCAGTGCAGCTTGCCGGCGACCCGGAACCCGGTCTCGTCGAAGCCGGCCACGGCCGCGGCGGCCAGCTTCTCCCTTACGTGGCCCAGGAACCCCTCGAGCCTGTCCGCAGCCCGCGCGGCGATCCCCGACACGGTGCCCTCCGACAGCGGCGTGCCGAACAACTCGGCCAGCGCCTGCGCAGTCCGTTTCTTGGACAGGAACTGGCCCACATACAGGTAGACGATGATCGCGGCGATCCGCGGGCCGTACTGCACCGGCGCGGTCACGCCGTCCGGAGCGCTGCCCCGCGTCCGCTGCCCGCACACGCACTCCCGCTCAATGAGCTGGTGTTCGGTCACCTCGATCTTCAGCGGGGGCAGATCGAACTCCTGCCGCCGCTGCACCCCGGTCACCGGCCGACCGGCCAGTGGCCGCCGGCAGCCCGCGCAGCAACCCGGCTCATGCGGCACCTCGCGGTCCGGGACGGCCACCTGCCGCAGCGTCCTGCCCTCATGCCCGTCCTGCCCGCCCGGCCTCCGGCCGGTCCTCTTCCGCAGCGACTTCGGCTTCGGCGCCGGCTTGCCCAGCCCATCCGAGCTCGGCGGCTTCGAGGAGTTGCGGGAGTTCTTCCCCGCCTGCGCCTCCAGCTCCGCGATGCGCTGCCGAGCCTCGGCCAGCTCCGCGCGCAACTCCCCGGCCACCGCCTGCGCGGCCAACAACTCAGCCCGAAGACTCACCACCAACGCAGCGAGCACCTCGTAGCAGGGCGCGGGCTGACCGGCAGGCACCCACGGACCCTACGAACACAAGACCCACCGAACCAGCATCGAAGATCAACACAGCGTGTCGCGCACGATCCTGGACGAATCACCCACCGACCCGGACACCTGACCAGTTACCGTGACCGCTGATAGGGACCTTGTCGGGTTCCAAAACTGGGCGCAAGCCGATGACCTGTGGGAAGGGCGCCGGCGGCGCTCCGGGATGATCGTGGGCCGTGTTGCTGCGGCTGCTGTACTTGATCTTTGTCCGGCTGGTCGGTTGGCTGGTGCTGCTCGCCCGCTCGGGCGCATCCAAGGACGCCGAACTGCTGGTGTTGCGTCACGAGGTCGCGGTGCGGCGAACCAGTCCACGGCCGCGGCTGGACTGGGCCGACGGGCGGTCCTGGCCGCGCTGATCCGACGGTTACCGAAGCCGGTCAAGAGCCACCGGCTGAACACCCCGGGCACGGTGCTGCGGTGGCATCGCCGCCTGGTCGCCAGGAACTGGACTTACCCGCACCGCCGGGGCCGGCCCCGCTGCCCGACGAGGTCGCGGCCCTGGTCGAACGCCCGCCCGGGAGAACAGGTCGTGGGGCTACAAGCGGATCGGTGGAGATCTTGAAGGTGTCGACCTTCCACGGCTTCAGCTCATAGTCGCGCCAGATCTTGGCCACCGCGTTGTGGCTGATGCCCAGCCGGGCCGCCAACGTCCGCGTCGTCCAGTGCGTGGAGGTATCCGCGGGTGTCTCGGTCAACGTCAGCCGCACCACCTCCGCCTGCGGAGTTGTGGTCGGCACCCACTCATACGAAACCCTCGGCAGGCCCGATTGGTCACTTCGGGATCGCTCACTCGTGGGAGGCGGTGAATCTTGGGCGTTGGGAGCTGTTTGACGTCGATGGAGTGGTGTTACGGTCCGCGTCCGGCTTGATCAATAAGGCGGTCCCGGCGCGGCGATGCAAGCGCCGGCCGGGACCTCGACGGGATGGAGCCCCGCCGTGACCGAATCATCTCGCATGTGCGAGTACGTCGACGAGCAGGTGTTGCTGTTCGTCGAGCCGCCCACCGCGTCCCACTCGACCATTCGGCTGCGGGCTACCGGTCTGGGTGTGGGTGCGCTGCTTGACCGTGTCCGGTTCCAGAACTGGGACAATGGGGTCTGAGCTGCGGCTTTCATGCTGCTGGCTGGTATTCGTTCAGGAGGCCGCCGAGGATGGTTCGGCGCCTGATTCGTCGGGCTGGTTGGGCCGGGATCGGGTCGTCCGGCCGTGGTGGGCGTAGCTGTCGGGACCGATGCGGGCGCTGGCCGTTGTAGTGCCGCGCGTACGCGTTCAGCACGTACCGGAGGTGCCGTTCGCCGAAGACCAGCAGCCGGTCGGTGAGCTCGGTGCGGATGGTGAGCACGAACCGCTCGGCGTAGGCGTTCGCCCGCGGGCTGCGCGGCGGGATCTTGAGCACGGTGATGCCGGCGTCGGCGAGCACGGTGTCGAACGTGGCGGTGAACTGGCCGGCCCGGTCCCGGATCAGATACCTGAACGCCGTCGCCCGCTCGTCCAGATCAAGGAGAAGGTTCCGGGCCTGCTGGGCGGTCCACGGCCCGTCCGGGTTCGCGGTGACGCCCAGGATGTACACGTAGCGGGATTCCACCTCCACGACGAACAGCACGTACAGCCGCTGCAGCGTCACGGTCTCGACGTGGAAGAAGTCGACCGCGAGGACCCCGGACGCCTGGGCCCGCAGAAACTGCCGCCAGCTCGGGTCATGGTGCCGGGTCGGCGCCGGCGGGATCCCGGCGCGCCTAAGGATCCTGCGGATGGTCGACGCGCCGATCTGGTGGCCCAGCTTGAGCAGCTCGCCCTGGATGCGCCGGTACCCCCACCGACCGGTTCTCGCGGGCGAGCCGCTCGATCAATGCGGCGACTTCTTCGGGTAGCCGCGGGCGGCCGGTGCGGTTCGGGTACGTCCAGCTCTTGGTCACCAGGCGGCGATGCCAGCGCAGCACCGTGCCCGGCGTGACCAACCGGTGACCCTTCACCGGCTTCGGCAGCCGCCGGATCAGCGCGGCCAACACCGCTCGGTCGGCCCAGTCCAGGCGCGGTCGAGGGTTGGTTCGCCGGAGCACCGCCACCTCGTGCCGCAGCACCAGCAGCTCGGCGTCCTTCGACGCCTCAGTGCGGGCGAGCAGCGCCAGCCAGCCAACCACTCGAATGAAGATCAAGTACAGCAGCCGCAACGACACGGTAAACGATCATCCCGGAGGGGTCTGGCCCCCTCCGCCGCAGGTCATCGGCTTGCTCCCACTTCTGGAACCCGACAGGTTCGGCCAGCGAGCACCGTTCGAGCACCGGAACGTCCACACTCGACCGACAAACGATCTCGCCGTCCGTATATGCGCAGGTCAGAGGCCTGTTACGGGTGCGCCGCCAGGGACTCGAACC
>Ga0126307_10002124_pt1 | contig 13318 bp, 13 predicted proteins | sample Plot28_FD_89955 | JGI IMG/M metagenome (GOLD analysis project Ga0126307, IMG submission 89955) | Serpentine soil microbial communities from UC McLaughlin Reserve, CA, USA - Plot28 | ecosystem: Environmental > Terrestrial > Soil > Grasslands | place: USA: UC McLaughlin Reserve, Lake County...
ACTCTGGGCTAGGACGGACCCCCAGCCGCCGCCAGCCGTTTCCTCTCGGCAGCTTCGCGCCGCTGCTGCTCGAGGACCCGAGCGGGTACAACGGTCTCGCGCTCGCCAGTCCGCTGGAAGTCGAAATGGTCGACCCCCAACGCACGCAACACGGCTGTTTCCACCGCTGAAAACTCTGCCGAGCTTTCCGGTTGAAGCGCATGGGTTCACGCAAGGCGATTGGCGGATTGGTGATGAGCCGGCCGTGCTGGATGACGTTCTGGAGGTCGCGTGGAGCATGTAGGGATGCATGAGAACCACGTCACCGAAGTCTCCAGTCAGTTCTATAAACTCGTGGCACTGCCGGATGAGAGCGCTGAAATCGAACTCCGTTGGCAGGACGCCCTCAGCGTGGTCAGCTAGGAAGCGTGCGACTACCCGGACGGAGTCTGGTGAAATAAAGGTACCGCCGCCCTGGTGGCGCATGTCGGTCCAGAGCACGAGGTAAGGAGTCCCTGCTCGGGCGAGTCGAGAAAGTGGCGGAAGAAGTCTCCATCTTTGTGCCAACCCTCCAGCTCCGGCGACGGTGGGGCCCAGGATCTGTCGTCTCCGACGCCAAGGTTGGCAATGAAGCCGTCAGTCCAGTTCCACGGCAGCTGGATCCGGTCCTCTCCTCCGAGAAGCTGAACGGCCGCGGCGAAGGCCTTGGGAGCGAACTTCCGCGCGTCCGCCGACGCAAGCGCCGACAGGTGGATGCGCTTCTCCTGCCACTGCGACGGATCGTCGCGATCGTAGCCGAATCTGAGCCAGGCGCGGTCAATCCACTCCTGCGCCGAAGAGTGGTTGAAGCAGTCTTTGACGATCACATAGCCGTAACGGAGGAAGTGCTCGACTTCACCGGTGGTGAGCTGTTCGCGGTCCACGATTGTCCTCCCAAAGGAACTGACGCTCACGCCGCTGGCTCGCGTGGCTATCGCAGATAAACCGATAATTCAGACCTGGGTTTCGACGCTAGACAGGTACCGCATGTGCTGTCAAATGTGGCAGGCATGGCGCAAGAAGCAGCGGAAAGGCCGGGGAGCGAGATAGTACGTGGCTGCTTACTTAACGGGAAACGCAGGTTGATGTGGGCGAGGTCGCGGCTCGTGTGCCGCTACCGGAATGACTCTCGCGCGGACAACGTCGGAAAGCGACGGACCTCGCACATTCATTCGCTGTCGCTACGAGATGAGGCCCGATAGGCTCGTGCTCGGCGAGAATGCGTCCCGTATCGGCCTTTCTAGATCCTCGTGCCGGCTCGCGGGGACGCGGGAAGGTGCGCCGTCGTGACGGTTGACAAAGAGCTCTTCGCCGACACGCTTCCTACCTATCTCACGCGGTTCGTAGGTCGTGATCGTGAAATCACAACGGTGCTATCGATGCTGCATCCGGGCCGGCTCGTCACCCTCTGTGGGGTAGGAGGCGCAGGCAAGACTCGACTGGCTATCGAAGCGGCAAAGCGCAACCGGGCTGAATCCGGCGCCATGGAGGACTACGAAGTGTATTGGGTGCCGCTCGCTGGCATAGGCGATCCGACGGAGATGTCGAGGGTAGTGGCTACGGGAATTGGCCTCACCGGTCCGCTCGGTGATCGACCGCTGGCTCCCGTCCTGAGGACGCTGAGAGATCGGCAGGCGCTGCTCGTACTGGACAACTGCGAACAAGTCGCCGCCGCATGTGGCGAGTTGGTGGCATCGCTGCTCGCCGCCTGCCCGACGTTGACCGTACTTGCGACCAGCCGAATTCCTCTTGAGATCGCGGCCGAGGACGTGTTTGCCACTCCGCCCATGGGTGGCGCGGCACTCCCGTCGGATCCGTTCCAGAGTGATGCGACGGCCCTGTTTCTCGACCGGGCGACGTCAGTCGCTGGGTCCTATGCGTTAACCGAGCACAACGCCAAAACGGTTGGTGAAATCTGTGACGTGCTATATGGCTTGCCGCTCGCCATCGAGCTCGCGGCCAGCTGGATCCCAGTGCTGTCACCACTTGACTTGCTTGAGCATCTCCGGGCAGCCGACACCGCTCTCGCCTCGGACACCGCGCTCGTCGAGGAGCGTCATCGCAGCCTTGCGGTGATCTTGGATAGTTCCTGGGGCTGGCTGAGCGCGACGGAGTGCACCGTGCTGAGCGGGTTGGCGATCTTCGTCGGCGGTTTTGCCCGGGAAGCGGCCGACGCGGTGGCGGGTGCCAATCTTGGCGTGCTGGCCGCATTGGTCGAACGTTCGCTCATCCAGCGGCTGCCGGATGCGCGGGGAGGGTCACGCTATCAGCTCCACGAACTCATCCGTACCTACGCATTGGGTCGGCTAGGAGATGACGGCCCGATTCGGGCCCGACACTTCGCGTACTTCCTCGAGCTTGTGGAAAGTCTTGAAACGTCCTGGAACACCCCAGTGGAGCCGCTGTGGTCCAATCCCATTGTGGCTGATCTCGCCAACGTGAGCGCCGCAATGTGGTGGGCCTTGGATCGGGGCGACGCTGACGGAGCGTTGCGCATGTCGGCCGGCCTCAACAGGTTTTGGATTTTCTCTTCTCCCCCGCCAGCCGTCCGCCGGGCGTGGCTGGAGGCCGCGTTGGGCCTGCCGTGGTCGCCTTCGAGTGTCAGCGGCATCCGCGCTCGAGCACGTGCGTATCACATTTCCGGCCTCCTCAAGTATGCAACCGACCCGGTTGCCGCTCAGGGATTGTTTCAGCAGGGACTGATGCTCTTTGAAGAGATCGGTGACGAGGCCGGTGCGGCAGCCTGCATCCTAAATCATGGGGCGGCCAACCTTGTCATTGGCGACGTCAAGACAGGTAAGCGCGAGATAGCCGAGGGCCTGGCCCGCTGCCAAGCCTGTCATGACGCTGTGGGTGAGGCGTGGTGCTACCAGATGTTGGGGGTTGCGGCCTTCTTCCTCGGTGATTACGGCGAGGCGTCCTCATACATGGTTGAGAGCATCAGCCAGTTCCAAAGGCTGGATGCCCCGCTCGGGGCGTGCCACGCGCAGGTTGATTTGGGTTTGACACTTCGCGTACAGGGCAAGCTGGCCGCTGCACTGGATGCCTACCGGCAGGCCCTGCACTATCAGAGGGAATATCGAATCACGACCGAGAGTGGCGACATCATCGAAGGCCTCTCGTCGATTGCGGCCGCGCTAGGTCACCTCGACCTGGCCGCGAAGCTGTGCGGGGCGGCTTCGGGATGGCGGGAGACCTATCAAGAGGAATCGTGGTTCCCGATGCCCAGCAACTACCAGAAGTCGGCCGCAAGCGTCCGCCGGCGCCTCGGCGAGCGCGCCTGGCTGGAGGAGTATGAGGCCGGGAGAAAGCTGAACCCAGAGCGGGTTATGGGTCTTGCGGAAACGGCTGTATCTGATTTGGACGAAGACCTTCAGCGCAGATCGTCGGGCCTGACCGCCCGGGAGATCGACGTCCTGCAGCTGGTGGCCGACGGGCTGAGCAACGCTGAAATCGCCGAGCGGCTGGTGGTCAGTCAACGTACTGTGCACGCCCATCTGCGATCGATCTTCGACAAGCTCGGCGTGAACAGTCGGACCGCGGCGACACATGCAGTCGCCTCCCTTTTCGATCTTGAAACATTACGACATGCCGCCGTCCAGAATAGAAATGAAGTGCCGAATGCAGGCGCAACTGGTCAGGCAAAACCGTCTGCCAAGAGCGCGCGCTCCACTGGCTGACCACACGCAGACAGCCGTGCCGAGAACAAACTGTCATGGCGGACAACCAATCAGGGTGGGTGGATCTGTTCGGCAACCCTGTTGCGGGAACCTGGGCCCGACAGCAGGGCCGACATCAAGCTCGGCTGCTTCAGACCGGATGGAGGTCCCCGTTGGGCCCGAATCGCCCGACGATTGATCAGTAAGTCGTTCGTCACAGCCTGCCGACTTATTTGACCGACCCGTGGCTCGGCGGCGGGAGCTTGCCGAACTGCCTGCTTGGCGACAGAAGCGCGATTGCCCCGGACGTCTCCCGCAAGGCCGACGCAGGTAGCCACCTCTGCCGGCCGACCTGTGCTGCATGTGTTCGAGCGCGCACCGTTAACCGGTTGCCCCACTGGAAGGGCCGTGATCGGACGGCACCGGCTGCACCATTGGCCGGCCGCTTCCAATGGGTGCGCAGCCGCCGACCGAATCTTGCTCCTTGCGGTTTCCCCGCTCGATCAACTTAGGCAAATCTGCCGATGCAAGGGGGACAAGGAAGCGCGAGATTTGAAGACAGGGGAGATCACGAATAGCGCCCTCATCTATCACCCAGAAAGGAGCCTGAAATGATAAGCAAAGTCTCCCGAAATGCCCTGCTAACCACCAGCGCTGGCATCATCATCGCCACCACTGCTACCGCAGCACGCCGGTCTCAGCATGAACCGTCGAAAGCAACGACACGTTGCACGGCGCATTCCGTCGACGTGCGGCCATTCAGTCCGAGCCAGTCGAGTCGTCCACCGCAGTTAGCGACTTGTGGGCGCGTGGAAACCGCCTCAAGCAACGCTTTCAGTATCGCAACCACAACACACTAAGGAAATAATCATGACCGCTACCGCAACCACCCCGGGCAAAACCGTACATAGCCCTCGACCCACACATCCACATCGAGCTGTTCTCCTTGTCGTCGGATTTGCTGCCCTGGCCGCCGTCCTGGCACTCGCCGGATGGCTGCTTACCAGCTCATCTCTGCGGACCGCACCGATCGCGCCCGCCTCGGCGGCAGCGCCGCCACAGCAGGGGCCGTCGGCACCGGCGCAGGCAAGCGCCGAATCGAATGAAGGCAGCGTTGCTGACTCAGGAACGTATGCCCAGTTCTGCCAGGCCAGCCCGACACTATGCAGTACGCCGGCGGCTGTACCCCGCGACACCGGATATGCCCAGTTCTGCCTGGGCAGCCCAACGCTATGCAGTCCGCCGGCCGCACCGCGCAACAGCGGATACGCCCAGTTCTGCCTAGACAGCCCCACCCTGTGCACAGTGGGCAAACGCAATTAGTCGCACAAGCGCAGTCGGATTGACTTCCACCGGTTGTTCGACCGAGGGTTGTGATCATGCACCCGAGGTCGAACAACCCGTGGAGCATCTGACGACGCGGGTTGCCTTCAGTAAACGCTGGTCACCGCCAGCGCCGCCCATAGCCAAATTCCTATCAAGCGCACGACCCGGCAGTGTCAGATGTGCTTATCTAGTGGGTTTCTGACAGTCAAATTAAACAGAAAGGCGCGAGACACATGGCACTACCACAAGGCGACAGCGGCGTCGGCCATTCAATTGGACTGGAGTTCGACGGCATCACGATCAAGGCGATCACCGAGGTCACCGCGCTCAAGATGGAGCAGGACATAGTGGAGTATAGGGAAACGTGCGTGGGGGCGCTCAGGTGTCGCTGAACTGGCGTTGCTCTAACAGGAGTGCCTGCGGACTACTGCGTCCACACACGCGGTGGGACGATTGGCGCCGCCGTACTGGCCTGCGCACCGAGCTGCCGGAGCCGAGCAGAAACTGTTCTGTTCGCTGGCTCCAGGAGGTGGCTTGGTGAGTGTGGATGCCGAGCTGTTCGCCGATCGGCTGCCCTCGTATCTGACCCGGTTTGTCGGTCGCGAACAGGAAATCGCTGAGCTCGAGGCCATGTTGGCCCCGCGCGGGCTGGTCACGATCTGCGGGGTGGGCGGGCTCGGGAAGACCCGGCTAGCCATCGAGGTAGCGAATCAGATATCGGGCGCCGAAAAGCCTCGAACGGACGACGTCTTCTGGGTTCCGTTGACCGGGGTGCCGGATCCAGCGGAGCTGCCGACTGCGATCGGGCAGGGAATCGGGCTGCACGGCCTGTCAGGGGCTGAGCCGCTTCGCGCGCTGGTCGCTGCCCTCGCCGATGCGGCCGTGCTGCTGGTGCTTGATAACTGCGAGCACATTGCGGCCGCGTGCGGAGAGCTGGTAGCTGAGTTGCTGGCCGGCTGCCCACGCCTGACGGTGCTAGCGACCAGTCGGATCCCGCTCAGGGTGGAAGCGGAGCAGGTGTTCGCCATCCCACCCCTTGGTGGGGAACCGCACGGTGACCTAGGTCAGACCGATGCGACCGACCTATTCATCGACCGGGCTGCAGTGCTCGCCTCGAACTATGCCTTCACGGCGGCCAACGCCGACGTGATCGGGCGGATATGTCGGCAGCTGGATGGGTTGCCGCTGGCCATCGAACTGGTCGCGAGCTGGATCCGGGTGCTGTCGCCGCGCGACCTGCTGTCTCGGATCGAGGCCGCGATTGACAGCCCAGGAGCGAGTGCTGGGGCGGGCCTGGCCGACCGCCATCGCAGCATGCGCGCGGTCCTTGACGGGTCCTGGCAGTGGCTCGGTGAGGAGGATCGCTCGATTTTGGCGTGCTTGGCGGTCTTTGTAGGCGGGTTTACGCGTGAGGCGGCTGAGGCAGTGACTGGCGCCAGCCTGACGTCGCTGGCGACACTTGTGGAGCGGTCGCTTATCCAACGGCTGCCCGACACGAGCAGAGGTTCCCGCTATCATGTGCACGAGTTGGTGCGGAGCTATGCCCTCGATCGCTTGGCGGATGCTGGGCCGGAGGCCCTGGCCAGCGCCCACCGGCGTCACCTTGAGTACTTCGTTCAACTCTCTGAGGCGTACGAGGATTCGTGGAACACACCAATCGAGCCGGACTGGCGCAACCCGCTCGCCGCGGAAGCCGCGAACTTCGACGCGGCCATGCTGTGGGCACTGGATCAGGGTGATCCCGAGCGGGCCTTGCGGATCATGGACGCGATGTTCGCGTTCTGGTTGTACTCATCGACCCCGTTCGCGACCCGGCGGGACCGCCTGGCACGTGCCCTGACCATGCCCTGGACGCCGTCCGAACCGGATTCACTGCGAGTCCTGGCTAAGGCGTTGAACCAGCGGGCTTACCACGTTCACCAGAGTGATCCGGCCGCTGCCCTCGCTTTGTTCACCCAAGGGATGACCCTGATGCAGCAAGCTGGCGATGCGGCTGGGGTGGGCGCGAGCCTACGGGGATGCGCCGTTGTGTGCATCCAGGCGGGCGACCCCGAGGGCGGACGTCGCTACGCCCGTGAGGCCAGTGTCGTATGCCACGCCGCGGGGGACCGGCAGGGCGAGGTGTGGTGCGAGTTCGGTCTGGCGTGGGCGGCTTACGTGGACGGCGACCTCCCCGGGGCAAGAGCACTATTCTTCGCGGCCAGGGCCGGCTTCGAGCGTCAGGAGGCGCCCTTCGGCGCCTATGCCTGCATGGTGTGGCTAGCAGACTTAAACAGAGCCGAGGGGCACTGGCGAGCGGCAGTGGAGTCATACCGGACGGCGCTCGATGAGCTGCGGACTCACCACTTCACCGTCCATGGGGTGGACCTTCTGGAGGGGCTTGCCCTGTCCGCGGTGGCGCTAGGCCGGTTCGAAGCATCTGCGCGACTATTCGCAGCCGCCGCAACATGGTTCGACACACACGGGGCCGAAATCCGCACCAGCCTCGACACAGGTGCCTGTGATCGGGCGATCAGCCAGGTCCGGGTCGGTCTCGGGGAGGCCACCTGGGAGCGGGTGTACGCAGAGGGACGACGGCTTAGCTCGGCGCGCGCGACCCAGCTGGCGGACGACGTGATCCACGAGCTGATAAAGGCGCTCGACGCTCGACAGCCCGGCCTCACTGATCGCGAGCTGGATGTCATCCAGTTTCTGACCCTTGGCCTCAGCAATTCTGAGATCGCTGAGCGCCTCGTCATCAGCCCTCGCACTGTGCACGCCCACATGCGCTCCATTTTCACCAAGCTCGGCGTGACCACTCGCGCGGCCGCAGCCCACGAAGCCACCCGCCTCGCGCTTCTATGAAACCGGCTTCTGCTCGGTGAGTTTCGGATGGACCGGTATTCCCCGCTAGTGCGGCCATAGGCGGCCAGCGCAGCAGAACTGGCTGACCGTGAGCTTCGACCTCTCTTCGCCAGCATGGCAAATCCTGTGCGCGGTCGCTCTCATTAGGAGTGGAGCCAACGGGACTCGAACCCGTAACCGCTTGCTTGCAAAGTGACGGCACTGCCCTCGCTCAATGTTGTTGATGCGCGCCTGAGCATGGGCGAACCGAGCTGGATAGTGCTGAATAGCATGGACATTGCGGTGCTTTGCTGCTGTACTACTCACGCTAATTGCGGCGCTGGCTTCCGCGCTTGATCAAGTTGGAATCGTCGCCGGCTTGATATTGGCGTTGCGATGGAACATATTTTCAGGGTCGTAAACGGCTTTGATCCGGGCCAAACGGTCGTACTTTACGGGCCCGTAACTCGCCTTGACGCGATCCTCCTCGTATTCGGTCATCTCGTTGACGTACCCGCCGACACTGATCGCGTAGGGCTGGAGGGCACTCCAGAAGGACCGAACCCAGGCACGGTCTGCAGCAAGCGTTTCTGGGTTTGTCGCCACGGCGTTAATAACGACGTCGATGCGGGGAGAGCGTCCTCCTCCAAAGGAGGTGGCGTCGTCGCCTACTTCTGTATATGCGCCGGTCAGAGGGTAGAGGACCAGATTAGAAATTGGCGAGGTGCGCTGGGCAAGGTGTGTGGTGATTACTTCGATGGCTTCGTCGGAGACGCGGGAGATCTGGATTCCCTTTTCATATTCGAACAGACCCCATGTGCCGGCCTCGTCGAGCAGTTGCTGTAGGGCAACGTAGGGCATTGGGGTGACGAACTCGAACAGTGGTGGCAACGTCCCACGGATTTGTTCGGCGACGGCCGCATGCTCCTCGGCCGAACCGAAGCCGACAAGAAACAGTGCATAGCCCGGTTGAAAGTGATACTCGGCCGGGACAAACGGGGCGGGCGGCGCACTGAATCCGAAGATGATGGTAGTCACCTCGCGCGGTAGCGAGTCGACCACGTCCTGAACTAGACGCAGAACCTCAGCTCCCCGGTCCAAGCTCCAGAAAAATATGCCGAACTGCACCAAGGGCCCGACCTTATGCGCTTGGAACTCAAACGCCGTGACCACGCCGAAGTTGCCGCCACCACCGCGGATAGCCCAGAAGAGATCTGCGTGCTCCTCAGGCGCCGCACGCCGTATCTCGCCGTCCGCGGTGACAACTTCGGCTGACAGCAGGTTATCCACCGTGAGCCCGTGCTTGCGGGTGAGCCAGCCCATGCCGCCGCCCAAAGTCAGGCCGCCGACCCCGGTGTTACTGACCACACCTGCTGGCACCGCGAGCCCATGAGCCTGTGTCGTCGCATCCATGTCCGCCAATCGGGCGCCCCCGCCGACGCGGACCCGTGCATTCTGCGGGTCGACGCTTACATGACGAATCTGGCTGAGGTCGATCATCAGGCCGTCGTCGCAAACACCGTGGCCAGCGGTGCTGTGCGCGCCACCCCGCACCGAGACCTCCAAGCGCCGCTCGCGGGCGAACTTGATCGCCGCGCTCACATCGGTGGCACTGAGGCACCGGGCGATCAGGTCTGGCCGTCGGCTGACAGCAGCGTTCATCACCGTGCGTGCGCCGTCGTAGTCAGCGTCCGCCGGGCCGATCACCGGCCCATCCATTGCGCCTCGAAGAAGATCAATATCCTCTTGTACAGTGCCGGTCACCAGGACCTCCTCACGTTGCAAGCAAGCTAAGAAGCAAGCGCACAACCGCATTCAAGCTAGCAGAGTCCTACAGACGGCCCTGAACTTGGACTGACGGAAATAGACCACTGTCAGGGCTCAAATGGCGAGCGGTGTCGCACATCGCCTGCACGGGGCAGGACGCGCAATCGCGCACTGCCAGATTGAGCCGTTGATATCAAGGCTCCCTCGGTCAGGCTTAGTGCTGGACGCGGCTGCGACGTACAGCAACTAAGCAAGGGCAAATGCGCTCTCATTAAGAGTGGAGCCAACGGGACTCGAACCCGTAACCCCTTGCTTGCAAAGACCCGGAGCCGTGCTCACTGAGCGTTGTTGCCGGACGACGGAGATTGTCATGGACACTCACGACCACATTGAGCACGTCGGTTGCTGCTGCACTTTGCTGCTGCAATCTGGCGTCGCTCGGCACATGTCATGCATGCGCCCGCTTTCCAAGTCTGCAACCGGGGTCCACGCCGGTTCGCCGGTCGCTTGTACCCGCCGCGTGGAGTGCAAGTCACACGCCCGTGAACGCTGACGAACGTGGACAATGAGACCAAAGCCGAGACCGCCAGCGGGCGGCACTCCGCTGGCATCCGGACGACTGCTTGGAACCTGGCTCAGCTTTCCTCCCTGACCACTTTCCAGGCCTGCGACGGTAAGAGGAGCTTCGCATCTGGAAGAGAGTTGGCGTCGATTCCACGATCGCTGCGCTCGGATGGAGAATCCCACAGCATTTCTCCTCGCTACGGCTGCGATCTGCGCTCGATAAAGTTCTGAAGTCGTGGCAAAGCCTCCCCGGCCGTGCTCCGGACGAAGAGATCGCTGTCTTGCGGAGCTTCGACGGGGTAATCGATGCGACGGCCGTCCGGTGCCACATAGCGCTCCGGGTCTACATAGATCACCTGCAGTCCCTGCTCGCGGGCGCGAGCCTGCACGAGCCGCCGATCAGCGTGCACTCCAATTACCAGAAGACAGAGCGCGCGCGGATCCCACTGAATCCTCGGAAATTCTCCGCGGTATGTCATCGGAAAATAGGGCTCCGCGTCGTAACGACGAAGTGACGTCTCCTCCAGCCCGACGTCGGAGCATAGACAGTCGAAGTTATTGGTAATGATTGAACCTACGAAGAATCCGCTCTTCCAGAGATCGCGAAGGCTTGCATAAAACGGCGTGCTTTGCGCAATCATGCACGCTCGGTAGATATCCGCCATCTCACGATACTTCGGTTCGGGGTTCGCGAAAAGCTCGAGCAGCCCGTCGTCCTTGGCGTGAAACACAAACGAAAAGTCGGGCCGCGAGACGCCGTAGATCTGATGCAGCGTCGACAGAGGAGGCACGCCTGCCTCCGTCGACGGCCCGCACCCAAGCTCCACCTGCGCCGGGAGATATGCCGCGATCTCCTCGGGCTCGATCATCCGTGGCAGGCCGCGGGTCAGCATGGGTCGCAGGCCTACCTGGTGGAACCATCGCCACGGCCGCTCTGCAATGCGGTCGGGTAGGTCGTAGTCGGCGGTCCACACGACGATCTCGAGATTTCGATAGCCCGACGGGAAGGCGTAGTTGCGGCTTTCGTCTTCCGGATGCAGGCGCCGCAAGGTGAGGCGCGCAAGCAAATCTCCGCGACGCCATTGTCGAGCCTCCGCGGGGGCGCGTACCGGATGCCATTCGCCCCGCGTAATCCCCTCGAGGATGACGCCCTCGTACTCTTCGAGGTCCGGGGCGGGAAGCGTGACGTTGAGCCAAAGGTAGGCATGTCGCAGCACGAACCCGCCGTTCTCGACGCCGTATTCGTCATAGAAATGAATTAGTCGTCGGCGTTGATCGCCTTCGGACAGATATCCCGAGAGCATCCTGTTCGACGGATGTTGATGTCGGCGCCAGATCGATTCCGTCCATTTCCGGTTCCAGCCGGACCGATCCGAATCGAAATGGAGGCGGTAACGATCCTGCTGCCAGTCGGTAAGGGTGGGAATCAGGACTAGCGGAAACTTCATGCGACATTTTAACCGCGACGACGAGTGTTCGCGAGTGGCTGAACCGGCACGGCTTCGTGCCACTCTTGCACGGGCAGCTTCTGCGGTGTAAGGAAAGCGCAATGGGTGTGCTCGTGCTCTGCCGGTGGGGCCATGCCCAGGAACCCGTGGAGTCTGCGGTGGTTGTCCAGTCGACCCAGCCGGCGGCCCAGCACCGGGCGGTTCAGCACAACGCGGATACGCGCACTGGAGTATCTACCGGCACTTCCATGAACCTATCTGCGCGGTCGCCACACTGGACCCTCACGCCGCAGTCCTTCTCGTTTCGCCACTCTCTGACTCACGGGCCTTGTTGACTCGCGCCTGCCCCCCGTGGGTTGCCGCAATGCGACGGCAGAGAAGCCGTACAACGCCGGCTCTGAGTCCAGATGGTCCGCACATCGGAGGGGGATCACGGCAAACCGGGACTGCGCCGGCGCCCGCTGGGAGTTTCGAGCCTCCCAGCGGATGGTTAGACAACCTGCATCCGGCGCCATCACCAAATAGTGGCGGCAATGCCGGCGGCGCCGGTGAGCGGTACGAGCGAGAGCTGTTGGGGAGAGATGAGTGCCGCTGCGGCTTGGTCGCCCATTCCGGCCCAAAGACTGGGGGCGGCATAGGGGAACCAGCCCCCGACACCGAGAACGGAGAGGATCTGGGTGATGACGACAATCAGGATCAAGGCGGCGATGGCGGGAAGGTAGCCACGGGCCGCGCTGGCAATGAAGGCCAGCGGCGTGGCCAGCAGGGCAGCCGACAAGCCCACGGCGACTTGCCTCCTGGTCGGGGGCCATTTTCGGATCAGACCCTGGCCCAGCTACCGCCGCCGTGAATGGCCGGAATTGCCTCTGACTGGGTGGGCGATACTGGGTTCGAAACAATGTCACCTGGCCGTGTGACAAGCGGTTATGCTCCCAACGCAGGCGAACGTGCAACAGCCGTGCAATAGGGGAGTGCTCCGCATGTGAGCCAAGCCTGACGCACGACGATAGACGCCACGAGCGTCGCCCAAGTGGCTGCCAGCGTCAGGTCGACTAATCCGTGCGCACTAAGCGCGGTCGCCCGTCTGTGGCGAGTACAGAGCTTGCCAAGCGCTCTATTTCAGGGCCAGCATCTCAGCTGACAGCAGCTTGAGGATCGAGTTGGTCAGATACGGTGCTGGCTCAGCAACGGTCCGGCTCGCCGCGATCAGAGCCACAGAACGAAAATCGTGATGTGCGCATCTCCTGGCCGCTGATTCTTGAGCGAGCCGCTGCGATCGTGCGCAGCTACAACACGAGCGAGCATCCGACCGGGGTCACCCTCCGCCAGTTGTTCTATCGGCTGCTCTCTGAGCCCGAGCCGTACAAGCTGCCGAACACTCAAGTTGCTTACAAAGCCTTGAGCCGGACGACCGCGAGGGCCCGCCGAGCTGGCAATTTCCCCGCGCTGATCGATGAAACGCGCAAGATCGAGCAGCGGCTGTTCTGGGCCGATCGGGCTGACGCACTGCGCTGGCTCGCTCAGGCCTACCGTCTCGACCGGACTGAGGGCCAGGCCGGTCGTGTCTTATAACAAGACGCGCCGCGGAGCGCCCAACATCAACGACGGTGTCAGCGGCGTCGTGACAGCTTCATCTGCAGCCGTTGCATCATGGCGATCGCTCGCTCTCCGTGGCTGCCCGGTGCAGGAAACATGCCGAGTTGACGCATGACA
>Ga0126307_10002125_pt1 | contig 13317 bp, 15 predicted proteins | sample Plot28_FD_89955 | JGI IMG/M metagenome (GOLD analysis project Ga0126307, IMG submission 89955) | Serpentine soil microbial communities from UC McLaughlin Reserve, CA, USA - Plot28 | ecosystem: Environmental > Terrestrial > Soil > Grasslands | place: USA: UC McLaughlin Reserve, Lake County...
GGTCGCGTGTCAGGTAGCGCCCTGGATCCTGCGAGAGGTAGGCGGCGCGACCCGCGCGGCGGACCGCGCCCGCCCGAGGCTCGAGCAGGCCGGCGGCGAGCTTGGCGAGGGTCGTCTTTCCCGAGCCGTTCGGCCCCGTCAGCGCAACGATTTCGCCGCGACGGAGCTCGAGGCTCGCCCGATCGACGACGACCCGTTCCCCGTAGGCGAACGAGGCGCGTTCGACGGAGACGACCGCGTCGCCGACGGCCGCCTTGGGCGGCGGCTCGGCATCTGCAACCCAGGCGGGCCGTTCACGCGCCAGCCACTCTCGGGCGGCCGCGGCGTCTGCGTCGAGGAGGAGGCGGCCGTCCTCCACGAAGAGCACGCGGTCGACCGCGTCCAACACGCGCTCTGTCCGGTGCTCCGTGACGAACACGGCGGCACCGGCGTCGAGCGCGTGGCCGACCAGGGCCGCGGCACCGTCGGGATCGACCTGAGAGGTCGGCTCGTCGAGTAGCAGCAGCTGGGGCCGTAGCGCGAGGGCCGAGGCGAAGCAGACCCGCTGCAGCTCACCGCTCGAGAGCTCGTACGTCGGCCGGGACGCCAGCGCCGCCGCTCCGACGGCGCCGAGCGAGTCGAGCGTGCACGGCCGGATCTCATCCGGCGCCGCGCCGAGGTTCTCGAGCCCGAACGCGACTTCGTGCTCGACGCGCGCCATCACCACCTGGTCCTCGGGATCCTGGAAGAGCGTGGCGACCGTTCCCGCAAGCTCGGCCGGGGGCGTCACCCTCGTATCGAGCCCGGCCACGTCGACGCGGCCCGAGAACCTGCCGCCGTGGAAGTGCGGCACCAGCCCGGCGAGCGCGCGCAGCAGCGTCGACTTGCCCGAGCCGGAAGGTCCCAGGACGAGCACCGCCTCGCCCGGCTCCAAAGACAGGGACACGTCGACGAGAGCCGGCTCGCCGTCCGGGTACGCGAAGGACAGTCGATCGATCGTCGCTAGAGCCACAGCGCCCCCGCCAGCACGAGCGCGGCCGCCGCGACGAGCGCCGGCCGATCGAGCGGCGCGCGCAGGGTGGGAGCTCGCGTCCCGCCCTGCCGCCCGTACCCGCGCGCCTCCATCGCCTCGGCGAGGTTGAGCCCGCGCTCGAGCGACCCGGCGAGCAGAGGCGACAGGAGTCGCGCATGACCGCCGACACCCCGCACCTCGACCCCGCGGCCGCGCAGCGCCTCGAGCAGGCCGCGTCCGTCGCGCTCGAGCGTCGGCACGAGCCTCGTCGCCAGAGCGACGCTGAGCGCGGACCGGCGCGCGAACCCGGCGGCCTGGACGAGCCGATCGTGGTCGAGCAGGAGCGCATAGGCGGCGAACGCGAGCCCGACCGCGACGAGCCGCAACGCAGAAAGGAGGGCCGACACGAGCTCCTCCGCTGTCACGCCCAGCGGTCCCAGGACCGGGACGGTCGGTCCCTCCCAGAGGTAATGAGACCCCTCGGCGGCGAGCAGGGGGGTGAGCACGGCGACCCAGAAGCCGGCGACGAACGTTCCCCACAGGTAGACACCGCGGCGCCCTTCAGAACCCCGGAGGGACACGGCCAGGAGCATGACCGCGATTGCGGCGACGGAGACCAGCCGATCCGCGAGCAGCGCGGCCGCCGCCGCCGCGGCGAGGAGAGCGGCCGCGGGCCCGGGGCTCACGGGAGGCCCTCGTAGCGGTAGCGGGCAAGACCGGGGTTCCGCGCGAGCCGAGGCGCGTCGTCCGCGCCCACGGTGAAGACGACGTGGTCGCCGTTTCGCGCCGCGCGGAAGCCGTGACCCGGGACGATCGTCAGGACGTTGGCGCCGGGCGGCGCGCGCGGTGCGACCCGGCCTCCGACTATCTGGGCGAGCCTTCCGGCTGCGGGCGACCGCCCGACGACCACGGCGGGCGGCACCTTCCCGCCGAGGCCGTGCAGGAACGGCTCGGGGAACGCGCCGACGACGACCGGCACCTGCATCTGCGTCGCCCACGATCGATAGTCCCACCACACGACGTCGCCTCCATGCAGGCGGTACTCGGCCGCGCTGGTGTCGCCTTCCAGCCCGTTCACGTACCAGAACCAGTCGCGCTGGTCGGCGAGGCTGCCGTCGACGCCGTCGATCGACTGCACGAAGCGTCCTCCGTAGCTCGTCTCGACGTCGAGCTCGCGATCGACCGCTTCGAGCGCGGAGATCCCCGCCGGCACCGTGCCTGTGTGGATCACGTCGGCGCCGCGGTCGCGCGTGACCCACAGCAACGCGGTGCCCGACCCGGTCCGGTCCTCGCCGCAGCCGGCGAGGGCCAGCGCGACGAGGAGCGAGACGAGGCCTACGCGCACGTTCAGCGCACGGCGTTCGAGCGTACGGCGCCTGCGAGCGTCGCCCGCACGAGCCCGTGATGCGCTCCGGGGCACGCCGAGCCGCCCCGCGTCCGGACGCGACGGCGGTCGACGACGAGGACGGCGCCCGCCGCGGCGGACGTCTTGCCCGCGTCGTCCTCCGAGAGCACGCGATAGCAGCCGTTCGGGCGGCGTTGCAGGAGCAGGGTCTTCGGCCCACCCGTGGGCCCGAACGTCGCCCAGTACCAGAGCACCCGATCGCCGTCGTTCAGCGTGACCTTGTCGGCCCCCACCGGAGGCGAGGCGCCGTTTACCTTGAAGACCCAGCCGCTCGATGCATCGGCCGGGTAGCGTCCGATCTGCGAGATGTACGGCCCGAACGAGGTCTGCGCGACGTCGTAGTAGAACTCGGCCCGCGCGCTGGCCGCGTCGAGCGCCTGGAGGGCGTTCGAGCCGGCCTCGAAGCGCGGCTCGGAGGCGCCGAAGATCGTCGTCGTCTTGCCCTCGACGCGCACGCTCACGCGCACGCCGAGGGCCGAGGGGACCAGGACCGCTGCAAGCGCGATGAGCGCCGCAAGGGCGTAGAGCAGTCGGTGCACGAATCCTCCCTTCCGCGAGGGGTTCGAGTTGGCGGCGGGCGGCAGGTCTTCTGACTCGGGGCTCCCCCTCCGCCGCCTTCCCGGCCGAAACCAGTGGCGTCGTGGCGGAGGGCATCTCCCCTCACAGCGGCGGGACCGTCCCGGACTTGCACCGGGTTCCCCAACCGAGCGCCGGTTTTGTCGGCGCGAGACTACCATGGAGCTCCGTGGCCGCCTCGCGCGTCTTCTCCGCCTGGCTGCCCGTCGTCGCCTGGGGGGCCCTGATCTTCACGCTCTCGTCGGTCCCGGACCTCGGCACTGGCCTCGGCGGCTGGGACCTGCTCCTGCGCAAGCTCGCGCATGCGACCGAGTACGCGGTTCTCGCGGTGTTGCTCTGGCGTGCGCTCGAGAACGGCTGGGCGGCGTTCTGGCTCGCCACAGCGTACGCGGTGACGGACGAGATCCACCAGGCGTTCGTCCCGGGACGGCACGCGTCGCCGCTCGACGTGGCCGTCGACGCGGCCGGCGCCGCAGTGGGCCTCCTGCTCGTACTGCGCGTCAGGCGTTGAGGGTCGCACTCGACCTGGACGCCGTCCTCGGCGACACGCGACCGCTGTGGGACGCGTGGCTGGAGGACGCGGCGCGCCGGTTCCGTTCGATCGCCGAGCTCGACCCGGCCACGCTTCCGGACGACCGTTCCGAGGCGGCCCGCGAGCTCGACCGCTGGGCGGAGCGGGGCATCGGCGACTGGCGCGCGTCGCTCGGCCGCTTCGCCGAGGACCACGCGCCCGTGTACCTACGGCCGCGTGCGCCCGTGAGCGCGGCGCTGCGCCGACTGGAGGCGGCGGGGGCGCGAATCGACGTCTTCACGGACGCCCCCGAAGAGCTCGCGCGGGTCGCACTCTCGCAGCTCGGCGCCGCGCGGCGCGTCCAGGCTCTCACCACGCAGCCGGAAGACGGCGCCGTCGTCGTCCGCAGCCCGGATCAGCTCGCCCGGCTCGAAATCTAGAATGAGGGCATGGACGGCAAGCGCGTCGAAGACCGCCAGCTCGATGCTCTCCTCGAACGCCTGGACGCGATTCACGCCGAGCTACGGACGCTCAACCGGCGCCTGGAGACGGGCGAGAACCTGATCCCGCTCGTGCACCAGATCGCTCAGCTCAGCGAGTCGCTGCAGGCGCTCGCGTATGCCGCCCTCGGCCAGCAAGGACCGAGCGTTCGGCGGCGCCGCGCAGGCTAAGACGGTTTGGCGGAATATCGCTCGTCCTCGGGCCGCGATGGGTCGTTCCGAGGAAGGAAGCAGGGAGCGTCCGTATCCCAAGCGATACGGGCGCGACTGAGGACGCCGTCCTCGGGGCGAGCAGCGCGGCCCGCGGGCACAGCGTTATTGCGCCAAGCCCTCGTACTAAAGCTTGATCGCGAGGGTCGCGATGACGCCGAGCATCGCGAGCAGCGCCGTGTCGACCCGCAAACGGAGCGCACGCAGCTCGCCCCGAACGTCTTCGAAGCCCGCTCTCGTCTCGTCGCGAAGATCGTCTACGCGCGCAGCCAGGGGGATGAACCGTTCGTCGAGCCTGCCGATGTCCCTCTCGATGTCGCGATCGCCCACACGCTCAGGATAGCCCCGGCGTCGAGTTGTCCGGTCCGGACACTTCCGCGTACCGGAAGCAGTCAATCGTGTGGTCGTTGACCAGCCCGGCCGCCTGCATGAAGGCGTAGCAGACCGTCGGCCCGACGAAGCGGAAGCCCCGCCGCTTCAGCTCCTTGCTCATCGCCTTCGACTCGGCCGTCTCGGCCGGCACCTCGCCCAGCGTCTTCCAGCGGTTCACCTTCGGCGAGCCGCCCACGAAGGACCACAGCAGCTCGTCGAAGCCGCCGTCGAGCTCCACTACCGCGCGCGCGTTCGCGATGGTCGACTCGACCTTGAGCCGGTTGCGGACGATCCCGGCGTCGGAAAGCAGCCGCTCGACGTCCCGGTCGCCGTAGCGCGCCACGCGCTCGGGGTCGAAGCCCTCGAACGCCGTGCGGTAACCCTCGCGCTTGCGCAGGATCGTCGACCACGACAACCCGGCCTGGGCGCCCTCGAGCGTGAGCAGCTCGAACAGATCCCGCTCGCCGTGAAGCGGGACCCCCCACTCGTCGTCGTGGTAGGCCACGTAGGCCGGATCGGCCTCGGGCACCCACGCGCAACGCATCGGGCTCAGCGCGCGAGCCTATAGACGGCGCCGCCGAGCGACGTCACGTAGAGCTCGCCGGTCGCGTCCTCGCCGAACGACGAGAGCTCGTCCACCCGAGCCGCCTCGAGGCGGACGCCGGTCGCCCGGCCGCCGACGACCTTCAGGCTCCACACGCGGCCCGAGCAGTAGTCGCCGAAGAAATAGCGTCCTCGCGCTGCCGAAACGGCCGCGCCGCGATAGACGAAGCCGCCCGTCACGGAGCACCCGCTGTCGCGGTCGTACACATGGATCGGCTGCTTCAGCCTCCCCGGGCCGAGCTTCTTCGGCTCGTACTGCGCACGTCCCTCGTAGATGTCCCAGCCGTAGTTCTCGAGGCCCGGGCTGCGCCACGGCGTGTAGTCGATCTCCTCCCAGGAGCCCTGGCCGACGTCGCCGATGTAGAGGGCGCGGGTCGCACGGTCGAAGGAAAAGCGCCACGGGTTCCGGAGCCCGAGCGCGACCATCTGCCACTTCGCGCCGCGCTTGTCGACGTTGATCGCCAGCAGCTTGCCGAGCTTGCTCGCCGGATTCTGCGCGCGGTTCTCGGGGTCGCCGCCCGCGCCGCCGTCGCCCATGCCGACGTAGAGCCGCCCGTCGGGCGCGAAGGCGAGCTGGCCGCCGTTGTGGTTCGGGTAGGGCTGGTCGACGAAGAGCAGCTGCCGCACGCGCTTGACGGCCTTCTGACCGTCCGAGCGGTACTCGACCACACGCGTGTCCCCGTTGTTGTCCGTGTAGTTCACGTAGAAGAGGTGGTTCGTCGCGTAGCGCGGGTGAAACGCGACCGAGAGCAACCCCTGTTCGCCGCCCGACATCACCTGGCTGTCGATGTCGAGGAACGGCTGTTCGCGGACACGCCCGTTCTCCAGCACGACGATCTTGCCGTCCTGGAGCACGATGTAGACGCGGCCGCGCTCGTTTCGCGGCGCGGAGACGTGGACCGGCGAGTCGAGCCCGCGCGCCACCGCCTGGAGGCGAAGCTGGGCGACGTGCGGCCGCGCGCTGGCACTGGGGCCGGAAAAGAGCTCGTAGCCGAAGAACCCGAAAACGGCCAGCACGACGCTGAGCGCGACGATCTCGCGCACGAATGGGCGACGGGGAAACATGGACGGAGAAGGGTAGCCGGGGGTCCCGACCGCGCTCTACTTGGCCGGCTTCAGGAGCAGCTTTCGAAGGTCGTCCTCCTTGCCGCTGCGCAGGACCGCGAGCACCTGGTCGCCGGGTGCGAGCTCGTTCGCGTCCTCCGGGCCCTCGGCGCGGCCCGCGCGCATCACCGCGATGACGGTGGCGCCCTCGGGGACCTTCAGCTCGGAGACGCGCTTGCCGACGCACGGCGAGCGCTCGTCGACCTGCACCTCCACGATCTCCAGATCCTCCTTGCGCAGCTCGAGCAGGTGGACGAGCCCGTGCTCCGGAACCTCGTGCTCGATCATCGCCAGCACGCTCCAGACCGCGGACACCGTGGGCGAGATCCCGAGGAAGTCGAAGTGCTCCTGATTCTTCGGGTTGTTCACCCGCGCGATCACCTTCTCGACGGCGTAGCGCTCGCGCGCCACCTGCCCGATCACGATGTTGTCCTCGTCGTCGCCCGTCACGGCGACGACGACGTCGGGCGGCCGTTCGATCCCGGCCCGCTCGAGCACGTACAGCTCGGTCGCGTCTCCTCGGATGAGCCGGTGCTCGAACTCGTCCTCGAGGCGCCCGAAGCGAAACGGCCGCTGCTCAATCAAGGCCACCTCGTGGCCGTGGCCGATCAGCGACCGCGCGACGTTCGCGCCGACCTTCCCTCCACCCGCGACGATGACGAACATCTACTTAGCCTCCGCCTTTGCGCTCTCTGCGCTTTCGAGCACGCGCTCGGTGAGGGTCTCGATCGCGGTCTTGGTGGGGCAGATGATGTTCAGCCCGAGCTCCTCGTAGAGCGCGGCCCGCGCCGGATCGAGGATCCGCACGATCACCATCGGAACCTTGAAGCGGCGCTGCGCGATCTGCCCGACGACCAGGTTCGTGTTGTCGCCGTTCGTCGAGATGACGACGGCGTCCGCGTCCTCGATTCCGGCCTGCCTCAGGAGGTCGATGTCCATGCCGTGACCGACCAGGAAGCCGCCCTCCCACATCTCTCCGAGGCGGTTCAGGACCTCCTCGTTCTCGTCGATGGCGACGACGTCCCAGCCCTCCTCGTCGAGGTTCTTCGCCACCTGGGAGCCGACCCTGCCGCAGCCGATCACGATTGCCTTCACTAGCTCAGCGTAGCGACCCCGTCGGCTTCGAGCACCCCCTCGGGGTAGGCCACGACCATCACCTCCGGGACGGCGTGACGGAGCACGTAGTCGACCGTCGGACTGAAGAACCGCGACTGACGGCGCCAGCGCGGCGAGGAGCCGAGCACGATCAGGTCGGCGCCGCTGTCCCGGGCCTCGGCGGCGATCGCCTCGCCGATCGCACGCGCCCTGACGATGCGTGTTTCCACGATCACGCCGTGCTCGGCACCGAGGATCTTGGCATCGGCGATCGAGGCCGCGGCGCGCTCCTCCTCGTCTTCCATGGCCGCGTCCATCGGCAGCGAGAGCGGCACGCTGACGACGTGGAGCGCCCGCACGCGGGCATCGTTTTCCTCCGCGAGCCTGAGCGCGGTCGCAAAGACCTCCTCGCCGATCGGGCCGAGCTTCAGCGGGACGAGGATGGTGTCGTACGTGCCCTCGGCCTCGGGGACGAGGTCCGCTGCGCCGGGCGTCGCCCGGCCGAGCAGCGACTCGTGCCGCGAGCTGCGTGTCAGGGCATAGACGATGAGGCCGAGCGCGAGCCACGCCGAGCCGGCCACGAGGGCGCCATGGTGCGTGGCGAGCGCGATGATCCAGACGGCGAACGTGGCCGGCGCGCCGATCAGCGCGGGCAGCGGGACGGCCACGCCCTTGATCCGGACGTCGAGGGGCGCTCGGAACGGCCGCTCCAGGCCCGGCTCGGTCGCTCGCAGCCGGATCACGGCGACCTGGGCGGCGGTGAAGGCGAACAGGACGCCGAAGCTGTAGACGCTCGCGAGGAACACGCTCGGGCGGTCGGCCGCCTGGGCGAGCAGCAGCAGACCGCACGCGAGGCCGGCGCTGACCACGATCGCGACCGGCGCGATCAGCGTCCGCCGGTTCAGACGCGCGAACGGGCGCGGAAGCATTTCGTAGCGGGCTAGCGAGTAGGCGAGCCGCCCCGCGCCCGAGATCGAGGTCGTGGCCGCGGCGACGAGGACGACGGCGCCCGTCAGGCCGACGACGACCCGGATGACGTCGACGATCCAGCTCGGAAGGCCGACGTCGAGCGCCGTCGCGATCCCCACCAGCGGAGCGCGGATCCACTCGTCGCCGAGGGCCGTGGAGCCGCCGACGGCCGGGTAGGCAGAGAGGCCGACGACCGCGATCAGCGCCGAGACGACGACGACCGTCCCCAGGCCGGCGAACAATCCACGCGGGACCGCCTTGCCGGGCTCGCGCGTCTCGGCCGCGTAGTTCGCCACCGTCTCCAGGCCGGTGTAGGCCAGCATCGCGAGCGGCAGCGCGAACGCGAGCTCGTCCCAGCCCGGCGTCGACCCGACGTCGTAGCCCTCGCGCGCCACGATGAAGATCCCGCCGAGCACGATCAGCAGGACGTGCGTCACGAACGCGAGGACCGCCACGATCACGGCCACGCGGTACATCTGCGTTCGCCGGGCCAGGCGGCTCGCGGCGAGGCCGAGGATGACCAGCACGCCTACGAGCGCATCCCACGGCCGGTGCGTGAGGCCTTCCCAGCCGACCGCAGTGCCGACGTAGTGCGGCGTGAACAGGCCGGCGAGCGCGACGACGATCAGGTAGTCGAGGAAGAGGACCCAGCCCGTCACGAAGCCGAGCGGGTCGTTGAACGCGCGACGGACGAACGTCGCCGCGCCGCCGGTCTCGGGGATCGCCGCGGAGCCTTCGGCGTACGAGAGCGCGACCAGCAGGAACAGCGCGCCGGCGAGCAGCAGCACGCTCGGGGTCAGCCCGAGCGCGTAGAGCGCGACGATCCCGAGCGCGAAGTAGAGCGACGAGCCGACCTCCCCGTAGGCGACGGCAGCCAACGCAGAGGGACCGAGGGCACGTTCGAGGCCGAGCCGTTTGGCCACTAGAACGCCCTCCGCGCCAGGTAGAGGCGGGCGGCGCCGGCGGCGAGGAGGAGTGCGCCGAGGAGCAGGCCGAGCCCTCCTCCCACGCCGAGAAGGACGGTGCGGACGATCACGGCCGTGCCGAGGCAGAGGAGCAGCACCGAGAGGATCGTCGTGGCGTTCATGCCGCTTTCGCCCTCCGCCCCGCCGCCACGAGCACGCGGCAAGGCGCCATCTTGATCACGTAGTCGGCCGTCCTGCCGAAGATCGGCGTCCGGCCGCGCCCGTGCCTGCGACGGGCTCCGAGCGCGATCAGCTCTGCGCTGCGCTGCTCGGCCTCGCGCACGATCTCCGCGCCGGCCGTGCGGCCGCGGGCCAGGCGCGAGACGGCACGCACGCCGTAGGCCTCCACGAGCGAGACCGCGTCGTCGAGCAGCTCGTCGGCCTCGGCCTCGAGGTCCGGCAACTCAGCCTCGACCGGCAGCGACAGCGGAACCTCGAGCACGTGCACCACGGCGACGGTGGCTCCGCGCTCGGACGCGAGCCGGGCGGCCGCGACGAGCGCCTCCTCGGACTCGTTCGAGCGGACGACCGGCACGACGATCGTCCGGTACTCGATCGTGAGCGACGGGCCGAGCACGAGCGCGGGCGCGCGGACCGTCTTCGCCAGCGGCGCCTTCACGAACCGCTTCCGGTAGACGGCATAGGCGGCGAGGCCGAGAGCAAGCCAGCCCAGGCCCGACCAGCGGGCAGCCGGATCCTGGAGCACGATCACGACCCAGGCGACCGCCGTCCCCACTCCGCCGAGGAGCGCGAACAGCGGCCAGTCGACGCCGCGCCAGCTCAGGTTCGGTCTCGCCTTGAACGGGAGCTCCTCGCCGCGGCCGCGCGCCCGGATGGCGACGAGCGAGACGTGGGCCACCGTGAACGACAGCGTCGCGCCGAACGAGTACAGCTTGCCGAGGAAGTCGGTCTCGCCCGGGAGGATCGTGATGATCGGGAGCGCGCCGGCGAACACGGCGAGCGCCAACCACGGCGTCTTGAACCGCCGGTGTAGGCGCCGGAAGGTGATCGGCAGCTGGCGGTAGCCGGACATCGCGTAGGTGATCCGCGAGGCGCCGATGACGCCGGCATTCGTCGCGATGAAGAGGATCGTCGCGGCCAGGACGCCGACGTAGACCTCGAGCCCGCGCAGGAGGTCGCCGTGGAGGCCGAGGCCCTTGACGACGCCGAGCACCGGGTCGTTCGCGAAGCCTCCCTCGTCCGGCGGCAGGCCGAGCTTGGTCACGTAGTCGCCGTCAGGCTGTCGTGTGACGGGGAGCGCCGAGAGCGCCACGGCCGGGAGGGTCAGGTAGATGGCGAAGACGGCGGCGGCAACTAGCTTGTAGGCGTTCGGGACCGCTCTGGCGGGGTCGCGGACCTCCTCGGCGAGATTCGACACGGTTTCGACGCCGGTGTAGGCGAGCATCGCGATCGGGATGGCGACGAAGAACTGGCTCCAGGTTGGCGCCACGCCGAGGACGACGTTGTCGAGCAGCACGTCCGGGCTGAAGACGAGAACGAAGCCGAGAATGACCAGGAGCGCCTGCGTCGCGAAGTCGATCACGGCGAGGACGACGTTGAGCGTCGCGGCCTCGCGGACGCCGACGATGTTGATCCCGACGAGGGCGACGATGACGACGACGCCGCCGATGATGTCCCACGGGTTCTCTCTGAGCGGTCCCCAGAAGACGCTCAGGTAGTGCGGGACGAAGAACGCAGAGATGGCGACCGTCGCGACGTACACGAGCATCTGGGCCCAGGCGGCCCCGAAACTGACGGTCTCGCCGAACGCATGGCGCGCGAAGCTCGACGAGCCGCCCGCCTCGGGGTAGCGGACGGTCCCCTCGGCGTAGGTCGCGGCGGTTGCGGCGAAGATCAGGCCCGCGATCACGAAGACGACCGGCGTCAGGCCGAGCGCGAAGACCGCGGTGACGCCGAGCGCGTAGTAGATGCTCGAGCCCACGTTGCCGTAGGCCGTGGCGAACAGCGCCGGGGTACCGAGGACCCGCTCCAGCCCGTGCTGCTGCCGACGCCGCCTCGGGGGCACGAAACCGCACTCTATCCGTACCCGCAGCGGGCGCAGGGCCTCTTCAGACGGGCGGACTGGGGACGGTCGCGACGCTTTTCGTCACGCAGGCTGCTGCAACTGGTGCACAACGCATGCGTACGCTCGCAGCATGGCCATCCAAGAGCGCCCGCAGGCGATCGGAGTCGTCTACCACGTCACGATCCGCGGTGCGAGGCAGCTGCCGATCTTCTTCGACGATCGAGATCGACACCTGTTTCTGTCGCTGCTGGTCCGCGTCGTCAAGAAGTTCGAGCTGCGGTGCTACGCGTGGTGCCTGATGGGCAACCACTTTCATCTGCTGATCGAGCTGACGGAGATGAACCTCTCGAACGCGATGTACACACTGAATTACGCCTACGCGTGCTGGATTAATCGGCGTCACGGATTCAGCGGCCACGCGTTCGACCGGCGATTCAGCGCGCGCGAGATCGAGACGACTCCGCACCTGATGGAGGCGTCGCGATACATCGTCCTGAACGCCCTGCGTGCCGGCGCCTGTGACCGGCCCCAGGACTATGCGTGGAGCAGCTACCGCGGCATGATCGGGCTCGAGCCGCCGCTCTTTCGCGAGAGCGATTGGCTTCTGGCGCAGTTCGGGCGCACACGCGAGCGCGCGATCGAGAATTACGTCGATTTCGTCAGGGATGGAATGGAGGCCGGCGCGCCTTTAGCGGCGAATGCGTGACGCTTTCGTTACGCAGGCTGCCGGCGTTCCTGGCGCCGCATGCCGAATCGACGGGCCGAAAGGGACGCGTTAGCCGTGGATGGCGGCGATCATGGGGATGATCAGGATCGCGACGATGTTGGAGATCTTGATCATCGGGTTGATCGCCGGCCCGGCCGTGTCCTTGTACGGGTCGCCCACCGTGTCGCCGGTCACGGCGGCGGCATGCGCTTCCGAGCCCTTGCCGCCGTAGGCGCCGTCCTCGATCAGCTTCTTCGCGTTGTCCCAGGCGCCCCCGCCCGAGGTCATCGCGATCGCCAGGAAGATCCCTGTGATGATCGTCCCGATCAACAGTCCGCCGAGCATCTCCGCGGACAGGATCCCCACCACGACCGGGATCACCACCGGAATGAGCGAGGGCACCATCATCCGCTTGATCGCCGCGCTCGTGACGATGTCGACCGTCCGCCCGTACTCCGGCCGCGCAGTCCCCTCCATGATCCCGGGGATCTCGCGGAACTGGCGCCGCACCTCCTGCACGACCTGACCGCCAACGCGGCCGACCGCCTGCATCGCCAGGGACGAAAACAGGAACGGCATCAAGCCGCCGATGAAGAGCCCGGCGATCACCCATGCGTTGTCGAGCCCGAACGTCGCGGACACGTCCTCCGCGTCCAGCTCCGTCCGAAAGCCGTCGAAAAGGATCAGCGCAGCGAGGCCTGCGGACCCGATCGCGTAGCCCTTCGTCACGGCCTTGGTCGTGTTACCAACCGCGTCCAACGGATCGGTGACCGCGCGGACGGACTCGTCCAAATCGGCCATCTCGGCGATGCCGCCGGCGTTGTCCGTGACGGGGCCGTACGCGTCCAGGGCGACGATCAGCCCCGTCAGCGCCAGCTGCGCCATCACGGCCACGCCGATCCCGTAGAGGCCCGCGATCTCGTACGCGCCGACGATCGCCGCTGCGATCACGATCACCGGAGCGGCCGTCGCCTGCATCCCGATCGCGAGGCCCTCGATGATGTTCGTCGCGTGCCCGGTCAGGGACGCCTTCGAGATGCCCTTCACCGGTTGCCAGCGCGTCCCCGTGTAGAACTCGGTGATTCCCACCAGCGCGACGGTGACAGCGAGACCGATCAGCGAGCACCCGTACAGATCCCAGAAGCTGAACTGGTCGCTCTCGTACGCCATGCAGATCGGGATGAACCCGAGGGCCGACAGCCCCGCGGCCACGAAGACGGCCTTGTAGAGCGCGGCCATGATCCCGCCGCCCTTGCCGACACGCGCGAACAGCGTCCCGATCAC
>Ga0126307_10002126_pt1 | contig 13315 bp, 8 predicted proteins | sample Plot28_FD_89955 | JGI IMG/M metagenome (GOLD analysis project Ga0126307, IMG submission 89955) | Serpentine soil microbial communities from UC McLaughlin Reserve, CA, USA - Plot28 | ecosystem: Environmental > Terrestrial > Soil > Grasslands | place: USA: UC McLaughlin Reserve, Lake County...
CAGGGCTGTGGCAAATCGCGGGTCGTGCCGATCTGAGCTTCGACGACCTCGTCCGACTGGACTTTTACTACCTCGAGAATTGGTCGATCTGGCTCGACATCTCAGTGCTGGCGAAGACCGTTCCCGCCGTGATCGCGGCGCGCGGCGCCTATTGACGCGCGCGTCGGTCGTCGTCGTCGCCTACCGGGCCGGCGACGCGCTCACGCGCCTGCTCGACTCCCTCGACGGCGAAGACGGCCTGCACGAGGTGCTCGTCGTCGACAATGGCGGCGGGGGGCCCGAGATCGAGGCGGCCCGCGCACGGGAGGGCGTGCGAGTCCTCGACGCGGGCGGGAACATCGGCTTCGCGGCCGGGTGCAACGCCGGGGCGGCCGGCGCCGAGGGAGACGTGCTCGTGTTCCTCAATCCCGACACCGTCGTCGCGCCGGGCGCTGTCTCACAGCTCCTACGAACGCTCGAGGATCCCACGATCGGCATCGGTATGGCGCGCTTGCGCCTGCTCGACCGTCCGGAGGTGCTCAACTCGAGCGGCCTCGAAGTGCACGTGAGCGGCCTCTCGTGGGCGGGCGGCTACGGCGAGCCCGTGGACAGCGTCGACTCCGTCCGCGACGTCCCGGCCGCGAGCGGGACGGCCATGGCCGTCCGGGCCGAGACCTTCCGCGACCTCGGCGGCTTCACGGAGGAGCTCTTCATGTACCAGGAGGACCTCCTGCTCGGGTGGAAGGCGCGTCTCGCCGGCCTCCGAGTCGTCGTCGATCCCGACGCCGACGTTTACCACGACTACGACTACGGCCGGAACCCGACCAAGAACTACCTGCTCGAGCGGAACCGGCTCGTGTTCCTGCTGTCGACGTATTCCCCGCGCCTGCTCGTCCTCCTCAGCCCGGTCCTCGTCGCTGCGGAGGTGGGCATCCTCGCCCAAGCGGCACACGAGGGCTGGCTGCGCGACAAGCTGCGCGGCTGGGCTTGGTGCGCGCGCAACGCCCTTTGGCTGTCCCGCCACCGGCGAAAGACGCAAGGCCTGCGTCGGGTTCCCGACCGCGAGCTGGCCGCATTCCTGAGCGGCGTGATCGCGCCGTCGATGGTTCCCGTGCCAGCTCCCGTCCGGGCGGCGAACCCAATCATCGCGGCGTACTGGCGGCTAGTGCGCCGCGCTCTTTGAGGGCTTGAAGCCAAAGCTCGCCTGCGCGCCGAGGTCACGCGTGTCGGCCAGGCCGAAGTCCGACGGCGAGAACGTCGGCTCGATGTGCACCTCGGTGATGAACGGCGGCGGCGGCGTCCGCAGGCTGAAGCGCTCGAGGCCGCCCGCATGGATGGTTCCGCGGGCGGCCGAGACCGTGCGGCCGATTCGGGGAGCCCCGTCCTCTCCCACGACGAGCGGTCCTACGCGAATCCGCACCGCGCCGGGAACGTCCTTGCCGATCCAACCGGCGCGGGACAGCGTCACTGTCGCCCGGCCAGGGCGCTCGCCCGGCGTTCGGTACTGCGTCATTCGCGCCGTGCTCCCCATCCAGCCGTCGCCGTACATACCCGTGATCCGAGCCGTGATACCCACCGGCTTGTCGAGCCGGACGAGCGTGCGATCGCCGTGCCGCTCGAGTACCTCGCCGGCCAGGGGCAGCCTGAAATCTGCGACGGCGAACTCGGCGGCGATTCCCGTCCCGCCCGTGTGGATCAGGCCAGAGCGTAGGTCGATTTTGGCGTGGCTGAAGGGAATCCCCTCCGGGTCGGGGCGGTCGATCGCGTACGCAGAGCGGACCGAGCGGTTCCAGATCGACGTCTCCCACAGCATCAGACTGTGGACGAACCCGACCTCGCGATACAACGAGGGGGCGTAGAAGTACGAGGCGTCGGCCGCGTGTCCGATGCGGTCGTCGACCCAGTCTTCGTTTTCGCCGACTGCCCCGACGCTACGCAGGAACACCGAGTAGTCGCGAATCGGCCGGAAGCTCGCATATGACACGGCTGCGAGGTAGACGCCGACTGCCGCCAGGAGCAGCGTGGCCGCGTAGCGCCGCGGAACGAGAACGAAGAGCGCGCCTGCGGCGAGCACGCCGAGGACGACGAGGACCTCGACGACGCCGTTCCCGCCGGGGATACGCGGCGAGAGCGCGACGCGCCAGAGCGGGATGAGCGAGAACGTGTCGGAGACGATCTGCCTCCCGAGCAGTGCTCCAATCGGCAACAGCCAGACGAGCAGCCCCGCGGTCCCTATGGCGGCCGCCGTGACGAACCGGGGCCGTGGAGCCCCCACCGCGCCCCAGGCCAGGAGCGCCAGCACGAGGAGCGGGACGAGCGGGATCATGTAGCGCTCCTCGATGCGGCCCGCGAAGCGGGAGGCGAAGACGCCGGAGGCGATGACCACCACCACGACCGTGGGCGCCGCCACGGCGACGAACGCTCTCAGCTGGGGATCAAGCGGGCGGCGCACGGCCGTGTAGGCCAGCACGGCGAGCGCGAAGAGCGGGATCGCTCCGCACGCGAGGACGAGTCCGCCCGCGTGATATACGCACCAGCGGGCGGCCGCGCCGAGGTCGTAGTTGCGTTCCGCTACGACCGAGTACGAGCCGAGACCCGTGTCCACTCCGCTCCCAGTGACCAGGGCCACGATCGCATACGCGACCCCGACGAGCCCGAGGCCGCCGAGCAGGACCCAGTAGCGGCGGAGCTCACCCAGGTAGGTCTGACGCCCCTCTGCACGGGTGTCGAGGGCGATCTTGAGGGCCACGGCTACGGGCACGACGACGAGTAGAGCAAGCGCCTGCGTGCGCACACTGCAAGCCAGCGCTATCGCGGCGAGCGCGGCGACCTGCAGCTCCGCGCTGCGGCGCTCGAGCGCCAGCGCGAGCAGGAACGAGGCGACGACGAAGACCGGGTAGAAGGCGTTCTCGCTCATAAGCGTGCCCGAATAGAGAAGCGCGGGCGAGACGAGCACGATTGCCGCCGCTGCGAGCGCGTAGGGAAGCGGCGCGAGCCGCCGGGCCCAGAGGTAGACGGGCACCGCTGTCGAGACCATCATCGCGACGTTGAGCGCCTTCGCGACCGGGTAGGTCGTCTCCATCGCGCCGGCCAGCCAGGCCGGGGAGATCAGGATCGGGTACAGGACGGCGAACGTCTCGACCGGTGCCTCGCGAAACGAGAAGCTGCCTGTCTCGATGAAGCTGCGCGCGAGCTCCGCGTAAAGCAGCTCGTCGCCGACGATCCACGGCGTTGGGACGCGCAAGGCGGCGTAGAGCCAGATCGCGACCGCCGCGAGTAGCCCGCCTGCCGAGACGGCCGCGAGCCGAGCGTTCGACCGCAGCCTCTCTGGCTCGGGCCTCACCCCGTGACCCGCAGGACGATGACGGCCTGGTCGCGTCCGGGCTTGCCCCTACGGGTCGCCCGCACGAACGGGGTGGACACCCGGACGCCGTAGCGCGGCGAGTACCAGCCCTCGTCGACGCGGAAGTCGAGGTCCTCGCCGTCGACCATCAGCTCGACGCCTTCGAAGTGCGCCCGGGCGCCGCCTCTGCGGGCGTCGGCCTCGCTCGGCGCGAGCGGAAAGGTCCACTCGAGCTCGTGGGCGCCCTCGCTTTCCACGGTGTCGATAATCGTCAGCGTCCTCGCATCCACGTCGAGCGAGAGCCGCCGGGTATGGGTCGCCGGGGGGTCAAGTGATCCGAAGCCGTGATGCCGCCCCTCGAAGACCGGCGGGTGCCAGACCAGCGCGTGGGCCTGCGAGCGGTCCGGCATCAGGAAGAGGTCGTCGCTACGCAGTTCGTTCTGCTCGCCGCCGCCGACCCGGAGGGTGCTGTGGAAGCCCGTCGAGCGGAACCGGTTTCGCTCCGTGGGATCGGACGTGTAGACGTAGCTGCCGGGATCGACCACCAGGGGCTGGCCGTCGAACGCAAGCTCGAAGGACAGCTGGTCGTTGTGGCCGTGCCCGCCGAGCCCGTAGCGGCCGGTGTCGCCGCAGCGCACGAGGACGTAAAGGTCGCGTTCGCGCAGAACGTAGTAGCCGCCCTCGGTGTACGAGGCGTTTCCGCCCGGCGCGGGCCGCGTACCGGCCTGCTGGAACAGATGCGTGTGCGAGCGTGGGTCGCGGCCGTAGTCTTCCAGCGGGAGAAAGCGACCGTCGTCGTTGTCGCCGACCAGCGGCGCGAGGCCGTCGGGTCTGGTGTAATCGGCGATCAGCTGGAGCATCCGGCCCAGCCGCTCGCGGTAGTCGTGGCCGAGGCGGCCGGGTGCGAGGGCGTCGGCCGCCTGCGTCCCACAGACGAACAACTCCGTAACGAGCCGGTGGTACGGGATCGACGCCTCGTGGTCGGCGCCGTCGGCTCGCACCTGGTGCGCCATCTCGGCCTCGAGCTCTCCCACGGCCCAGTCCGCCCACTCGCGCCCCCCTCCCGAAGCGAACACGGCGGCGACGACGAGCAGGCCCGTCACGTCCGCGAGGTAGTGGTTGCCGCGGACGGCCGCGTATTCGGGATGATTGCGGATGAAACGCCCGTGCAGAAGCAGGCTGCGGAGCGCCTCGTCGAGCCAGCCCTCCGCATGCGCCTCTTCCGCGCACAGGACTAGCGCCGCGACCCAGTTCGCCGCCCGGATCGCCACGTCCATCGTGCTCGCCCAGTTCGGCCCCCGCTCGACGGGATTCGCGGCGATCCAGCTCCGCAGCTGGGCGCCGAGCTCGTCGAGGTAGCGCCGCTCGCCGGTGAGGCGGTGCGCGGCGGCGAGTAGCGGGAGGTGCTGAGCGCGCGAAAGCTCCCAGGGCAGCTTGATGTCGGAGCCGTCGCCGTAGGAGACGCGAATCCGCGCATGGTGCAAGAGCGGCCAGCGCCTACCGGTCCGGAAGTCGCAGGTCCAGTCGATCTCGGCGCCGAGTTCGACCGGGCCGGAGCCGAGCAGGTCGAAACGATGGGCGGCCACGGCATCGGCACGGGCGACAAGGTCGGCGCGGGTCTCGGCATCGGCGTCGCCCAGCCGTCGCTCGAACGCCGCCACGGTCGGCAGCGCCGAAAGAGCCGGCCCGCGGAGCGCCTCGACGGGCTGGAGCCCGCCGAGCGCCGCCACGAGCTGTGTCGCCTCCACCCTCGGCGGTCGCCGACGAATTTGCACCTCCCGGACCCGTCCGCGGGCCGCCGCGGCCGCGTAGCGGAAGGCTCCGGCGGCTCCACGACGTACGCCGAGCCGCCGCCAGAGGGCGAGACCCTCTCGTAGGCCGAGCTTCAAGCGGTCATGCGGGCGCTCGGCGAGCGACCCAGAGGTCGTGCCAGACGCTGACGTTGTAGAGGTTCCAGAGCTGGAACGCCCAGTCGCCGCGCCCGGAGCGGTGGGCGTCCCAGAGCCTGTCGACCTGCTCGTAGTCGAGCAGCCCGCGCTCCGCGAGCGAGGACTCGCGGATCGCTCGGCGCGCCCGCTCGCCGAGAGCGCCGCGGAACCACTCGCTGACAGGGGCGGAGAACCCCTGCTTCGGGCGCTGCACGATCTCGGCCGGCAACAGGGGCGCCACCGCTCGTTTGAGCAAATACTTGCCCTGCCCGTTCCTCACCTTGAGTTCGGGTGGCAGAGCGAGCGCGAACTCGACGAGACGCCGGTCGAGGAACGGGACGCGCGCCTCGACCGAGTTCGCCATCGTCATCTTGTCGACGCGCATCAGCAGCAACTCGGCGAGCCGGTTCTTCAGTTCGAGGTAGGTCATCTTCTGCAGCAGGTCGGCGCCGGGGCGCTCGCGCTCCGCGCGGCCCCAGAGTCGCTCGACGATCTCGTACGAGTCCGGGTGCGAGCGGCCGTTCGCGAGAACCCGCTCCTTGAGCTCGCCCTGGTACGAGATGGCGCCGCCCCAGAACGGCACTCGCCCTTCGGCCGCGTCCGCGATCGCCTGGGCGTGGATGATCCCGCGCCCGAAGCGGTGGGCCGCTCTCGTCACGCCGCGACTGAAGACGCGCCTGAGCGGCCGCGGGATGCGCTGGAACGGCGTTGCATAGCGCGTGTGAAAGCGGGCGTGGCTCATATAGCTCTGATAGCCGTGGAAGAGCTCGTCTGAGCCCTCGCCGATCTGCACGACGTAGGTGCCGTCGCCGCGGGCGAGCTTCGACAGGTAGTGGAGCGGGACGGCGACCCAGTCGGCGATCGGCTCGTCCTGGTGGTAGACGAGCTCGGGGATGAACGACTCCAGGTCCGCGGAGTCGATCACCACCTCGTGGTGGTCGGTGCCGAAGCGGCGAGCGACGAGCCGCGCGAACTCGAGCTCGTTGTAGCGCTCGTGCTCGGCGAAGCCGACCGAGAACGTGCGCACGGGCTCGCTCATGAGCTCGGACATCAGCGCCACGTTCGTCGACGAGTCGATCCCGCCCGAGAGGAAGACGCCGAACGGAACGTCCGACATCATGCGGCTGCGGATCGAGTCGCGCAGCAGGTCGACGAGGCGGATCTCGAGCTCGCGTTCCGAGAGTCCCTCGACCGAGCGCGCTGCCTCGTCCGTGAACGGCGTCCAGTAGATCTCGCTCGTCGTGGAGCCGTCGGGGCGGACGGTCATGCGCTCGGCAGGCTCGAGCTTGCGGATGCCCGCGAACATCGTCATGGGCGCCGGCGTGCACACAAAGGTCAGGTAGTGGAAGAAGGCCTCCTCGTCGAGCTCCGCCGTGACCGCAGGGTGCTCCAGGAGGGCCTTGATCTCGGACGCGAAGACGAAGCCGTCCGGTCGGCGTACGTAGTAGAGCGGCTTCTTGCCGAGCCGGTCTCGCGCGAGATGCAGCTCACCGCTGCGCGCGTCCCAGATCGCGTAGTGGAACATGCCCTCGAGCCGCTCGACACAGGCAGACCCCTCTTCTTCGTACAGGTGGATGATCGTCTCGGTGTCGGTCTGGGACCGGTAGACGTGGCCCTTACCCTCGAGCCCGGGGCGCAGCTCCTCGTGGTTGTAGATCTCGCCGCCGAAGGTGATCCAGACGGTGCCGTCCTCGTTCGACATCGGCTGGTGGCCGGCGTTCGAGAGGTCGATGATCGACAGGCGTCGGTGCCCGAGGGCCACCCGCCGGACCGGGTCGGCCCAGGAGCCGCCGTCGTCCGGTCCGCGGTGCTCGATCACCTGGTGCATGCGGGTGACGAGCTCCTCGTCAACTGCGAAGGCGCCAGTCGCCCCGAGGATTCCGCAAATACCGCACACGGGTCAGGCGCGACCTCCTCCCGGGATCGCGGGAGCGGCCATTCTAACTGCCAACTCTCCCGCCACCCGTCGGCGGCGCCACCTCGACGGCCGTCCCCGAGGAGATCGACTCCAGTGCCGCGAGCGCGACGCTCTGGGCCGTGTACGCGGCCTCGAGCCCAGGCTCGAACGCGGCCGCGCCGCGCGTGGCGTCGAGCGCGCGCGCAAGCAGCGCGCCGTGGCCCTTGTCCTGCCGGGCGGACGTCTCCTCAGTGCGCTCGCCTCCGATGCCGAGCGAGATCAGGCTCCGGAAGTCGTCCAGGATCCAGGCGCGCCCACCGCGTAGGGCCTCGACCCGCTCCTTCGGCAGCTCGGTGGAGCCGACCCCCGAATAGAGGACCGTAGCGACCGAGCCGTCGGCGTACTGGATCGTGACCGACGCGCTCTCGACGGTCTGCAGCCCGGGGGGCGGCGGCAGCGCGGAGGCGTGCACCCGTTCGGGCCGGCCGCAGAGCCAGTTGGCGAAGTCGAACATGTGGCATGCCTCGCCGAGGATCCGCCCACCGCCCTCGATCGGGTCGTTGAGCCAGTGTTCGGGTGCGACCGGCGCGTTGACCCGGTAGAGGAGGTGAACCGGGCCGGCTGCGCCGCGGAGCTCGCCCTCGAGCTTCCGGGCGAGCGGCGCCAGCCGGCGGTTGAAGCCGATCACGAGCCGGGCGGCGGCCCCGCCCTCGACCCAGACGCGGTCGAGCTCCTCACGCGTGAGCCCGAGCGGCTTCTCGACGAAAACGGCTTTGCCCGCGCGGAGTGCTTCGGCGGCGAGCTCGGCATGGGTGTCGTGGCGGGTCGTGATCATCACGAGATCGATGTCGGGGTCCGCGATCGCCGCCGCGGGGTCGGTGTCGGCCGTCGCTCCATCGAGCGTGCCTGCTAGGGCGGCCGCCGAGGTTCCGCGGCGGCTCACGACCGTCTTGACGCGTACGCCGCCCGAGCGGAGCAGGTTGGGGACATGGGTGCCGCGCGTGAAGCTGCCCGCGCCGATGAGCGCGACGACGGCCGTATCGCGGGCCGCTCCGGCCGGTGCCGGGCGTGGCTGCGGTGGTGCGGCCGGTGCTCGGGCGGAGCGCTCGGCGTCGTACACGAGCACGGCCCCGAGCGGCGGGCGTTCGCCGGCGAGCGCGGCGTACGCCTCGGAGGCGCGTTCGACGGGGAGCTCCAGATCGACGAGCGGCGCGACGTCGACCGACCCGCGTGCGAGCAGGCGTAGGAACTCGTCCATGTTCCGGTTGGCCGTCCACCGGACGTACGGCAGCGGATAGTCGAGGCCCCCGTGCTCGTACGTGGGGTCGTAGCGGCCCGGCCCGTAGGAGGTCGAGATGCGAATGTCGGCCTCGCGCTCGTACAGCGGAGTCCGCTCCACCGAGAGCGGGACGTCGCCCACCGGCACGAGCCGGCCCTTTCGCCGCAGCATCGCGACAGCGTCGTTGACGAGCGCGTCGGACCCGCTCGAGGCTGCGACGAGCACGGCGTCGGCGCCGACGCCCTGGGTCCACCCCGTGACGCCATCGACCGCCCCGTCCGGCGGCATGACCAGGTCGGCACCCAGGCGCTCGGCCAGCCTTCGCCGCCCCTCCAGCGGCTCGACGCCGGCAACGTGGCACCCGGCCGCACGCAGAATCTGCACCGCCAGTAGGCCGAGCAGGCCGAGGCCAACGACCACGACTCGCTCGCCGAGCGCCGGCTCCGCGCGCCGGACCGCCTGGAGCGCGATCGCGCCCACGGTCGCGAAGGACGCATCGCGCAGCGAGACCTCTTCGGGCACGGCGGCGACGAGGTTGCCCGGCACCGAGACGAGCTCGGCGTGGTTTGCCAAACCTGCGCCGGCGCAGGCGACGCGCTGCCCGACGTGGAAGCCCGGGACGCCGCCCGTGTCGACGACGAGGCCCGCGCACGAGTAGCCGAGTGCGAGATCCTGGGCGACGGCGCCGCGGACCGCCTCGGCGGTGTCGCGGAGGCCGTGCTTGCGGGCGTGTTCGAGGGTTTGCAGGACGAGCTTCGGAGTGCGGATCGCCCGCGCGGCGAGCGAGCCGCTGGTCGCCTGCACGACCGAGCGCTCCGTGCCCGGCGAGATCGCGGAGGCGGCCGTCGCTACGAGCACGTAGCCGGGTGCAGGCGAGGGGGCGGGCACGTCCACCACCTGCGGCGCGCCCTTGCGCATCACGACCTGTCTCACTGCGCGAGGAGCGTAGCGGTGAGGCGTGTCGGGTCGACGCCGTATCCTGCCGCCGAGTGCCCGAGCGCCGCCGAATCGTCTCGGTCGTGGGAACGCGGCCGAACCTGATGAAGACGGCGCCGATCGTCGCGGAGCTGAGGCGGCAGCCGGACCGCTTCGAGCACGTCCTCGTGCATACGGGACAGCACTACGACCGCGAGATGTCCTCGATCTTCTTCGAGCAGCTCGGGATCGGTGACCACGACCACCTGCTCGGCGTCGGGTCGGGTTCGCACGGGCAGCAGACCGCCCGGGTGATGGAACGGCTCGAGCCGCTGCTGCTCGAGCTCTCCCCCGACGTGGTGCTCGTGCCGGGAGACGTCAACTCGACGCTGGCGGCGGCACTGACGGCGTCGAAGATCGGCATTCCGATCGGCCACGTCGAGGCCGGCCTTCGCAGCTTCGACCGCACGATGCCCGAGGAAATCAACCGAATCGTCACCGACCAGCTCTCGGAGTTGCTCTTCATTCACTCGCCGGAGGCACGCGGCAACCTGCTCGCCGAAGGGCGGCCGGCCGCGGCGATCCACGACGTCGGCAACACGATGATCGACACCCTCGTGGCGATGGAGCAGCGGATCCAGGCGGCCGCGGCTCCGGAGTCGCTCGGCCTGGAGCGCGGCGCCTACCTCGTCGTCACGCTCCACCGGCCGTCGCTCGTGGACGGCCCGCTGCTCGCGACGGCGCTCGGCGAGCTGGCGCGGGTCGCGGAAGCGATTCCGGTCGTGTTCCCGGTGCACCCGCGAACCCGCGCGGCTGCGGCGGCGGCGAACCTCGACGTCGACTCCGAGCGCCTGCGCCTGCTCGAGCCGCTCGGCTACGTGGAGTTCCTGGGGCTACTCTCCGCAGCCGCCGGCGTGCTCACGGACTCGGGCGGGATCCAGGAGGAGACCACCTTCCTCGGCATCCCCTGCTTCACGCTTCGCGACAGCACCGAGCGGCCGGTGACGATCGAGCTGGGCACGAACGTCCTGCTCGGACTGGCGCCGGAGCGGATCGCCGAGGTTCCAGCTCTGCTGGAGGCCGCGCGACGGAGGCCCGCGTCCGTGCCGCCTATGTGGGACGGCCGCGCGGCCGAGCGGATCGTCGCGCTGCTCTAGGAGGCCACCTCGTCGAGCAGCGCCGCCGTGCGGCGCGCGATCCGGCGACGGTCGTACGGCTCGAGGCGCTCCACGGGGACGGGGTCGGGGGCGTCGCCCGCGGCGAGCCGCTCGAGCGCCCGCTCGATCGAGCGTTCGTCAGAGAGCCTCGCGGCCAGCTCGTCGGCGCCGAGGCGGTGTAGGAGCGCCTCGGTGGCACCACCGTCGGTGACCGCGAGGACCGGCTTGCCGAGTGCGAGGTACTCGTAGACCTTGGCGGCAACGGCGGTGGCGTCCCCCGCGCCGCGCGCCTGCGAGACAAGCGTGGCGTCGGCGTCGGCGATCCGCTCGACCGCGTCGGCCCAGTTCGAAGGCGGCAGCACCTCGACGTCGACGCGATCCTCGAACTCGGCCACCTGGCCGCGGATCTCGGGCACGAGGAAGCCGTGCAAGACCAGGCGGAACCGCGACCGGTGCGGTTCGCGCGCCAGCACCGAGAGCAGCGGCCGCAGAGGGCGGTCGGCGCTCAGCGTTCCTGAGTGCAGCAGCATGATCGGCGTGCCCGGGTCCCGCCGCGGCGCCCGCCGGTTGAGCAGCTCGGGCTCGAAGCCGTTGGGGACCTCGTGCACGCGCTCGGCAAGGTCGGCATGGCGTGCCCTGATGTCCTCCGCCGCCTCCGGCGTCGTCGCCACGACCGCCTCCGCCGCCCCGAAGACCCACGACTCGAGGCGGCCGAGCAGCCCGCCGCGCCGGTCGAACGCCGGATTGTCCGCCCACAGGTCGCGGAGCTCGACGACGAGCGGCGGCGCGCCGTCGCGGTGTGCGAGCCGGGCGGCCAGCAATGCAGCCATCGGCGGTCCTGTCGCGAGCACGACGTCAGGCCGCTCCGCCGCGACGCGCTCCCGGATCCGCCGCGTCGCCCTCGGCACCCACGCGGTCGACAGCGGCACGGCCTCCGGCCGGATCCCGAGCAGGGCGAACGCCGGCGAGGAGATCCGCCCCACGGCGCCCATCACGTGGCCGCGCGTGGCCGCGCGGCGGCGGTCGGTCTCGCTCGTCGCGAACTCGACGGCACCTGCGCGGGTGGGCGCGGAGAGGACGTCCACCTCCCAGCCCTCGTCGGGGAGGTAGCGGACGAGTGACCGCCAGCGTGCTGCCGGCCCGCCGGGCTGGTCGAGCGGGCGATGCGTGACGAGAAGAAGCCGTCTCAAACGTTTCTACGCCGGCTTCGCCTTCGGCAGCGCCACGAGTTTCCACTCGATCACCCAGATGATCCCGCCGATGTGCCGCGCGAGGGCCGAAAGGAGCAGCTGGAGCGCGCGCCGCCTCACCGGCACGTATACGACCGCGGGCTTGATCCAGAAAACCTTCGAGCGGATCGAGAAGCGCGCCGACGAGTAATACGGCCGCTCGCGTCCCTGGTAGGTCCCGGGGTCGAAGTAGTCGAAGGAGTATTCGTTGAACGTCGTCCGGTGCGTCGGGTCCGTCGCCCAGTCGGGTGAGTTCCAGTACGGAACGCGCACGCGGAGGATGCCGCCCGGCCTCAGGATGCGGTGCAGCTCCTCGATGACGCGGACAGGATCCTCCAGGTGCTCGAGCACGTGATACATCCGCACCTCGGCGAAGCGCCCGTCCTCGAACGGCCATGGGTACTCGCGCAGGTCGTGAACGACGTCGACCCCGGGTAGCGGCACGAGGTCGTGGTTGATCCACCCGGGCAGGATCTCGTTGCCGCAGCCGACGTGAAGCCGTTCCACGCTTGGGAGCGTCGAGCTGTCAGAGGAGCCGGTCATATGCTCCGAAGAGATCCTCCAGGATGGCCGGTTCGGAATAGAGCTCCGACGCTCGCTCGCGTGCGCGGCGACCGAGAGCCTCCCGGGCGTCGGACGGGAGTTCGAGCACGTTCACGACGGCGCTTGCGAGCGCGTCCGCGTCTCCCGGCTCCACGAGGAACCCGTGTTCGCCGTCCCGGATGACTTCCGGAGCGCCGGCAATTTTCGTCGCCACGACGGGCGTGCCGGCGAACATGGCCTGGACGAAGGTCAGTCCCAGGCACTCGATCGTGGTCACGGTGGGGAAGACGAACACGTCCGCGGCCGCGTAGTACGAGGGAAGATCAGCGTCGCTGACGGTGCCGACGAAGTCGACGGCGGCCGTGAGGCCAAGCCTGTCCGCGAGCGCGCGGAGCTCGGCGACGTGGTCGTGGTCAGGCCCTACGAGAAGCACTCGCGCCTTGGGATGGCGCTCCCGGATCGTCGGAAGCGCCTCGATCAGGACGCGGGGCCCCTTGCGCGGTCGCAATTGGCCGACGAAGAGCAGCAGGGGACCGCCGTCGTCGGCGTGTCTGGTGTGGATCGCGCTGCCGTCCACGCCGGGGTGGAACGAGTCCATCCTGCCGGCGACGCGAACGAGCTCGACATCGTCGGGCGAGAGGCCGGCGTGGCTGACGAGCCGGCGGCAGTGATCCGTCATGCTCGCGATCAGATCGGCGCCCTCGAGTGCCTGACGACTGGGGGTCAGAAACGCTCGGCTGACGGAGTCGAACTGCTTCAGCTCCTCCCGGTGCGGCAGCACGTCGCCAAAGAAGGACAGCATGCTCCGCCCTTCATTCCGGCGGGCGAGCGTCACGGCAGCGAGGCCGTACGACCAGGGCCAATCGAACGCGTGGACGATGTCGGCGCGCTCGCCGCGGATGAGCTGCTCGGCAGATCGGATCGAGCACGCGGTGACGCCGAATTGCCTCATCGCGTACGCCGGACGCCTGATCAGCGCGCCCGCGTAGGAGGAGAGAAGCGTCCGGAGGAGCGAAGGCCGTCGCAGGAGCCATGCGGCGAGGCG
>Ga0126307_10002127_pt1 | contig 13314 bp, 14 predicted proteins | sample Plot28_FD_89955 | JGI IMG/M metagenome (GOLD analysis project Ga0126307, IMG submission 89955) | Serpentine soil microbial communities from UC McLaughlin Reserve, CA, USA - Plot28 | ecosystem: Environmental > Terrestrial > Soil > Grasslands | place: USA: UC McLaughlin Reserve, Lake County...
CGAACGAGGAGGAGACACGCGTGATCGCGCGCGCGTACGAGGACGTGCTCGCGGAGATCGACCGCGCGCAGCTGGACTCGAACATCAGCGTCAAGCTGACCGGCCTCGGTCTCGAGCTCGACTACGACCTCTGCCACACGAACCTCGAGCGCGTCGTCTGCGAGGCGCGCGACCGCGGCAACTTCGTGCGCATCGACATGGAGGACGCGACGACGACGGACGCGACGCTGCGGCTCTACCGGCAGTTGCGCGAGCACGGCTTCGACAACGTCGGCGTCGTGCTGCAGGCGTCCCTCCGGCGGACGGTGGACGACGTGAAGGCGCTCGCCGACCTGCGCCCGTCCGTGCGCGTGTGCAAGGGGATCTACGTCGAGTCGCCGGACATTCAGTTCCGGGACTACGAGGCCGTCCGCGCGAACTTCGTGCAAGCCCTCGAGACGCTGCTCGACGCCGGGTGCTACCTCGCCGTCGCGACGCACGACGAGTGGCTGATCGACGAGGGGAAGCGGCTCGTCTCGGACCGCGGCCTCGCGCGCGACGAGTACGAGTTCCAGATGCTCCTGGGCGTGCGGCCCGAACTCGGCGACGCGCTCGTGCGCGAAGGGCACAGGCTGCGGATCTACGTCCCGTTCGGCGCCTACTGGTACCAGTACTCGCTGCGCCGCCTGCAAGAGAATCCGTCGATCGCGGGCTATATCGCGACGGACACGTTCGGCCGCCTGCTCCATCGCAACGGACATTGAGGTGGGCGTGGGCGGACGGGTGCCGCGTCCGCGACGAGAACGGACGTGAATATCTCGACCTCTCCGGGGGCTTCGGCGTCGCCGCTCTCGGCCACTCGAACCGGCTGATCCGCGACGCGATCGCGGCGCAGCCGGTCGCGCACGCGCTCGGCGACCTGCAGGAGGCGGAGGTGACGGCCCGGCTCCGCGAGGCGCTGCCGTGGTCGGCGCGATTCGGAGTGACGGGCGCGGACGCGGTCGAGATCGGCCTGCGTACGGCGCTGCTCGCGACCGGCAAACCTGGTGTCGTCTGCTTCGACGGCGCCTACCACGGCACCGCGCTCGCAGCAGTGGCCGCGACGGGGATCGAGCGGCTGCGCGAGCCGGTGGCTCCGTGGCTGCCGGGGCCTGTCCACCGGTTTGCATACGGCGAGGATCCGGGCGACCTGCCGAGCGACACCGGCTGCGTGCTCGTGGAGCCCGTCCAGGCACGCGGCGGCGCACGCGTTCCGCCGGACGGCTTCCTCGAGGCGTTGCGCGGTCGCTGCGACGACGCCGGCGCGCTTCTCGTCTGCGACGAGATCTACTGCGGCCTCGGACGCGTAGGAGTGATGTGGCCCGCAGGCGAGCTCCCGGACCTCCGGCTGATCGGCAAGGCACTAGGGGGTGGCTTGCCGCTGTCGGCGGCGCTCTTCCTCCGCCGGGAGCTCGCCGACCTCTGGGACGCGCTGCCCGGCGACACCTACACGCACACGCACATGGGCAATCCGCTCGCGTGCGCCGCAGCGCTCGTCGTGCTCGACGAGGTTCCGCGCCTGCTCGATCGCGTGGGCGCGGCGGGCGACCGCTTCACCTCCGCCGGCTGGAGCGGGCGCGGGTTGCTGCGTTCCCGTGAGGGAGAATGGCAGCGTGCGCTGGATGCGGGAGTGATCACGATTCCGGCCGGCATGCAGAACGAGCTGCTGTCAGCCACGCCGCCGCTGACGATCAGCGACACAGAGATCGACGAAGCGCTCGAGCGGCTCGCGTGAGGCGTCGCGCCGCGCTGCTCATGCTCGGGCTGCTCGCGCTCTCGGGCTGCGGCGGCGGCAGCTCGTCCTCCGACGACCCGCCGCCCCAGAAGCGGTCGAAGCCGAGCTCCAACCAGAACCCGGAAGCGAACCTCGGGGCGCCGTAACGCCTACGGAGGCGGCGGTGCGTCCCGCGGGCCCGCGACGTCCACGTCCTCCTCGACGACGCGGCGGCGGCGCGGGTACGCGTTGCCGCGAGCGGCAGAGTCGCCCTCGACGTACGTCGTGCGCCGCCACGGGCCGGCGCTCCACGAGTGCCACCACAGCAGGTCGAGCAGAACCGAGACGAACCCGATCACGATCAGGATCCAGCCGACGGCGTCGAGGTCGATCTCGCCGGGCTCCGTGTTGATCGCGAACCCGATGATCGCGCCGGCCGCGATGAGGATCAATCCGATTCCTACACCCATTGCCGCGTCTCTATCCGATCGCGGCGCGATGGAAACTTGCCGGGTTACAGCGGCTTTCGCGCGAGCAGTACGAACGACCCCGGCACCGTCGACGGGCGGCGCCGCCACGAGCTCGTGCCGGGATACTCCTCGAGCTGCCGCACGACGAGGCCCGCGCCGGCGATCGCGGTCACGAGCTGCCCGAGGCGCCAGAACCGTTCGTGCTTCTCCTCCGTCGGCGGCGCCCCGCGCAGGTCGAAGTGCTCCCAGCCGACGTCGACGATCACGCTTTCGTCGAAGTAGTCCTCGCGCCAGCGCAGGTTCTGGTCGACGCACGTCGCGACGGGATGCTCCTCGTGGAGCAGGAAGTCCCCACCCGGGCGGAGCGTCGCCGCGATTCCTCGCGCCCACGCGCCGAGGTCGTGCAGCCAGACGAGCACGCCGCCGCCGGTGTAGACGAGGTCGAAGCGAGCGCGTGTCAGCTCGGCGGGCAACGCGTGGACGTCCGCCTGCACCCACGAGATCCCGGGCGAGCGCTCGCGCGCCACGGCCAGCCCTTCCGCAGAGATGTCGACACCGGTGACGAGGGCGCCGAGGTTGGCCAACTCGGCCGTCGACTCGCCCGTTCCGCACTGGAGGTGGAGGACGCGCTTCCCCGCCACGTGCCCGGCCGCGGCGCGCACGACGTCCGGCAGCCCGAGCCGTCCCGCGAGCGCTTCTGCGCGGCGTCGATGGACTTCGTCCCAGGCGCGCCGGTTCCGCTCGGTCGGCTCCATTCGCAGCATTGTTTCGAAGCGGAGACCCTCCTATGATCCAACGACCCGGCCGCTTGCGGTTTCTTCAGTGCGTACACACCATCGCCTGCGCCGAATGCGGCGCGTCGTCCTCACGGGCTCCCGTTCGACGCGTGACCTGAACCGCTACCTCGAGCACCTCCGGACGAGCGGGGCCTACGACAAGGCGTACTTCAACCTCACGGTCGATTTCGAGCTCGGCTGGTCGATCGCGCGGCGCGCGGACGGCGCGACCTCGCTGCGCCGCTCGCTGCGCCGGTCTCGCCGGGCGCGCGAGACCTTCCCGGCGCTGCTCGAGCTGAGCGAGGAGTTCGGGATTCCCCTCACGATCGCCTGCGTCGCCCATCTCGCGTTGCGCGACTGCAGCCACAACTTGCCGCCGCGCTTCCAGCCGTCGTGGTCACGCGACGACTGGTACGCCGTCGATCCGAAGCTCGATCTCGACCGTGCACGCCATTACTACGGGCTCGACCTCGTGACGATGGCGATGAAGAGCGACGTCGGGCACGAGATCGCCAGCCACGGCTTCTCGCACGTCGACCTGGGCGACGCGGAGACGACGCAGGAGGTGGCGCAGTTCGAGATCCGCGAGTCCTACAGGATCCTGAAGGCGATCGAGCCGGAGCTCTCGACGTTCGTCTTCCCGAAGAACCACTCGAGCTACCTGGATCTGCTGCACGGCGCCGGCTACGCGATCTACCGCGGCGACGCGAACCTGCCGATCGCGCGCGACGGCATCGGCCTGTGGCGCTTCCCGCTCGGCCTGTGGTTCGCGCCGATTGCGGCCAGCCCGCGCGAGTACACGCTGGCCGTCGCCGAGGGCGTAAAGCGCCGGCAGGTGGTCAACTTCTACTGCCACCTGTACGAGTTCGCGGGCGCGCGCGAGCTGACGCGTTTCGCGCGGCCCGTGTTCCGCGCCGTGGCCGAGTCACGCGACCGGGGAGAGATCACGCCTGCGACGATGCGGACGATCGTCCATGCAGTCGCCCGCGGATAACGCACAGAGGTTCTACGACGCTCACAGCGAGGAGTACGTCTCCAAGTGGAGCCGGATCGACGCCGAGCCCGATCGTCCGGCGCACGTCTATCGCAAGGAGATCATCCGCGCGCTGATCGACCTGGCGCGGGTCGAGCCGGGCGACGAGGTGCTCGAGATCGGCTGCGGCACGGGGCTCGTGCTCAGGGAGCTGCTCGAGCGGACGAAGCCGATCTGGGGAACCGACATCTCCCGCGCGATGCTCGAGCGGGCGCGCGAGGAGCTCTCGTCGGCCGCAAGCGTCGCGATCGTCGACGGCTTCGACCCGCCGCCTCCCGAGCCGAGTGACGGTCTGTTGCAAGGCGGGGCGCAAGACGTGCTGCTCGTCCACGGAGACATGCTCGGGCTCGAGCTGCCGCCTGGGCGCTTCGACCGGATCCTGAGCATGGAAGTGCTGCGCTACATCGCAGACCTCGACGGCGCGCTGCAACGCGTACGCGCGGCCATGGGGGAGCGAACGACCTTCGCGTTCACGGTCACGAACGTCTGGAGCGCGAGCCTGTTTCCGGTCAAGTACTCGCTTCGCCGCAGGCTCGGCCGCGTCGACGTGGACGCCGAGCTGCTGCAGTACTTCGTCACCGAGCGCGGTATCCGGAGCGCGGTCGAAAGGAACGGGCTCCGGCTCGTCGAGCTCCGCAAGCTGAACCTGCTGACGTTCAACCCGCTCGCTTCGCGAACCGCGAGGGATCGCGCCGGCGCCGAGCGGCTCGTCGCCCTCGACCGGAAGCTCGAGCGCGTCCCGCTGCTCCGGAACGCGTTCGACACGCTGCTGCTCGCGGTGCGCCGCGCGAGCTAGGCCGGCAGCGAGAACCCGCCGTCGACGATCAACGTCTGCCCGACGATCATCTTCGCGCGTGCGCTCGCGAGGAACAGGACCGCGTCGGCGACGTCCCCGGGCTCGACCATTCGTCCCGCCGGCGTGCGGCCGCGGGCGGCTTCGAGCATCTCCTCCTTGTTGGGGAAGAACTCGAGCGCCTCGGTCTCGACCACGCCCGCTGAGACCGCGTTGACGCGGATCCCCCGCGGCGCGAGCTCGACGCCGAGATAACGCACGACGCTTTCGAGCGCCGCCTTCGACGTCCCGACGAGAACGTAGTTGTCGAGGACGCGGAACGACCCGAGCGAGGAGAGGCCGACGATCGCGGCTCCCGACGACATCTGCGGGGCTGCCGCGCGGACGAGGGAGAGCAGGGCGCGCGCGTTCGTCGCGAGCGTCCAGTCCCAGTGCTTGTCCTCCGTCTCGAGCGCCGGCCGGATCACACCGGTCGCAGCGTTGTGCACGAGCACGTCCAGCGGGCCGAGTGCGGCGACCTGCTCCGCGACTCTCGGCGAAGCGATGTTGCCGCGGACGAGCACCGGCTCGGCGCCGCGCGCGCGAAGCTCGGCCGCGACCGCTTCCGCGGCCGAGTCGCTGCGGAAGTAGCCGATCGCGACGCGCGCCGCCCCTTCGTCTGCGAACCGCAGCGCGAGCTCCCGGCCGATCCCGCGCGAGCCCCCGGTCACGAGGACCGAGGCCCCGCCGAACTCGCTCACCCGCGGGGCAGCGGCCGGTCCGCGGGCGCCGACGACGGAATCTGCTGCCAGCCCGGCTTCGACCGCGGCGCCCGCTCGCCCTCCGCAGCCTTCGACGACGAGTACCCGAGGCGGTCGAGCAGGTCGATCTGCTCCTCGCCGAACCGCCGCACCGGATGGCCGTCGGGCAGCTCGTCGATGAGCTGACGGACGCGCGCGCGGATCTGGAACGCGAAGTGCGGAGTCGCGGCCCCGACGAGCGCCTGCACGTCGTCGAACGTCGGCTCCGCCATCGCGGCGAAGATTACGGTCTCGGCGGTGCGCCGAGTCACAGCCGTCGACCTGATGCTGCTCGGCACCGTCGCCCTGTGGGCGCTGAACATCGTCCTGACGCGGTACGTGCTCACGAACGGATGGCAGCCGCTTGCGTACGGGACGATCCGTTACTTCGCCGCGATCGCGCTCTTCTGGACGTTCACCTACTCGCGCGAGCGGAGCTTCCGGGTGCGCTGGAGCGACTCGCGGCTCGTCGTGCTCGCGGCCGTGCTGATCTTCGTCAACCAGATCGGGTTCGTGTACTCGATCGAGCTGACGAGCGCCTCGACGGTGGCGCTGATCCTCGGGACGACGCCGATCTTCGTCGGCATCCTCGCGACGTTGATCGGGCTCGAGCGGCTGTCGGGCACCTTCTGGATCGCCGCCGCGATCTCGTTCGTCGGAGTCGCGCTCGTTGCGGCGGGAGCGTCGTCGGGGTTCTCCGCCGACCTGCTCGGCGACGTGCTCGCGGTGGGCACGGCCGCGACCTGGGCCGCCTACTCCGTCACGATCGCGCCGCTGATGCGCCGTTACTCGCCGTTCCGGATCAGTGCGCTCGTGCTCGGCGTCGGCTGGATTCCGCTCGCGGCGGTGAGCGTGCCGCAGCTGCTCGACCAGAGCTTCGACTTCGACCGCCTCGTCTGGCTCGCGTTCGGCTACGCGGTGATCGGGCCGCTGTTCCTCACGAACATCCTCTGGTTCACCGCGATCGACCGCGTCGGGCCCTCGCGCGCGTCGCTGTTCGCGAACCTCCAGCCGTTCTTCGCGGTCGTGTTCGCTGTCCTGTTGCTGGACGAGCACCTCGACCGCTATGAGGTCGCCGGCGGATTTGCAATCGCGGCGGGGATTGTCCTCGAACGGCGGCGCCGGCACGAGCTCGTGGAGGAGCCGGTCCGGTGAAGGAGCGGCTCGAACGGCTCCTGGGCTCGCGCGTCGACGCGATCGAGTTCGTCCAGGGGCGCGGCTACACGCACGCGGGGCGGCATCGCGTGGCGCTCGACGACGGCCGCAGCGTGTTCGTGAAGTCGGCGGTGGACGGGCTGTCCGCCGGCTGGCTCCGCCTCGAGCAGGTCGTCTACAGCAACGTCGACGCGCCGTTCCTGCCGCGGTGGGTCGCGTACGACGATGTGGACGGTCTGCCGCTGCTCGTCCTCGAAGATCTCTCGGACGCGCACTGGCCGCCGCCGTGGCGCGACGGCGATGTCGCGGCCGTGCGGGCGGCGCTCGAGGCGGTGGCCGAGACGCGTGCTCCCGCGGGGCTGACCCCGATGGGCGACTGGCGCGCGGAGTGGCTGTCCGCGTGGGAGGGCGTCGCCGACGATCCTGCGCCGTTTCTCTCCGGCGGCCTCGCCTCGCGGGCGTGGCTCGCGCGCGCTCTACCGGAGCTCGAGTCGGCGGCCGCCCGCGCGCCGGTCGAGGCCGGGACCTCGCTCCTGCACCTCGACGTCCGCAGCGACAATCTCGCGCTCACGGGTCGCGGCGCGCTCCTCGTCGACTGGAACTGGGCGTCGGAAGGCAACCCGCTCCTCGACCGCGTGTGCTGGGCGCCGTCGCTCTGCATCGAGAACGCGATGCGGCCCGAGGAGGTCGTCGACGGGGACGGCGTGGGGGAGATGGCAGCGCTGGTCAGCGGTGTGTGGGCGCAGGCGGCCGGGCTGCCGCCGCCGCCGACCGCGGCGCCACGCGTGCGGGCGCTCCAGCTCGCGCAACTTCGCATCGCGCTGCCGTGGGCGTGCCGCTTGCTCGGGATCCCTGAGCCGGCTATTTGACCCAGAACGTCGGTGCCTGCGAGTGACGGATCGACCTCGCACCAGCTCAGTCGGGAACCTGTCGCGACCGCTTGTCAAGTCGCGACGCCGGGTAGCGTGGACCAGATGACGTTGCGGGAGCGCCTGGCGCGCACGCCGCCGGGCTACCGGCTCTCGATTGGGCGCATCCTCGCCATCTACTCGGGGCTGATGACCGCGCTTTTCCTCGCGGCGCTCGACCAGACGATCGTTGCGACCGCGCTGCCGCGCGTCGTCGGCGACCTCGGCGGGCTCTCGCAGTACTCGTGGGTCTTCACCGCGTACATGCTCGCGTCGACGGTCACGGTTCCGCTCTACGGCAAGCTCGGCGACCTCTACGGACGGCGCCCACTGTTCATGGTCGCGATCTCGATCTTCCTCGTCGGTTCGGCCCTCTGCGGGGTCGCGCAGGGGATGACGCAACTCGTCGTCTTTCGGTTCATCCAGGGGCTCGGCGCGGGCGGCCTGATTCCGCTCGCGATGGCGACCGTCGGCGTCATCGTCCCGCCCCGCGACCGCGGCCGTTACCAGGGGCTCATCGGTGCGACGTTCGCGATGGCGTCGATCGCGGGGCCGGCGGTGGGCGGGCTGATCGTCGACAACACGACCTGGCGCTGGATCTTCTACATCAACCTCCCCATCGGCGCGCTCGCGCTGCTTGTGATCTCGCTCACGATGCCGCGCCGGCGCGAGCGCCGTGAGCACTCGATCGACTGGCTAGGCGCTGGCTTGCTCTCCGCCGGGACCGCGGCGCTCCTGCTCGGCCTCGTGTGGGGCGGGCGCGAGTATCCGTGGGGATCGCCGCAGGTCGTCGGCGCGCTCGCCTTTTCGGCGGTGCTCCTCGCCGCGTTCGGTCTGGTCGAGCGGCGCGTGCGCGAGCCGATCCTGCCGTTCGACGTGCTGCGGAACCCGATCGTCGCCTCGAGCGTCGTCTGCGTCTCGCTGGTCGGGATGGCGATGTTCGGGACGATCTCGTACGTGCCGCTGTTCGTGCAGGGCGTGATCGGCACGTCCGCGACGTCGTCGGGCGTCGTGCTGACGCCGCTGATGCTCGCAGCCGTCACGACCTCGATCATCACCGGCCAGTTCGTGTCGAGAACGGGGCGGTACCGGCAGAACGCGGTGCTGGGCCCGATCGTGCTGGCGTTCGGAATGTTCCTGCTCTCCAGGATGGACACCCAGACGACGACGGCGGAGGCGGCTCGCAACATGGTCGTCGCCGGGATCGGGATCGGCTCGATGATGCAGGTCTTCGTGCTCTCGGTTCAGAACGTCGTCAACCGGACGGCGATGGGTTCTGCGACCGCGCTGACGCATTTCTCGCGGTCGATTGGCGCGACCCTCGGCGTCGCGGTGATGGGGCTGATCGTGAACCAGGGCCTGCCGGAAGGGGTCGGCACCGGGGACGGCGTAGCGGTGCACCGGCTGCCACCGGCGGCGCGCGAGGCCCTCGCCGACGCGCTCCATCCGGCCTTCGTCGCGGCGACCTTCGTCGCCGTGCTCGTCTGGATCGTCGCGGTGATCGGCGTCAAGGAAGTGCCGTTGCGGCGCGGGTTCGAAGACGCGCCGGAGCAGGCGGCGGTGGAATCAGGGGCGCGCGGGTAGCGGCCCGGCGAAGAAGGGTCTAGCCTTGGGGCCATGAGGCGCTGGCTCCTGCTCCCGGCACTCGTCGCTGCGGGTCTCCTGCTCATCGTGCCCGCCTCGGCGGCGCCCGTGGACGTCAACGCCGACGTCAGGCTCGACCCGCTCGGGGGCGACCAGTACAAGCTCCGGGTGCAGAACACCGGCAACGAGATCATCACCACCTTCGCGTTCACCGCAGGGCCTGCCCTCCGGATCGCCAGCATCGTCTCGAACACGGTCGGCTCGTGTCAGCTCAACGGCGCAGCCGCCTTCACGTGCTCCGTCTCGCTTGCTCCGCCGCCGTGTGACTGCAACCCGGGCGACTTCGTCGAGGTCGTGTTCGCCGCGTCCGGCGATTCCGGTGGCAGCACGTTGAACGTCGGCGCGAGGCAGTTCACCTTCGGCACCGCGCCCGTGACCCCGCCCGGTGGCGGTGGAGGCGGCGGTGGCGGCGGTGGAGGTGGCGACGCCGGCACTCCGCCGGCCACGCCCGCGGCAGTGCAGAAGCTCGGCGCCCGCGTCGGTCCGGGGATGAAGGTGTCCTTCCCCGCCAGAGCGAAGGCTGGAAAGGCGCAAATCACCGTGCGCGACCTCAGCGCGACCGACAACTTCCACCTCACCGGCCCCGGCCTGAACAAGAAGACCACCGTCAAGTTCAAGGGCACCGTCACGTGGACGGTGACCCTGAAGAAGGGCACGTACGCGTTCCGCTCCGACGCGCACGCCAAGCTGAGCGGCAAGACGAAGGTCGTGTAGCCCGCGATAGACTCGGGAAGTGGCCGACGTCGATTTCATGCCGCTCGATGGCTGGGATCACCTCGAGCTCTGGGTCGGCAACGCGAAGCAGGCTGCGTACTACTACGAGCACGCCTTCGGGTTCCGCCGGACGGCGTACGCAGGGCCGGAGACCGGCGTCCGCGATCGCGCGTCCTACGTCCTCGAGCAGGGCGAGGTGCGGCTCGTTGTCACGAGCGGCCTTCGGCGCGACTCATCCGTGGGCGACTTCGCCTGCCTCCACGGCGACGGCGTGAAGGACATCGCGCTGCGTGTACCGGACGCACGTGCTGCATATCGCGAGGCGGTGCAGCGCGGCGCGCGCGGGATCGCCGAGCCGCAGTGGGTCGATGACGAGTTCGGCCGTGTCGAGCTCGCGCGGATCGGGACCTATGGCGACGTCGTGCACACGTTCGTCAACCGCAGCGAGTACGAGGGTGCGTACCTCCCGGGGTACGTCGCGCAGCAGTCCTCGAACGGTGCCGATCCCGGCGTCGGGCTGGAGGCGGTCGACCACGTTGTCGGCAACGTCGAGCTCGGCCGGATGGAGCACTGGGTCGGCTTCTACGAGCGCGTGTTCGGGATGACCGAGATGATCCACTTCAGCGACGAGGACATCTCGACGGAGTACTCGGCGCTGATGTCGAAGGTGATGACGGACGGCAAGGGCAAGATCAAGTTTCCGATCAACGAGCCGGCCGAGGGAAAGCGCAAGAGCCAGATCGAGGAGTACCTCGAGTTCAACCACGGCCCCGGCGTTCAGCACGTCGCGCTGACGACGCAGAACATCGTCGCCACCGTTGAGGCGCTGCAGGAGCGCGGCGTGATCTTCCTCCTGACCCCGGACTCCTACTACGAGGAGGTGCCGGAGCGCGTCGGTGACATCGACGAGTCGTACGACGACCTGCGCCGGCTGCGGATCCTGGCCGACCGCGACGACGACGGCTACCTGCTCCAGATCTTCACGAAGACCGCGCAGGACCGGCCGACGCTCTTCTTCGAGGTGATCGAGCGGCACGGCGCGCGCGGCTTCGGCGACGGAAACTTCAAGGCGCTGTTCGAGGCGATCGAGCGCGAGCAGGCCCTGCGCGGCAACCTCTGAGCGCGTACGCCGGTTTCGTCGGCGCGCCCGGCGCGCAACGCAGGTAGGAGTGGAGCACCTCCTCGATCTGTTCGCCGCGCCCGGGCGGCAGGCGGGATCCCTCAAGGAGACCGCGCACCGCCCGTGGCCGGTCCCGGAGGGGTCGTGGCTGATGGGGCAGACGTGGGACGACCTGCTGTTCGCGCACTGGCGCGTCGACGCGGACCTCCTGCGGAAGCTCGTCTCGCCGAAGGTCGAGCTGGACGAGTTCGACGGCTCCGCGTGGCTCGGGATCACGCCGTTCCGCGTCACGGGCCTGCGGCTGCGTGGACTCCTGCCGCTGCCGCGCGTCTCCGAGTTCCTCGAGCTGAACGTCCGCACGTACGTAACGCACGGCGACAAGCCGGGCATCTGGTTCTTTTCGCTCGACGCAGAGTCGAGAGGCGCCGTCGAGGCGGCGCGCCGCGCGTACCGGCTGCCGTACTTCCACGCTCGGATGTCGTGCGCCCGCGACGGCGACCGGCGTGTCTACGACTCGGCCCGAGTCGGCGCCGCCGGGACGGTGTTCGCGGGGCGGTATCGGCCGGTCGGCGAACGGTTCACGGCCGAACCGTCCTCGCTCGAGCACTTCCTGACGGAGCGGTATTGCCTGTACACGGAGGACCGCGGCCGCGTCAAGCGCGCCGAGATCCACCATCGCCCGTGGCCGCTCCGCACCGCGGAAGCCGAGATCGAGCTGAACACGATGGCGCCGCTCGAGCTAGCCGACGACGAGCCGCTCCTGCACTTCAGCGCGCGACAGGACGTCGTGATCTGGCCGCTCGACGACGCAGCCTGACGCCACCTCGCGTTCATCCCGCCTAGCCTTGGACGATGCTTTCGGCCTCGCCGCGCCGGACCGCGCTCGTCTCCGTGTTCGCAGCCGCCGGGCTCGTCCTGCTCAAGCTCGTCACGGGCCTCGCTACGGGCAGCCTCGGGCTCGTCTCCGAGGCGATGCACTCCGGCACCGATCTCGTCGCCGCGCTGCTGACGTTCTTCGCGCTCGGCGTCGCCGCGCGCCCGGCCGACCTCGGACACGCCTACGGCCACGGCAAGGCGGAGCACCTCGCAGCGCTCGCCGAGGCGGCAACGCTCGCGCTCGCGAGCATCTTCATCGCCGGCCGCTCGCTTCAGCACATCTCCGGGAGCGTCGAGCCGGACGTCGATGCGACGTGGTATGCGCTCGTCGTCATCGGGATCGTGATCGTCGTCGACGCCGCGCGCGCGATCGTCTCGCAGCGGTCGGCACGCCGGTACCGCAGTGCCGCGCTCCAGTCGAATGCGCTGCACTTCGGCAGCGACCTGCTCGGTTCCACCGCCGTCCTGCTCGGCCTCGTGCTCGTGCGCTCAGGCTTCGAGCGCGCGGATTCCTACGCGGCGCTGTTCGTCGCAGTGCTCGTCCTCGCAGCGGCGGCGCGACTGATGCGCGCGAACGTCGACGTCCTGATGGACCGCGTGCCTGCGGAAGCGGAGGCGTCCGCGCGCGCAGCGATCGCCGAGCTCACGCCCGGCGTCGAGCTCCGGCGTCTCCGCATGCGCGAGGCCGGAGGCCGTCAGTTCGCGGACGTTGTCATCGGCGTGCCGCCCGAGGCGCCGGTCGGGCAGGGCCACGACGCCGCGGATCGCGTCGAGGAGGCGGTGCAGGCGGCGCTGCCCGGGAGCGACGTCGTCGTGCACGTCGAGCCGTACGAGGTAGAAGGTCTGCGCGAGCGGATCCAGGCCGCGGCGCAGAGCGTGCAGGGCGTTCGCGAGGTGCACAACGTCAGCGTGCTCGTCGTCGACAGTCGCATCGAGGCATCGCTCCACCTGAAGCTTCCCGGCGACCTCGCGCTTTCGGAGGCGCACGAGATCGCGGAGGAGCTCGAGCAAGCGGTCACGACACGGGTGCCCGCCGTCGAGCGCGTTCAGACGCATCTCGAGCCGCTCACCGTGGATGCCGAGGTCCGCCCTGCCTACGACGCGTATGACGAGCGCGCGCTGGTGACGCGAATCGTCAACGAGGCGCTCGGGCGGGAGCCGCGCGAGCTCAGGTTCCTGCACACCGATGCTGGGCTCGTCGCGTTCCTGACGCTCGGGCTCGATCCCGGGCAGCCTCTCTCGGACGCGCATGCGAGCGCGAGCGAGATCGAGGCGCGAATCCGGCGCGAGCGCCCCGAGATCGCCGACGTGATC
>Ga0126307_10002128_pt1 | contig 13312 bp, 13 predicted proteins | sample Plot28_FD_89955 | JGI IMG/M metagenome (GOLD analysis project Ga0126307, IMG submission 89955) | Serpentine soil microbial communities from UC McLaughlin Reserve, CA, USA - Plot28 | ecosystem: Environmental > Terrestrial > Soil > Grasslands | place: USA: UC McLaughlin Reserve, Lake County...
TGGCCGAGCTGCTCTGGAGCTTGAAGTGAGGCGCCGCCTGCGGCGCCGCCCTCAGGAGGTGCGGGCCATGCCGGCACGTCCGTTTGACATGAGCGGTGGACGCGCGGGGCGCATGGAGGTCGGCTCATGAGGCGCGAGAGCACGCTCGTCCCCTTCTTCTTCCTGGCGGCGGCCTTCTGTGCGACCTTTGCCAAGGTGCAGTGGAACGTGGCCGGCTCGGTCTTTCTCGCCGACCTCGCTGCGATCGGCTTCCTGCTCTCGTATGCATTCGACCGGTTGGGGCGTCGGGCCGGCCCGGTACCGCGAACGGCCGTGGTGCTGCTCGTGTTCCTGCTGGCCTTCCTGCTCGTCTACCTGATCGGCTTCTTCAACCTCGAGACCGGCCAGGCGCTGGACCAGTACAGCAAGGGGATCGTGAAGTGGCTGATCCACTTCGCGTTCCTGGTCGTCGGCGTGATCTACCTTGGGGGCCGCTCGGTGCGGTTCTTCTGGCGCACGCTGGGCTGGTTTTTGGGCGGGATCGCGGTCAACGCGGCCTACGGGATCCTGCAACTGCTCGACGCGCAGGCCGGGCACAACCTCGACTCAGTGCTGCTCAAGCCGCTCACGCGCGGCGCGAGCCAGATCAACGTCTACGGCGCTGTCAACGGCTCGAGCGTCTACCGGCCGAACGCGCTCACGGGCGACCCGAACCACCTCGGGATCATGCTCGTGCTCCCGATCCTGATTCTGACGCCGATCTACCTCCGCCTCGAGCGGCGGCACCGGCTGCGACTGCCGCTCGGAATCCTGATCGGGTTCCTGCTCCTGGCCGAGCTGGCGACGCTCTCGCGCAGCGGGATGCTCGGGCTCCTGGTTGGCGCGCTCGTGCTGTTGGTTCCGTACCGGCACCTCCTGTTGTCGCGCGCGTCGGTGCTGCCCCTCGCACTCGTGGCGCTTCCGGTCGCGTACGAGGTCTACCGGCGGCGGCACTTCTTCGACGTCGTGATCCGCTCGCGGCTCCAGACGGGCGGGCGCTCGACGACTGCGCACTTCGGTGTCTACGACTTCATCCCGCAGGTGCTGCACCAGCATCCGCTATTCGGACTTGGGTTCAACAACTTCTCGGTCTACTAAGAGTTCGTGACCGGGAAGACGAACTGGGGGCCGCACTCGTATTACGTCGCCCTGCTCGTGGAGGGGGGGATCGTGGGGACGGCGCTGTTCGCAGCCTTCCTCTGGTACCTGTTCGCGCGGCTCGGGGTGGCGCGGAGGCTCGGGCGGGCCCTGACGGCGACGGGCGACCCGCTGGCGGCTCGAGTGCGGCCGCTGGCCTGGGGGATGACCGCGGCGCTCGTCGGGACGATGGCCGCGAACGTCTTCTACCTGACCATGTCGTTCCTCTATTTCTACGTCTTCGCGATGTTGGTGCTCGCGACGCCGGCGGTCTTCTCCAAAAGCCTACGGCTCCCGGGATCCCGGTGAAGATCGCGGTGCTCACCACGTCGTACCCGCGCCACCAGGGCGACCCGGCCGGCAACTTCGTCGCCGACGCCGTCGATCGCATGCGGGAGCGCGGGGTCGAGGTGGAGGTGGTCTCGCCCGCCTCGTTCAGGCACTTCGGGATCGCGTACGGCGCCGGCGTGGTCGGCAACCTGCGGCGCCAGCCGTGGCGGGCTGCGTTCGTGCCGCCGATGCTCGCGAGCTTCTCACTGGCCGCGCGGCGGGCGGCTCGTGACGCGGACCTGGTTCACGCGCACTGGCTTCCGGCAGGCGCGGTCGCGCTGACCACGGGGAAGCCCTTCGTGGTGCAGCTCTGGGGCACCGACGTCGAGCTCGCGCGCCGGGCGCGGCCGCTGGCGCGGGTGGTGCTGCGCCGGGCGCGGCTGGTCATCTGCGCCTCCAACGCCTTGGCCGCCTCGGCGCGGGAGCTCGGGGCGCGCGAGGTACGCGTGATCCCGAGCGGGGTGGAGGTGCCCGACCAGGTGGCGGAGGCCGCCGAGCCGCCGGAAGTCCTGTTCGCCGGACGGCTGTCGCCGGAGAAGGGGATCCTTGAACTGGTGGACGCAGCGAGGGGAATGAAGCTCGTGGTGGCGGGAGACGGGCCGCTGCGCGACCGGGTTCCGGGTGCGCTCGGTTTCGTGCCTCATCACGCTCTCGGGCCGCTCTACGAGCGGGCGGCGGTGGTCGCCGTCCCGTCACACCGGGAGGGTTTCGGCGTGGTCTGCGCCGAGGCGATGGCCTACGGGCGCCCGGTCGTGGCCGGCGCCGTGGGCGGGCTGCTCGACCTCGTGGCCGACGGCGAGACCGGGCTGCTCGTCCCGCCGCGGGACGTGCCCGCCCTCCGCGGCGCGCTCGAGCGGCTGCTCGGCGACTCCGAGCTGCGACGGCGCATGGGCGAAGCCGCGCGGGAGCGGGTGCGGGAACACTTCGCGTGGCCGGCGGTCACGGTCGCGACCCTCGCTGCGTACGAGGACGCACTCGCGTGAGGCCCGTCGTTGTTTTCGGCCTTCTGCACGCCGGGCTCTCGATCGTTCGCAGCCTCGGACGCGAAGGGATTCCCGTTCACGGCGTGGCGCTCCGTCCGCGCGAGTTCGGGTTGCGCTCACGCTATCTCCGCAGCGCACGCGTCGTGGAGGGCGAGGACGGGCTGCTCGAGGCGCTCCGCGCGGTCGCGGCAGCAGGGGAGCGCCCCGTGCTCTTCCCGGAGCGCGACGAGAACGTCGAGGCCGTGCTCAACCGCTGGGACGAGATCCGCGAGCTGGTCGACGTGACGCTTCCGGGCGACCCCGGCGCGACCCGGCGTCTGCGCCGCAAGGACGTTCTGCCGCGGGTCGCCGCCGCCGCCGGCGTGGACTCGCCGAAGACGGTGGCCGCCGAAGGCCCCGAGCAGATCCGGGGCGCGGGGCTGCGCCCGCCGCTTCTGCTCAAGGCCGTCGAGGGCCAGGAGTTCGCACTCACCTTTGGCGAGAAGGCGTTCGTGGCCGCCGACCTCGACGAAGCGGTCGCGGCCTGGAAGAAGGCGAAGGACAAAGGCTTCGAGACGATCGTCCAGGAGCTGATCCCCGATTCGCACGAGCAGGTCTGGTCGCTCTTCACGTACATCGGCAGGGACGGTGAGCCGAGGGCCAGCGTCGTCGGCCGCAAGGTGCGCCAGGGGCCGCTGCGCTTCGGCACGAGCGCTGTTTTCGCCTCCGCGCACGATCCGGAGGTGCACGAGCTCGGCCACCGGCTTCTGCGCGCCGCCGGCTACATGGGCCTGGCCCACGTCGAGCTCGTCCGTGACCCGCGCGACGGCGAGCTCAAGCTGCTCGAGGTGAACACCCGCCCGCCGATCTGGGCCGGGATCGCGATGGGCCCGGAGCTGGGCATGGCCCGCATCGCCTACGACGACTTGACCGGCGCCGAGCCGCGACCTGAGCGAACGCTCCCGGACGGCATCACGTGGCTCTACCTCGCGAAGGACGTTTGGGTCTCCGCGCAGATGGCCCGCCGTCGTGAGCTGCATCCGCGCGAGTTCCTGCGCCACTACGTGGGCGGAAAGAAGGTGCGCGCCGTCTTCGCGGCGGACGACCCGCGCCCGGCCCTCGCCAGTCTCGGCTACCTCCGCTCTCGCGTCTGATGCGAATCGCGCTAATCGATCCGCTCGCGTACACGCCGCCATACGACCACGCGCTCGCCTCTGCGCTCGGTCGGCGGGGGCACGCGGTTGCACTGCTGACCTCGCGCTTCCCGCACGGACAGGTGCCGGAGCCGGACGGCTACGACCGCGAGGAGCTGTTCGCGCCGGTCTCGACGAGGCTCTTTCGCCGTGCGCCCGGGCGTCTGGCGCTCAAGGCGTTCGAGTACCCGCCGAGCGTCGCCCGCCTGCTGCGCCGGATCGCGCGGCTCGACCCCGACGTCGTTCACGTGCAGTGGCTTCCGCGCCCGGAGCACGATCTGAGCTGGCTGCGACGAATCGCGGACGAGCGCCCCCTCGTGTTGACGGCCCACGACGTGCTGCCGCGGCGAGCGAAGGCGCAGCGTGTCTGGGCCGACGTGCTCGAGACCGCCGAGCGCGTGATCGTCCATTCGCACCGGGCCGTCGAGCAGCTCGTCGAGCTCGGTCTGAGCCGGGAGCGGATTGTGCGCATCCCACACCCCGTTTTCGAGGGCAAGGTGCTGCCGCCGCCCAGCGGACGCACGCTGCTCTTCTTCGGGCTGATCCGCGACTACAAGGGACTCGACGTGCTCCTCGAGGCGCTGCCGCAGATCCCGGAGACGCGGCTCGTGGTCGCGGGCGATCCGCTCGACCCGGTGCAGCAGGTCGACCTGGACGGGCGCGTCGAGTGGCGACTCGGCTTCCGGCCGGACGACGAGGTTCACGAGCTGATGGGCCGCGCGGCAGCGGTGGTCCTGCCCTACAGGCGGCTGGACTCGTCGGGCGTGCTCGCCACTGCGATCGGATACCGTCGGCCCGTGGTGGTGACGGACGTCGGCTCGCTGGGCGAGATCGTGCGCGAGTTCGGCGCCGGCGAGGTCGTCCCGCCCGGCGATCCGCAGGCGCTCGCGCAGGCCGCCGCTCGGCTGCTCGAGCCCAAGGCGCTCGCCGCCGCACACGCGGGGGCCGGCAAGGCTGCCGGGGCCCTCACCTGGGCCTCGAGCGCTGCTGAGCACGACCACCTCTACCGGGAGGTGCGCCGGTGAGCCGCTTCTTCAAGCGCCTGATCGACCGCGTCGCCGCCTTCGTGCTGCTCGTGCTCCTTTCGCCGCTGCTCGCCGCGGTCGCGGCCTGGATCCTCGTGGACGGCGGCCGCCCGGTGCTGCTCGCCCAGGAGCGGGTCGGCAAGGGCGGCGGGCGCTTCCGGATGCTCAAGTTCCGCACGATGGTCCCGAACGCGCTCGAGCTGGCGCACGAACTGACGGACGATCCGTACGGCGTCGTCCCGGACGACCCGCGCATCACGAAGCCGGGCCGCTTCCTGCGCCGGACGAGCCTCGACGAGCTGCCGCAGCTCCTGAACGTCCTCGCCGGCCAAATGAGCCTCGTCGGCCCCCGCCCCGACCTCGTCGAGCAAGCTGCGAACTACAGCGACCGCGACCGCGGCCGCCTGGCCGTCGAGCCCGGGATCACAGGTTGGTCGCAGGTGAACGGGCGCGAGGAGATCACCTGGCCGGAGCGGATCGAGCAGGACCTCTGGTACATCGAGCACTGGTCGCTCCCGCTCGACCTGAGGATCATCGTGCGCACGTTCACGCAGCTCCGCCGCGAGGACGAGCAGCCGGTCGAGGACGAGATGAACATCGAGCGCGCACGAGCCCGAACTCGAGCCGAAACCAATAAACGGTGACAGTCACAGTGACAGTCACAGTGACAGTCACTGTTGATCGCTGAGGTCGCGGCCCAGGACTGGAACGGGCTGCTCGAGGAGCTCGGCTTCGTGGACGTCTACCTGACCCGCGAGTACGTGGAGGCCTCGACGCTGCTCGAGCCGGGGCGGCCGCTCTTCCTGCGCACGGAGGACGCCGTTTTCGCGGCGATCCTCCGCGAGGGGCCGATCGATGTGATTTCGCCCTACGGCTACGGCGGCCCCGTCGGCGCCGGCTTCTGGGAGCCCTACGACGACTGGTGCCAAGCGAACGGGGTCGTCACCACGTTCGTCCGCTTCCACCCGCTCTACGGGAACCATCGCAATGCCGGACCGAGCGTGCGCGTCGAGCCGCTCGGCCCCACCGTCGGCTGGCGGCTCGACACCGACGACGACCTCTTCGAGCGGATGCACCGCCACCATCGTCGCGTCGTGCGCAAGGCCGTCTCCGCCCGAGTCGAGGCGACGGCGACGCTCGGTCCGCAGAGCCTGGAGCGCTTCGCCCGCCTCTACGAGCAGACGATGGAGCGGCAGGGCGCGGAGGGCTTCTATTACTTCCCGCCCGCGTACTGGCAAGCGCTCGAGACGACCCTCCGCAACCACATGGTGCTCTTCGAGGCCGGCGACGAGGCGGCGCTGCTCTGCCTCCACGCGCCGCCTTGGCTGCACTACCACCTCGGCGCCTCGAGCGAGGCCGGCCGCAAGCTCGGGGCGAGCAACCTGCTCTTCCTCGAGGCGGCGCGCTGGGCGCAGGAGCTCGGCTACACGCGCTTCCATCTCGGCGGCGGCGTCGCCGGCAGGCGCGACTCGCTCTTCGAGTTCAAGCTCCGATTCGACCCCGCCGGCGAGCTCGAGATGGCCGTCGGCAAGGCTGTTCACGACGAACGGGCCTACGGCGAGCTCGCCGGCTCGAGCGCCGGATACGACGGCTTCTTCCCGGGCTATCGCGCTACGGTGAAGATGTGATCCTGAGGGCGATCTTTTGGGCCAGCCTGGGCGGCCTCGCGTGGACGCACGTGGGCTATCCGGTGGCCGCGGCGGCCCTTCGGCGCGTGCGCGAGCGCGCGGTCGCGAAGGACGAGATCACGCCGAGCGTCACGCTGATCGTGCCCGCCCACGATGAGGAAGAGGTGATCGGAGCGCGGGTCGAGAACCTGCTCGAGCTCGACTACCCGGCCGAGCGGCTCCAGGTGGTGATCGCTTCCGACGGCTCGACCGACCGTACCGACGAGATCGTGGCCGGTTACGGCGACGGCCGGGTTCGACTGCTCTCCTGCGAACGTGGGGGCAAGCTTCCGGCGCTGAACCGCGCCGTGCGGGAGAGCGAAAGCGAGATTCTCGCCTTCGGCGACGCCAACGCGACCTGGGCGCCCGATGCCCTGCGCAAGCTCGTGCGCAGCTTCGCCGACCCTGACGTCGCCTACGTGTGCGGCCAGGTGCGCTTCCAGCGGCTCGACGGCTCGAACAAGGAAGGCGTCTACTGGCGCTACGAGATGTGGCTGCGGGAAAGCGAGTCGGCCCTCGGCTCGATCACCGGCGGCAACGGCGCGATCTACGCCGTGCGCCGCTCGGACTATGTCGAGTGGCCCTTCGGCCACGATCTCGGCTTCCCGAACCTGATGGTGCAGCGCGGGCGTCGCGCGGTCTACGACCCACAGGCGCTCGCGTACGAGAAGCCTTCGCGCGACATCGAGGACGAGTACCGGCGCAAGGTGCGCATGCTGCCCTGGTCGTGGCGGCACCTGTTCAAGTCGCGCAGCCTGCGGGCTGTGCCGCCGCTCTACCTGGCCCAGCTACTTTCGCACCGCGTGCTGCGCTACGGCAGCGGCTTCCTGCACCTGGCGCTGCTCGCGACGAGCATCGCGCTCGTGGACGAAGGCTGGCGCTACCAGGCGGCGCTCGCGGGACAGGCGGCGTGGCTCGCGCTTGCCGCCGCAGGCAAGCTAAGGCTTCCTGTCCCCGGGGCAGGCCTCGCCTACTACTACCTGCTGATGACCTGGGCCACGATGGTCGCGCTCGGCCGCTATCTGCGCGAGGGCGCCCCGCTGATGTGGGAGAAGGCGGAAGGAACCCGCTAACCCCGAAATGGCAACCGAAGGGGTCTTTAGGTTGCAGCCTGTGAGCCGAGTCGTCATAGCGCTCGCGTGCGCGCTCATGCTCGCCGGTTGTGGCGAGGACAAGGCAACGCAGCAGCAGTCGCCGCAATCCGCGCCGGGGGTGCTGAAGTCGCCAACGGTGCCGACGGCGCCGCAGCTCTCGTTCGTCCATGTGATCGTGTTCGACGGCGACATGAGCAAGCCGGTCCGCGGAGCTCTGGTACGGGTCGGCTCTCACGCGGGCCGCACGGGCCGCGACGGCGTCGCGAAGATCCGGATCGGGCGGCACGAACGCCTTCCCGTCTCCGTCGCCAAGCGCGGCTACGACCCCTTCAAGCAGCGCCTCCAGTTCCGCGGCAAGCCGAAGGTCGGCGTGCGCGTCTACCAGACGAAGTTGCAGTGGCGGCTCTACGGCGCCACTCCCGGGCGCACCCAGGCGCACCCGTTCATCCACGTGCGCCCGCCCTTCCGCGTTGTCTGGAGCCAGGCGGTCGGCGGGCTGATGGAGTTCCCGGCTGCGGTGGACGACGACGTCGCGTTCGTCTCCAACTACCACGGCAGCGTGCGGGCCTACTCGATGCGAGACGGCGCGAAGGTGTGGCGCCGGGACACGGCCGGCAAGATGGCCGCATCGCCGACAGTCGCCGGCGAGGAGATCGTCGCGCACGGAATGGACGGCCGGGTCTACGTGCTGAACCGCCACAACGGCCGGGTTCACTGGTCCTACGACACCGGCGCACCCATCGAGTCGTCGCCACTGGTGCTTGATGGCGTCGACTACTTCGGCACCTGGAACGGGACCGTGTACGCGCTCGACCTGCGCACGCACCGGCCGCGCTGGACCTACCGTTCGGGGAGCAAGATCACCTCCAGCGCGTCGTTCCTGAACGGGACGATCTACATCGGCGACTATGGCGGGCGGCTACGCGCGCTCACCGCAGGAACCGGGGCCCTGCGCTGGTCGGGCTCGGTCAACGGTCGCATCTACGGCACTCCCGCGGCCGCGAATGGGCGCGTCTTCGTGACCTCGTCCACCGGCGGCTCGCTAACGGGCTTCTCGACCGGCGGCAGCCGACTCTGGTCGCTCGGCACCGGCTCGTACGTCTATTCGTCGCCCGCGGTCTGGAACGGCCGCGTCTACTTCGGTTCGTACAACGGCACCTTCTACGCCGTCTCGGCCCGTAATGGCACGGTGGGCTGGCGCTTCACGACTGAGGGCGCGATCGCCGGTGCGGCCTCGATCGTCGACGGCGTCGTCTACTTCAGCAACCGGCAGCACAGGATCTACGGGCTCAACGCGCGTACGGGCAAGCAGATCTTTCGCTTCCCCGACGGCGCCTTCGTACCCCTGTCCGGCAACGCGCGGAGGCTCCTCCTGCACGGCTTCTCGCGTCTCTACGCGGTCGAGCACAAGCGGCGATGAAGAAAGCCTTGTTCGCGATCGCGGCGGTGGTGCTGCTCGTGTTGGCCGGAGTGGTCGCGGTCGTCGTCTACCGCGACCGGCAGAGCCACGACGTGCGCGGCTCCTCGACGGAGGAGTTCGTCACCACGCAGCAGGAGCCTGTCGTCCCGCCTCCCGGAGGGAAGATCCGTTGGCCGATGTACCGCTTCGACTCTGCCCGGCAGGGCGACGCCCCCCGAATGCTCGTGAAGCCGCCGTACCGGCCGCTCTGGTTCTTCCGGGCCCGCTCACTTGTCGAGTTTCCGCCCGCGGTCGCCTACGGGCGGCTCTATTTCGCCAACGCCGACGGCACGCTCTTCGCCGTGGACACGAGCAAGGTCAAGGCTCGCTGGGCCTTCCGGGCGGGGCGCTGCACCGCCGCCACGCCGGCGGTGGACGGGCACACGGTCTACATGTCGTTTCTGAACAAGCCGCCGTGCAACGCGACGCGGTCGGGGCTCGACGGCCAGGTCGTGGCGCTGAACGCGGACAGCGGCAAGGTGCGCTGGCGCGTGAAGATCGGGCCGACGGAATCGTCCCCGCTGGTCGTGGACGGTGTGGTCTACGTGGGCGACTGGAACGGCAAGGTGTACGCGCTCACCGCCGCGACCGGTGCCACGCGCTGGACGTTCCAGACAGGCGACAAGGTCAAGGGCGCGATCAGCTACGCCGGCGGCCGCGTCTTCTTCGGCTCCTACGACCACCACGTCTACGCCGTGAACGCGCGCAGCGGGAAACTCTTCTGGCGCGCGGCCGCGCAGCAGCGGCTGGGCCCGCGGGGGCGCTTCTACTCGACGCCCGCGGTCGCCTACGGCCGCGTCTACATCGGCTCGACGGACGGGAAGGTCTACTCGTTCGGCGCCACGAGCGGGAAGCTGCGCTGGTCGCACGGGACCGGTGACTACGTCTACGCCTCGCCCTCCATCTGGCAAGAGCGTGTCTACGCCGGCTCCTACAACGGCACCTTCTACTGCTTCGACGCGGCTACCGGCGACGTGCGCTGGAAGTTCAAGGCGCTGGGCGCGATCTCCGGCTCGCCTGTCGTGATCAACGACGTCGTCTACTTCTCGTCCCTGAGAAACCGCACCTACGCGCTCGACCCGCGCACCGGGAAGCTTCTCTGGGCCTTCCGGCGCGGCGCCTACGCGGCCGTCGTCTCCGACCGGCGGCGGCTCTACCTGGTCGGCTACGCGCGTGTGTTCGGCATGGCTCCGCGGCTCCCTGGCTAGGTAGAGTCGCCCGCGGCCATGGCCACGAAGAAAACCGACGACTCGCCGGACCTCGACGCCGAGCGCGAGGTCGATCTCAGGCGCCATTGGAACACGATCGCCACGCACTGGTGGCTGCCGCTCGCCGGCCTCGCCGCCGGGATCGTGATCGGCTACCTGATCTCGCTCGGTGGGACCCAGGTCTACAAGGCCAAGGCGGTCGTCTACCTGGGGCAGCCACTCTCTTCGGGCGGTCTGCAGGTTCAGAGCGTCGCGACAAATCCCAGCACTGTGCGGCAGATCGTGCTGGCGCCGACGACGATCGACGCGGTCGCGCGGAAGGTCGGCCTGAAACCGGGGCAGCTGCGCGGACACATTGCGACCCAGGCGGTGACGGGCAACATCACGCGCCTGGGCCAGAACCCGCTCGTGTCGATCACGGCCACGGGACGATTCCGCGCCAAGGTCGCGAGGGCGGCCGACGCGCTCGCGGACGCGGTCGTGAACTCGGAGGCGCTCGCCGGATACTCGAAAGAGAAGATCGCGAACCTCGAGACCCTCGTGACAACCGAGCAGACGGCGCTGAAGTCGCTTGACAACTCCACGCGTCAACTCCAGGACGCGCTTCGGCAGGGCGCAGGTCTCTCGACGCCGGAGCGGCTGATCCTCCTCGGTCAGCTCAACGGCCTCCAGCAGCAGCGACTCACGACCACCGATCAGCTGACGACGAACCAGCAACAGCTGGCCCTCGCGAAGAAGGTCGAAGCGCCAGAGGTGATCACCTCGGCAGTCGCGACGAAGACGACCGCCCGCAGCCGCCGCAACACGGTGCTCGTAGCGGCGCTGATCGGCCTGATCCTGGGCGGGATCGCGGCCCTACTCTTCGATCCGGCGCGCCGGCTCGTCCGCCGCCACTCGTAGCGTTCAGGCGTGCTCGACGGCAAGCGGGTTGCGGTCGTCGTTCCCGCCCACGACGAAGAGAGGCTGATCGCGGAGACCATCCGCAGCATCCCCGACTTCGTCGACCGGGTCTACGTTGTCGACGACAAATCCCAGGACGGAACGGTCGCAGCGGTGCGGGCGCTCGCCGACCCAAAGGTCGATCTGATCGAGCACGAGCGCAACCTCGGCGTCGGCGGCGCCATCGTCAGCGGCTACAAGCATGCCCGCAACGATGGCATAGACGTGACCGCCGTGATGGCAGCGGACGCGCAGATGGACCCCTCCGACCTGGAGAAGCTCGCAAGCCCGGTCGCCCGCGGCGAGGTCGACTACGCCAAGGCGAATCGCCTCTTTACGGGCCAGGCCTGGGACGTGATCCCGCGCTACCGCTATCTCGGCAATGCGGTCCTGAGCATGCTGACCAAGATCGCCTCGGGCTACTGGCATGTCGCCGACTCGCAGTCCGGCTACACCGCGATCTCGCTCGAATACCTGCAGTTGCTCGACCTCGACCGCATCTACGAGCGCTACGGCTTCCCGAACGACATGCTCGTCCATCTGAACGTCTGGAACGCGCGCGTTTGCGATTACCCCTCGCGCCCGATCTACGGCGTCGGCGAGCGCTCCGGGATCCGTCTGCGCAAGGTGGTGCCGACGATCTCGTGGCTCCTCTTCAAGGGTTTCTGGTGGCGGCTGCGCGAGAAGTACGTGATCCGCGATTTCCACCCGCTCGTCTTCTTCTATGTGCTCGGGATCCTGATGACCGTGCTCGGCCTCGCGCTCGGGATCACCGAGGTCGTGCTGCGGGCGCTCGGGAACCAGATCACCGCGGCCTCGGTCGTGCTCGTAGCACTGCTGCTGACGTTCGGCTCGCAGTTCACGCTCTTCGCGATGTGGTTCGACATGGAGTCGAACAAAGACCTCGGCGGACGGGGGAGGAGGAGGACCGACCGGGACTAGAGGGATCCGCTTTATAGAATTTCCAGCTCGCGGCCGATAGAGGCTCCCATGGCGTGGTTTGGGAACGTCGCGTTCGCGGAATGGGTAGTCAGGAGCGCCCAGTGAGTGTCAGCTTGTACGTAGTCCTGTTCGCGATCGGATCCGCAGTTGTGGCCTTGTGGATCACCGTCAGGTTCCCCAAGCTCATGCCCTGGAAGATGGCGATCCTCCTCGTCCACCTCGTGCTCGCGTTTCTCTGTGTCTACGCGCTCGGCCCTGCGATGGACGTCGTGGTGGCGAGCGGCGTTCCTGCCCCGCGCCTCACGAGCGTCTTCGCGGTCGCCTTCCCGGTGCTGGTCTACAACTTCCTGGTCGGCACTTGGATGATCAGGCTCGCGCAGGCGTCCGGCGCCGGCTTTCGCGCCTAGCCGAAGCGCTCGCGACCGCGCGAATCGCGCAAATCGCAGGTCGGAAACAGCCGGACCTTCACAAACGGCAAAAACGCGCCTAAGATCAGCGCGGGAGAGCATTTCAGCGAACGTCCCCGGCGGCGGGGACGGAAGAGAAGGGCTGCGGCTGTGGGACAAATTCGCGTTGTCGTTGTTGACGACCACCAATTGATGCTCGATGCCATCCGGATCACGCTCGAGCAGTCCGAGGACATCGAGCTGGTCGGCGAGGCTCTGACCGGTAGCGAGGCACTTCCATTGATCGGGCGAACGCAGCCTGATCTCGTCTTGCTCGACATCCGAATGCCTCAGATGGATGGCTTGACCTGCCTAGGCAAGATCCGTGAGCGCCATCCGACGATCAAGGTCGTGATCCTGTCCGGGATCGACGAGCCGGAGCAGATTCAGACGGCGCTGAAGCACGGCGCGTGCGCCTTCGTCGTCAAGCATGTCGATCCGCGTGACCTCGCCTCGGCTCTAAGGCAGGCTATGGCGGGCACGGTTTTCCAGATGCTGGGCTCCGGCGAGTCCAGCGAAGAGAATGCGGCCAAGGCCGCCGGAGTGACGGAATCGGAGATGCGCGTGTTGACGGCGCTCGCCCGTGGCCTCTCCAACAAGCAGATCGCGGCCGAGCTGTTCATCACCGAGCAGACGGTGAAGTTCCACCTGACGAATATCTACCGGAAGCTGCACGTCGCGAATCGCACCGAGGCAACTCGCTACGCCTACCAGCACGGGATCGTCGTCAACCCCTTCTTCGAGGTTGCCTGAACCGATCCGCAGCGGCGCGGGGCCATCCGTATGGCCGCGCGCGGCCGAATGGGCTCCTTGCGGCAGAAATGCGCCGGCGGGTCGGCGGGGCTAGCTAGCCCGAAAGCTCGAACCGGAGCTCGGGACGGCGTGCACACCA
>Ga0126307_10002129_pt1 | contig 13311 bp, 11 predicted proteins | sample Plot28_FD_89955 | JGI IMG/M metagenome (GOLD analysis project Ga0126307, IMG submission 89955) | Serpentine soil microbial communities from UC McLaughlin Reserve, CA, USA - Plot28 | ecosystem: Environmental > Terrestrial > Soil > Grasslands | place: USA: UC McLaughlin Reserve, Lake County...
CGGCGCCGTTCTCGGGATGACCCGGAAGGAGATCGTCCGCCGCTTCGACGAGATTGTCGCGTTCGCGGACGTCGAGCGATTTCTCGACACTCCCGTCAAGCGGTATTCCAGCGGCATGTACGTCCGCCTCGCCTTTTCAGTGGCCACGCATCTGGAGCCTGAGGTGCTGGTGATCGATGAAGTGCTGGCGGTCGGAGACGCGGCATTCCAAAGACGTAGCCTCGCACGAATGACCCAGGTCGCCAGAGAAGGGCGCACCGTGTTGTTCGTCAGCCACAACATGGCCATCATTCAGGCCCTGTGCTCCCGAGTCGTCGTCTTGGACCGCGGGCGCGTGATCGCCGATGGTGCTCCGGACAACGCGATCGGGGTCTACCTGAAGACGCTGGAGCGAGTCAACACCACCGATTTGTTGGACCGGACCGACAGGTCAGGTCGCGGTGCAATCTTGGTCAAGACGGCTGAGGTCACAGGCGGCCTTTCCGGTGTCATCCGTTCAGGTGAGCCGCTGTCGATCATCGTCGAGCCCACAGGTGTCTTGAGGGATTCGACCTGCGCTCTGCACTTCCACAACGCTCTCGGACAACCGGTCGCCACTCTCGACAGTTCCGCCCCTTCCAAACGCGACGAGCAGGAGGAGGACGCGAGCAGGGCAGTGTTTCGGTGCGACGTATCGGAGCTGCTTCTCGTACCCGGGGCATACCGGGTCGACATCACGCTCACCGGCGACGGTTACCGACAGGATGTCCTGCCAGGAGCGGTCATGTTCGACGTCGAGCAGGGCATGGTCGGCGAGCGGGCTGTCACTCCGGGCGGTGTCGGTGACGTGGCGATGCCGCACCGCTGGCGCGTACCGGCAACTTCCAGCAGCGCGGGCGAGCCGGTCGACGGATGAACCTTCGCGACGCGGACCTGCGGTTCCTGCTGCCGGAGCCGCCACAATCCGTAGCGCTTCTCGACGCCCCCCCGGCGGCCGCTGAGGCGTGGCGGGGGGCAGGCGTCGAAGTCGTCCAGGCCCAAGGGTCGGTACGGCCCCACCTGGTCGTTGCCCCGCGACCACGGTTGGAGGATGCCCTGCAACGGCAACCGGAGATGCTCGTGGTGTACGGACGGGTGTCGCGCCGCCGATTGGCGACAGCCGGCTACCGGGCGGCGCATCTGCTCGCGCTCCCGTCGCCGCACGGGCCGTGTCTCGTCCTCCCCCTCACCTCCGGCAGAGCTATCGACAGCGCGTTGTCGCGAGTTGGCCAGCGCCGGCTCTCCCGATCAGCAGCTCGGCGGAGTGCCGGACGGCTTTTCTTGCGGTCAGGATGGGCGCCGCCGGGGGCCACAGTTACCATCGCCGCCCGCAGCGCCCCCCGGCCGTGGCTGATCGGCCATCTCGACGCAGACACTCGTGATGCGGTGCCCACTGACTGGTATCTCTGGCTCGGCGAGGGCGATCCGCTGCAGCGGGCGGTGCTCCACATCCCCACCTCGACGGGCGGATACGCGATCAAATTCAGCAGAGTCGTCGGCAATGCGGCACCGTTCCGCAACGAGGCGCGGGCATCCCAAGCGGCCGCACAGCTGCCACTGGAGCTGGCCCAGCACGTGCCGCGGATATACACGTCCAGCTCTGATGGTCAGCTCGCGTTCGTCGTGGAGACGCGATTCGCCGGACGACCCCTGACCGAGGTTCTTCAAGGCAACTGGCCCGTCCACCGGCGTCTAGCCCAGGTCAATCGCGTTGCCGGTTGGCTGCACGAGATCGCGATCGCCACCAGAACGTCCCCGACAACAGTGGCGAGCGAGCGTCAGCGGCTGACAAACCTTGTCGCTAGCTTCCTCCCGCACGCCCATTCAGGCTCGGAAATCAGCTCGAGCATCGACCGCGTTCCCGGCGTGCTGGTGCACAACGATCCGGGCAGCTGGAACGTCGTCGTCGACCGCCGAGGGCACTTCGGCATGGTGGACTGGGAGTCGAGCCGCGACGTCGGCATGCCGCTTTGGGATCTCAGCTACTTCCTCGCCGACGCCCTCACCCTGGTGGAGCTCCGTCGCTTCCGCGAACGCACCGACGCTATTCTTCGCCTGTTCCGGGGTGACTCCCCGCACTCACCCCAGCTGTTCGCCCACGTACGGCAGGCGGTCGCCGACCTCAGCCTGGAGCCCGATGCCGTCGGCCCACTGGTCACCTTGGGATGGCTGCACCACGCTCAGTCACCCGCTCACCGCCGGGAGAGGTTGCGCATTGCCGGTGCCGAGGAGGACACCGACCGCGGCGTGCTGTCGTCGATCGCGAGACCGTGGCTGCGTGACCCGGCCCTCGGGTTCGGCTGGAGAGCGTGGCGGTGATCCGCTACCACCTTGCCGCGGTGTCGGACTCCACCTTGTTCAGCGGCGCCGAGCGGGCTCTCGAGATCCTGCTCGGCGCCCTGCCGCCAGACGTCCTGGTCACAGTCGTCGGCACTGATCCCGCTGTCGTTTACCGCCTGAGCGCGGCTCGTATCGGGACAGCGGCCGTCGTCGTGCCCCCCAAGCTGCGGGACCTGCGTCGGGCCTTGCGTCGGATAGCGCCGGATGTCGTGCACATGAATCTGCCGAGCACCCGGAGCTGCCGACCGGCGATGGCTGCCTCCTTCTCGCTGCGGCTGCCGGTCGTCCTGGTCGACCACCTGCCGGTGCCCGGCCTGCGACTGCGTGGGCAGTTGCTGCAGCGCCTCCTCACCCAGCTGTCGGCTGCCAGGGTCTCGGTCGGGTTCCGGTCCAGCCGGCTCGCTGAATCCATCATCGGCCTTAAGGCGGAGACCCTGCTCACGGTCCATAACGGTGTGCCAGCGCCGACGGCAGGACCGCCGCCTCCTCTCAAGGGGGTGCTGCGGGTGGCGGCGATCGGCCGGCTCGTCCGCCAGAAGGGGCTGGACATTCTTCTCCAGGCCATGGTCCAGGCGCCGTCGGTCCGGCTCACTATCGCGGGCACCGGTGAACAAGAGCCCGACCTGCGACGGACGGTAGGTGACCTGGACCTGGACGATCGGGTCGACTTCGTCGGATGGGTCGATCCGGCGTCAATCTTTCGTCGGGTGGATGCGGTGGCGTTGCCCTCGAGGAACGAGGGACTTCCCCTAGTGCTACTCGAGGCGATGCACGCGGGTCTACCAGTCATCGCCACGCCGGTGGGCAGCGTGCCCGAGGCGGTCGAACACGGCAAGACCGGGTTGCTCGTGCCACCCGAAGACCCCGGGGCCCTCGCCCGGGCTCTCAACGAGCTTGCGGCATCGGCGCGGCGCCGCGGGGAGCTCGGGTCCGCTGCGCAGCTTCGGGCACGGGAGGAGTTCTCCCCCGTCGCGATGGCCGACGGGTACGACGCGATCTATTCCGCAGTGCTCTCGACCACCCCGCGGGCTCATTCCAGGGTGGATCCGTGACGCGCCCCCGCATCCTGGTCACCCTGACCGACCGAACTGAGCCCGCCGACAACGGCAAGCGGCTTCGGGCGGCCGCCAACCTCCGAGCCCTCGCCCGCGTTGGTGACCTCGACGTCGTGCTCCTTCACTTCGATCAGCCGCTGGATGTACGGCCGGTGCCGCCAGATGTGCCCACCGACCACTGGTCCGTGGTCCGCAAGCAACGACACAGCTTGCCGGAGGCAGCGTTTCGGATGTTGCGTCTGCTGCCCTTGCAGATCGCGGCGGTCGACTGGATGCCGTTGCGCGCTGAGATCATCAAACTGACACAGCGACACTGGGATCTGGTCTGGTTTGGCTCGCTGGACCATTTCGCCGTGTTGCGTGACCTGATCGGTGATGTCCCGGTCGTCGTGGACTACGACGACGTCGAGCCGGCCAAGACCGACGCGTTCCTCGAAGTGGCACCCCGTGACCCGGCCGGACGCGGGATGCGGGTGAAAGCGCGCGTCGAGCGCGTCTTCTGGCGCCGCCTCGAGCGGCTGGCGCAAGAGCGAGCCGCAGCAGTCGTGGTGTGCAGCGACCTGGACGTGCGGCGGCTTGGGGGACGCCGAGCTGTGGCCGTGCCCAACACCTACCCGGACCCCGGCGCGGCCGTCCCGCTGGAGGCGCCTGCGGATCCCGAGTTCTTGTTGATCGCCAACTTCGGCTACAAGCCGAACATCGACGCAGCACGATTCGTGACGCAGGACGTGCTCCCCGTCATCCGGCGAGCATTGCCGAACGCTGTGGTGCATCTGGCAGGTCACGAGGCGGGGCGCTATCTCACGGATCTATCCTGCATCGCCGGCGTCAAGATTACCGGCACCTTTCCCGCGGTCCGGCCACTCCTGGATGAAGCGACCGCGGTGATCGTTCCCGTCCGGTACGGCGGTGGTACTCGTCTGAAGATCATCGAGGCGTGGGCCCATTCCATGCCGGTGGTCAGCACAAGCTTGGGCGCTGAAGGGCTCGGTGCGCGCAACGGGGGCGATATCCTGCTGGCGGATGGAGCCGACGAGTTTGCCGCTGCCTGCATCCGGATCGCCTGCGAATCGGAGCTGCGAGCCCGGCTGGCGGCGGCGGGGCGCCAGCACTACGAGGCGGACTACCAGCCGGTCGCCGCCGAACAGACGATCATCGATCTGCTCACGACCGTCCTGCTCGGCTGAGGCGACATAGCCGGAGGCCGTAGCGAGCGGCGAGTCGCGGGGCCACGGCGGCGAGCAGCGCTCCCATGCGCGTGGCGGTCGGAGCATCTCCACTCTGGACAAGCCGCAGCCACAGCCGCCGAGCTTCGGACGCCTCGCCATCAACACCGCTGACGACCGCTGCCCGCACGGTCAAGTCTCGGATCGGTCTGGTCAGCTGACGTCGTTCTCGATCGGTGACGTCGGATCTTCCTTGGACGTCAGTCATGATCTGTAGCCGGCCCCGAAGCGAGGCACCATGCCGGGCGCTCATCTGCCCTTGATGGAGGTGGTATCGACTCAGCGGTACATCGACCAGACCCACCCGGGACCCGCTGAGCACGAGACGCAGCCAGCACTCCCAGTCCTCACCGTGGGTCAATCGGGGGTCAAAGCCGCCGATCTCAATCAAGCGCGACCGCCGGACGGCGGTCTTCGTGGTGATGAAGCAGCCCCGCAGCATGGCCAGCCGCTGGTCGTCGACGGGGAACACGTTCTTCTCATAGAAGGTGCCGTCCGGCTGTCCGTCGACGATGAATCGAGCGTCTGTGGTGAGAATGTCCAGGTCTGGCCGGTACGCCGACAGTGAACCGAGAGCTTCTAGGAAGTCGGGCTCGAGCTCGTCATCGGCGTCCAGGAACGCGGCGAAGTCACCGGAGATGTGCCGGATGGCCAGGTTCCGGGCTGCGGGAAGTCCTACGTGTGGGGAGGTCACCAACCTGACCTGGCCGCCAAAGGGTGCCAGAGCGGCACCGAGATCGTCGTGTGATCCGTCGTCGACCACGACGATCTCCTTGGCTGGTTCGCTCTGGGCTAAGGCTGATCGGATAGCCCGTCCGATGACACCGGCCGCCTCGTAGGCAGGGATGAGGATGCTGAACGAAGGCCGAGCGCCCGGCACGACCTGGACGGGCGCAGGTGGCACGCGAAACGAGAGATTCTTCTGCCCCGTTCGCCAGCTCCGAGCCGGACCGGGCGGCCCAGCCTTGTTGTCGCGCAATTCGCGCCTCCCGTCCTTCCGCATGGGCAGGTGGCGGCGATTATTTCACCGTTCTGACTCGAACCGGTTCTGCTCACGGTGCTGGCTCGCTCGGTCGGACGTTGAAGGCCCTCTGGTCCGAATCTCCTGGACTGGGTATGGTCACCTCGCGTGAAGCCACAGCGGCGGTCGGTGACCAGAACGGTCGCGGAATGGCTCATTTGGACGGCCTCTCGTTTCATTCCCAAGGACCCGAAGTTGGTCGTCCTCCACAGCCTGACCGAGTCGGAAGACGGCGTGCTGGCGATCGAGCAGTGTCTCCTCGACAAGGGCCATCAACCTGTTCGGCTGACAGGGGCTTCGACATCGGCGTACCGATCACCTTTGGTTCGTTACTACAAGAAGCTCTCGATTCGAGGGTTGTGGGCCTTCGCCAGGAGTGGTGTCCTCTTCAGCAGTCACGCCTTCTTCGGCGGCTTGTCGAAGGCACGCGGTCAGCAGAACGTGTTGCTTTGGCACGGCGAAGTTGTCAAACCAGTCGGTGCCTTGCACAACGACCGCGCTATTGCTGCCGACGTCGCTCCGGTCTGCTCCGAAATCGGTCAAAGGTACCGATGTTCTGAATTTCGCCTTGACACGGATCAGGTTCCCGTGATCGGAGCACCTCGGAATGACAGAATGCTGCGCACCGACCGCCAAGCTGCACGTCAAGCGTTAGGCTGGGCCAGCGATGAAGCCGTCTGGCTCTGGCTCCCAACTTATCGAGGTCCTGTGTCTGGGGGTCGAGGCGGAGACCGGGTCAGCCCGGCCGACAGTTTTCTCTTCGATGACGCTTCGGTGACCATGCTGGATAGCCAGCTTGTTCAACGCAAGATCACATTGGTGCTCAAACCGCACCCTCTTGCGGCAATAGATATTGCCGATGGCCATCATGGACTGCGTATGATGCGTCAGTCAGAGATCGAGCGCTCTGGCATCTCGCTTTATCAAATGCTCGCCACCGCCGATGGCCTCGTTACCGCTGCCTCGAGCGTCTGGATCGACTACCTGCTGACTCAACGCCCGATTATCTTCGCCTTTCCCGACATTGCGGAATACCGTCAACGGCGCGGACTGAACCTGGAGCCGTACGAAGAGTGGGCGCCTGGGCCCTTTGTTTACGACTTGCAGTCGCTCGGGCAGCGCTTGACCGGTTTCCGTGATGGGCAGGACCCATTTGGCGACCGTCGATCGGACATGCTCGGCCGATTTCACCTTTACACAGACGGCGATAGCTCTAGTCGCCTTTTGAATCTGCTCGGCTTGTGACCTTCGTGACACGAGCGCAGACCCGAGGTGGGCGGAGCTGTTTCGCCACCACGTCAACTGCGCGTCAGGACCTCTGCCGTCAGGTAGCGTGCACGACGTGACAGCACCATCAAATAGCGGCGGGGCACTCCGCCCACTGGTGGCACTGGCCCTCAGCAGCTTAGTACCCCTGCTGATATACGACGGTGAATGGACCCTCACCGCGCTGCTTGTTGGCGTGAACGCGGCCTACGCCGGGTTCCGCTTCGGGTGGACGTGCTTCGCACCCTCCCCCAGGCTGCTGGCCGGCTTCTTCTGGTTGTTCATGTACATCTTTGGTGGGCTCGCCCCGCTGGCACAGGTTGCGTCTCACAGATGGCCGCTCGGAACGGGCGTGCCAGACGGCCCGGTGCGGGTGGCCGCCGTCATCGTTCTGGTGTTCGTGATTTCCTACGATGTCGGTACCGGGTTTGCGAGACGCGCTGGCCCGACAAGGCCGCCAAGGCGCGCACTCAAATCCGAGCGCATCATGATGATTGCTGTCTTTGCGGTCATAACAGCGGTTTACGAGGTATACCGCATTGGCGGTATCGGCAATCTCTTTACCAGCCGCGCACGACTCGGTTCGCTGATTCGTCAAGATCTTGCTTCAGCTGCCGCACCGATACACGCCGCGCTGCTCGGGGTGCCGACTTTCATAGCGGGCTACCTCATGATCGCGGGACGAAAGACTGGCCAGCTTGGTCAGCGAACCCTGCAGATTATGATCATGGTCCCCTTGGCCTTGGTGCTCACAAATCCTTTCACCAGCTCTCGTTACGTGCTCGGCACCGTCGTACTTGGGTTGGCCTTGATCGCTCTTCAGCCGCTTAGTTCGACATTGTACCGGTGTATGTTGCTCGGCCTCGGAGCTGGCCTCGTATTCGCTTTCAAAGTGTTTGACAGATTCCGTTATGAGAAACCCGTTACGTCATCGACAGTAACCTTTGACGTACAGAGCCAGTTCCAAAATGGCGACTACGACGCCTTCCAGCAGATTGCCCATGGAGCGGAGTGGGTCGCGTCGACGGGGTATCATCCTGAACAGTTACTTGGGCCGCCCTTCTTCTGGGTGCCCCGAATCGTGTGGCCGGATAAGCCATACGACACCGGCATCGCCCTCGCCCTGTTCAAGGGATTTCACTTCACAAATCTTTCGGCGCCAATACCGGCAGAGCTATACGTAGCCGGAGGTGTTTTTGCTGTCATCCTCGGTGGCGTGCTGATGGGCTGGCTGTGGACGCGGTTGGACCGGCACCTGGAACTTCACGGTCCGGCAGGTTGGGTTGGACTCGTGGTTCCCGTGCTAGCTGTGTACCAGTTCATCTTGCTGCGAGGATCCTTGCTTCAGGCGACGGGCCGGCTGGTTGTCATCCTCGGCCTGCTTTGGTTTGCCACAACGCCGATGCGTCGTGAGTCGCCCGGATCCTTAACGACTGAATTAGCAACACAAGCCTCGGGACGGCGAGAGAATTAAAACATTGAGCGTAGTCCTCTACACGCTTGGAACCTTAGTTCTGGCGGCGGCTAGTGTCTTGGGGTGCTCTGGCCGTACCAGTGCAGACGTTGCCCAAACCCCCAGGCATCAGGCGGTCGCTGTTTTCATTGGAGACTCATATGGCCAGGGCCCTGGCAAATGGCCCGATCTGGTTTCTGAGGCTCAGGATTGGCACGAAGTGAATCTCGCCCGAGGTGGCACCGGTTACACTGTCCGACTCAGTGGTCGAGAGGCGCCAAATGGCTGCGGGTTGGACGTGTGTCCAAGCTTTCCTGAGATGGCCGCTGTCGCTGTGGAGGAAAGGGCGGATGTTGTCGTAGTCGCCGGCGGTCGCAACGACGGCGGCAGAGACATTTCATCGGCTGCCCACACACTCTTTACCAGCCTACGCGCAGGGTTACCGGAAGCGCGGATAATAGCAGTGGAGCCGATGTGGGATGCCTCTGCGTACCCAACATTCCTCCGCGAATATTCGCAGATTATCGAGCGAGAGGTGACAACCACTCGCGGCGAATACCTTACTATCGGGAATCCTCTTGAAAAGCGTCCAGACCTTGTGCAAGCGGACATGGTTCATCCCACCGTCGAAGGGCAGCGGGCTCTCGCCGAGGCGGTGAACAGAGCCATCGATCGACCTTGACCACGGCAGGAATCCAGCCCTGACAATCGCGGCAGCCCGAACGAGTGCACCGGTTCTTAACGGCTATTCCTGAATGCTTTTCACACGGATGGCGGTGAATGCCGCCTCATCACTGGACCCACGGCTGAGGGCGAGCGTCGGTGTTCTGCCTGACACCCTACGTCCAATGGCCCAGCGCCGCGTTCGTACCCGCTACACTCTGGCTGTGACTCTGCAGGCCGCCCTTCGTCGGGTATCGCCAAGCACATACAAGGCAGCAGTAAAGCTTAGACGCTCTGAGTTGCTACACCAGATCGCCCATATGCCAAGCCGCAGGCGAGCGAGACAGTTGTTCAGGGCAGGTTGCAACGTCGCGGTGGAAATACGTGGCGCTATGGGCTTGGGTGGCATTCTCAGCAACGCCGGGGAGGCTCTAGCCTCGGGAAAAGCCCACGATGTGACAATTGATTTGCGCCTGACGTCGCCGACGTATGCGCCCTCTTGGGATTCGAAAGGCGACTGGCTTGACGAGTACTTCGTTCGAAGACAACCGGTTCATGTATCGCGAGGAACGTGCGAAGTCCGCGACATACCGGGCGCTGGACGGACTTTATCGCTTCGTAAGAAGGCGGAATTTGTCTGGGATTACATGAGCATTCAGTCGAAGTTTGCGGACGAAGCAAAGGCATACATCCCACCCCAACCCTATGCTGCCGTACATTTCCGCGGAAGTGACAAGTTTCTGGAAGCGGCGCCAGTAGGGATGACCAAGGTTCTTGAGGTGGTAGAAAGACAATTGCAGACGTCTGCGATTCACAAGCTTTTCGTTGCCAGCGATGAACCGCGGTTTGTAGATCTCGCTCAGCAGCGCTTTGGGTCGATTGTCTTCTCGGTCCCACTGCAGGCGGTCGCGACGGCATCTGGAGTTCCAGCCCACTTCACCGACTTGCCGGGGGAAATTAAGGCTAAGGAAGCCTTGGTCACCATGCTCATCTTGGCTCAAGCGGCAATACTGGTCAAGACGGAATCATTGCTCTCGGACTGGGCAACCACGCTAGCTGCCCAGCAGCAAGTGCACCTCGTGACGCCGTCTTCTCAATAGAGCCATGTCCGCAACCGGCTTGGTGATCCTTCTATAGATGGTTGGTAGCGGCTTGTACCTCAGGCCTGAAGGCATTCCGATAGAAGTGCTCAAGCTGGCCACCAATAGCCTTGATGCTGAACAGCTCCTCAACGGCCTGGAAACCGTTTCTACTTAGCTCGAGCCATAGACGATCGTCACCAAGAATCCTTTCGACGGCGTCCGCCAGGCCCTCGACGGATCCATCGGTGACCAGAGCGGCCCCTCGTTCCTGCAAGATGTCTGCCAGATCACACGTGTCGGTGCAGACGCAGGGGAGACCAACCGACATAGCCTCAACTAGCGTCAGTCCGAAGGGCTCGTCCACAGCGGACAGCACGTAAATGCCGGATCGTCTCATCCGATCGAGGACGCTCGCGTAGTCAAGAGCGCCTTCGTAACTGACCTTCCCCTCCAGCTGTCCATTTGCTATTGCTGCCAGAACCGCAGGAAGCTCGCCGCCATCGGGCCCGACGAGAGCGAAGGTCGCCGCTACCCCGCGACGAAGCAGCGTTTCCGCCATACCCACAAATGCCATCGGCCGCTTGCGGTCGTGCAGACGGGCGCAGTACAAAACCTCACGATTCGGCGTGGCGACGGGTGATTGGTAAGCCAGCGGTACTCCGTTCAGGAGGCGCTCGAAGCGGATTGGAGTGCCGATCACTTCGACGAGGCCCTCTTGTTCACGCCTAGTGAGGACGAATCGAGCGGCTGCTCGCGGAAGCAGGGGCCGTACGGCTAAAGCGTCAACCAGCCTGGACAAGAGACGATTGTCAGGTTGAATCATGCCGTGGGTTTGGGCGAAGAATTTCTTCCTGCTCAGGGTTGTGATCAACAGGGACGTGATCGAGATCGCATCCCGACCAGCATGAACGTGGACTACGTCGTACTTGTGGACATTCCAAATGAGCCACACGGCTAGACCTGGGCTCACCATGGCGCTCAAGCCCAACTTGGGCAGGAGATTGGTGGCACGAAAGAGATACGCTTGCGTGCCGGCAAGCCGGACGGGCGGCGACCCTCCCTTCCAGCCGGCGGCGATGTGAACCTCGTGACCGCGCCTCCCCATCTCACCAGCTTGGTTCATTGCGACACGAAGTGGTCCCCCAGCCGTGGCGTCGGAGCTGGCAAGCGTTACGAGATGCAGTATCTTCACGACCAGGACCTATGCGCTTTCGGCACATCTGCAACAAGCGTCATTGGTATCGGCGAGAGCTCAAACTAGCGGGCATGTTCTTTGAGCCAAGCGACCGTTCGTGAAACACCATCGGCCAGCGAATACGGCAACGGTCCGACAACCTGCTCAGTCTCCCGGGTGTCATACACCATGTCTGAGAGAAGATTCGCGAGCCGGAAACTTGTGATCGGCGGTTCCCTTACCCCGAATCGCTGCAGGACGTCACCCCCCAATGCTGCCGCTTTTAGTACCGGGCGAGGCACGCTTCGCGGTCTCTTCACATCGAGAGCTTGCGAAATCAGTTCCGCCCATTCACCAAGCTGGATCGGTATGTAGTCGGCCAGCCAAAATACCTTCCTGTTGGTCGCTTCTCTTTCTGCTGCCGCTAGTCGCACCAACTCGTGGACGCTATTGCCGACAAACCCGTACGACTTTTGTGGGTCGAATCCTCTGACCCGTACATACCTGCCGCTTCGCACCGAATCAAAGAAGTCTCGATACGGCACTCCGAACCAAGGTCCCCATATCGAGGTAGGTCGAACTATGCACCAGTGACCGGCTAGATCCGCAGTTTCGCGGACAATCTTCTCACCGGCGATCTTGCTCTCACCGTACACCGTCGACGGACGATAATCATAGTCATGCGACGGCTGGTGGTCGATGGCGAAGACAAGCCGGCTGCTGGCATAGATAGTCCGCACATCACCGCCCAGACTTGCTACCGCCTCAATAACGTTGGTGACTCCGGTGGTGTTTGCATCGTAATCAGCGAGGCCATTTCCGTGCAGATCAGTCCTAGCCCCCAGATGAAACACCACATCAGGTCTGAAGTCGTCTAAGGCTCGCCGCACACCGTCGGTGTCTCGCAAATCGACCTGACACCAATAGTCAACGTGGCGTCGAATCTTTGGAGGCGCTGAATCGAGGCTCCGGACCTCATGGCTCTTCGACAACGACTCGATCAGATTGGTTCCGATGAACCCGCTACCACCGGTGACTAATGCTTTAATGCTGTCTTCTCCAATCTATGTTTCGGGTCGAGATGCGCTTCGCGGGTACTCCCCCCACCACTTGCCATGCCTCCACGTCCTTTGTCACCACGCTTCCGGCGGCAACAACGGCATGCTGATTGACTGTTACGCCCGGTCCTATGTATGCCCGCGTGCCGATCCATGCCCCAGAGCAGATAGTGATCGGCTTATTGGCGTAGCTAAAAGTCGGACTCGTAATATCGTGGCCTGCCGCCGCGAGATATACCTCGTGCGCGAGTGCTGAATTGCTCTGCATTGTCACCGGCTCAAGGTTCAATATCGTGCACCTGTCGCCAATCCAGACGTTATCTCCTAGTCGGAGTTTCCACGGGAAGTGGATATTGATGCCCGGCCGAAGATTGACGTGCCTACCAATCTTTGCACCGAAAGCAATGAGGATGAGCCTCTTGAAGGACGGGGGCCAAGGGAAAGCAGACTGGATGAAAACGAGTTTGAAGAGCCACCAGAGCACTTCGAATGGCCTGCTGCGCTCGCGATCGAGCGATGAGGAGTCAAAGGTGCCCAGGTCTATCGCTGGCGTTTGCATCCGGGGCTCAACCATCCCGCCTCCTCACCTGTCACTGACTCCAAACCTTCACTACCCAGGGCACTCTGGTTATGAACGAAGTTCGTCCATCCATACTCGATCTTTTCACATCCCACCCGTACGTGCGCGCCCTTCACCGCGAACAGGGAGGTCTGCCGAGCCCTTGCCGCAACTGCTTCGTCCACCGTAACCACTATGGAAGCGTCGCGGTGGCTCGCCGCGTACGCTGTGCGGGTTGAGCGCGGCTGTTTCGACCTCGAAACTCGTCCCACGAACGGGTGAGGGAGCAGTCCGCGCAGCAAGAGTTAGGGATGCGTTCTGTGGTCGGGCGCCAGTAACAGATCGGATCACGGTATGTCGATGTCGTCTCGGCGGTCGCTCTTGGGCGACTTGCCA
>Ga0126307_10002131_pt1 | contig 13305 bp, 19 predicted proteins | sample Plot28_FD_89955 | JGI IMG/M metagenome (GOLD analysis project Ga0126307, IMG submission 89955) | Serpentine soil microbial communities from UC McLaughlin Reserve, CA, USA - Plot28 | ecosystem: Environmental > Terrestrial > Soil > Grasslands | place: USA: UC McLaughlin Reserve, Lake County...
AGAGTGTGTGCCAGAACCGGTCGGCGAGGCGAGGAGGAGCCGGTGGACGTGCTGCGAACCCCGGAGGAGCGCTTCGAGGGGCTGCCCGGCTTCCCCTTCGAGGCCCACCACGTCGAGGTGCCGAACGGCGCCGGCGGCGCCCTCCGGGTCCACCACCTCGACGAGGGCCCGGCCGGCGGACCCGTGGTCCTGCTGTTGCATGGCGAGCCGTCGTGGTGCTTCCTCTACCGGAAGATGATCCCTGTGCTCGTCGACGCCGGGCTGCGGTGCGTGGCCCCCGACCTCGTCGGCTTCGGCCGGTCGGACAAGCCCGCCTCGCAGGACGACTACTCCTACGCCGCCCACGTGGAGTGGATGGGCGCCGCGCTCTTCGACGCCCTCGACCTGCGGGACGTGACGATGGTGGGGCAGGACTGGGGCGGGCTCGTCGGGCTCCGCCTCGTGGGCGAGCACCCCGACCGGTTCGCCCGCGTGGTGGTGGCCAACACCGGCCTCCCGACGGGCGACGCCCGCATGACCGAGGCCTTCCTGGCGTGGCAGCGGTACTCGCAGGAGACCGAGCACTTCCACGTGGGCGGGATCGTGAAGGGCGGTTGCCGGACGGACCTGCCGCCCGAGGTGGTGGCCGCCTACGACGCGCCGTTCCCGGACGACTCCTTCACCGCCGGCGCCCGCCGCTTCCCGATGCTCGTGCCGACCTCACCCGACGATCCGGCAGCGGCGGCCAACCGGCGGGCGTGGGAGGTGCTCGAGGGCTTCGAGCGCCCCGTGCTCACCGCCTTCTCCGACTCGGACCCCGTCACCAAGGGGGGCGAGGGCGTGTTCCAGCGCCGCGTCCCGGGGGCCCAGGGCCAGGCCCACACCACCATCGAGGGTGCCGGGCACTTCCTCCAGGAGGACGCCGGCGAGGAGCTGGCCCGCGTGGTGGCCGACTTCGTGGCCCGGACGGCCTAGCGGGGCATCAGCTCGGGAGCGAGGCCTCCACCGCCTGGACGAGCTCGGCGTCATCGGGGGTCACCTGGGGCCGGAACCGGGCCACCACCTCGCCCTCGGGCGAGACGAGGAACTTCTCGAAGTTCCAGGTGATGTCGCCGGCGACCCCGTCGGCGTCGGCAACGCGCGTCAGCGACGCATACAGCGGGTGTCGCCCCGGACCGTTGACCTCGATCTTGTCGAACAGCGGGAAGGTCACGCCGTAGGTGGTCGAGCAGAACTCGGCGATCTCCTCGTTCGTGCCCGGCTCCTGGCCGAGGAACTGGTTGCAGGGGAAGCCCAGCACGCTGAAGCCGCGATCGGCGTAGCGCTCGTGCAGCGCCTCGAGCTCCTCGTACTGCGGGGTGAGGCCGCACTTGGAGGCCACGTTGACGAGCAGCAGGGCCTTGCCCTTGTGCTCGCCCAGCGAGGCGTCCTCGCCGGCGAGCGTCTTCAGCGGGACGTCGTAGAGCGACATCCCGCCAGTCTGCCAACCACGGCGCCGAACAGCAGGTGGTCGGCCCACTGGGGGCCTTGGGGCAGGGCGCGGATGGCCGGGTAGCGCCGGGCCACGACGCCCAGGTCGAGGGCGGCGATGGCGGCGCCACCGATGATGCCGGTGCCCACGCCCCCGCCGACCCGGCGCACCACGGCGCCGAGGACGGTGGTCCACCACGCCGTCAGCACCAGGTGGACGGCCGCGCCGGCGAGGGCCGAGGGCCGCTCACGCCGGCCGGGCACGAGCGTCCCCGCCGCCCGGGTGGCGGCCAGCACGTCTCCGCCCCGCACCAGCGCGTGGAGCGTCGAGGGCGCGCCACTGAGGACGCCGGCGACGACGAGACGTTTGGGTGCATCAGTGCGTCCGATGGACACACGGATACACCCAAACGCTCGACGGGCCTACCGTGCCCCGGTGCCGAAGGGCGAGGAGACGACGGTCGAGGTGGCCGGCCGGGAGGTGCGGGTCTCGTCGCCGTCCAAGGTCCTCTTCCCCGAGCAGGGCGAGACGAAGCTCGACCTCGTCCGCTACTACCAGGCCGTCGGTGACTCCCTGCTGCGGGCCGCCGGCGACCGCCCCGCGCTCATGCAGCGCTTCCCCCAGGGCGCAGGCGGCCCGTCCTTCTTCCAGAAGCGGGTGCCCCAGGGGGCGCCCGAGTGGCTGCGCACGACCACCGTCACCACCCCCAACGGCACCCCCTCCAACGCCCTCGTGCTGGCCGATCTGGCCCACGTCGTCTGGGCGGTGAACCTCGGGTGCCTCGGGTTCCACCTCTGGCCCAGCCGCTGGGACGACCAGGGCCACGCCGACGAGCTGCGCATCGACCTGGACCCCCAGCCGGGCGTCGGCTTCGCCGAGGTGCGGGCGGCCGCCGGCGAGGTCCGCATCCTGCTCGACGAGCTCGGCGTGGTGGGCCTACCCAAGACCACGGGCAACCGGGGCGTCCACGTGTACGTGCGCCTCGAGCCCCGCTGGGACCCCTACCAGGTGCGGTCGGCGGCGGTGGCGGTGGCCCGCGAGCTCGAGCGCCGGCGCCCGGACCTGTGCACGGCGGCGTGGTGGAAGGAGGAGCGGGGCGAGCGGGTCTTCATCGACTTCAACCAGAACGCCCCCCACAAGACGGTGTTCGGGGCCTGGTCGGTCCGGGCCCGCCCCGGCGGCCAGGTCTCCACCCCCCTCGCCTGGGACGACCTGCCCGACGTGCACCCCGACGACCTCACCATGGCCACGGTGCCCGGGCGCCTCGCCGCCGCCGGCGACCCGTGGGCCGAGCTCGGGTCCCCGCCGCAGTCGCTCGAGCCCCTCCTCGAGATGGTCGAGCGGGACAAGGCGGCGGGGCTGCACGACGCCCCCTGGCCCCCCGTCTACCCCAAGCAACCGGACGAGCCGCCCCGAGTGGCGCCGAGCCGGGCCAAGAAGGGCTGAGCACCGTGCACGTGCGCATCGGCTACGGCCTCGGCACCCGTACGCCCACGCTCGACGGCTCCCGCTTCGGCGACCTGGTGGACGCCCTCGAGGACCTGCACTTCGACTCGCTCTGGCTGTCCGAGCGGGTGACCGGGGCCTGCCCCGACCCGCTCGTCGGCCTGTCCTTCGCCGCCGCCCGCACCCGGTCCCTCAAGCTCGGCACCTCGGTGCAGGTCCTGCCCGGGCGCAACCCCCACCTGCTGGCCAAGGCGTGGGCCTCGCTCGACCGCCTGTCGGGTGGCCGGGCCCTCCCTGCCTTCGGCCTCGGCGTGGCCGACGGGGCCGAGCAGGCCGCCTTCGGCGTGGCCCGGGGCGAGCGCGCCGCCCGCTTCGACGAGCTCCTGCCCCAGGTCCGTGCCCTGTGGGCGGGCGAGGAGGTGGGCGGCGCCACCATCGCCCCCCGTCCGGTGCAGGACCCCGTGGAGGTGTGGCTCGGCGGGCGGGCCCGCTCGGAGCTGCGGCGCGTGGGTCGGCTTGGCGACGGGTGGCTGCCCTCGTTCTGCACGCCGGACGACGTGGTGGCCGGGCGACCCCTCGTCGAGGAGGAGGCCGCCGCGGCCGGACGGGCCATCGACCCCGAGCACTGGGGGGCGCTGATCCCCTACCTGCTGGCGGACGGGCCGCTGCCGGAGCCGCTCGTGGCCGCGGTGGCCGCCCGCCGCCCGGACGGTGACGTGGCGGCGGTGATCCCGGCCGGCCTGCCTGCGCTGCGGGCCGCCGTCGAGCGCTTCATCGCCGTCGGGGCGTCGAAGTTCGTCCTCGTGCCGGTGGTCGAACCGGAGGACTGGACCGCGCACCTGACCGACGTCGGCGACGCCACCCTCGATCTGGTCACCTAGCTCCCCGCGGGATGGGGAATGGCTTCCCCCGGTGACCGGGTAGTTCGCACCCGGTGGAGGAACGGGGGCGTTGATGACGCTCGACGGGGACGGGAACGGCGCCGGCGCCGTCACGGGGCTGCGCCACCGGCTCGTGCTGGGTATGCCGCCCGAGCCCGACGACGTGGTCGACGGTGTGGTGGGCGCCGCCCTCGAGCACGGGGACGCCCTCCTCCTCGTCGTGGACGAGGCCGAGGCCGTCCGCCTCCGCCGCCAGCACGGGCCCGGCGTGGCCGGCGCCACCCTCCTCTCGGTCCGGGACTTCTACGACCAGCCGGCCTGGGCCTTGGCCCGGTTCCGCCACGAGGTCGAGGCCGGCACGGCGGGCGGGGCCACGATGCGGGTCGTCGCCCAGCCCCGCTGGTGGGACCGGCCCGAACGGGAGCGCGACGCCTGGCTGTCCGTGGAGGCGGTGGCCAACGCCGCCTTCTCCTCCGCCTCGCTCGAGGTGCTGTGCGCCTACGACGAGAGCGCTCCCCCGGAGGTGGTGGAGGGGGCGCGGCACACCCATCCCGAGGAGGTGGTCGACGGCCACCCCCGCCGCAGCCCCACCTACACCGACCCCGCCCTCTACTGCACGAGGCACCGCGGCCGTCCCCTCCCGCGGCTGCCCGCGCCCGTGGAGGAGCACGAGTTCAACGGCGCCACCCTCGCCTCCCTGCGCCGGTCGGTGGCGGCCTGGGCGGCCGCCGGCGAGCTCCCGCCGGCCCGCGTCAGCGAGGTCGTCCTCGCCGTCCACGAGGTGGCGACGAACTCGGTGCGCCACGGGGGCGGCACGGGGACCCTCCGCCTCGCCGCCACCGCCCGGTCCCTGGTGGCCGAGATCGAGGACGCCGGCGCCATCACCGCCCCCTTCGCCGGGCTCCTGCCCCCGTCCCGCTCCGGGCACGGCGGCTACGGGTTGTGGCTCGTCCACCAGCTCGTCGAGCTCGTGGAGATCCGCTCGGGCCCGAGCGGGTCGACCGTGCGCCTCCACGTGCGCCGGCCCGGTGCCCCGAGCTGACGCTAGGCCAGAAGCCGCCGACCGCCTTCGAGGGCCTCGCCGAAGCCGGCGATGCGCAACGCCCGCTCGACGAGCGGCTGCGGGTGCCGGATCACGAGCGCCCCGCCCGCATGGCGGAGCGTGCAGAGCGCGCTGCGGATCGGTCGCATGCCGGCGCAGTCGAGGAAGGAGAGGTCACCCAGCTCGAGCACGATGACCCGGTGGTCCCCGGCGATGAGCCGGTCCAGGGCCGCCGCCAGCTCCGGTGCCGTTGCGATGTCGAGCTCGCCTCGGATGCGCAGCTCGACGGTCCGACTCGCAGGGCCCGCTGTCGCGACCACCTGCATGGCACCCTCCGGGTCCCCTCGAGGTCGCCGCTTCTGGACGCCTCGCCCGCGAAGCGTACGCCTCACCGCAAGCCCCCGCCCGGGGCGCGCGGACCCGCCCGGCGGGCGTGACGTAATAGCGATTATGATCGGCGACGTGAACCGGACCAGGGGGCCGGCCGCGACTGAGACCAGGGACCGCCTGGCCCAGGCCGCGGCCGAGGTCTTCGCCCGTGACGGCTTCGAGTCGGCCAAGGTCAGCGCCATCGCCGAGGCCGCCTCGCTGACCACCGGCGCCATCTACTTCCACTACGCCGACAAGACGAGTCTGCTGACCGAGTCGCTGAGCCGCCACGGCGGCAGCGAGCTCGCCGCCCTCCTCGAAGGGGCGTCGCCGGGCACGCTGCCCGAGCTGATGCGCTCGGTCGGGCGCCTGCTCGGCACCGAGCGGGACGGCGACGGCAGCCTCTTCACCGAGGCGGTGGTGGCGGCCCGGCGCCAACCCGGCGTGGCCGAGGTCGTGCGGGGGCACCTCGAGGAGCGGGAGACCTCGCTCGTCGCCCTCGGGCGGGAGGCGCAGGCGACGGGCCGACTGGACCCCACGTTGCCCATCGAGGCGACCGTGCGGTTCTGGGTCCTGCTGCGCCTCGGGTCGCTGCTGGTGCGGGCGCTCGATCTCGAGTCGCCCGACACGGACGACTGGGAGGCCGTGATCGACCGGGTCGTGGCCGCCCTGACCGGAGAGGAGGGGGCATGAGGGTCCGGGTTGACCAGGAGAAGTGCCAGGGGCACGGGCGCTGCTACGCCCTCGCGCCCGACCTGTTCGAGTCCGACGACTACGGCAACGCCCACGAGCTGCACGACGGGGTGGTGCCGCCCGGGCGGGAGGAGCAGGCCCGCCTGGCCGCCGCCAACTGCCCCGAGCTCGCCGTGATCCTGGAGGAGGACGCGTGACCGACGTGACCGATGAGAGCACGGTGACCGACTGGGCCACCGACTTCGACCACGCCGACCCGGCGTGGGCGGCCGACCCCTACCCGATCTGGGAGGACCTGCGGGAGCGCTGCCCCGTGGCCCACTCCGACCGCTACGGCGGGGTGTGGCTGCCCACCACGCACGAGGCGGTGTCGGCCGTCGCCTACGACACCGACACGTTCACGTCCCGCAGCGTCGTCGTCAGCAACAACCGGCCGATGATCCCGGCCCCCCAGGGCATCGCCCCGCCGATCTCGTCGGACCCGCCGTTCCACCACGGGGCCCGCCGCCTCCTGCTCCCGGCCTTCTCGCCGAAGGCGGTGGCCGCGCTCGAGGCCCGCACGCGTGACTACTGCCGCGAGCTGCTCGAGGCCATGGGCGACCGCACCGAGGTCGACGCCGCCGTGGAGTACGCGCAGCACATCCCCGTGCGGGTCATCGCCCACATGCTCGGCTTCCCGGAGGAGGACGGCGACGTCTTCCGGGGCTTCGTCAAGGACGTGCTCGAGGGCGTCGACCTCCCGCCGGAGGAGCGCTTCGAGAACTTCCAGCGCCTCGACGCCTACCTGCAGGTGCAGATCTCGGACCACCTGGCGAACCCACGGGACGACCTCACCACGTTCCTCCTCGGCGCCGAGATGGAGGGCCAGCCGCTCAGCCCCGAGCACGTGCGGGGCTCCATCGTGCTGCTGCTGATCGCCGGCATCGACACGACGTGGAGCGCCATCGGCGCCTCGCTCTGGCACCTGGCCAGGACCCCCGCCGACCGCGAGCGCCTGGTGGCCGAGCCCGAGCTCATGACCTTCGCCATGGAGGAGCTGCTCCGGGCCTTCGCCCCCGTGACCATGGCCCGCCTGGTCAAGGACGACGTGGAGTGGCAGGGCTGCCCCATGAAGCAGGACGAGTGGGTGCTCCTCCCCTTCCCGTCGGCCAACCGTGACCCCGAGGCCTTCGAGCGGGCCGACGAGGTGGTGATCGACCGCAAGGAGAACCGCCACGCCGCCTTCGGGCTCGGCATCCACCGCTGCGTCGGGTCCAACCTGGCCCGCATGGAGCTGCGGGTGGCCCTCGAGGAGTGGCTGGCGCGCCACCCGGTCTTCGAGCTCGCCGACCCGGACGCCGTCACCTGGTCCCACGGCCAGGTGCGGGGCCCGCGGACGCTGCCGCTGCGGGTGGCCTGAGCCGGGTTGCGCTGCGTTCTCTGGCCGCTCAGCCCCACCTCCTGTAGGGAGAGAACCAAGGAACGGTCGGGTCAGGCCTCGCCGGTGCGGCGCATCCGTCGCAGGGCCCGCCGCTCGCGCTCGCTGGTGCCGCCCCACACGCCGAACTTCTGGCCGGTCTCGAGGGCGTAGTCGAGGCACTCCTCCCGCACCTCGCACCCGGCGCAGACGGCCTTGGCGTAGCGCGTCGGCTCGCCCCGGTCGGGGAAGAAGAGCTCGGCGTCGATGCCGTTGCAGTTGGCCCGCTGCACCCAGGCGCGGACCTCGACCTCGGCTTCCAGCTGCTCGGCGTCGGTCACGACCGCCGTCCGGGGTCCACGTCGGGGGCCGCTGCGAGGAGGACCGGGCGACGCTCGGCGAACGCCGCCCGAGCCTCGCTTCGGAGGTTTGCAGTCATGTCGGGGATGCCTCCGGCAACCCCTGCTCCGCCCGCACCGCCTCCGGGGGGAACCCTAGAGCCTCCGAGCCCGTTTGCCCACCCCCGGGCGCATCCGCCTCCCTCGCGCCCATCGGACGGCGCCGCGAAGATGGGTGCCCGATGCCCACCCTCGCCGTCACCGGGGTGACCGGTCGCCTCGGGCGGCGGGTCGCCGACCGCCTCGTGGCCGCCGGCCTGTCGCCCCGCCTCCTCGTCCGGGACCCCACCCGGGCGCCCTCGCTCCCCCGCTGCGACGTGGCCGTCGCCACCTACAGCGACGGCGAGGCCGTGCGGCGGGCCCTCGAGGGGATCGACGTGGTGCTCATGGTCTCCGGCGCCGAGGCGCCCGATCGGGTGGCCCACCACCGCACGTTCGTGGAAGGCGCCGCCGCCGCCGGGGTGAGCCACCTCGTGTACACGTCGTTCGTGGGCGCGGGTCCGGAGGCGACGTTCACGCTCGCCCGGGATCACGGCGCCACCGAGGACCACATCCGGGCCTCGGGCGTGCGGTGGACCTTCCTGCGCGACGCCCTGTACCTCGACTTCTTCCCCCTCCTCGCCGGCACCGACGGGGTGATCCGCGGCCCGGCCGGCGACGGCCGTGTGGCGGCCGTGGCCCAGGACGACATCGCCGATGTGGCCGCGGCCGTCCTGCGGGACCCGCAGGTCCACACCGGTCGCACGTACGACCTGACCGGCCCCGAGGCGCTGTCCCTCGACGAGGTGGCGGCGAGGCTGACGGCCGCCACCGGCCGCCCGGTGGCCTACGAGCGGGAGACGGTCGACGAGGCGTACGCCTCCCGGGCCTCGTACGGCGCCCCGGACTGGCAGGTGGAGGCCTGGGTCAGCACCTACCTGGCCATCGCCACCGGGGAGCTCGCGGCGGTCAGCGACGACGTCGAGCGGATCACCGGGCACCGTGCCCGTTCCCTCGACGACCTGGTCCGCGCCTGACCTCGGTGGTCAGCCGCGCTCGTAGGGAAGCGCATCGTCGCGATGCAGCTCCATGAACCGCTCGTTGAGGGCCTGCACCAGGGTGTCGTGTTGGAGGTCGTCGTCGACGACGAAGGCGCGGTCCTCCTCGCCGTCCATGTGCGCCTCCATCTGGGCGGCGGTGGCGGTGCCGCCGAGGGCGAAGTAGCGCAACCAGAGCTCGGGGATGCTCAGGCCCGCCTCGGCCATCGCCGTCCGCAGCTGCCCCACCACGTTCCTAGCCCATCCCGCCGGGCGCCCTGCCGTCGACCACGTCCTGGGCGACGGCCGTCAGCTTCCGGTTCTGCCGCTGGGACGCCCGGCGCAGCACGTCGAAGGCGTCCTCGGCCGAGCAGCCCTGCCGCTCCATGAGGATGCCCTTCGCCTGGCCGATGACGTCCCGGCTCACGAGGGCCTGTTGCAGCTGCTCGTTGGTCGTCGTCGCCGCCGACAGCGTGGTGGCGTTGGCCAGCAGCACGGACGCGTGCCCTGCGATCTGGGTGGCCACATCGGCGGCACCGGCGCTGAAGCGCTCAGTCGATGCCGAGTAGCAGTTGAGCGCGCCGAGCACGTCGTGGCCTGCGGTCAGCGGGGTGGAGAGCACGCCCGTCATGAACCGCTGCTGGGCGGAGGCGGCGAACCGCGGGTAGCGCGCCTCCGCCTCGGCGAGGGCCACGGCCACCTGCTCCCCCGTGTCGATGGCCTCGACGCACGGCCCCGACCGCTCCTGGTACTGCACGGCGTCGAGCTCCCGGACGACGTCGTCCGTGGCGGTGGCGGTGGCGTACCCCTCGCCCCTGACGACGGACACGCTGACCCCGTCCGTGCCGTCCACGGTGGCCCGGGCTAGTGACGCCACGGTGTGCAGCAGCCCGTCGAGCGCCCCCGGTCCGAGCACCTCGGCGGGCGGCGGGCGCCGACGACCGGACCCGTCAGCTGCGGACACGACGGGAAACCTCCTCGTGCACGACGTCGCGCCCTGACTGCCCAAGGCGGTGCCGACACTACCAACGCCCGCTGGCGTGGTCCGGCCTCAGTCGGGCGGCGTCGGTGTGCGCCCGGGACCGCCGACGGCGTCGGGGTTCCCCTCCGGCGCCTTGGTGGTGGCCGCGTCGTCGGCGTCCTCCAGCGCGGCGTCCTCGCCGCCCACGCCCTCGCCCTGGCCCGGCATGTTCAGGTCGCTCATGTCGGATCCCTACCCAGGGGAGGAGAGGGGCCCCCGGCCTGCGAGGACGACGGGGGCCCCGCACCCCCCGTCGGCAACTCGCTCCCGCCCACAAGGCCCATGGGCCAGGCTCTGCCCGATGAGTTCCGCCGGCCCCGGCCGTCCAACCGACGTGACCGCTCCCCTGGCCATCGAGACGGCCGGTCTGCGCAAGGTCTTCGGCGACACCCGGGCCGTCGACGGCGTCGACCTCCGGGTGCCACCCGGCACGGTCTTCGGGATCCTCGGTCCCAACGGCGCCGGCAAGACGACGTTCATCCGCATGCTGGCCACCCTCATCCCGCCGTCGGGCGGGTCGGCCCGGGTCCTCGGGCACGACGTGGTGACCGAGCCGGATGCCGTGCGGGCCAGCGTGAGCCTCACCGGCCAGTTCGCCTCGGTCGACGAGGAGCTGAGCGGCCGGGAGAACCTCGTGCTCATCGGCCGCCTCGTGGGCCTTCCCCGCGCCGAGGCGGCCGAGCGGGCGGCCGAGCTCCTCGAGGCCTTCGGCCTCACCGACGCCGGAGACAAGCTGGTGAAGGACTACTCGGGCGGGATGCGCCGGCGGCTCGACATCGCCGCCAGCATCGTGGTGACGCCCCACCTGCTGTTCCTGGACGAGCCCACCACCGGCCTCGACCCCCGCAGCCGCAACCAGGTGTGGGAGATCGTGCGGGTCCTGGTGGCCGAGGGCACCACGGTGCTCCTGACCACGCAGTACCTGGACGAGGCCGACCAGCTGGCCGACCGCATCGCCATCATCGACCACGGCCGGGTCATCGCCGAAGGCACCTCGAGTGAGCTCAAGGCGCTCGTGGGCGCCGGGTCGCTCCACGTGCGCCTCGGGGTGGCCGACCAGCGCGACGACGCCGAGCGCATCCTGACCGAGCTCCTGGACGAGCCCGTGGCCCTCGCCGGCGATCCCACCGCCCTGTCGGTGCGGGCGTCCGACCCCGAACGGGCGGGGGACGCCCTCTCCGCGCTGGCCCGTGCCGGCGTGGTGGTCACCGAGTTCGCCCTCGGCCAGCCCAGCCTGGACGAGGTCTTCCTCCAGCTCACCGGGCGCCCGGCCGACGACACCGCCCCCACCGAGGAGGTCGCGTGACCGCCACCGACACCGAGCCGGTCCTGGTCGAGGACACGCTGCGCTCGGCGCTGTCGACCCGGGTCCGCCCGGCCCGGCCGTCGGCCCTGTCCACCTCGCTGTCCTTCGCGTGGCGGGCCATGCTGAAGATCAAGCACGTCCCCATGCAGCTCTTCGACGTGACCGCCTTCCCGATCATGTTCGTGCTGCTCTACACGTACCTCTTCGGGGGCGCCCTGGCCGGCTCGCCCCGGGACTACCTCCAGCGCCTGCTCCCCGGCATCCTCGTGATGACGGTCTCCTGGATCACCATGTACACCGGGCAGTCGCTCAACCAGGACATCGGCAAGGGCGTGTTCGACCGGTTCCGCTCACTGCCCATCTGGCGCCCCGCTGTGCTCGTCGGGATGCTCCTGGCCGATGCCGTCCGCTACACCATCGCCGCCGTCGTCGTCATCGGCGTGGGGGTGGCCCTCGGGTTCCGGCCACAGGGCGGACCGGTGGGCGTGGTGCTGGCGGTCGCCCTGCTGCTCGTCTTCTCGTTCAGCTTGTCGTGGGTGTGGACCGCCCTCGGCCTGAAGCTCCCCACTCCGGACGCGGTGATGCAAACGAGCATGACCGTGCTGTTCCCGCTCACGTTCGCCAGCGACGTCTTCGTCGACCCGGACACGATGCCGGGGTGGGTCCAGGCCTTCGTCGAGGTGAACCCCGTGACCCACCTGGCCAGCGCCGCCCGCGGCCTCATGCACGGGACCCTGGAGGCGGGCCACGTGGGGTGGGTGCTGCTGTGGAGCGCCGGCCTCGTCGCCGTGTTCGCCCCGCTGACGATGCGCCTCTACAACGCAGAGCGGTAGCAAACGGTCATACGATCCCGGGCCATGGAGGGGACTCGGGTGGATGCAGGGCTACGGCTGGCGCGACGGGCGGCCCGCCGGGCGGTGGGCCGGGGGCGGTTGGCGGCAGCGGTGGTGACGGCCCGCCGGGCCGGGACGCCGCCGCAGGCCACCCCGGACGAGGTCGCCCTGGTGCCCGTCGAGGCCGGGCAGCTGGACGTCCTGGCCAACCTCGTGCAGCTCTACCGACACGACATGGCCGAGCTCCGCGGCTACGAGCTGACCGAGGCGGGCACCTACGAGTACCCCTACCTCGACCGCTACGTGTCCGAGCCCGACCGGGAGGCGTGGTTCATCCGGGTGGGCGGCCGCCTCGCCGGCTTCGTGCTGACGGCGCAGCGCCCGGACGGCGTCTGGCAGATCTCCGAGCACTTCGTGGCCCGCTCATGGCGGGGACGGGGGGTGGGACGGATCGCCCTGGCCAAGACGTTCGCCCTCCACGAGGGGGGCTGGACGTGCTTCGTGGACGACGACAACGGCGCCTCGCAGCGGATGTGCACGGGCGCCGTGGGCGACGTCGGTGCCGAGGGCGCTCGGACGTCCCGCGGCGTGAGCGGCAACGGCTTCGCCGGGACCGTGTTCCGCTTCGCCGTCCCCGGCGACGCCGATCAGCCCGAGGAGCCCGGCCCGGTCACCTGCTGCTGAGGCGCCGCCGGGCCCGCCCGGCGAGCTGGCGCAGGCCCCTGCCCCGGCCGCCGACGGCTCGGCCGTCCATGGTGTAGCCGGTGGCGCACGCCTCCTCGGTGTGCTCCACGACGGTGTAGACCTCCCAGCGCTGCCCGGCGGGGTCGTCCAGCCACACCTTGGCCTGCCGGGCGTAGCAGCAGTGGACCTCCCGGTGCCCGAGGTGCGGGATCCCGGCCGCGGCCAGCCGGTCGAAGGCCTGCTCGACCTCCGCCGCATCGGCCACCTCCACGCCCAGGTGGTCGACCGTGCCGGGCGGGCCGACATCGGTCATCAGGCACAACTTGAGCGGGGGGTCGTCGAGGGAGAAGTTGGCGTAGCCGGGCCGGACCTTGGCCGGACCGGTGCCGAACAGCGTCGAGTAGAAGCGCACGGCGGCGTCCAAATCGTCCACGTTGAGCGACAGCTGGACCCGGCCCACGGCACCCATCCTGACCAGGTTCGCCGTCCCCCGCCACGTGTCCCTCAGGGCGGGCCCGCGATCGGCCGAAAACCCGGAGGTGGGAGAGACGCAGTCGCGCACCGGCGCTGGCCGCCGTTGGACGGAGGTGGCGGATGAGGGCCGTTCCTGGCGACCCCGTCCCCTGGCCGCCCTGGCTGTGCGCGTCTTCGCCCGCCTGCTCCCCCTCGCGGCGTCCATCGCCTCCACCTCGGTGCTGGTGCGGGCCGTCCCCCGCCCGGCGGGCGTCACGGTGACCGTGCTGTGGTGGCTGGCCGTGCTGGCGGTGGCG
>Ga0126307_10002132_pt1 | contig 13305 bp, 14 predicted proteins | sample Plot28_FD_89955 | JGI IMG/M metagenome (GOLD analysis project Ga0126307, IMG submission 89955) | Serpentine soil microbial communities from UC McLaughlin Reserve, CA, USA - Plot28 | ecosystem: Environmental > Terrestrial > Soil > Grasslands | place: USA: UC McLaughlin Reserve, Lake County...
ATCGTCGTGTTGCGCTCGATCAGCTTCGTCATCACGCCGCCCTTGGTCTCGATGCCGAGGGTGAGCGGGGTGACGTCGAGCAGCAGCACATCCTTGACGTCGCCGGAGAGCACGCCGGCCTGGATCGCCGCGCCGATCGCCACCACCTCATCGGGGTTGACGCCCTTGTGCGGCTCCTTGCCGGTCAGCTCCTTGACCTTGTCCTGGACCATTGGCATGCGGGTCATGCCGCCGACCAGGACGACGTGGTCGATGTTCGGCGCGGCCGCGTCCGAGATCGCCTGCTTGACGGGCGAGACGACGCGGTCGAGCAGGTCCGAGGTGAGCTCGGCGAGCTTCGCCCGGGTGAGCTTCACCTCGAGGTGCTTGGGCTCGTTGTTGATCGCGGTGATGAACGGGACCGAGATCTGCGTCTCCTGCGTCGTCGAGAGCTCGATCTTCGCCTTCTCGGCCTGCTCGTACAGACGCTGCAGCGAGCGCTTGTCGTTGGAGACGTCGACGCCCTGGTCCTTCTTGAACTCCGCGACCAGCCACTCGACGATCGCCTTGTCCCAGTTGTCGCCACCGAGGTGGTTGTCGCCCGCCGTCGCCTTGACCTCGAACACGCCGTCGCCGATCTCGAGGATCGAGACGTCGAACGTCCCGCCACCGAGGTCGAAGACGAGGATCGTCTGGTCCGACTCCTCCTTGTCGAGGCCGTAGGCGAGTGCCGCAGCGGTCGGCTCGTTGATGATCCGCTTCACCTCGAGGCCGGCGATCTTGCCGGCATCCTTGGTCGCCTGGCGCTGATCGTCGTTGAAGTACGCGGGGACGGTGATCACCGCGGAGTCGACGGTCTCGCCGAGCTTCGCCTCGGCGTCAGCCTTGAGCTTCTGGAGGATCATCGCCGAGATTTCCGGCGGCGAGGACTGCTCGCCACGGACGTCGACGCGGACGTCGCCGTTCGGCCCGGCGACGACCTTGTAGGGCACGATCGTCTCCTCCTCCTTGACCTCCGCCTCCTTGCGGCCCATGAACCGCTTGATCGAGAAGATCGTGTTCTCGGGGTTCATGACCGCCTGGCGCTTCGCGACGGTGCCGACGAGGCGCTCTCCGCCGTCGGTGAACGCCACGACCGAGGGGGTCGTGCGGCCGCCCTCGGCGTTCTCGATGATCTCGGGCTCGGAGCCCTCGAGCACGGCCATCGCCGAGTTCGTGGTCCCGAGGTCGATTCCGATCGTTCTTGCCACTTTCGTCTCCTTCTAAGGCTTCTACCTGCGTATCTAAGAAATCTGAGTCAGAGGCTAGCAGATGTATGCACACGCGCGAATCCGCGGCCGGTGCGGGGACCGGGGACGGGCCGGGCGCGCTAGCCGGTGGTGCAGGAGGGCGGCGGAGCGAGCTTCTGCTCGGAGATGTCGACCGCCGGCCCCTTGCCGATCTGCCCCGCGTACGCGGCGACGAACGCAGCCGCCTCCTGGGCCTCCTCGCCCTGGAGGATGCCCTTCGGCATCCGGCCCTCGACGCCGCAGTTGATGGCCCGCAGCACGCGGGCGTAGTTGCCCTCGAAGCTCTCGGCCGAGTTGGTCCCGCTGGGGACGAGGAGCTGGTCGAGGTTGGGGCCGACGACGCCCTGGATCCCGGCCGCGGCGAGGGTGTGGCACTGGCGGCAGTTGTTGGAGACGATCTCCTGCCCCGTGCCGTCCGCGGCGGCCACCTGCACGGTCGCGGCGTCCTCGCCGCCCTCCTTGCCGAGCGCGACGAGCGGCAGGACGATCACCGCGATCGCGGCGAGGATCCCGAAGATCACGAACGGGCGCTTGCTCATGCCGGCGGAAACCTACCGGCTCCGGCCGCGGCCCTGCTCCGGCGATACCACGGGCACATGCGGCGCAGCGCGCACGCCTCGCAGCGGGGGCGGGGGCGGCAGATCCGCCGGCCGTGGGTGATCAGGTTGATGTGGAACTCGTAGGCGTCCTCGGGATCGACGACCGCGAGCATCTCGTCGTGCGCGCGCTCGAACGAAGCCTTCGGCCCGAACAGCCCGAGCCTCCCGCCGACCCGGTAGACGTGGGTGTCGACCGGGATCTCGGGTCGGCCGAGGGCGAAGATCATCACGCAGGCGGCCGTCTTCCGTCCCACTCCCGGGAGACCCGTGAGGAACTCCATCGCCTCGTCGCGTTCTGCGTCGGAGACCCAGTCGAGGGTCGGCTCGTCCCCGTCGTGCGGGAGCCGCCTCAGCACCTCCTGGATTCGCGGCGCCTTCGTGTTCGCGAGACCCCCCGGCTTGATCGCCTCCTCAACCACCTCGACGGGGGCGTCGCGCACCTGCTCCCAGGTCGGCAGCGCCTCGCGCAGGCGCTCGTAGGCGACGTCGCGATTGCGGTCGTTCGTGTTCTGGGAGAGGATCGTCCGCACGAGCTCGGCGATGGGGTGACCGTGCGGATGGTTGACCGGGCGGCCGTAGAGCTCGCGCAGCCGGTCCCGGATCGCCCGCACCCGCGCCCGGCGAGGCCGGCGCCACGCCGTCGCGGTGCTGTGCGCGCTCGCCACGGAGCGCAGGATAGGTTGCTCGGCGATGGGAGCGGTCCAGGAGCGCGTCGTCGCGGTCGACCTCGTGATTGGCTTCCTGCGGGATCCGGGGGATAGCCGCACCGGAGTGCGCTAACACCGCCTTTACAATGGCGCGTCGTGCGAGGCGTCGGGGCTGGCATCAATCGTCTCTTCCCAAAGGGGATCCTCGACGCTGGCTTCCAGTTTCTCCTCTTCCTGCTCGCGTACCAGGGCTATCAGGTGGTCCGCGGGATCACCGATTCCGGGGCGATCGCCGCATACACCAACGCCGACGACGTCATGAGCCTCGAGAAGTCGCTCGGCGCGTTCTTCGAGCCCGGCCTGCAGCAGGCGCTGATCGAGCACGCGACCTGGCTCGTGGACATCGCGAACTTCATGTACCTGAACTCCCACTTCGTGATCACGACGGGCTTTTTGGCCTGGCTCTACCTGTTCCGCAACGAGCACTTCTACTTCGTGCGCAACATGTTCCTCGTCGCGATGGGTCTCGCCCTCGTCGGTTACGCGCTGTTCCCGACCGCGCCGCCGCGGCTCTTCCCTAGCGAGGGCTTCACCGACACGATCGCCTCGTTCACCGGCGACGCGCAGGATTCGAAGACGGCGAGCCTCCTACTCAACCAGTACGCGGCGGTGCCGAGCATGCACATCGCCTTCTCGCTCATGGTCGGTGTGAGCGCCTCCGCGCTGACCCAGAACGCGGCGGCGCGAGCGCTCTGGAAGGCGTACCCGGTGGTGGTCTTCTTCGTGATCATCGCGACGGGCAACCACTATTGGTTCGATGCTGCGGCCGGCGCAGCCGTCGCCTGTCTCGCCGTCCTCTCGGCGGCCCAGCTCGCGAGGTTGCGGCCCGATGCCTGGGGCTGGCCGGCGCAGGCCCGCAAGGCGACAGTCTGATCCCACTCGCGCGCGCGAGATAGCGTCTGTTGGTCGTGGAGGGCCGGACCCAACCCAGGACTGCGGCCGAGTGGCGCGGCTACGCGCGCGACCGGCTGATCGAGTCGCGCCTCACTCCGAACGCGATCTCGATCACCGGCTTCGTCCTCAACCTCGCGGCCGCGGGGCTCGTAGTCGCGGAGCTCTTCGTCCTCGGCGGGATCGCGTTCATCGTCGGCTCGGTCATGGACACGCTCGACGGGCGCTACTCGCGGATGTCGGGGAAGGGCACGCTGTTCGGCGCCTTCCTCGACTCCACCCTCGATCGGGTCGAGGAGGGGGTCGTGATCACCGCGGTCGCCTGGTACTTCGCCGACTCCGGCAACGCGATCGCCGCGGCCGCCTGCGTCTTCACGGTGCTCGGCTCGTTGATGGTCTCCTACACCCGGGCGCGGGCGGAGGCCCTCGGGGTGGAGTGCAAGGTCGGAATCGCCACCCGGCCGGTCCGGGTGGTGCTACTTTCCATCGGCCTCGTGTTCGGCGCCGGGGACCTGATCTCGGACGTCGACTTGCTCGCCCCGTCGATCTACGCGATGGCCGTGCTCACCGCTTTCACCGTCGGGCAGCGGGTATGGCATGTTCGAGGTGAACTGAAGGCCCTGGAATCCGCGGAGGCCGACGGGGCCGGCGACGTGTAACCAAACGTCCAAACGCGGGTATTTCGCCACCCACCGCCAGGAAGGATCTTGTTCGCATGAGTGAATCCAACGGTCAGGCGAGCGCCGCCGCCAACGGCCATCGCGTCGACGACGGCAAGGTCCGCGTCGCGATCGTCGGCGTCGGCAACTGCGCCAACGCCTTCATCCAGGGCGTCCAGTACTACAAGGACGCCGATCCGTCCCAGCAGGTCCCGGGCCTCATGCACGTGGACCTCGGCGGCTACCACGTGCGCGACATCGAGTTCGTCGCCGCCTTCGACATCGACGCGGAGAAGGTCGGCAAGGACCTCTCGCAGGCGATCTGGTCGGGTCAGAACGACACGATCAAGTTCGCCGAGGTTTCGCAGCTCGGCGTCAAGGTCGAGCGCGGGATGACCCACGACGGCCTCGGCAAGTACCTGAAGCAGAAGATTACGAAGGCCCCCGGCGAGACCGCCGACATCGTCGGCATCCTGCAGGAGACGAAGGCCGACGTGCTCGTCTGCTACCTGCCGGTCGGCTCCGAGCAGGCGACAAAGTGGTACGTCGAGCAGGCGCTCAAGGCCGGGGTCGGGTTCGTCAACTGCCTGCCGGTGTTCATCGCTCGCGAGCACTACTGGGACGAGCGCTTCCGCGATGCGGGGCTGCCGATCATCGGCGACGACATCAAGTCGCAGGTCGGCGCAACGATCGTCCACCGCCAGCTCGCGCGCCTCTTCCACGACCGCGGCGTGCACCTGGCCCGCACCTCGCAGCTCAACGTGGGCGGCAACATGGACTTCTTCAACATGCTCGAACGCGAGCGCCTCGACTCGAAGAAGGAGTCGAAGACGAACGCGGTCACCTCGATCATGGGCCACGAGCTGCCGCCCGATGACGTCCACGTCGGACCCTCGGACTACGTTCCGTGGCTCACCGACCGCAAGTGGGCGCACATCCGGCTCGAGGGGCAGAGCTTCGGCGACGTTCCGCTCAACGTCGAGCTCAAGCTCGAGGTGTGGGACTCGCCGAACTCGGCCGGCATCGTGATCGACGCGGTGCGGATCGTGAAGCTCGCGCTCAACGACGGCGTCGCCGGCCAGCTCGATGGCCCGTCGAGCTACCTGATGAAGTCGCCGCACAATCAGCGGCCGGATGACAGCGCCCGCGAGATGACCGAGGAGTTCATCGCCGAGCACCGGCGCAAGGAGCCCGGCGAGCGCGCCAAGGAGCTCGCCGAGGAGACGACGAGCGCCTGAGCGGCCGCACGTATCCTGAGGCGGTGCCGTCCGGCGACCGCCTCTCGATCGCGCAGGTGACACCGCACCCGTGGGGGGCGGAGCACGAGGTCAACGAGTTCGCCGCGCGTGTCTCGGCCCAGCTCGCCGAACGCGGTCACCGGGTGGTGATCGCGGCGCCCTCCCAGACGCGCGTCGGCGTCCGCGAGTCGCGGCGGGCGATCGCGGCCGCGGCCGACGCTCCAGGCGCGCTGTTCGACGGCGCCTGGGCGGGAACGCGGGCACTCGGCGACGACGGCCCACCGGTGCTCGCGCTCGGCACGGGCATCCCGCTGCCGCGCGGACCGCGTCCTCGCGCCGCTCACCTGCCGCTCGACGTAAGCCGCTCGCTTGACTCGCTCTTGGGCGGAGTCGAGTTCGACGTCGTCCACGTGCACGATCCGTTCGGCCCGAGCGCCTCGTCGGCGGCGCTCCGCCATTCGCGCTCGCTCAACGTCGGAAGCTTTCACGAGCCCACCGAGCGCATCCTCTCGACGCAGGTGGCGCGCCCGCTGGTGGAGGTCTTCCTCGGCCGCCTCGATGCCCGGACCTCGAGCTGCCGCGCCACCGAGGAGCTGATGGAGCGCTTCTTCCCCGGCGCCTATGAGCGCGTCGATCCCGGCGCCGACCACGACGTCGAGGAGTGGTGGCCGGAGTTCCCGCGTCAGGAGGGGCGCCACCGCCGGCGGATCGCCTTCTGCCTCGAGGAGGAGCACGGCGCGCTGCGCCTCTTCCTGCGCGCGCTCCGGCGGCTCGAGCTCGGCGGCGACTGGGAGGCCGCGATCTGGGTCGGCGGCGCGACCGACCTGCGGATCGCACAGCGGCTCCGTGGACACGTGCGTCTCGTCTCGGCACGGGAGGCGCCGCCGGAGCGGCTGATCGCCGGCGCCGACGTCCTCGTTGCCGCCTCTGGCGGGCCGCGGCCGGCACCGGATCTGATCCGCAAGGCGCTCGCCACCGACTCGATCCCGGTCTGCTCGCAACTCGACATCTACTCCGAGCTCACCCGCGACGGCGAGCTGGGGCTCCTCTTCCAGCCCGGCGATGCGATCACGCTTGCGGGGCAGCTCGGGCGGCTCGTCGAATCCGCCCAGCTTCGCGACGAGCTGCGGGGCAGGGTGCGCGGCGTGATCCGCGACTGGCGCGCCGTCGCCGACCAGGTGGAGGCGATCTACGAGCGGATCACGGCCCGGCGCCACGACCCCCGTGGGAACCCGGACCTGCGCCGCCGCGTGGCACGCCGGCGGGCGATCCACGTCGACCTCCACATGCACACCGATCACTCCTCCGACTGCGCGACGCCGGTTGAGACGCTGCTCGCGACTGCGGCGGAGGTCGGGCTCGGTGCGATCGCGATCACCGACCACAACGAGATCTCGGGGGCGCTCGACGCGGCGAGGATCGCGGACGACTTCGGCGTCAACGTGATCGTCGCCGAGGAGGTGAAGACGGCCGAGCAGGGCGAGGTGATCGGGCTCTTCCTCAACGAGAGGATCGACCGCGGGATGACGATGGCGGAGACGGTTGCCGAGATCCACCGTCAGGACGGCCTCGTCTACGTCCCGCACCCGTTCGACCGCCTGCACTCGGTGCCCGACTACGAGCACCTGCTCGACATCGTGGAGCAGATCGACATCCTCGAGGTCTTCAACCCCCGGGTCGCGCTCACGGCCTTCAACGAGGAGGCGGAGCGGTTCGCCGCCAAGTACCGGATCGTGCCCGGCGCCGGCTCCGACAGCCACGTCGCGCAGGGGCTGGGGAGCGTGATGATCCGCATCCACGACTTCGACGGCCCGCAGGAGTTCCTCGAGGCGATGCGCGACGCCGACATCGTCCGCAAGCACAAGAACCTCGTCTACGTGCAGGCGCTCAAGTGGCTTCAGACCGGCGGCGGGCGCGGCGGCAGGCGTCGTGGCGGCGCCCACCCCGCCGCGCACCCGGCGGGCAAGGGTTGATGCAGCCGCCGAGGGACAGAGGAGGCGGTGCCGGGCCGTCAAAGAGTCCGAGGGGCTCGCGGAGCGGGCCCGGAGCCATGGGCGTGCCGACCACCGATGACGAGATCCAGGAGAAATACCTGGAGCGAGCGATTCGCGAGCTCAACCAGCTCACGCATCGCCTCCAGGAGTGCTCGCATTGCCCGCGCGGGAACCTGATGCCGGTGCTCGGGTCCGGCCACCCGCAGGCCGACGTGATGCTGCTCAAGCTGGCGCCGACGACCGCCGAGGTCGAGGAGGGCGTCGCGTTTTACGGCCGCTCCGGCAACGCCCTGATGAAGAGCTTCAAGCGCCTCGGCATCGACCCGCTGTGTGTCTACGGCACGCTCTGCGTGAAGTGCCCGGTCTCGGACCCGGGGCTCGCCGGCGGCGAGTGCGTGGAGCGAATCGTCGAGGAGATCGCGATCGTGCAGCCGCGCTGCATGGTGGTCATGGGCGAGCGCGCGCTCGAGACAATCAACGACGTCGGCGTGCCGATGGCGCGGCCGCTCGAGCCGGTCACGGGCGAGATCCAGAAGCTGACGCCGTCGATCGACGCGCTCTATGTCCCGGACATCGACGAATGTCTCGACTCCGAGGAGTCGAAGCGCGCCTTCTGGTCGGCGTTCCGGGTGCTCGGCGACTGGTACGCCGAGCTGCCGCCCTACTGATCGGAGCGGCGCGGCCGGCCCCGCGTTACTCGAGACCGACCTCCTCGGCCGGATCGGCCGCCGGCTCCTGCTCTGCGGCGCAGATCGTGCAGAGAACGGGTGAGGAGCCGCGTTCGAGCGCGAGGCTCTTCTCGGCGTCGGTGAGCGTCGCGCCGCAGTTCTCGCACCGCTGGGGCAAGTCGGCGATCGTGCGTTCTTCGAGATCCGGCATGGTGCGAGGCTAATACCCGCGAAGGGCCACGGTCAGACTCACGTTTCGCCCCGCCCGCCTGGCGGCGCTCAGGGCACCGCCGCCTCGGCGAGCCCCGTCATCGCGTCGACCGTGGCGCTCGCGAGGCCGCGGACCACGATCACGTCGAGTGCCTTGTAGCCGGCGAGCTCCCGCTGCGCGTCGGTGGTCCCGGCCGCGGCGACCCCTACGGATCCCTCCGGCTCGCCCAGCCTCGCGAAATGGTTTCGATAGCCATCGTGGAGGTCGCGGTAAAAAGACTCCTCCTTCGCGAGCCGCTCGCCGGCGTCCGGCCCGACGGCGGTGCGGACGTAGCCGAACACCGGCGGCGTCTCGCGCCCGGCCTCCGACGCCCCGGCCTCGACGTGCTGGCGGGCGTCGGCGGCGAAGGCGGGCGTCATCCAGTTGAAGAAGACGCCGTCATAGGCGGAGCCCGCGAGCCGGCACATCTTCGGGCCCATCGCCGCGAGCACGAGCCGGACGCCTCCAAGCGCGTCGCGCAGCTCGCCGTGCGCCTCGCGCATCCGAGTCAGCGGCCGCTCGGAGAAGCCGGCGCCGACGCCAAGCCAGAGCCGCGAGCGATCGATTCCGAGTCGCTCAACGTGCCCCGCGATCTCCTCCGGCGAGTGGCGGTCGAGCGCCATCACGGCGACGCCGAGGTCGAGCTCGGGCGTGGCGTCGGCGAACGTCGCCACGGTCTCGAGCCCGAGCGCGCCCGGGTGGTCGTTCGACCACATCGAGCCGTAGCCGAGGTCGCGGCAGCGCGCTGCGAGCGGGCCGGCGACCTCCGGATCGAGCCCCGCTGCGACCCCGAACCCGCGCGAGCTCAACGCTCGAGCACCGCCACGCACTCGACGTGCGGCGTCTGCGGGAACATGTCGACCGGCTGCACGCGGCGCAGCGTATATCCGGCCTCCGTGAGCTGCGCCGCGTTCGGCGCCAGCGTGGTCGGGTTACAGGAGACGTAGACGATCCGGCTGGCCTGGCACTCGAGCAGCCTGCGGACGATCTTCTTCGAGAGCCCAGCCCGCGGCGGGTCGACGACGACGACGTCCGGTCTCCCCGCCTCGGCGACGAGCGGCCTGAGCCCGAGTCGCGCATCGGCGTGGACGAAGCGCGCATTCTCGATCCCGTTCAGGACCGCGTTCTGCTCGGCGTCGGCGACGGCGTCGGCCGCACCCTCGAGCCCCCACACCTCCCCCGCCCGGGAGGCGAGCGAGAGGCCGACCGTGCCAATGCCGCAGAAGAGGTCGAAGACGCGCTCCGAGCCGGTGACGCCGGCGGCTTCCGCCGCGAGGCCGTAGAGGCGCTCGGCCATCTCCGTGTTCGTCTGCAAGAACGCGCTGTGCGAGACCCTGAACTTGAGTCCCCCGATCTCCTCGGTCAGGTGCTCGGCGCCGAGCACCCCGGTGGGGCCGTGGGTGCCGCCGCCCGGTCCCTCGACAACGGTGTGCAGGTCGACCGGCGGGCGCGGGATCTCGGCGGGCGAGGTGACGAGGCGCGTCTGGATCTGCCCGGTGCGCCGCCCCTCGCGGACGACGAGGTTGCGCAGCACCCCGGTCTGTGGGCCGGTCAGGTATGGCGGGATCCGCTCGGCCCGGGCCCAGCCGCGCACGGCGTTGCGCGCGGCGTTGTTCGCCTCCGAGGCGAGATGGCAGTCGTCAGCGTCGACGACCTCCGCCCAGCTTCCGCGGCGGTGAAATCCGAGCACGGTCTCGCCGTCGCGCGCGCCGAACGAGTACTCGAGCTTGTTGCGGTAGCGCCACTGCTCGACCGCCGGCACGATCGGGGCCATCTCGAAGCCCTCGAGGCGGCCGAGGCGACGCAGCGCGTCCGCGACCTGGCTCGCCTTCTCCTCGAGCTGGCCCTCGTATGGCATCCCCTGCCACGGAGCGCCCGGGCACGGGTCGCCCTCGTGCAGGCAGCGGTCCGGGATCCGGTCGGCGCCCGGGCGCACCAGCTCGATCGCCTTCGCCTCGCCGTAGTCGCGCTTCGCCCGTGTGAGTCGAGCGCGGACGCGATCGCCGGGCAGCGCGCCGGTGACGAAGACGACGTAGCCGTCGGCCCGCGCGACTCCGCGCCCGCCCTGGGCGAGAGAGTCGACGTCGAGCTCGAGCTCCTGCCCCTGCCGGGGCCGGCTTGCGGTCTCGGGCATCGACCTATGGTTGCAACCGCCGCACCGGGCGGCCGGCGCTACCGCTTGGCGAGTTGCTTGTCGATCGCGTCGAGGATGCCCTTGCGGGCCTTGCCGTTCTTCTCCTGGGTGCGCACCTTGCGGAGCTCGGCGGGCTTCAGGTCCCTGAGACGTGCCCTGACCTGCGCCGCTGTGAGCTGGTCGTAGGCGCTGATCGGCGCTCCGCCGACGCCCGCGCGCCGGCGCAGCCTGTCGACCTCGCCAAGCGGCCGGTCCGCGGCATCGCGCGCCGCGCGGCTCATGCGGCCGGCGGCCTGCGTGGCCTGGCGCCGGGCCGGGCCGGCCCGCGACTCGACCTCCTTGCGCGCCTGCTCGAGCAGCCGCTCGAGCTCGGAGATCAGGTCGTCGGTCGCCTTGCGACCCTTCGCGACCAGGCTGGAGACGAGCTCGTTGGCGTCGCTGCGGGTCATCCGCCCGCGCTTCACGGCGTCGTCGACCGTCTCCTGGAGCCGGTCGCGCGACAGGGTGACGTTCGACTCGAGCGCGGTGCGGCTGCGCTCGAGTGCCTCTCGGAACGCTTGGACGCTCTTGTCGGAGCGCCCAGCCGACGCGCGGCTGCGGGCGTCGCCGCCGCTCGTCGTCCGCTTCGGCTTCGACCGCGCGGTCGAGCCCGCGCGGCTCGTGCCACCTCTTGACTTCGACCGACCGGAACTGCTGGCCATTTGCTCCTCCTCCGCTCTGGCGTGTGGCGCCACTATGTCATTCTCCGCGAGGCGGTGGCGCACCCGCCGAGCGGAAGGCGGCGGCCACCGGTGCGTGGTCGGAGAGCCGGAGAGTTCCACCATCCACCCGCAGCTCGCGCGCCGATGGCGGCAGCGAGGCGGCCGGGGCGACCCGCTCGAGATCACGCGCGAGCAGATGATCCAGCGAGCCCTCGTCACCGCGGCCGCGCAGCCCGAGCTCGCGCTCGAGCCGCTCGTAGACGTCCGTGTCGCGCGGGCGCAGGTTGAGATCGCCGCCAACAAGGAGCGCCGCACCGGCCGCCCATTCCACGGCCGTCCGCGCCGCGGAGAGGAGCTCGGCCTCGGCCTGCGCGCGCCGTGGGGCGCCCGCGCTCAGGTGGAGGTTCGCGACGGCGAGCTCCAGGCCGTCGATGCGCATGCGGGTGAACGACATCATGCGGCGCTCGGGGAGCGGACCGGGGCGCAGGACACGCTCGCGCTGCTCGACGATCTCCGCACCGCGGGCGAGCGTGAGGTTCGAGCCGCCCTCGTTGGAGGCGATCAGGTCCGGGTTGAGGCGGGCGAAGCGCGAGCGCAGGTGGCCGAGCGAGTTGCGCGAGGTGAGCGTTCCGTGCGCCGCCGCGTCACAGGCACGGGCGAGCGATCCCCACCAGCGCGGCGGGCACTCCTGGAGCAGCGCGACGTTCCAGTCGCCGGCGCCGATCACGGCGGCGAACTCCCGCTCCAGGTCGCGGTTCACCTGGACGTAGGTCCCGTCGCTCTCCGTGATCCGCAGGAGCCGCGACCGGCATGTGAGGAGCGCCGGGTTTGGCGGGAAGTCCCGGCCGTGAAAGAGGTTCCAGGTCAGCGCGCGGATGATCACCGGACGTAGAATGCCCGGCTTGAACGGGCCGCCTCGCCATTTCCTGACCGGCGCCGAACTCGGTGCGGACGAGCTCACCGCGCTGCTGGACCGCGCCCTCGAGCTCAAGGCAGGGCGCGCCGGCGCGCTCGGCGGCGACTCGCTCGCCGGCCGGACCGTCGCGATCGTGTTCGAGCGGCCCTCGACGCGGACGCGGATCTCGTTCCAGGTCGCGATCGCGGAGCTCGGCGCACACCCGCTGCCTCTGCGCGGCGACGAGCTCCAGCTCGGGCGCGGCGAGTCGATCTCCGACACCGCGCGCACCCTCTCCGGTTACGTCCACGGCGTGGTGATCAGGTCGGGTTCGGACGAGACCGTTGCGGAGCTCGCCGCGGCCTCCTCGGTACCGGTGATCAACGGGCTGACTCCGGCCCATCATCCCTGCCAGGCGCTCGCCGACCTGCTCACGCTGCGCGAGCGCTTCGGCGAGCTCGCGGGCCTCACCGTCGCCTACGTCGGCGACGGCAACAACGTCGCCCGGTCGCTCGCGATCCTCGGGCGCGCGGCGGGCATCGAGGTGCGAGTGGCGTCGCCGGCGGGGTTCGAGCTCGAGCCAGGGCTCACTGCAACCGCGACCGACGACCCGCGTGAGGCGGTGGCGGGTGCCGACGCCGTCTACACGGACGTGTGGGTCAGCATGGGCGACGAGGCGGAGGCCGAGCGCAGGCGCGCGACGCTCGAGCCCTACCGGCTGGACGATGCCCTCCTCGCCGCGGCGTCAGAGCGCGCGATCGCGCTGCACTGCCTGCCCGCCCATCCCGGCGAGGAGATCAGCGCCGAGGTGCTCTATGGCAAGCGCTCGGCGGTCTGGGAGCAGGCCGAGAATCGCCTGCACGCGCAGAAGGCGTTGCTCGAGCTCCTGATCGCATAGCAGGCGCGTCTGATTCGAGATCGACGCTGGTATAGAACGTCAATCCCGAATCAGAGCGGGGCCTAGACTTCCGAACCCCGGCCCCGTGGTGTACTGGTCAGCACGCTGCCCTTTCAAGGCAGAAGAGCGAGTTCGATCCTCGTCGGGGCTACTCACCGATGCAGCCAGAGATCCACCTCGGCCCGCTCACGCTCCAGACGTTCGGGATCATGTTCGCGCTCGCGTTCATCGCCTCCGGGCTGCTGGTCGCGCGGCGGCTGAAGGAGCTCGGCAGGCCGGTCGACTGGGCCTACGAGATGGTCTTCGCCGCCTTGATCGGCGGAATCGTCGGGGCGCGGCTCGACTTCGTGCTCGAGAACTGGGACGAGGTCTCCGACGACCTGCTCGGCAACATCTTCTCGGG
>Ga0126307_10002133_pt1 | contig 13302 bp, 26 predicted proteins | sample Plot28_FD_89955 | JGI IMG/M metagenome (GOLD analysis project Ga0126307, IMG submission 89955) | Serpentine soil microbial communities from UC McLaughlin Reserve, CA, USA - Plot28 | ecosystem: Environmental > Terrestrial > Soil > Grasslands | place: USA: UC McLaughlin Reserve, Lake County...
CAGGGACCGCAGCGGAGGAGGGCTTAGGGCATCGGGGCGGGGCTTAGCGCTGTGTCCGTGTACACCAATAGGCGTAGTGACCAACAAAGGGGGCTTTGGCGAGACCCTCTTACCGCCCGGCGTCCTCGCGACGGCGTGCCATCTGTTCCATCCTCATTGTCGCCGCCGCGCGCCGGCGCTGCGAGTGTCTCTTGGCCCGTGCGCGGTCTCGCTCTACGAGGTCGGGGTGCTCATGGGCGAAATGCTTGAGTTCTTCTAGCTTTGCGGCCAGCCGGTCGGCCTCCTCGCGCAAGGCACGTGCCCTGCCTATCGACTGCCAGTAGGGCTTGCGCTCCGCTACCGTGGCCCTCCGGCGGGCCCGGGGCAACTCTCTGGCCATCAGCTGGAGCGCATGGTCTATGGAGTCGTAGTTACCAACATACATCACTAGGCGCTGGCGTACCCGCTCGCCATCACGGTAGTTCTCGACAATCTGTAGATAGTCTCCGTTCCTGCTTTGCTTCACTCTGGTAAACATCTAAAGTCCTCTTTGTTGGTCACTACACTCCTATTGTAAAGGCCGGAGCGCTCGGAGTGGATCCCATCGAGCAAGTCGAAAGAACGTAGCACCATCCGTAGTGTTGTTCTGCCACTGCCCCGCTATATCATGTGCTCCTTGACAGTATGCCGAACAAAGCGGAAAATATACTGCAAGTTTAGGCGACAAAAGGAGGCCGAAACTGAAAGCGTTGAGGATGGCCCGAGCAGATGCCGGATTAACCATCTCCGAGCTTGCCCGGCGCGCCGATGTGTCGAGGGACACGATCTCGAACGCGGAGCGAGGGGAACACAGCCTGCAGGCCTCGACTCTGCATAAGGTCGCGCGGGCTTTGGGCAAGGCGCCGAGCGAGCTGTTGGCGGAAGAGGAGAGACTGGCCCCAAAAGTGGAGCGTCGCTCGTCGTTTGAGCCGTCACTATTCAACGGCACTGAGGACGAGCAGCGCTCACCGCTGAGTCCGTGGGCAGAGTACGCCCGACGGATGGCCGACCGAATCCGCCTTCACACCGCTGACGCGCACAGCCCTGCGTTTCGTGACCCGTGGGCGGCGCTGTTCTTTATCGAGGAGCGAAACCACGACGCCGCCGAGCTTTGGCTGCACTTCGAGGATGAGCTAGGACGCGAGCCGCTCGCCGACGAACCGCTCGTCGCGTTCAACGCGGCGCTCGCAGCCTTCGAGGAGCTGGCCGAATCCCTTGCCGAAGCGAAGCGCCGCGCGGAGGGGATGGCAGCGGGATTCGCGGAGAGTGAGATCGGCCAGGCCCGCCGCCGAGCCGCAGAAGCCGCCGCGCAACGGGAGCAGGCAGTCGCGCAATTCAACGCGCGCTGGGAGAGGCGCGGAGCATGAGAGCCACGAGAAATGCCGCCCGACTGACCCTCATCAGTCGGAGCGGCGAAACATCTGCCAACCCTCGTCCGTTAAACCTAGGAGTGCCAGATGCAAGCCCAATCATACCGTAGCAAAGCTGAACACACCACACCGCGTTTGGCGGCACACCACGGCCGTCAGCTCGTGGAGGGCTCAGGTATAGACCCGGCCGTGATAGCCGAACGCGGTGTTCGTACAGTGAGATCGGGTCGCGGGGAGCTTCCCTCAGTCTACAGCTGGCGGCAGAAGAAGCGCGCTCCGGGCATCTTGTTCACGGCCCACCGCCCGAACGGGAAGATCTCAACGATCTTCCGCCCAGACAAACCCGACCCGAAGAACCCAGGATGCAAGTACGAGCAGCCATGCAAGCACCTCGGCGGCTCGGGCAACGTGCTCGACGTGCACCCGTCGGCGCGCCGCCTGGTAGGAGACAAAGGAGCACCTGCCTTCTTCACCGAAGGCGTGAAGAAGGGTGACTCGGTCACTAGTGCGGCCAGGCGGGAGGACTTCGACATGCTCGCCGTGTCGATCTCGGGAGTGTGGAACTACCTCTCCGACGGCGAGCCGATACCAGACTTCTACGATATCCCGGTAGATGGTCGCCAGGTCTATATAGGCTTCGACTCCGACATGTTCCGCAAGCCCCAGGTGATGATGGCTGCCGAGCGCCTGGCGGCTCTGCTGGAGAGTCGCGGGGCTGAAGTGTCAGTGATCTACTTACCAGACCAGGCCGACGGCTCAAAGACCGGGGCCGACGACTACCTGGCTTCCGGCGGGACCCTCGAGGAGCTGCTCAGCCTTGCGCGACCGTTCGACCCCGACGACCTCCAGCACGAGAGGCTGTCGCGCAACGAGCAGCTGCGCTTGGCCCTCGCCTATCTCACACGGCGTAAAGCCGAGCTACCCGCGAAGTCGAGAAGGGACTGCTCGAAGCTATCTGCCTGGCGGGCGTGTCTCCTGTTGGCCGCAAGGTACGGCGAGCTCGTCGAGGACGGTATCGAGGTGATTATTCCCTCCATGACCGGAGCCGAGCTCGCCGCGACAAGCCAGCCTACCTTCTCCAGGTGCCTTACCGACCTCGTCGGAGACGGATGCCTACGGCGCATAAAGCGCGAGCGCAGTCACGATGCCGACCGCTACGTGCTGCTCGTGTCAGGGGGGGTCAATTCTTATAACGATGGAGGGGAGAGTACCGAAGAGCAAGGCCAACAAGGCCACCAGCAGAGCGAATCTCACCAAGGTTATAAAGTAATACCCCCCCTCCCCGAGTTGCGCTGGTCCTCACCTGGCCGCAAGGGGCGCCGGGGCGTAATCGAGGGCACCCGTCGTGTGCGTCAGGGGCGCTCTCTTGCGGAGGATGCGCCCTCGGTAAGGCGTCCCGGCAAGAAGCGCCGAGAGATCGTCGCCTACCTCGTCGAGAGGGATGGATTCGCGACTCGCGCGGATCTGCTGGAGGCCTTCGGTGGGCCCAAGACGAAGTGGAAGGACTTCAAGAAGCAGACCCTCGCTGACCTCCTGGGCCGCCGGCGCCAGTACAAGGGCCAGGATCTCTCCGTCGGGCCCCCGATCATCGAACTGACCGACGACGGTATTCGCCTCCTCGAGGGCTGGCGGGAGGCCCTGGAGGAGCATCTGGAGCTTGGAGCAGAGGAGGACGCCGCGATCCGGCAGAAGGTAGACCACCTCCGCCAGCGGGCCGCCTTCCGCCGGCGCAACGACGCGAAGGCCGACCGCGCCCCGACCGAGGCGGAGATGGCCGAGTGCCGCGAGGAGCGCCAGAAGCGCCGAAGGGTGGCACAGTTGGTCCGCGAGGGTATGTCGAGCAGCTTCGCGGTAAAGGAGGTCCTGGTCGCTGACGGCTTCACCTGCGAGCTGCAATCCGTAGGGGACACCGATCGCCTGCCCGACGATTGGGAGGTTCACTCGCTAGCTTGCGAGTGTCTGGATTGTTCCGTGAGGATGCCTCGCTACGCGAGAGCCTTCTGGGGGGTGGTCTAGTTGTATGCGCGGCCCTACGATGCCGCGCTGGGATCAGTCCCTGAACAACCCTGGGATACAGAGTGGGTCGCAGAGAAAGCCGCCGAAGCCCTGCTGTACCTAGGGTGCCACTATCCCGAGTGCCTGGAGAACCTGCGGGTCCTTGACGAGCACGAGACGGCCGCCCACGAGGCCGCCACGCGTGGGGATAGGGACGCTTACCTCGAGGCCCTCAGAGATTATTGCAGAGCCGGTAGAGACGAGGCCCTGCGGATTCGTCGGGGATGGCGAGTCGGCGGCATAGGGGGGAGGGGCCTAAGCTAATGAACCGCTGCCTTGGAACCAAGCGGGATAACTCGCCATGCACAGTAAGCGTAGAACTACCACAGACCTTTTGTTGGTGGCATGACCCGGCTAACGCCGACGCTCGCAAACAGGCTGCCGCTCGTGGAGGCAAGCGGGCGGGCCGGGGCCGCCCACAAGCCGAGCTCGCCGATATCAAGCGGCGCATCTTGGATCTCGCAGGCGACGTGCTGGAGGGTGCTGTGGACCGGGGCAATGCCGCCGTTGCGGGGCAGCTCCTCAATACCTATCTCCGGGCCGTCTCCGTCGAGCTAAAGGTGCGCGAGGTCGAGGAGCTCGCCCGAGAGGTAGAAGATCTGCGCGAGATGATCGACATGACTAACGACAGGAGCGCTTAGGTGGGACTCCGGAACGAACTGCGCCGCCTCAAGCGGGAGGCGCAAAAGGATAGGGTCGTCTTGCACCTCAGGGACGGAGGCCTGCGCGCCTTCGACCGAATGGAGGTTTTCGGGGAGATGTTTCTCTGCCAAATGGATCTCATGTCGGGCAAGGCACGCCCTTCTGAGGTTCTGGACGCCGTGCGAGAGGCCCCGCCCGAGAGCCGGGCCGCCTTCGAGGATGAGTACGGGAGCATCGAGATGGTCGGGCGCATCATAGCAGGCGACTACCAAGGCGGGTGGGTCGACGAGCACCGTCTCCTGGAGGATGGCACGGTTGAGACCACTCACCACGAGGGGGGCTCCGAGGCGGCCCTACGGATACGACAAGAGGCGCAGCGAGGAGGAATCTCCGGCAGCTTCTAAGGCGCTTGTCGGGCCTCAGATCTCCTCTGACAGGCGCGAAGGCCCCCGGTAAGGGTAAGATGCTCGAAGATTACAGACGGGACCGGGAGGCCATCTTGCACAAGTACTCGGATCTGGCACTGCAGTGGTTGGAGGACAAGGGAGCAATCAACTGCGGGCAGTGCAGGCAGAACAGGTGGGACGAAGCGAAGGTAGAGCGGGTCGCCTTGATCCCGTTCAGCAGCCTGCCCGAAGACACGGCCGTCGGGGCTGATCTGCGGAAAGTCGCCCAAGGAAACACGGCCTTCCGCGCTGTTTGCCAGCACTGCGGAAACATCCTACTGATCGATGAGCGCACGCTGATTTTGAACGAGGAGCCGAGAGAGACGCCCTCGTAAAGGCGTACCAACTGCGCGACGCTGCCGTGCTCTAGGGGTGTCGGCACTGGCCCTAATGGTCTACGCTACGGGGCGTGGGAGAGGACCGTACAGGGCGTTCTAACGCGAGCGAACGCGTAGCGACGCGGCGTGTAACAGTCCGTGATGCCGCCGTGGCACTCGGCATCAGCGAAGGTGCCGTTCGAATGAGGGTGAAGCGCGGCACGCTGCTGAGTGCGCGGGAGGGTGGTAGGTTATACGTCCTGCTACACACCGACCCCACACCCGACCTAGAAAGACCCCACGCCCGTGATAACGACCGTACCGACGAACTCATCCGCACGCTCAGGGAGCAGCTTAGCGCCGAGCGCCAGGCGCACGCCGAAGCTAGGCGCATTATCGCGGGGCTGGTGGAGCGCATCCCCGCCATAGAGCCCCCAGAATCCCCTCAGAGCCCCGGCCCTACCGATACCCCTCAAGAAGTACCAAGGCGTCGGCAACGACGTAGCAGCCCTGAAGGGCGCCCGGTTCGTGTCGGCTGCGGAGGTGGAGAAGGGGCGCAGGCTCGCCGAGTCCAAGGTCAAGCAGCTCACCGGCCGTGACACCGTGACTGCTCGGTTCCTTTTCGGGGAAAACTTCGACTTCAAGCCAGAGTTCAAGCTGTGGCTCTCCACCAACAACAAGCCTGTAATACAGGGCACCGACGACGCCATCTGGGACCGGATTCGCCTTATCCCCTTTACGCAGCGCTTCGATGGCCCCAAGGCCGATACGAAACTCCCAGACAAGCTGAGAGGCGAACTCGCCGGCGTCTTTGCCTGGATGGTCGAAGGCTGCCTCGAGTGGCAGGAGCACGGCTTGGAGGAGCCCAAGACCGTTACCGACGCCACGAAACAGTATCGCGAAGAGATGGATACCCTCGCCTCATTCCTGGACGAGGATTGTGTCACAGGGTCGAGTTACCGCGTGCTGGCCGAGCGCCTGTACCAGCGCTACACCACGTGGTGCGATAAGAGCGGCGAGCGCAAGGACCCCAAGAAGGCGTTCGTCGCCAGGCTCGAAGAGCGTGGGGTTGAGCGCCGGAGGGAGACCGCCGGAGTGAACAAAGGCCGCTACATTTGGCTCGGAATCGGCTTCCGAAGCGACGACGAACCGCCCGAAGACGGCGATGACGGTTCCCCCGGTGAACCCTGGACGACCTTCGGTTCACCGGGCGAATCCCGCGAAGATAAGCCTAATTCGTCGGGTAGTGGTGGTAGTGGTGAACCGAGTGAAGCCAAAATCCAACACTCTCCTAAGCAATCCCCTCGCGTAGAGAAGGATTCGGATTCTGGGTTCACTGGGTTCACTGGGTTCACTCCTAAGCAAGAACAGCGAATCCACAAGCTTGTCCGAGAGGGCATGTCAGAGAAGCAGGCACGCGAGGAGGTCCTCGGCAAAGGCTGGGTGCAGCCGTGAACTCCGCCCAGCTCCTCCTCGCCATTAGAGAACTCTATTCCAGCCGTCCGGAATACTTCCACCACGAGCCCTGGGAGCTGCAGCACGTCGTCTTTTCGCTCGGGTATGCGAATGACCTGGCCGACGAAGCGGAGATCGCCGCGGCCGCCGAAGTAGCACGAGCGGACTGGCCGCAATGGAGGCCTGCGGCGTGAGCCTCTCCGCACAGGACCTCATCGTCGTATCCACCGCCGTCATCTGTGCAATAGGCAACGGCTACCTTTTCGTCGCGGCTGTGCATGACGGACATCGCGCCCTGTACCGGGCTGCGGCCGTCGCATTCTTCGGCTTCGTCCTGGTGGCGGCCGTGTTCTTTCTGAGGGCGCTATGAGCGGCCAGAGCCGAGGCCGTGCGGATTCGTTGGGGCGCGGGGCATGATGGTGGGCAGCATTACTGCGCGCACACTGGACTATTTCGGGTTGCTTGTGGCGGCGAGTGTCTTTGCCCTGATTAGTGCCGGAGTGACGGCCATCTGCGTCAAGTACGAGGAGAGGGTGCTTGCGTGGTTGTGGACAGCAGCCTACTTTGGTTGTGGACTGGCCGCTGCGTACTTCTTGTGGAGGTTGCTGTGAAGAGCGGCGTGACCAAGCTAGAGCAAGCCCTGGAGGCCTTAGGGGCCAGGGCCGAGTGTGTAGGTACGTCGGGATTCACTACCAGGGAGGATGTTCTTTTGGCCACAGCCTCACCAGCAGCACTACAGACAGCAAGGCAAGTGAAGGGAGCATGACTTGGAAGTACTCGAGGCGATGACGGCGCCGACTGTGGATGGTCAGCCGTCTCTACCCAAGCGGAGAGGCCCGAAAGGCTTGCTACCGAGCACGTGGCTGGAGCGAACCTTGAAGATTGCGTACACAGACTGCTACGGGAGCGGACAGGAGAGGAGCGGGACGTTGCTCGACTTCTACCCGGCCGAGCCGATCCTGAACGTCGCCGGCGCCAAGACGTTGATTTCGTGGGACCGGCTCGTGCTCTGCGAGCTGGTCGAGGACTGAGGGGGGAGGGGGCTACCGTTGGCCGTGAGATGTGCTGGTACCAAGCGGGATAACTCACCATGTACGGCTACCGTTGAACCCCCTCAGCGGTTTTGTTGGTGGCATAACCCGGTGAACGCAGACAAGCGCCGCAGGGCGGCCTCGAAGGCGGGCAAGAGCAAACCGAGCCGGGAGCTTGCCGGACTCAAGGCGCAACTGCAGGACCTCACACAGGACGTGCTAGCAGGCGAGCTTGAGACCGGACGGGCGGCCGTGGCAAACCAGCTTATAAACACCCGCCTCAGGGCTATAGAGTTGGAGAGGAAGATCCGCGAGACCGCCGAGCTAGAGGCCCGCATCGAGGCCTTGGAGCAACCGCAGGGAGGAGACCGGCAATGGGGAGCCTAGAGAGGAGGCTGGAGAACCTCGAGCGGCTCGTGGAGGGGCGTGTCGAGGCCAGGGTAGAGGAGGAACTTGAAGCCATCTTCGACCGCCTGGAGCAGCACCTAACACGCGATGAATTGCGGCGCGTGCTGGAGATCCTCGCCGGCGAGGATGAGTTGCAGGAAGGCGGTAGAAGATGAGCAGCTTAAAGAGAAGGCTTGAGAGCCTAGAGGCCGTAAGAATGCGGGGAGAGGCCCAACCTGCTAGCGAAGCACTCAGTAACCTCTCAGACACGGAGCTCGGCGCCCTGGAGGAATCACTCGACGCAGAAGCCCGAGCGAGAGGGGAGGAACCACCGCCGAACGAACTTCTGGAGCAGATGAAGCGATGGGAAGCTGAGCAGGAGGAGCGGGTCCGAATCCATACAGAGGAATCCCGAAGGCGAGGCCGCGAGCTTCTGGAGCGCAACCACGCCCTGATAGAAGCACACAGGGGACGAACAAAGAAAGGAGCAACACAATGACGTACAACACACCGCTACCGATATCGGGCCGCGACCCTGATTCCGTGCCGCTTCAGGAGCGCATAGCCGAGCTCGAGGAAGCCAAGCGTGACCCCATGAAGGCCATCCGTGCTACTCGTGAGCAGCGCAACCGGGAGCAGCTCGAGAGGGAGCGCGAGGACTTCAAAGAGGCGTGGCTTGCCAGCGGCGCGACGGAGAAGGAATTTGAATGCAACTGGCCGGAGCTACGCCGAGAACAACTCAAGCTTCGCGCCGAAGAGGCAGAGGCCCAAGCCCGCAGCGAGTCCTTCCGGCGGGCCATAAAGAACTTCTAGGAGGGTAGAGTGATAACCGTTACGGAAGAGATACTCACCGGCGTAGAGCAGCGCACGGCGTACCTACTGGCCGGGCTCGAGGTACCGGAGTACGGTGCGGTGTACAAGGCGAGCTTCGACGGCACTACTACCCTCAGTCGCGAGGCCCCGGAGCTACCCTCAGGACGTGCGCTCCTGGCTCAGCTTCTCCAAGAGGGCCGCAACATCAGGGAGCGCCCCGTCCAGGTAGCCAAAGAAGCCGCCATCTGCGAGCTTCTCTTCGCGAAGCCGACGAAGGGGAAAGGCACCAAGTAGATATCTTCTCGCGGCGGGAGCGTCCTTATCCGTAAGGTGGGCAGGGCGCTGGCCATCGTCCTCACCTACTCCCGCCGCGCCACCTCCAGGTTGGTGGCCCATCGCCCCTGATCTGGGATAACTTCGCATAACAGCGGAGCGAGGATGCCTTCTAAGGGCTTTCAGCTGCGCCCCTAATGGCTAGTGCCACCTCGTGAGAGCGGAAGTGGTCTCCGAACAGTTCTTAGGGTGGTGCGATATGTGAGTGGGCTTCGGCGCCGTCCGCCATCGCGCTCGTGGCAAAAAGCCCGGGGTCTCTGCGCGTCAGCCGACCGGCGGGGAATTTCCCGTCAACGGGAGATGTTACAAAGAGTTGCCCTTTTTCCCATTACACTTACTTATACTCCTGCTACATAGGGGATCACGCAAAAGGGTATATACCGGTGGTTCACACCACCTCGAGCCTGTTACAAGCTCGACGGTCTCCAAGACGAACCCGACGGCCGTATAGGAAAGGACTCGCTCTGCAACTGATCTATAGCGGCCGCCGGGCACCCCACGGTAGCGTGGGGCAATGAACCGCCGATGAATCCCCACGAGAGGCGCGGAGGACCTCATAAGAAAAATGGCCCGAAGTATGTAGCATATGTAGCCCTCTGCGGTGCTAGAGTGGCAGAACGGACACGTAGGGTGGCGGTTACCCATTCTCACCGCCCTACTATTTTTTACGGGCCGGGTCTTACTTCATCTCCTACGGATCCCGGCCCGCGTACATACGACAAAGCTGCAAGGATGGCTTCTAAGGGCTTTCGTGCCCGGTCCTAACGGTCTAGATCACCAGTGTGCTAATTGTCTTCAGGAGTGATCCCAGCCTGCCTGAGGATGCTCTCCAGAGAGTAAATACCGCCGTACTCAGCCCTGTACTGGTCAACTATCTTGCCAAAGCCGTAGTTAAAGCGGCTTATGGTCAAATGGTCTGCGGATGGGGGCAGTGGCACTATTGTGCGCTGGTCTATCACTACCGTGTCAACCTCCATCACCAGGGTGCCTCCGTAAAGAATCCAGAAGATTTGCCGTGTGGCAGGATGCGCAGTGCGTAGAGCTTCGCTCCAAGGTCCAGAGAAGCGTTCTCCCGTCCTAGAATCAGTCTCGCGGTCTATCATCTCAATGCGCAAATTGAGATCGCCTTTGTATATGAACCCTGGGTCTTGTTGCAGCCACTCATCAGGGTCAGCGCGCAAAATGATCTCGTTAAGCTCGTCGTAAGTCATATCCCTCCCTAGGTTGCTGAAGCTGGGATGGTAGCAGCATTCTCAGAGCTACGAGGATGGCTTCAGCGCCATACGATCCATCGAATTGTTGGAAGGAGTCGCCCGAGCGGCGTGGGTCCCCGACTGTGGACCAGCCCGCCGAACCACCGGAGTACCCCGTCCCTTAGAGTATCCGGTGGTCGTTAGCACAAAGCGACGTTATAAATTTGCTAGGCGCTCGCTAGCTAAGTCCCGTTTCGCTTCCTGGAGTAACCGCTGCGGGTTCATACTCCAGATCGGGAAATAGCCCACCACAGACCCGTCCGGACGCCGTAGGACAGCCACATCAGGGTCGTGGTCCACCTGATAGCCGGGCGGAAGTACCTTGTTGACCTTATGCGCCTTCAGGACCACGAGCCCCGACATATCTCCCTCCTGGAGTAACTTTAGAAGGCATTAACTAGATGAACGTTGAACCTCATTAAACACTACATTTTGACCTCAGGTCAAGGTTAAGGTTCCATATGTAGTGTGGTAGTGTGAGATGCATAAAACCACTCTTGGAGGGTTCCCGCCGGCGCGACGGCTCAACCATACGTCCAACTCGCCCGACGTTTAGAAGAGCATCTTTACACTGAGGCCGCAAGCTACTTCAACGTGCTGGTGGAACATCTCGCTCGCCGTCATAGGTTCTTTCCCCGTAGTTGACCCAATCGCAAAGCCACCACCCCGAAGTCGGCCTCGCACTCCCAACTGAGTGCTGCTACCATGCCCGCATGAACGAGCGGAAGAACGAGGGAAGCATCGAGGGAAGTTCCGGATGGGTGAACACCAATGTTGCTGCGGAAGCTCTGGGTGTTTCCGCAAGGTCTGTCCGCAACTACATACTTGATGGTGCCCTCGTAGCCCGTAAGGAGAAAGAAGGCATAAACGAGCGGTACGTTGTCTCCGTGGACAGCCTGCATGCCTTGCGTGACCGACGGAAACATGAGGGGAAACTACAGGCAAGTCGCCGCCGTGCTTCCAGACAGTCGGAAGCTACGGGGAAAGATGCAGCGGAAATGGTCAAGGATACCGCCGTGGACATGCTGCGAGAAACCCTCTCTAGCCTGGAGATGCACATGGCGCAGAACGCCGAACTGCGGGCTCGCTTAGAGCTGACAGAGAGGGCTGAAAGTACGCTGCGGGAGGAATTTGAGCGGGAACGCCAAGAACGTCTTGAGGCGCAAGGGCGAGTTGGGTCCTTGGAACTGGAGCGCTCTGAGACGCAACAGAGAGAGGCACAGCTGACCCAAGAGCATGCCGAGTTGGAAGAGGAACACTCCCGTCTTCAGAGGGAGGCGGAGCGGCTCAGGGAAGAACTAGAGGCCGAGCGCTCTAAGGGCTTCTGGGCTCGTTTGTTCGGGGGATAGGTTAGTGATCACTACCTCACAGCTGCGGGAATCGCCCCAGACGGTCGAGAGGGCGCCAGATAGGGCAGGGGGCCTGGTGGCGTAGGGTGTTCGGAAGGAGGACTGAGTGAGCGAACAGCGCTTGCGGAAGTACAGGCCAGGGGACGAGGTCGAGATGGTGGTGCACGTAGAGCACGCCCCCATGCGTTTGAGGGAAGTGAGCGCGCGGTTCTTCTCCCAGGGACAGGATGAGGGCGGGAGCATCTCGCATATGGACTTGAGTGGAACGCCAAGCATAAACGAAGACCAACCGTCCCAGCAGGGGCAGGCCACCCTACAAAGCGAGGTCAGGCTCTCAGCGAAGGTCGCTCCTGATGGAGCCCCAGGCGTCTACAGGCTCAACCGGCTAACGGTGAAGACCTACGGAGGGCGGGAACATCACTACTCGGCAGATGAGCTGGATGAGATGGGCTTCGAAATAGTCGAGGAGCCCCACAATAGGCCAGTCGTGCAGATAGAGATGGGGTTCCGTACAGACTACTAAGTCCCTCAAAGTCCTCCCTTCCCGAACTTCGCCTTATTAAAGTTCTCAGACACCCGCATAGCCCCGGCCCGCTACCTGGAGCATTAGGGACGGGGTGCAAGGTGTTCTCTCCGAAGTACAGACTAATGTTTGTAGAAAGGACATCCATGATCGCGCATATCTATCCATCGGGGTAGCAAGCTCTAGCGGGCCGGGGCTATGCGGGTGTCTGAGACGGGTGATTCTAGGGGTCCCGGGGTGGGGCTATGCAGGATCTTGGATATGAACTTCCGAGAATTCTTATTCCACGCACTTCGGTGAATAAGCACTACTCCGGCGGTAAATTTCCCCTCCTAGGACCCAGGGTTCTCTCGCAGTTGTCCAGGGTCCTATCATCGCGATGTATCGTCTCGACCTTATCGAAGCCACCACCGCAATCTATGCTATCTAGGCTGCCGGTGTCCCTGGCGTAGATCTTGTCGTTGCCCGCTCCGGCCAAGACGATGTCCGGACCTTCTCCTGGATAGATTCTGTCGTTGCCGTTACCACCACGCACTACGTCATCACCAGCGCCACCAAACAGTAGATCGTCCCCTGCCAGAGCCCTAATGTAATCGTCTCCCCCACGCCCTCTAATGAGGTCGGTCTTTATGGTTCCTAAGAGGTAATCGTTACCGGGAGTGCCACTGACAATCTTGGCATAGGCCACGCCTGCCAGGACCGTAGCCATAAGCAGTAGCGCGAGGGCTGCTGCAACCCCGGCCCGCCGTATCCTTCTCACCATCGCTTTCCCTCCTTGCTGCCTTGAGCTACCTGCTCATCTATCCTTATCTCCTATATACCCTCTCCTCCATCCCGCTCTCCTCTGTATGTTGTGTATCCTCTATAAACAGAGTATATTCCTATCCGCAGAGGGGTCAAGGAAAAGTGACAGAACCTGGGAGTTGTGAAAAAATGAGCAAGATGGATGGGTTAGCTATAAACCTCAGAACTGCGCGTCGCCGTGCCAACATGACACAGGAGCAGCTCGCACAATTAGCAGGCTTGGGGGCCGGGACGGTCGCACGCCTCGAGCTAGGCGGAGAGGACCCGCGGATCTCGACCGTACGTAAACTGGCAGACGCTCTCGGGGTGAAGCTGTGGGACCTGATACCCGCAGACCCTACGGAGCCGGAGGAGACGCCCGACCACAGATCTGAGTGAAGGGCGCACCGGGCCGTTCCGATTCACCTCCAGCATTCTGCATAGCCCCAGTCCTATACAGCAGATTGTCTTATGTATAGCGTCGAGGGTTCATAGCTCTGCATACATAAGATGCCTCTCAGGAGCGG
>Ga0126307_10002134_pt1 | contig 13300 bp, 11 predicted proteins | sample Plot28_FD_89955 | JGI IMG/M metagenome (GOLD analysis project Ga0126307, IMG submission 89955) | Serpentine soil microbial communities from UC McLaughlin Reserve, CA, USA - Plot28 | ecosystem: Environmental > Terrestrial > Soil > Grasslands | place: USA: UC McLaughlin Reserve, Lake County...
ACCTTCTCGGGGCCGGTCACGAACACCGAGATTCCGCTCGCCGCGACCCTGGAGCCCGATGCCGACCGCGACGGCTTCGGCGACGAGACCCAGGATCAGTGCCCGACCAACGCAAGCACCCAAGGGCCGTGCCCGACCGGAGAGCGCGCCGCCGCGCTCAAGAAGTGCAAGAAGCGAGCGAAGAAGAAGCACTGGTCCAAGAAGAAGCTCAGGAAGTGCAAGAAGAAGGCGAGGCTTCTTCCCGTCTAGCGCGATAGAAGTGACTTAGCCCCCGGTGCCGCCAGAGCAGGCCGCACCGGCTGGCCGAAGTGCGGAGACGGGCCCTCGCGCCTTCAAGCCGAGGGCCTTTCATCCGCCCAAATCCGGCACATGATTGACGCTAGGCGGCTCCCCAAAGCCGTTGCTTTGCATGGAAAGCAGCTATTCGCCCTAGCGCGGGATACTGCGTGGGCGATGTCGCAATCCGGCTAACCACGGAGGTTCCCCTATGGCAACGTTCGCCGTCCTCGCCGAGCATCCGCCCGAGCTCTGCCCGACTTCCAATGCCAAGACTCGGGAAATGTTTAAGGAGGGCGCGGGCCAGATCCCGCAGCTCGCCGAGCAGCTCGGCGTCAATATGGTCACGCTGCGCATCTTCGGCCCGGACCACATCGTCCTCGCGGTCGTCGAGGCGGACGACATTGATTCGGTCAGGGACTTCGCCTTGCAGAGCCGCCTCATGCAGTGGAACACGGTAAAGATCCACGCCACCTACTCGATGGAGGAGGCGCTGCCGCTGATCGACAGTGTGGAGCCCATCTTCTAGGGCACAACACCTAGAGCACAAGGCAGAACTGGCGATCCGAACTCGGCCCTCGAAGCCGCCGGGCTGCGGGAGTAGGCAAACCGCCGCTTTGGACGAGAAGCAGCTAGCCGCTTTGCATGGAACGCAGGAGCGCGAGCGTCTCTAGCGCAATGACCTGAAGCCCGCGCGAACTTCTTCCGAGAACAGCTGTGGCTGCTCCCAGGCAGCGAAGTGTCCACCCTTCTCGACTCGGCTGTAGTGGATGAGTTTGGGATACGCGGACTCGGCCCAGCTTTGCGGCGCCTCGTACTGCTCGGCGGGAAAGACGCTCACCGCCACTGGGATGGAGACGCCCTTGGCGTTGAAGAAGCCGCCCTCGTACTCCCAATAGAGACGCGACGCGGAGACCCCCGTCTTCGTCAGCCAATAGAGCGTGATGTTGTCGAGGACCTCGTCACGGGTCAGCTCCCCCGTGTCGCTCGTGGTCCGATCGAGAGCCTCGACCACCGCCTCGGCGGGCTGGCCGTCAGCATCGTTGTGGTCGATCAGCCAGGCGGCAAGACCGACAGGTGAGTCGGCGATCCCATACAGGGTCTGCGGACGCGCCGCCATGTACCTGGCGTACTCGACCTGCTTGAAGGTTCTCTCCAGCTGCTCGTAGGCGCGTTGTTCCTCAGTTGAGAGTCCCTCGGGCGCCGGGTCGCCAACGTTGAGAGCCTTGTCCACGTCGGCTGGAACGGTGCACGGCATGTTGGTGTGGATGGCGAGCAGGCCCTCGGGGGCTTGCAGGCCCATCTGGTCGACGACGAACGCGCCCCAGTCGCCGCCCTGAGCGACATAGCGGTCGTAGCCGAGGCGCTTCATCAGCTCGGCCCAAGCTCGGCCCATGCGCTCGGGACCCCATCCGGTCTCCGTCGGCTTGCCTGAGAACCCATAGCCGGGCATCGATGGAAGCACCACATCGAACGCGTCTGATGCGCTCGCGCCATGAGCCGTGGGATCGGTCAGTGGACCGATGATCTTCAGCTGCTCGATGATCGAGCCGGGCCAGCCGTGGTTGATGACGAGCGGCAAGGCGCCCTCATGCTTTGATCGAACGTGAATGAAGTGAATCTCAAGCCCGTCGATCTCGGTCATGAAGTGCGGCAGGTCGTTCAGCTTCTCCTCGCACTTGCGCCAGTCGTACTCCGTCGCCCAATAGCGCGCGAGTTCCCGAGTCAGTGCGAGGGGCACACCCTGGGACTGATCCGCGACGGTCTCCTTCTCGGGCCAGTTCGTGGCTACGACGCGTCGCCGGAGGTCGTCCAGGGCCTCACCCGGAATGTCGACCTGGAAGGTGCGAATCGCTGGTGCACCCGTGGACTGCTCGGTCGTGGCAGGCATGTGAGGCTCCTTGGTTTGGGACCCACTAAGTCTCCTCTACCCGTCGCGACTCGTAAAAGTCCCTGGTCTGCTCCTGCAGTGCTGCTTTGGACGAGAAGCAGCTAGCCGGCGAATTGCTCAGGGCTCCAAGGCCTCCAGAACCGCATCGGCGCGAGCCGCAGCCAGTCTGTCAGCGCCGTGCGCCCCGGATGAACCTGCCTCTTTGTGCTACGCCAGTCCGGCCGGACTGGTTCACCCAAACACGCAAAATTCGAGCTCAGAGGGTGCGGGCCAGTTCGGTGAAGTAGTCGAGGGAGGACGGGTTCGACAGGGAGTCGCGGCTCGCCGCCTTCTCCGGGGCTTCGCCCATCAGGATCCGCTTGACCGGGACCTCGAGAACCTTGCCGCTCAGGGTCCGGGGCACCTCGTTGATCCGGAAGATCTCGTTGGGGACGTGGCGGGGTGAGCATTGCTCGCGGATGCGCCGCTTGATCTCCCCCGTCAGGTCATCGTCGAGTTCGGCTCCTTCCTCGAGGACGACGAAAAGGGGCATCCAGCCTTCGGTCCCCTCGCGGGGGATGTCGACGACCAGGGCGTCGAGGACCTGCGGGACCGCGGATACCGCGCGGTAGATCTCGCTGGTCCCCATGCGGACGCCGCCGCGGTTGATTGTCGAGTCCGAGCGGCCGTAGATGATCGCGGTGCCGCGGGAGGTGATCTCGATCCAGTCGCCGTGGCGCCAGATGCGCGGGTACATCTCGAAGTAGCTCGAGCGGTAGCGGGAGCCGTCCTCGTCGCCCCAGAGGAAGACGGGCATCGAGGGCATCGGCTCGGTGATGACGAGCTCGCCGACCTCGTCGATCACGGAGGTACCGTCTTCGTCGAAGGCCTCGACCTTGGCGCCGAGCGCGCGGGCCTGGAGCTCCCCGCGGTAGACCGGCAGCAAGGGGACGCCGCCGACGAACGCGGTGCAGAGATCGGTCCCTCCGCTGGTCGAGAACAGCCAGGTGTCCCGCCCGACGTGGTCATAGACCCACTCGAAGCCCTCGGGGGACAGGGGGGAGCCGGTCGAGCCGACGGACCGCAGCCGCGAGAGGTCCCGGCCGGCGCCGGGCTCGACGCCGTCCTTCATGCAGGCCGCGATGTAGGCGGCGCTGGTCCCGAAGCAGGTCATGCCGGTGCGCTCAGTGAGGTCCCAGAGGACGCCCATGTCGGGCGTCGCCGGGTTGCCGTCGTAGAGCACGATCGAGGCCGGGGTGAGGAGTACGCCGACGAGGAAGTTCCACATCATCCAGCCGGTCGTGGTGAACCAGAAGACGCGGTCGCCGGTCTTGGCGTCGAGGTGCAGGTGACCCTTCTTGAGCTGCTCGAGCAGGATGCCGCCGTGGCCGTGCACGATCGCCTTCGGCAGGCCGGTCGTGCCGGAGGAGTAGAGGACCCACAGGGGGTGGTCGAAGGCGACGCGCTCGAAGGCGAGCTCGGCGCCGGAGCCCAGGTCGAGGAGTTGCTCCCAGGTCATGGGCCTGGCGCTCTGGCGTTCCTCGAGCACCGACAGCTCGGGGGAGGCGCTGAGGTATGGGAGGACGACGATCCGCTCGAGGCTGGGGATCTGGGCCCCGATCTCGGCGATCGTCTCGAGGCGGTCGAAGTCCTTGCCGCCGTAGCGGTAGCCGTCGACGCAGATCAGCACCTTGGGCTCGATCTGCGCGAAGCGGTCGACGACGCTGCCCGGGCCGAAGTCGGGCGAGCAGCTCGACCAGGTGGCGCCCAGGCAGGCGGCCGCCAGGAAGGCGATCACGGCCTCCGGCCCGTTGGGGAGGTAGGCGACGACGCGGTCGCCGCGGGTGACGCCGAGCGCGCGGAGCCCCTCGCGAACCGCGGCGACCCGCTCGCGCAGCTCCCCCCAGCGGAGCTCCGACAGCTCGCGCAGCTCCGAGGCGTAGACCAGGGCGACCTCGTCGCCGGCCTTGCCGCGGAAGATGTGCTCGGCATAGTTGAGCTCTGTACCCGGGAACCAGTTGGCGCCGGGCATGGTCCGCTCGGGCAGGATCTCGGCCGGCGCGGAGTCCGAGATCACCTCGAAGTGGTCCCAGATCGTCCGCCAGAACTCCTCGATCTCGGTGGTCGACCAGCGCCACAGGGCCTGGTAGTCCTCGAAGTGGAGGTCGCGGGAGTCGGCGAGCCAGCGCATGTACCCGGTCAGTGGGGAGCGCTCGACCATCTCGGGCGAGGGTGCCCAGAGGATCTCGGGCTCGGTGCTCTTCCCGTCGACGGTGCTCTCCTCCACGGCGTGATCCTTACACGCGCTCGGCGCTGGCGAGCGGCTGCGCGGGCGGGGTTCGAGTGGTGCGCCCCGCCTCGCGGTCGATCAGGCGGGAGAGCCCGATCACGAAGTCGGTGGCTCGCTGGAGCGCGGCCGGATCGACTCGCTCCGGGACATCCTCGTGGGTGTGGTACCAGGGGGCGAGGTTGCCATCCGCGTCCGTCGTGCGCAGGGTGATCGCGCGAAACTTGCGGATGCGCGGAGGGAGCGCGTCGTCGAGCAGGGGGTGGCGGATCGCGAGCGCGCCGCCGTCGGCGGCGCCGGCCGCCCCGAGGGCCTCGGCAAGCTCGACCAGCTGGCGGTCGTGGGGGAGGCTGATCACGGCGCCCTGGCTGACCTCGTACGCGACCTGGCCGTATGAGACCGAGTCGACGTTGAGGAAGTAGGTGCGCTCGCGGTCGAGCTGCTTGCGGCGCGAACGGACGAAGGCGCGGCTGCCCTCGCAGAAGGACTCCTCGGATCCCGTGAGGACCACCCAGACGTCGAGGTTCACCGGGGGATCAGTGGTCAGCTCCTGCGCTGCGGAGAGCGCGGCCGCCACGCCGGAGGCGTTGTCATACGCGCCGGGCACGATCTCCGAGAGGACGATGTCGATCAGCAGGAATGCGGCGACGATCAGGACGATGGTGGGGATCGCCTGGATCGCGTTGAGCCAGGTTGAGTCCAGCCCCGCCATGCGGGCACCGAGGATGGGAAGGAGGGGGGCAAGGCCGAGCCAGAAGAAAAGGCGGAACGGACCGAGGCCGAGGCGGACGCGTTCGGGGAGGCGGCGGATTCGCTTCGACGCCTTGGAGAAGACGTAGCCGGTGCGGGCGGCGTCGTAGTGGGCCATCAGGATCAGCCGCGCCGGCGTTTCCGGGCGGTTTCCGGCGGAGACCACGTTCTGGGAGACGCGGCGGAAGAGCAGCGAGCGGACGAGATAGAGGCGGGTGTTTAGGTCGAGATAGGTCGAGACGGCGGCGAGCAGGACGAGTCCGAATCCGACCGCGGGCTGGACCGTCGCGAGCAGGCTCCCGGCGATCCCGAGGGCGTCGTGGATCAGGTGGACGACGGCGTATTGCGGGTGAGCGAAGAAGGGCTCGATCTCGGCGCGGCGGCCCATGCCGCGGAGCCGGCCGGTGAGCATGTTCGCTGCGCGCCGCTCCGCGTCGGTGCCGGGCCCGCGCCCGTCGAAGGAGCAGAGCTCGCGAATCACCTCCATGCGTCCCGCGTCGTCCACCGGCGGCGATTATCGCGTCCCACCCAGGGCTATCGTTCCCACAGCGCCGGAGTGCATGGAACTGGTAGACAGCATCGGCTCAAAACCGATGGTCCTTCGGGACGTGTGGGTTCGAGTCCCACCTCCGGCACCTGAAATCGCAAACCGGCTGGGGAAGGGGGGCGAATCACGCTCTGTGCCGCGTTTGACCGGTTATGACCGGCCAAACACGACACGGACCGACGGTGTGGCCGCTTGCGCGTAGGCAGCACGGCGTGGTCACGCGAAAGCAATTGCTCGACCTGGGCTACACGAGGCACGCGATCGAACACCGCGTCGCGCAGGGCCGGCTGCACCCCATTCATCGTGGGGTTTTCATTATCGGCCGCCCCGAACTGAGTATCCACGGTCGCTGTATGGCTGCTGTCCTCGCATGCGGCCCATGTGCGCTGGTGAGCCATCAAACAGCTGCTGAGCTGTGGGGAATTCGCCAGCCGGGCGGTGGGCCGGTCGAGCTCTCGGTCCCGGTGACCGTGCAGCGGAAACTCGCTGACGTCCGCCTTCATCGTCGTCGGTCGGTTAGGAAGACCGAGCGGGCCGTCCAAGACGGAATTCCCCTGACCAACCCCGTGCGCACCCTGGTGGACCTTGCCGCGCGGCTTCCGGAGCCGGCACTCGAAGCCGCGGTGAACGAGGCAGACAAGCACGACCGCGTGGATCCCGAACGTCTGCGTCGGGAGCTCGAGCGGATGTCCAGTCAGCCCGGGATCCCAGCGCTTCGCCGCCTGCTCGACCGCCGGTTCTTCCGACTCACCGACTCAGAGCTCGAGCGCCGATTCCTCCGGTTAGTCGAATCCATCGGTCTCCCAGCGCCGCGGACGCGGGTGCGCGTCAATGGTTTTCTTGTCGATTTCTTCTGGCCCGAACTCGGTCTTGTGGTTGAGACCGATGGCCTGCGATACCACCGCACACCGGCTCAGCAGGCGCGCGACCGCCGCCGGGACCAAGCTCACACGGCCACAGGGCTAACACCGCTGCGCTTCACGCATGCACAGGTGCGTTTCGAGCCAAATGAAGTGGGTGAGCTTCTTCTCCGAGTGGGGAATCGCCTCGCCCGATGCCGCGACGCCGCCTAGCCTGCAGACATGTGCGGGCGGTACACGCTCACGGATCCGGATCCGCGGCTACTCCGATTTCGCTTCGGGCTGACCGAGTCCGCCGAGATCGAGCAGGAGCCGCGTTACAACGTCGCGCCGACAGATCCGGTACTGGTGGTCCGGCTGAACAGTGAGGGCGTCCGCGAACCCGGCGTCCTGCGCTGGGGGCTGATCCCACACCGCGCGGACCCGGACAGCTTCGACCGGCTGCTGATCAACGCGCGGGCCGAGACGGTGGCCGAGGCCTCAGCGTTCCAGGACGCCTTCCTAACCCATCACTGTCTGATCCTCGCCGACGGCTTCTACGAGTGGCGGGCCGAGGAGACCGGCAAGAAACCGGTCTGGATCACGCGGCCGTCGCACGAGCCGTTCGCTTTCGCCGGGTTGTGGGCCGCGGCCACGGGCCCGGACGGCTCGTCCGTTCACTCCTGCGCGATCGTCACCTGCGAGCCGGGCGAGGTGGTGGCGCCGATCCACGATCGCATGCCCGTGATCCTCGATCAGGATGCCGAGCCCGCGTGGCTCGATCCCGATACGAGTCCCGACCAGCTCCAGGCACTGCTGGTCCCGACGGATAAGCTCGCGGTGACCGACGTCTCGGACGCGGTCAACGACGTCCGGCAAGACGGTCCGGCACTGATCGAGCCGCCGCTCAGGCTTTTTTAGGCCGCCGGGTCGCCGTGCTTCGCGACATGCGGGAGCTGCGACTGGAGCGGGAGGTCCGGCTGCTGCTGCGGCGTTTGGGCCGCGGCTCGTCCTCCTCGGGTTCGTCCCCGGGCGGGATCTCGTCGCCGATGGGCCGCTCCTCCTCCACGTGCCAGTCCTGGTTGAAGGCGACCATGGCGACGGCTATCAAGATCACCTGGAGGGGGACCAGCAGGAGGCACAGGATGCCGAGCAGGTCCGGCGGCAGCGCGGGATCGCTCAATCCGTCCTTCGCGCGGTCGAACCAGGCCGGGGCGGCGATCCCGGCGAAGATCGCGAGGATGATCGAGAGCGCGGAAGCGACCGGGAGGACGCCACGATTCCAGCGCGCGACCAGAAAGGCGAAGAGGACGTACAGGGCCGCGTAGGCGATCGTCAGGGCCTTGACGCCCTCGAGGCGGCTCCAGCCGCCCACGATGATCACGAACGCGAGACCGGCCGTGACGAGCAGGAGGAACACGACGAGAGCGCGAGCGCTCTGCGCTTCGGGCTTCTCCCTGTTCGGTCGCCAGAGCTCGTATCCGGGACGGATCGCTCCCGCTTCCATGGCGAGGAAGTCTATGGACTCGGCTTAACCAGCGCTACACACGGGCGACCAGCCGGAAGTGCGGGCGGAGGGACTCGAACCCCCACGCTCTTTCGAGCACCAGGACCTAAACCTGGACCGTCTACCAGTTCCGGCACGCCCGCCGGGCGCCTCCGATTCTAGTTTCGGACTGGGGTGAACTAGGGATATGGCTGAGTAGGGCGTTCTGGAAGAATGCTCCGACGCGGTCCGGGGCATAGCTCGCGGCCGCTTTCGCTTATCTGGAGGTCGGGATGGCCTGCGACATCACAATCTGGGCTTCAGCCGGGGCGCGGAGAGATGCCGCGTCCTGACGCTGGAAGGAGCGCGGCCGTGGCCGAGCAGGACCCGATCTCGGTCTACCTCGTCGATGACGTGCCAGAGCTCCGCGAGCTGGTCAAGTACGCCATGGAGGACGACCCCCGCTTCGAGGTGGTGGGGGAGGCCGGGGACGGCCACAGCGCGCTGGAGGGAATCGCCGCGACCCACCCCGCTGCCGTGCTGCTCGACCTCTCGATGCCCGACATGAACGGACTCGAGGCGATCCTCGAGATCCGCAGGAGCGATGAGGATGTGGCGATCATCGTGCTCTCCGGATTCTCCGCGGACCGGATGGGCCCGCCCACCCTCGAGCGCGGCGCGGACCGCTACATCGAGAAGGGCACGCCGATGGACGAGCTCCGCGAGGAGACCCGGACGGCGGTCGCAGCGAGGCGGGGCGACTAGAAAGCCCGCCGGGGCGGGCTCGAGAGCGGGGCACCCAGGACTCGAACCTGGAATCGCCGGTTTTGGAGACCGGTGCCTTAGCCAATTTGGCCAGTGCCCCTGGCTCGGAGAATCGTAGCCCTCGGGGGCTGAGCCGCTAGGGCTTGGGGACGGGCGGCTGCTTGGTCCCGGTGCCCGGCTTCTTCTTCCGCTTCGGCCGCAGCGCGCTCTTCGGCAGCGGCGGCGGGTCGGAGCCGATCTCGACTCTGCAGGCGGCGCCCGCGCAGGTCGAGAGCGCCGCGAGGTGGCCGAGTAGCCACTTGCGAACGAAGCGGTAGCGCGGGTCGTTGGCGAGCGAGCGCAGCTGTGCCGGGTCGCGCGTCATGTCGTAGAGCTCGGTCTGCCCGTTCGCGTAGATGGTGTACTCGTAGCGGTCGGTTCGAATCGCCCGGTATGCGGGCGCGGTGTCGATGTTGTTCGCCCGGGACTTGATCGCATTTGGCTCCTGCTCGAGGTCCTTGACGCCGCGCCGGCCCGCGACGTGCACCCGCGCCGCGCGCGCCCTTGCCGCGCTGGCTCGTGCGGCCTCCGCGCTGGGGCCGCCTGGACCGGTATCGCCTTCCAGCAGGATCGGCCGGGTAGAGCCCAACGCAGGGTTCTCCGCGTACGGCAGAAGCGTCCGGCCGTCCACCCCCGGGTTCTCCGCGCCGGACGCAATCTGGTTGATCGTCTGGGCGATGTCGCCGTTCCAGACCAGTTCATTGCTGACCGCGCCCTTCGGGATCCCCGGGCCACGGATCATGAGCGGCACGCGCGCCGCCGAGTCATACGGCAGGTACTTCCCGCTCGCAATCCTGTGCTCGCCCCGGAAGAAGCCGTTGTCCGAGCCGAAGATGATGTAGGTCTCGTCGAGGATCCCCTTGCTCTGCAGCGCCTGGACGAGCTCACCCACCGACTGATCCACGGAGAGCAGCTGCTCCTGCTGGCGGCGCCGCTCGCCCTCGATCACCCTGATCTGCTTCTTGCGGAGCGGCTTGCGGATCTGCTTGCGCAGCCACTTTGGCTTGTCGCGGACGTCCTTCTCGTTGAAGGCAGGGAGATGCGGCAGCGGCGAGCCGGCGAGCCGGAAGAGGTCTCGGGGCGCCGGGTTAAACGGCCCGTGCGGGGAGTTGAACCAGAGGTTGAGCCAGAAGGGCTGCCGGGAGACCGCACTGTCGTTGACGAAGTCGACCGCGCGATGTCCGAAGACGTCGGTCTGGTAGTCGATCGCCTGATCGCCGTAGAAGGTGATCCGCGGCGTCGCGCTGGGCCCCGTCTTCTCGACCAGGTTGTAGTCGAAGTAGAGGGCGTCCTCCGAGACCTTTCCGTACCACTCGTCCCAGCCCTGTGGAACTGGGAACGTGCCGTCCACGAGCGAATAGCCGTTCATGTACTTCCCAATGTGGACGTTGTAGTAGCCATCGCCTTGCAGCCACACGGGCAGGTCGTTGGACTCGTGTGGGCGGAACTTGAACCAGCTCCCGTTCGGTGGGAAGTTGCCCCGCACGCCGTGGTTGTGCATGTACTGCCCGCTCAGCATCGTGGCCCGCGACGGGCAGCAGAGCGGGAACGAGGCGTAGGCCTGGTTGAAGGTCGTCCCCTGGGCGGTGATCAGCGACTGGACGTTGGGCATGCCGGCCAGCTCGCTGGACGGCATGTCGTCGGTGAGGATGAAGACCACGTTCGCCCCGGTGGTCGCACCCCTCGCCTGGGAGGCGGCGAGCACCCCGGCGCCCAGCGCAAGCGCCGCCACCGCGGTGGCGAGAATGGCGTGCGTGAGTCTTGGCCTTGGGAGCAGCTGCATGCCTGGGCAGTCGCAATGGGCGGCGGGCTTCCCCCGTAGAACCGTCCCGCGATCGCTGAGTTTCGCAAACCAGGCGGCGTCTGACCTCGGTTGCGTCCGGTCGCCGTACGAGCATATGTTCGTATGGAGGAGCTGCGCAAATGCGGCCGCTGCGGCGAGCTGAAGCCGATCGAGTTATTCGCTTGGCGCCGAAAGCGCAAGCGGCAGCGGGACAACATGTGCGCGCCATGCCGATCTGCATACGGCCGAGAGCACTACCTGGCCAACCGGCAGAAGTACATCGATGCGGAGGCTCGGCGAAAACAAGAGCGCGCCGAGAGGAGGACCAGGTACCTGATCGAGTTCTTCCGGGATCACCCGTGTGCCGACTGTGGCGAAACGGATCCGGTGGTCCTCGAGTTCGACCATCTGCGAGACAAGCGACTCGAGGTCACCAACCAGTTCGCGAGCCGGAACTGGCAAGAAATCCTCGACGAGATAGCCAAATGCCATGTGGTGTGCGCCAACTGCCACAAGCGGCGGACCGCTCGTCGAGCCGGGTATCTGCGTGCGGTTCTGTCGCAGGAGCCTGAGCCCGACTGACCGAATCTATAATCGCCAGTCACCTGCGGGCGAGGTGTAATTGGTTGCATTCGACCCTTCCAAGGTCGCGGAGCCGGTTCAAGTCCGGTCGCCCGCTTCGGCGTAGCATGAGCCGAGCAAACCCTTCGGGGCGTGGCGCAGTCTGGTAGCGCATTCGGCTGGGGGCCGAAAGGTCGCTGGTTCAAATCCAGTCGCCCCGACTAAACAAAACTCCCGCAAAGGTCGGGGTTTTGTGATTCCTGAGGACGAGTGGGTCGGGCTCGGGCGAGGCTTAGAGGGGCCATCCACGCCGGACTGTGCTGGTCTCAAATGGGCTCGGTCGGAGCTGTGAGATGATCCCCCAGTCAGCGCTTCGTGCACAAGGGAGATTTCTCTGGCTCGTCGGCTCCGGGGGTGCGTTGTCCTGCTCGCTACCTGCTGCGGGCTGCTGGCACTCGCGGCTACCGCTCCGGCCAAGGAGGTCCTCTACGGCGCCGGCGCTGCGGGCGACGGGGGTTCGCCCTCCACCCTCTACACGCTGAATCCAACCTCTGGATCCGCCCTCCAGAGCATCGGCCCGATCGGCTTTTCGGTCACCGGTTTGGCGGTGGACCCAGCGGACGGCACGCTTTACGGCTCGACAGGGCGGGCGACGGGCGGAGGTGCGCCCAACCCCGGTTCGCTGATCAAGATCAACCGGACGACAGGCGCCGGAACCCTGGTCGGAGACCTGCGGCCCGATACCGATACCGCGGGCGACCTCACATTCACCCCGGACGGAGCGCTCTTCGGATGGCTAGTGGGCAGCTCGGGCAACTCGAACAACCTGGTGACGATCGACAAAGTCACCGGGGCTGCGTCGGTCGTCGGCGCGTCCGGCATCGCCGGCAACGTCGGGTCGGGGCTCGCCTCCTCGGTGGGCGGCACCCTCTTCCATGCGGCGCTTGACACCGGGCCTCTCTACACCGTCGATCGCACCACGGGCGCGGCCACTCCCGTGGCTCCCTTGAACGGCACCGAGAGTCTTGAAATCAACGGGCTCTCGTTCGACGCCGCGGGAACGCTCTTCGGATCCTGGCTCGATTACGGGTCAACCGGGCCGCGTCCGTCCAGGCTGCTCACCATTAACACCGCCTCCGGCGCGATCGCCTTTCTTGGCCCTTCGGTGAACCGGCTCGACGCGATCGTGTTCGCCGAGTCCACGCGCACCATCACATTCGACGCCACCAAGGTGAAGGCCAAGAAGGCGGGAAAAGTCCCTTCGTTGACGGTCACGAAGGGCCAGAAGGTCCGCTTCGCGGGGGATGTGAGCGCGTCCCAGAACTTGACCGGCTGCGAGTCGAATCAGACAGTCGAGGTGCAGCGGAAGAAGCCCAAGCGGAGGACTTTCACGACATTCGCACGGGTCCGGACTGGCACCGGCGGCAAGTTCTCGATCAAGAAGAAGATCAAGAAGACCTTCGCGTACCGAGCGGTGGTGGGCGAGACCGCGGCATGTGACGACGCGACCTCGAAGGGCGAGAAGGTCCGGGCGAAGAAAAAGAAGTAAGCATGCGGTCGCAATAGGACGTCGGTCGAAGGACGCTTCCGCTTTCGCGTGGCAGCGGAACTGACCAGGTTAAGGATCCGCTCGGGGCGCGCTTCCTCTCTGATCCGGAAGCGGAATTACCTGGGCGCAGTCCAGCTCCGGCCAGGGTTCCATTCAGGGTTCCAATCTGCACGAAACTCGGGACAACTCAGAGCAACTGAAACCGCATGGGAGTGCGGAAAAGCAAGTCCACGGCACCCCCGGACACCAGTAGCGCATTCGGCTGGGGGCCGAAAGGTCGCTGGTTCAAATCCAGTCGCCCCGACTAGGCAAAACCCCCGCCTTTGGCGGGGGTTTTGTGCAGTGAGGGGCGGGTTCTGAGGTGTATCGACGGTCGTGGCGCGTTCTTTGAGGGTCCAATAGGAGCCGTCAGGGCGGCTCCATTCCATCGCCCGACCGAGCCGCATACTTTGAGATAACGATGAATCCTGACACGCCGCTTCTGCTTCGAATGCCAGCCCGCTCGCGTGGACTCGGTCTCCTGGTCGCGCTCTTGGCCGTTGCCCTGA
>Ga0126307_10002135_pt1 | contig 13298 bp, 13 predicted proteins | sample Plot28_FD_89955 | JGI IMG/M metagenome (GOLD analysis project Ga0126307, IMG submission 89955) | Serpentine soil microbial communities from UC McLaughlin Reserve, CA, USA - Plot28 | ecosystem: Environmental > Terrestrial > Soil > Grasslands | place: USA: UC McLaughlin Reserve, Lake County...
AGGTACTCGATCGTGCGCAGGTTGTGGAGGCGGTCGGCGAGCTTGATCAGGATGACGCGGACGTCCTGCGCCATAGCCACGACCATCTTGCGGTAGTTCTCCGCCTGGGCGTGCTCGCGGCTCTGGAAGTGGACCCGGGTCAGCTTCGTGACGCCGTCGACGAGCTGCGCGACGTCGTCGCCGAACTCGGCCCGCAGCTCCTCGAGCTCGACCTCGGTGTCCTCGACGACGTCGTGGAGCAGCGCGGCGGCAATCGTCTGCTCGTCGAGCCGGAGCTCGGCACAGATCTTCGCCACCCCGAACGGGTGGTGGATGAAGTCCTCGCCGGAGCGCCGCTGCTGGCCGGCGTGAGCGCGCTCGGCAAAGCGGAACGCGTGCGTGATCAGCTCACGGTCGAAGGCGGGCAGGTAGCGCTCGACCTCGGCGATCAACTCCTCGACGAGGTTCTGGTGTTTCTCTGAAGCCTCGATGACCGCCATAGACAAAGTGTACTCCCGGTCTTTCCCCTCACCATGGGCGCGAATCGCGAGAGGAACCGCCGGGATCAGCGCGAAAACGGTGTTCCCATGCGCCTTCGCCGCCGCAAGACCGAGCGTCTGACCCGCCTGCTCGTCGAGCTCGATCGCGCTTCCGCCGACGGCCGTCTCCGCCGGTTGCCGGCGCGCTCCGCCCGGGTGTCGCTGCTCCGCCTGAGCTAGGCCGCCTGCGGCATCACCTCCTCGAGCGCGGAGTCGAGGAGGGCGCGGAACGTCTCCGACTCGAGCAGGCTCCGCCACGCAGGGCTGTCGCCGTCGAGCCCGAGCTCCCCGAACACCCGCTGCGCCTCCTCGCTCCAGGCGGCCGGCTCGCGGAACTCGCGCGCGAAGCGCGCACGGACATCGTGGTAGCGATCGTGCGTCTCGAACACGCGGCGGACGACCAGCTGCGGCGCGACCGTCCCGTTCCACCGGTTCTCCTCAAGACGGAAGGCGACGTCGTACGCCGCGACGCGCCGGAGGCGGTCGAGCTGGGCGCCCATGCCGAACGCGATCGCACTGCCCGCGTCGCGGCCGCGCTCCGGATCGCGGACGCGGAAGCGCAGGTGTCGACCCTCGCCGACGGCGGCCGGCTCCGAGATCTCGCAGCCCGCGAGGAGGAGCATCACGCCCGGGTTGCCGAGCCCGAATGGGGCGAGCCGCGCCAGCTCTCCCGCGAGGTCGAGCGTCAGCTCCTGTGGCGCGACGACGGCGTCGACCACCGTCACCGGCTCCAGGTCGCGGTCGCCGAGGTGATCGTCGGCGTGCGCCGCGAAGGCCTCCACGAATGCATCGAGGTGCTCGGCGTCGAGGGTGAGGCCCGCTGCCGCCCTGTGGCCTCCCCACCGCGACAGCAGATGCGCGCAGGCGGCCAGGCCGCCGTGCAGGTCGAAGGCCGGAATCGACCGCCCCGACCCCTTCCACTCGCCGTCGCCTCCGGCGAGGAGCACCACCGGCCGGTGGAACCGCTCGGCGAGCCGCGACGCCACGATCCCGATGACCCCCTCGTGCCAGCCCTCGTCGGCGATCACGTAGCCGCGCCGCCGCCGGCGCGCCTCGGGCCACTCTTCGACATGTGCGATCGCCTCGCGCACGATGCGTTGCTCGACGGCCTGCCGGTCGCGGTTGAGCACCTCGAGCCGCTCCGCCAGCCCGCGCGCCTCCTCGGCGTCCTCGCTCAGGAGCAGCTCGAGCGCCTCCACGGGCCGGCACAGCCGACCGGCGGCGTTGATGCGTGGCCCGAGGCGGAACCCGACGGCGCCCTCGTCGATCGCGGCGGCATCGACCCGCGCGGCCTGCATCAACGCCCGCAGGCCGGGCTTCTGCGTCCTCGCCAGAGCGCGCAGTCCCGCGATCGCCAGCGCGCGGTTCTCGTCCACCAGCGGCACGACGTCGGCGATCGTCGCCAGAGCCACGAGGTCGAGGTGGCGGTCGAGGACCTCGGCGTCAGGCCCCAGGAGGGCCTGGCCGAGCTTGTAGACGACGCCGGTTCCGCAGAGCTCGGGGAAGGGATACGTCGACGGGCGCGTCGCCACGACCGGACAGTCGGGAAGCGTCGCGCCCGGACGGTGGTGGTCGGTGACGACGACCTCGAGGCCGGCCGCCCTCGCCTCGGCGATCTCGGCGATGGCGGTGATGCCGCAGTCGACGGTGAGCACGAGGCCGCACCCCTCCTCGGCGAGCCGCGAGAGCGTTTCGTGCGCGACGCCGTAGCCCTCCTCGAACCGGCTTGGGAGATGCCAGTCGACGTTCGCGCCCAGCTCCCGCAGGATCAGGACGGCGAGCGCCGTGGCGCAGATGCCGTCGACGTCGTAGTCACCGTGAACGCAGATCCGCTTGCCGGCCGCCACGGCAGCCCGGATGGCCTCGCACGCCGCAGCCATGTCGCCGAGCAGGAACGGATCGTGGCCGGGCGCCAGGCCGTCGAGGAACGTGCGCGCCGCCGCCGGGTCGGCGAGCCCGCGCCGGACGAGCACGCGCGCCGTCGTCTCGCTGATGTCGAGCTCGCTTGCCAGCCCGCGAGCCGTGTCCGCGTCGCACTCGGCGATCGTCCATCTGCCTTCGACCATGGGACGAGCCACGGTAAGGAGGCCGTCGGACGGCGTCGCAGCGCGCTCGCGTCACTATTCTGAGGAGAGGTGGCCGAGGCGAATTACCTCTCAGGTGCGGACTACGTCGTCGAGTTTCTCGGCTATCGCTTCGGCTTCAACGCGTCGGATTTCGAGCAGCGAGTGATCGCCGCGGCCGTCAAGCTCGGCCTCGTTCCGTCCAGCGAGCTCGACGCAGAGGAGATCGCCGACCTCGTCGAGCTGACGGCGGACGGGGTCATCCGCGACCCGGGGAGCGACCTGGGCCGCTACCTCGTCCGGCACTGGGAGCGGCTCGCGCTCGTCGACGGCGAGTCGCTCGTCTACTGGCTCCGCAAGCTGGTCTTCCGCGGCGCCTGGCTCGACCATCGCGTCAAGGAGGGGCTGCTCGACGTCGAGTGGGACGACGACGTGTCCGACTTCGGCTACCGGGATCCGCGCGGAGGCCGGGCGCTCCTCGAGCTCGCACCCGTGCCGTCCTGGCACGAGCTGCAGTTCAGGCGCTAGTCGCTTCCTAGAACAGGGCTTCGGTGCTCGCCGTTTCGGACACACCGAGGTGCGCGCGGCCGAGCCTCGTGACGATGCGCCCACGCGGCGTCCGCTGGAGGAAGCCGAGCTGCAGCAGGTAGGGCTCGTAGACGTCCTCGACGGTGTCGGCCTCCTCGCCGAGCGCCACGGCGAGTGTCGACAGGCCGACCGGCCCGCCGTCGAAGCGCTCGACGATGGCGCGGAGGAGCGCGCGGTCGGTCCGCTCGAGACCCTCGCCGTCGACCTCGAGCAGGTCGAGAGCCTCGGCGGCGATCGCGTCCGTCACGACGCCTTCGTGCCGGACCTCGGCGACGTCGCGCACGCGGCGGAGGATCCGGTTGGCGACGCGCGGGGTCCCGCGCGAGCGGCGCGCGATCTCGTCCGCGGCTTCTGGCGTGATCTCGACGCCGAGGATGCCGGCCGAACGGCGCACGATCGTTCCCAGCTCGGCGGGCTCGTAGTACTCGAGCCGGAACGTCATCCCGAAGCGATCGCGAAGCGGGGTTGTCAGCAGGCCCGTTCGCGTCGTGGCGCCGACGAGCGTGAACGGCGCGAGGTCGAGCGTCAACGTCCTTGCCGCCGGCCCCTGCCCGAGCACGATGTCGAGGCGGAAGTCCTCGAGTGCGGGGTAGAAGATCTCCTCGACGGCGCGCGAGAGCCGGTGGATCTCGTCCACGAAGAGCACGTCGCGCTCCTCGAGCGCGGTGAGGATCGCCGCGATGTCGCCCTTGCGCTCGACCGCGGGGCCGGCGACCGAGCGGATGCCGACGCCGAGCTCTTCTCGCACGATGTAGGCGAGGCTCGTCTTGCCGAGGCCGGGCGGGCCGACGAGGAGCACGTGGTCGAGCGCCTCGCCGCGGCTCTTCGCCGCCTGCAGCGCGATGGAAAGCTGCTCCTTGACGCGTTCCTGACCGACGAAGTCGTCGAGGCAGCGGGGGCGCAGCGAGCGTTCGAGCTCGTCCTCGTCGGAGCTGCGGAGCACGGGCGCGAGGAACTGCGGCGACTCCGTCATGCCGCCTGCCTCAGCGCGCAGCGGACGCGTTCCTCGGGCTGGAGCTCGGGGTCGACATCCGCGAGCGCCTGCTCCGCCTCCACGACGGAGAAGCCGAGCTCGACGAGAGCGTCGCGCGCCACCAGCTCGGGAACCGCACCGCCACGTGACTCGACGTCCGCGGCCGCTTCCGCGCCGAGCTTCTCGCGGAGCTCCAGCACGACGCGTTGAGCCGTCTTCTTGCCGATGCCCGGGATCGCGACGAAGCGCGAGATGTCCTCGAGCACGATCGCGCGCCGAAGATCCGAAGGCGTGGAGCCCGACACGATCGCGAGCGCGACCTTCGGGCCTACGCCCGAGACGGAGAGCAGGTGCTCGAACAGCTCGCGCTCGGCCGGCTCCGCGAAGCCGTAGAGCTGGAGCGCGTCCTCGCGCACGTGCGTGTAGACCTCGACCGAGACCTCCTCGGCGCCCTGAGCACGGCGAAGAGCGCTCTGCGTCGCCATGACGAGGTAGCCGACTCCGCCGACGTCCAGCACCAGCGCCTCGCCGCGCACACCGGCGGGGCGACCCGTCAGCCGCGCGATCATCCGCGGTTCCTTTCGATCCGGGCGTGTCGGGTGTGCAGTTCAGACGGCCGCGGGGTCACGCCCCCGCGGCGTGAAAATGACACCGCAAGCGGCGTCATCCGACCGCGCGAAGGAGCGGCGGCGCGAGCACGTGGCAGATCCCCACGGCCAGCGCGTCGGCCGCGTGATGAGGCGTCGGCAGGTCCTTCAGGCCCAGGATCGCCTGGACCATCCGCTGCACCTGGACCTTCTCGGCGCGCCCGTACCCGCAAACGGCCTGCTTGACGTGTGCCGGCGCGTACTCAACCGCCTCGACGGCGGCGAGCTCGCAGGCGACGAGGACGGCGCCCCGCGCCTGTCCGACCGAGAGCGCGGTGCGGGCGTCGGCGCCGACGAAGGACTCCTCGAGCGCGACGGCATCCGGACGGTAGTCCTCGATGAGGTGCCGCACCTCCTCGTAGATCGTCCCGAGGCGGACCTGCGGCCGCTGTGCCGCCCCGGTCTTCCACCAGCCGAAGTCGAGCGCCGTGAGGCGGTTTCCTTTTCCTTGGACGATGGCGTAGCCGCAAGCAGCCGTTCCCGGATCGATGCCTATGACTTTCACAAGTCGAGGTTAGGCACGCGATCGGACGTTCCTGCCGTGGAATCCGGCGTCGCGTCGAGGCCGTAGTCACGGGCGAATGCGCGTGCTCGCCGCCGTCGCGATCTCAGCCGCCGTCGTGGGCATCGTCGGCGCGAGAGCCGACGCCGATGCCCAGGCGACGAAGCTCGTCGGGTCGGTCGACGACCTGGCGAGGATCAGCCTGAACAACCAGGACGGGACGCCCGTCACGACGCTCGGCCGGCGACCTACGACGTCGAGGTCGCGGACTCGACCACCTTCCACAACTTCCACCTGACCGGGCCCGGCGCCGATCGCGCCACGGGCGTGGGAGCCACCGGCACCGAGACGTGGACGCTGGCGCTGGCCGAGGGGACCTACGACTACGTCTGCGATCTGCACGCGTACATGCACGGGACGTTCACGGTCGGCGCCGCCCAGCCGCCGCCTCCGCCCCCGCAACCGCCGCCCCCGCGCCCGCCGCCTCCTGGGCCGCCGCCGGCTTCGCCTCCACCCTCTGCGCCACCCGCGGCGCCCAGCCCGCCGGCGGCTTCGACCGTCACAGTCAGCGCGGTCCGGGTCAGCCGCGCGACGCGTTCGCTCGTCGTGGTCAGGGTGACGGTCGACCGGACGGCCGGGGCCTCGCTCGAGCTCCGGCGTGCCGGCCGTACGCTCGCCCGAACCACTGCGACGCTCGAGCCAGGACCGAACGCCTTGCGGCTTCGTCCGCGCCGCCGGCTCGCTACCGGCCGCTACGAGCTCGTGCTGCGGGTCGGCCAGGCTCGCCCGCGTTCGTACGGCCTGCGCCTCCGCTAGCTTGTAGCGCCGTGCGGTGGTTGGCAGGAGTGGCCCTGCTCGTGGCTACCGGGGTTGCCGCTGCATCCCCGGCGGCGCTGCCTGCCGCCGCAAACGGGATCGAGCGCGTCCCCGTGCGGGCCGCGACGCCTGCGTCCTTCCCGCCCGGGCTGACCCTTGCGCTCGCCTCGCCCGCACGTTTCACTTCCGCGTCGCGGGCGCCGGAATCGGGCCGGTGGGTCGGTCCTCGCTACGACTCGATCATCGTTCCGGGCCTCTCGGGCAGATCCTCGATCGACTGGTCGATTGCCCTCGACACCACGTCGCAGAGCGCCGAGGCCGCGGCGCTCTCCGCCGTCAAGCTCGGCTTTGCCGAGGACCAGCGCGGCCAGATCGCGGTTCCGCACCTCGTCGGGATGACGTACGTCGGCACGATCCAGGGGTTCTACGTCCTCAAGGTCGCCTCGAACACGACCGACAGCGCCCGCGCCGAGGCGACGATCGCGTTCACGCTCGGCCAGAGCGTCTACGCCGTAGCGCGCTTCCTGCTGCTCGAGCCGCCGAGCGACGACTTCCGCGTCGAGGGCGGCATCCTCCCGACGGCGTGGAACCGCGGCCAGGCGTTCATCGCGCTCGCCGGCGTCCGCCTCGAGGGAAACTTCGCCCCGGCGCTCGTCTCGATCCGAGCCGAACGCGGCTCCCGGGTCCTGAGAGGGCGCGTCGTCGATGCCTTCAGACACCGGGTGCTCGGCGCGCAGATCGCGCTCGAGCGGCGGGCCGGGTCGGGCTGGCGGCGGGTGGGCGGCACCCGTACCGACCAGGCCGGTAGCTACGCCGTCCGGGCCGCGACGCCGGGCCGCTACCGCGTGACCGCGACCGTCGGCGCGACGACGGTCGCGAGCACGAGCCGCGGCATCAGGTAGCCGCAGCCTCTAGCACGCGTTCGGGGATGTCGAAGTTGGCGTAGACGTCCTGGACGTCGTCGTTCTCCTCCAGCGCGTCGACGAGGCGAAGCACCTTCCGCGCGACCGATTCCTCGTCGACCTCGACCGTCGTCTTGGGCACCATCGTCAGCTCGGCCGAGTCGACGGGCAGGCCCACGGCCTCGAGCGCCTCGCGCACCGAGGACAGGTTCTCGGGCGCAACGGTCACCTGGTAGCTGGAGCCGTCGAGAGTCACGTCATCGGCGCCGCCCTCGGCGGCGGCGAGCGTCAACTCGTCCTCGTCGACAGTGCCGGGGACGAGGATCAGGCCCTGGCGCTCGAAGAGCCACGCGACCGCGCCCGTTGCGCCGAGGTTGCCGTCGTGCTTGGCGAAGAGGTGCCGTACCTCGGAAGCGGTCCGGTTGCGGTTGTCAGTCAGCGCCTCGACGAGCAGAGCGATGCCGTTCGGGCCGTACCCCTCGTAGACGATCTGCTCGAACGAGCCTGCGTCCGCGTCGGCGCCCGATCCGCGCGCGATCGCCCGCTCGATGTTGTCCTTGGGCATCGAGTAGCTGCGCGCCTTCTCGATCGCGTTCTGCAGCGCGAGGTTGCCCACCGGGTCCGGGCCGCCCTCCTTCGCCGCAACGATGATTGCTCTCGAGAGCTTGGAAAAGAGCTTGCCGCGCTTGGCGTCGGCGGCGCCCTTCTTGTGCTTGATCGACGACCACTTACTGTGACCCGACATACCTCTCCTCTTCAACGAGTTGCAGGAAGCGCTCGTGGACGCGCGCGTCGTCCGTCAGCTCGGGATGGAACGACGCGACGAGAAACCGGCCGTCGCGCAGGAGCACGGGCGTGCCGTCGTGTGTGGCCAGGACCTCGACGTTTGGGCCCGCCTCGGTCACGCGAGGCGCACGGATGAAGACGCCGCGGAGCGGCTCGTCCTCGCCGACGAGCTGGAGATCGGCTTCGAAGCTCGAGACCTGGCGCCCGTAGGCGTTCCGCGCGACCTCCACGTCGACGAGGCCGAGATGGTCCCGGTCGAGCAGGATCATCCCGGCGCACGTCCCGAAGACCGGGCCGCCGAAGCGCCGAATCGCCTCCTCGATCCCGTACAGGCGCATCAGGCGCGTGATCGCAGTCGACTCGCCGCCCGGGATAATCAGCCCGTCAAGATCGTCGAGCTGGTCGGCTTTCCGCACCTCGACGGGCTCCGCCCCGAGGCGACGCAGCACAGTGGCGTGCTCGCGGAAGTTCCCCTGGACGGCCAGGACACCGATCCTCATGGGACTCGATTCTAGTTTCGGCGTGATAGACGCTTGTCGATTTTCGATGTAGCCGACCGCCTCGTACTCTCAGGGGGAGGTATCTAACTTGCGTCGCATCATCTTGGCCGCCGGCCTCGTGTCGCTGCTCGCAGCCGTCGCGGTGACCGTGTCGCTGGCGGCGAACCTGGGCAACGGCCAGTCGACTGGACAGGGGACGGTCTTCCTGCCGAACCCGGTCGCCGAGTTGCAGGACCAGTCACTCACCGATCAGAAGGACGCGGACTATCCGGCTCTCGCCGCGGCGTACCACCAGGTCACGCTGACGAACCTCGACGGCAGCGGCCGTCTCGTCGGCGACTATGCGAACGTCGTCAGCGAGACGGGGGACCCCGCGTACTCGCCGACGAACCAGTTCAACTACCGCCGCGACGACGACCGCTTCGAGCAGGTCATGGCGTACTACTGGGTCACCGAAGCGCAGAAGTACATCCAGAGCCTTGGGTTCGGCTCGACGCTTCGGCCGGTGAACAAGGAGTCGCAGGACGTCCGCATCAACCAGTGGGGCGCGGACAACTCCTTCTCGTGGGACAAGAAGGACATGATGAAGTTCGGCAAGGGCGGCGTCGACGACGCCGAGGACGCCGAGGTGATCCTCCACGAGCTCGGCCATGCGATCCAGGACTCGCAGCAGGTGCCGTTCGGCTATGGGTCGCAGTTCGAAGCCCGCGCGATCGGCGAGGGCTTCGCGGACTACTGGGCCGTTACGGTCTCGAACGTGATCTCGCCGACGCCCGACGCGCCGTGCGTCGCGGATTGGGATTCGGTCTCGTACACGTCGACGACCCCGCACTGCCTGCGCCGCACCGACCTGAACCTGCACTACCCGGAGAACGTGAACACGAACAGCGTTCACGGGACCGGGGCGGATCTGGTCGCGGGCGCTCTGGGACATCCGCAACGCGCTCGGCCATGTCAAGGCCGACACGCTGATCCTCGAGGGTCACTTCGGCCAGAAAAACCCGACGATGCGGGAGCTCGCGCTCAGCACCGTGGCGGCCGCTCAGCGGCTGTACGGCAACGCTGCGGCGAGGGCCGTCCGCGCGTCGTTCGAGGCCCGCGGCATTCTCTCGTAGGAAACGCTAAGCGGAGGGGCGCCTTCGGGCGCCTCCTCCCTACCAGCCGCGAGTCTCGAGCAGCTGCTCGGGTGCGATCGAGCCGGCGGCGATGCCGACCATCGCCTCGCCGAGGCCGGCGGAAACCCGCGCCAGCACCTCGGCGTCGTTGAAGTGGGTCGTCGCCTCGACGATCGCCTTCGCGCGCGTGGACGGGTCACCGGACTTGAAGATGCCGGAGCCGACGAAGACGCCGTCCATGCCGAACTGCATGCACATCGCAGCGTCGGCGGGGGTCGCGATCCCGCCGGCGGTGAAGGTCACGACGGGGAGCCGTCCGTTCTCGGCCACCCACTTGACGAGCTCGTATGGCGCCTGGATGTTCTTGGCCTCGGCGAAGAGCTCCTCCTCGCGGAGCGCGTGGAGGCGGCGGATCCCGCCCATCACCTCGCGCATGTGCCGGACCGCGTTCGAGACGTCGCCGGTGCCGGCTTCGCCCTTCGTCCGGATCATCGCCGCGCCCTCGGAAATGCGCCGCAGCGCCTCGCCGAGGTTGCGGCAGCCGCAGACGAACGGAACGGTGAAGTTCCACTTGTCGATGTGGTGGTCCTCGTCGGCCGGCGTGAGGACCTCGCTCTCGTCGATGTAGTCGACCTCGAGGGCTTCGAGGATCTGCGCCTCGACGAAATGGCCGATCCTCGCCTTGGCCATGACCGGGATGGTCACGGCCTCCTGGATCTCGACGATCTTGTCGGGATCGGCCATGCGTGCGACGCCGCCCTCTGCGCGGATGTCGGCCGGGACGCGCTCGAGCGCCATCACGGCGACGGCTCCGGCGTCCTCGGCGATCCGCGCCTGCCCGGCGTCCGTGACGTCCATGATCACCCCGCCCTTGAGCATCTCGGCGAGGCCGCTCTTCACGCGCATGGTCCCGAGCTCGGCCATCGCCGCGATTGTAGAGGTCGAGAGCAGGCGCGGGCTGCCGGTCACCCGGGAGCGCGCCCCGAACACGCCATTCCCCGTTTCGCGAGTCGTGGGACTCGGCGTACAGTCGGTGCGAAAAGGTGATGGATCGGGATGCCGCGCAGCGGGGTCCTCGGGGTTCCCCGGCTGCGCCGCGGGAGCCACACGGGGGTTGGAACACCTGCTCGAGCGGCGTTCCGAAGCGTGAGACGTCCGCAGTTCGCCTCGGCCTCGTCGTCGCCGGCCCGGTCAGACACCGCGTGGCTCGGGCGGCATCCCGTTCCACGCGACCAGGATGGCTGCGGCGGTGGGCAGCTCGTCTGACCCAAACGGGTCAAGTAACCGCTTCAGGCGACGAGCCGTTCGCGGCGCGCGATTGCGACGGCCTCGAGCCGCGAGTGCACGCCCAGCGCACGGAGGACGTGCCGCACGTGGTTGCGGACCGTCTCAGGGCTCAGATGGAGCTCGTCGGCGATCTGCTTCGTCGAGCGGCCGTGCTCGAGGAGACCGAGGATTTCCCCCTGGCGCATCGTCAGATGCGGGTGCGGGATGGCGGGCGGCTCGACCTCGTGGATCACCTGGCCGAACACCCCGATCACGCGGTGACCCTGGGTTAGTCGTACGGAGCAGACCTCCACCGCCACGCGCTGTCCGGTCCCGTCGATGAGCGTCACCTCGGCGTCGGTCGACGTCGCGGCTCCGACCACCTTCTGCGCGAAGACCTCCCGCGATCGGCGCGCGTCCTCCGGCGCCACCACCGACGTGAACTGGCGCCCGCGGACATCGCCGACGATGCGCTCCGCGGCCGGGTTGACCCAGCGGATCACCCCGCTCGTGTCCAGGACGTAGCTGGGAATGTTGATCTGTTCCAGCGCGTCCTCGACGTCGCCGCCCATGCTTTCGAGCACGGACATGCCATAAGTCTGCAGACGCCGGGGAATCTAGTCAACTCGCCGGCGCGGCGCGTCGGATCGGCCCCGTGGGAGCGCCAGTAGGTGCACGCCGCGCGGGTTCGGTCGCGTTGACCCGCTTGGGCGTGTCTGCCGAGCCGGTCGGCCGGCCTCCGCACGAGGTCGAGGACCGCGCGGATCTCGCGCCACCGTGCGTCGGCGTCTCGCTGCCCGACGAGTCGAGAGGTCGCAACGCGCCGGGCACCGCCCCGATCGCGCCCGGCGGTCCGTCGAGGCTGCGGCGGTTACCCGTCGCTCGGCACGATCGTCCAGGCGCGGTTGCTCGTCAGGTGCGCCAGAACGGCTGGATCGCGCACCCACGAGGTCTGCTGGCCGACCTGCACGGCCAAGCGGGACGGCACCCCGATCGCGAGCTCGGAGAGCTCCACAACGGTCTTGTCGTTCCATTGCGGAATCGGCGCGCCGTCGACCGTCCACCGCGTCGTCCATGAGGCGCCGACGAGCGCGGGCAGCCCGAGGTCGAGGGTCGCGGTCGGCGACAGCGTGCTGTCGCTGTTCGTTTCGAGCACCTTCGACAACTCGAAGAACTTGCCCGTCATCGCCTCTCGCTGCACCTGGTCGAACGGCCAATTGATGAACCGCATGAGCGAGCCCCAGCTCGGTCGGTAGATCCCGAACTGCGCGTAGACGGCGCCTTCCCACGTGCTGATCGACTGGTATCCGGTGATGCTCGGCTCGCCCATCCAGCGCCACCACTTCTTCTGCATGGCGACCTGCTGGTCCGCCGTCAGCGTCGAGACGTTGACCTGCGACGGCTCGCCACCGGAGTAGACGGTGCCGTCGCCGTAGTCGTACTCGTCGTGCAGCTGCCCGATGCTGTGGCCAAGCTCGTGCGCGACGATCTCGGCAGACCAGATGTTGGTGCCCGAGAACGTGACCAGCTTGCGGTCCCAGTAGCCGGCGCCGCCGTAGGTGTCCGAGTTGATCACGACAAGCATGAGGTCGACTTCCGGCGCACGGGTCGCGAACGCACGCGCCTTCGCCGTGTCGACGCAGATCAGCCGGTCGATGCCGCCGCAGAAATAGTACGAGTCGAGCGCGGTGTCCCGCTCGATCCCCAACGTCGGATCGTTGTCCACGCCGGAATCCTTGGACACCACGTTCACCGCCCAGACGTTGAAGAAGTTCTGGTAGCGCGAATAGGGCGAGATCGTCACCAGCTCTGCCCATCGGGCCTTCGCTTGCGCCAGAAACTCGCCCTGCTCCTGCGCGGTGTAGCCGTCGCCGAGGAAGACAATGTCGAGCCGGTTCGCCGACGGGCCCGTCCGCTGGATCTCGGTGACTGTCGTCCGGCCGAGCTTCGCCGCCGGCACCGTGCCCGAGTCGAGCGTCGGGACCATCGCGCGGCTGATCTGGCCGTCCGGGGCGAAGTCCTCGACCGGTTCGCGGGGCGGTGACCACAAGCCGGCGGACGCACCGCCGGCCGGGATCGCGAGGACCGCGAGCAGCGCCGCCGCGCCCATTACGGCCAGCGCACTACGGGAACGTCCTTGAGCCATGCGATTTCCTCCCCTTTCGGCCGTCGTGGGCGGTCCGCGACGGCTATCGGGGCGCAGCCTATGCCTGCCCGGGCAGACGTACAAGCTCAAGGCTCACGGAAAATCGCAAGCTGACGGATGCTCGCGAAACCCTGAAAGGGTGACCCGCGGCCGCGCTGAACGCAGGCGCCGCCTACGTTATCACCTCCGCGACGGGCTGGGCCATGCTGATAGCGGCGCCGACGTCAGTATCGCCGTGAGAGGTGCTGATCTTCGCAGTGGTTATGGTGGGGGCCCGCGGCGCGCATCACGGTCCTGTCCGACATGCCCGACCTCCGTAACAGTCAGTTTTTCGCCGGTGGAGTGGTGTCGAATGGGCCCGCCAGGATTCGAACGCTCCTGCTAATTGAGCTTTTCTCGTGCCCGCGGGTGCACCGCTGGGGGCACGCCGTGCGCGTGTTTAGACGCGTTTGACGTGTTTGAGCGCGTTCGGCCTG
>Ga0126307_10002136_pt1 | contig 13294 bp, 12 predicted proteins | sample Plot28_FD_89955 | JGI IMG/M metagenome (GOLD analysis project Ga0126307, IMG submission 89955) | Serpentine soil microbial communities from UC McLaughlin Reserve, CA, USA - Plot28 | ecosystem: Environmental > Terrestrial > Soil > Grasslands | place: USA: UC McLaughlin Reserve, Lake County...
GCGAATCGAGGGTCGGCCGGCGAATGGCAGCCCTTCCGGCGCCCGCGCGTCCTGGCGCGTGCTGGCAGAAAAGCGGCGGTCGGCGGCGAGGGCGGAAACCTATCGAGGCCGGGCAAACCGGCTTAGTTTCTGAACTTGGTCGCCCGCCCGCTCACCGCGCTCGGCCGCCGCGGCGAGGGCGAGCCGGGACGACGGGGGCAGTCCCAACGTCCCGGCTCTCCGCTCCGGGGTCTCGGCTCCCAGGAGCGGATGGCCCGTCCGGGTGGGTTCGAACGGCGTCGTCGCAGCCTACCGGCCGTGCGCGGTTGCTCTCTTGGTCGTTCGGGACTGAACAGCGCCCGGCCGACGCTGGCAGGCTGTGGGCACGATCGAGGGGCCCACGTAAGCGCGGGCGGCTGCGCAACTCCGCCAGCAAGGGTGCCGGAATCGCGGCAATGGCGAACTAGCCATCTCGGACAAGGCGATCTGTCGCCCGCGAGAAAACCCGCAGGCACGGCCGAACCGGCAGCACGGGTCGGAAGACGCAGTCAACTTACCTGTCGATGGCCCTGATGCCGGTAAACGGTTGCGATGTCCCAGGCCCATCATATCCGCCGATTTCTGGCCCTTGATCCGGCAGCTCGCTATCGCAGCGCCACACGAGGCTCTTCGCCCGCAACGGCACGCGCACGCCGAACGCCACCTATTGGCCGTTCGCGACGCTGACCGCGAGCCTTGCCGAATCGGCCGCTGCGGAGCTTCTGACGCGCAAGCCCGAATACAGCTGCTCCTTTGCGCGCGAGGATCTTCTGCGCAAACGCAGCCTTCATCGACGCTTAATGCCAAGGGTCTCGCCCGCGCCGGCGTCCCGGCCGCGACGCCGCGGAAACTTTCGCGGCGTCAATACGGTGGGTATCAGCGGCCGCGGATGCGGTCGAGGCCCACCCAGGCGATCGACTCGATCTCGCTGCGGTGGATGCCAATATCGCGTAGCGTGCGGTTGTCGAGCGAGCGAAGCTCGACAACCGTGGCGCGGTTCGCGAGCTGCTTGCGGACATCGGCGAAGGCCTTGGTGGCCATTCTGGCGATGCTACGGACCGCTCTGCCGGCGGACGGCCGGCCGAATGGCAAGATGAGTTCAGCCATCTCGGTTCTCCTGTTCCTGACTGCCGGGCGGCAGCATGGGCGGGAACCTAAATCAGTGCGGCGCAGGAAACTTTCAGACGCCCTGAAGTCCGCATTGAGATCGCCTGGAGATGTCGGATCCTTTTGGATTTTCACCGGCCGGTGATGCCGGACAACGCTCAACCCATCCTGGATCACGCGAAAGCGCTTCACACCTTGACGAGCAAACACCAACTGCTCGCTGCTCCACGGCGCTGAGCGACAGAACCGCCATGAACGCGCATCACCTCTCGAAGGATATCCAATTGAACTTTCACACCCTTGTCGATCGTGTTGTGGCCCGTGTTCGGGTCGCGCAGGTCGGGCCGGTTCGTCTCCAGGTCGGAGTTGACGAGCACGCCGCGAAAGCCACCCCCGGACGCACGGCCTGGCCGAAGCCGTTGTTCGATTGGAAATAGTTCACGACTCGCCGCACGTACCCCGGCACCGCTCCCGGCGAGACCGGATTGGCCAGCATCAGGAGGCCTGGCCGATAAGCACGACTTTGCGCTTCGAGCCCGCCTGGCGAGCCGCGACGAGGACCTTACGCGCCTGAACCCGCCACCCGGCCGAGCGTTCGCGGCCGCAGGCACCCGCATCTATGATCAAGCCGTAGCTCCGGCGCGCAGCCGAACGAGGTCTGCGGTGGTGTTGAGGCGCTCGAGCGCTATGAACCGCTCAAACAGCCGCGAAATCGTCGCGTCCGGCAGCTCGCGCGCCATGCAGTCCGTGAACTTGGTCCGCAGCTCGTCGGGCGTGAGGGGCTTCTGGTGGCTGCCCTTCGCCCGCTCGATCGGGCCGCTCTCGAGCTCCTTGCCGCCTCTGGTCCGGATGACTACGGAGTCGGCCGGCGCGAACGACAGGTCCGGCATGGTCTCCGAGGTGGTCTGGCAGGTGACCCGGCCCATGAGCTCCTGGATCTCAGGCCGCAGCACAAACTCGTCCGTCAGCTCGGACAGACCGACATTGCGCGCGACGATGGAAGACGCCATGGCGAAATGCATGCTGAACTTCGCCTCGAGCCCCGTCTGGGGCCGATGGTTGCGCAGCATCAGCATCTGCGTCTCGCCTGTGGAGACGCGGATCGAGTCGATGTCATTCGGCTTGAGGTCGTGCCTCGTTGCGAGCGCGAGGGCGCCGTCGATCGAGCGGTGGGTCGCGTAGCAAACGGGGTAGCGCTTCACGTTGAGGCCGTGGTGCAGAATCTGCCACTCGCGGCCGAGGCGGTCCGCTGGGCCATCTCTGTCGGGCTTGCCGCCCGGCGAGAGCGCGGTGAGGAACCCGGCCCGATGCTCGATCGCGTCCGGCGAGGCGGTGAAGCCGGCGGCCGCGAGCGCCGCCGCAACGACGCCGGACTGGGCGGCGCGGCCGACCTGGAACGACTTCGTCATGGTCCCGAAGTTCGACACGAGCCCGGCCGACATCGAGGCCGCCGCCGCGATTGCCGTCGCGTTGGTCGCGGCATCGAGGCGCCGAAGCTTGGCACAGGCTGCTGCGGCGCCGACGGCCCCGAGGACCGCCGTCGGATGCCAGCCCTTGTCGTGCAGGTGCCCGTCCTCACGTCGGAAGAGCTCGGCCCAGACCTCGTAGCCGGCGACATAGGCGATCAGCATCTCGGCCCCGCTCGCGCCGCTCGCCTCAGCCTGCGCCAGGATCGCCGGCACGAGGACCGCGCTCGGGTGGCCGTCGAGGGACACGTCGTCGTAGTCGAGCACATGCGCGGCGACACCGTTGACGAGCGCCGCGTCCGCGACCTTGCGGCGTTGCCCCGAGGGGATGAGCGAGGCGCCATCCTCCGTGTCCGTTCCGGCGAGGGTGCGGTCGACCAAGCCCACCACCGGCTCGCGCGCGCCCGCCACCATGACGCCATAGCAGTCGATGAAGCCAGTCTTGGCGATCGCCCTCCCCTGCTCGGGGATGCTTTCGAGCCTCAGCTCGGAGACGAAACGTCCGAGATCCGCCGTGAGTTGAGCCATGAACCCTTTCCTCCTTCGCGCCGGGGCCACGTTGACAGGCTCGTTCGGCAATCCCTAGATTTGCGGCAACTAAGCACAGACGCCAGAGGGAGGTAAACCTCGTGAAACGTTTCAAAGCTGCGCTTGCCGTCACCGGAGTGGCTCTCTCGCTGGGCGCGCCAGGGGGGTTAGCGGCCGAGAAGCTGCGTATCTCTCTCGACACTAACCCGAGCCACGTCCGCAATAAAACGACCGAGCTTTTCGTTGCCGAGCTCAAGCGCCTCACGGGCGACAAGTTCGAGATCGAGGTGTATCCGAGCGGCCAGCTGTTCCGCGACCGCGACGTACCTCGAGCGCTGCGGCAGGGCAGCGTTGAAATGGCGATTCCGGGGACATGGCAGCTCGACGGGCTCGAGCCAAACATGGCGATTTCGTCGCTGCCGGCGTTCTACGGTCTGACCGAGGAGTTCGCGCTCAAGATCATGGACGGCAAAGTGGGCGAGGAGATCAACCGGCGCGCGGAGGCGAAGCTGCGCGTCAAGATCCTCGGGCCGTGGATGAACCTCGGGATGCAGAACTTCTACAGCGTGTCGAAGCCCCTGCAGTCGCACCAGGATCTCGCCGGCATGAAGATGCGCTACTCGGGCGGGAGCGCAAATGCCGAGCGCATAACGTTCCTCGGCGCGACGCCAACACTGATTCCGTGGCCGGACGTTCCCCTCGCGCTCAGCTCCTCGGCCGTCGACGGCATCGCGTCGACGCACGAGAGCGTTGCAAGCGCGAAGCTGTGGGAATCGGGGCTGAAGTTCGCCTTCGAGGACAGGCAATGGTTCGGCCAATACGTCCCGATGGTGAGCCAGACTTTCTGGGCCAAGCTGTCGCCCGACCTGCGGAAGGCTCTCGTGGAGTCCTGGGGCGCCGTCATTGGCCAGGGGCGCCAACTCGCGGCGCAGGGCCAGAAGGATGCGCGCGTCGAGATGGAGAAGCACGGGATGAAGGTCGTGACCGCCACCGAGGAGACCCTGCGCGACGTACGCCAGCGAATGATCGCCATCCAGGACAAGATCGTCGCCGACATGAAGATCGAGCCCGATCTAGCGAAGCTCGCGGTCGATGAGATCCGCAGCATGAACAAGGCGACGCAGTGAGCGGGATCGACGCCGCGACGCCCGTCACGGAGTTCACGCAGAGTTCGGAGCCGCACTACCGGGCTCCGGAGGGCTTCCTGGCGAGTTTCCTAAGCGTGTGGTCGGCGGTCGAGAACACCATCGTCGGGCTGCTCGCCGCGATCACGCTGTGTATCGTGCTCTACACGATCGTGGTCAGGCTCGTGGCGCCGAGCCTGACGCCGTCGTGGGCCGACGAGACCACCGTGTACCTGATGATCTGGGCGACCTTCATCGCACTCAGCGGCGTAACGGCCGAAAACCGGCACGTCCGCGCAGATCTCGTCACCAACTCGCTGCCGCGACGCTCCCAGGCCGGCCTTGAGCTTCTCTCGTTCGTCTGCGGCGCCGCCTTTACGATGCTGCTCGCGTGGTACGGCCTGGCGGTCGCCCGGGATGCCTACGAATTCGGGGACCTCTCGACGACGACGCTGCGCTTCCCGATGTGGATCTACTACGCCTGCCTGCCTCTTGGCGCGGCGCTGATGTCGATCCGCTACCTGGTCCTCGTGTACCTGACCGCGACCGGGTCGCGGGCTCCGGAACGCAAGCACCACTGAACGGCAATTTCCCGCCGGAGATACGGATGACTTCGCTTTTGGTCGGCTCGTTCGGCGGCCTGCTCGCGCTCGGTTTCCCGATCTACATGGTGCTCGGGCTTACTGCGCTGCTGCTGTTCTGGATGTCCGGGCAGCCCCCGATTGCCGTGGCGCAGAAGATCGTCGACGAGCTGAATTCGCAGACCCTGCTGGCGGTGCCGTTCTTCGTGCTCGCTGCGACCCTGATGGAGCGCGGCGGCATAGCTCGGGCCCTGATCGAGGCCGCGAGCACCTGGGTAGGGCGGGTGCGCGGTGGGCTCGGCCTCGTCTGCGTCGTGGCGTGCATGATCTTCGCCGCGATGTGCGGCTCGAGCGTCGCGACCGCCATGGCCATGGGCACCGTCCTCGTGCCGGCCATGCTGCGGCTCAAATACGACCGTCACTTTGCGGCTGGCGTCGTCGGCGCATCTGGCACCCTCGGCATCCTCATCCCGCCAAGCCTCGCCATGGTGGTCTACGGCGTCATCGCCGACGAGTCGGTGCCGCGCCTCTTCCTCGCCGGCGTCGTGCCCGGCCTCATGCAGGGGGCGCTCATCGCCGCCTGGGTGCTGCTCTACAGCTACCGTCGCGGCTACCCAAAGGACTCGGCGAACTTGCCGGGCGACTTCTGGCGCAAGAACCTGCGCGCCCTACCGGCCCTCTCGATCCCGCTCATCGTGCTCGGCGGCATTTACGGCGGCGCCGCGACTGTGACAGAGGCGGCCGCCCTTTCGGCCGTAGTCGCCATCCTCATTAGCGTATTCGTCTACCGCGAAACCAAGCTCCGCGGCCTGCTCGCGGTGCTCGCGGAGGCAATGCAGAACTCGGCCGCGATCATGATCATCATCGCGACGGCGCTGGTGTTCGGGCACTGGATCACCGAGTCAGGCCTCGCGCCGTGGCTTATCGCGACACTGAAAGGCTGGAACCTTGAGGCCTGGCACTTCCTCCTCATCGTCAACGTCATCCTGCTCATTATGGGGATGTTCCTCGAGGTCTTCTCGGTCCTCCTCATCGCGATGCCGGTCATCGTGCCCCTCCTGAAGCCCCTCGGCATCGATCCCGTGCACTTCGGCATCGTGGTCACCATCAACATGGAGCTCGCGCTTCTCACGCCGCCTGTCGGCATGAACCTGTTCGTCCTCTCGACGATCACCCGCGCCCCGCTCGCCGAGGTGATCCGCGGGACGACGCCGTTCATCGTGCTCATGCTAATCCTACTCATCGCGATCACCTACATTCCCGCCATCGCGCTGTGGCTGCCCCGGATGATTCTCGGATAAAGCCAGATAGGAGAGAGCCCCTGAGCAGGAAGCGCTCCGGCGCCATCACCATCCGCGACGTGGCCCGTTCGGCGGGCGTCGCGGTCGGCACCGTGTCGCGCGTGCTCAACAGCCACCGCTCCGTCAGCCCGGAGGTGCGCGAGAGCGTCGTCGAGGCGATCCGGGCGCTCGGCTATGAGCCCGACGCTGTCGCCCAGAGCATGCGCCTGCGCACCACCCGCACTGTCGCCTGCGCCATCCGCGACATCTCGATCGCCGGCTTTGGCAGCTTCGTGAAGGCCGCCGAGGAGGTGCTGCGGCAGGCGGGCTACACCCTCCTCCTCACCAACACCGACGAGGAGCCCCTGCGCGAGATCGAGCTCCTGCGCACCTTTGCCAAGCGCCGCGTCGACGGCGTTATCATGACAGTCAGCGACGAGGCCGACGAGCCTCTGCTCCGGACACTGGAGGAGATGCGCGTCCCGATCGTTCTCATGGACCGCGACATCGCGCTGCCGCTCGACGTCGTGGCGATCGACCACCGCGGCGGCGCGCGCGCCGCGACCGCGCACCTCCTCGGCCTCGGCCACAGCCGGATCGCCCTCCTCACCGGCCACGCCTCCATGCGGCCCGCGCACGAGCGCATCGCCGGCTTCGAGGAGGCACACCGCCGCGCCGGGGTCGCACCGCAGCTCGTGCGCACAGGCGGCTTCTCGGCCGAGTTCGGGTTCGAGCAGACCGCCACCCTTCTAGATGGCGACGAGAGGCCCTCGGCCATCATCGCCGGCGGCATGACCATGCTGCCGGGCGTGCTGCACGCGATCGGGGCGCGCGGCCTCTCCGTCCCCGAAGACGTCTCGGTGGTCGCCGGGGCCGACACCGATCTCGCGGCCCTCTCGGCCCAGCCCGTTACGGCAGTGCGCTGGAGCAACGCCGACTGGGGCCGCCACGCGGTGCGGCTGCTCCTCGAGCGCATCGAGGGCCGCTACGCCGCCGATCCGCGCCGCGTGACCCTGCCGACGGAACTCGTCCACCGCGCCTCCTGCGCGGCGCCGCGCCAAATCGGGCGGGCGGCCCGAGGCGTCTTGGACAAATCCCACGTGACTTCCATGGATGATCGTGAGCGGCCCCACGAGCCGGCCGCCAGTGCAGCTGATCACTGAGCCTTCGCTTCGAGGCGCGGACGAGGCCCGTCAACGAGCCGGTAGCGCCGCAGCACCTCGTCGCGGATGAGCACGCGCTGGATCTTCGCCATGGCGTTGCGCGGCAGCGCCGCGACCTCGACGTAGGCCCGCGGGCGCTTGTAGGCGGTCATCTCCCGTGCGGCGGCCTCCACCCGGTCGCGCCAGTCCTCGGGGCCGTCTTCGACGGCGGCGACGATGACCTCACCCCAGTACTCGGACGGGATGCCGACCGCAGCGACCTCCCCCGGCTGCACCGCGCTCGCGAGCGCCCGGTCGACCTCCTCGGCAGCGACCTTGTAGCCCCCCGTTTTGATCACCTCCGCGGCGCGGCCGACGAGGTGGAGGCGCCCGCGCGCATCGATCGCGCCGAGGTCGCCTGTGGCGTGGAACTCGTCCGGGCGCATGGGCTCATAGCCCTCGAGGCGCAGGTAGCCGCTCATCATGTGGCGGGCGCGGACGTGGACCTCGCCGAACTCGCCGCGGGAGACCTGCACTCCCTCCTCCCCGCGCACCTCGATCTCGACGCCCGACGCGGGCCAGCCGACGCAGGCGTCGGCGTTGGCGCCGCCCTCCCGGTACCAGGCGTCCGTCTCGGCGGCCTCGAGCACGGTGATGGGGTTGAACACCTCGCTCTTGCCGTACGTGACCCGCACGACAGGCCCGAAGATCTCCCGCGCCCGAGCGTACAGGGCGGGCGAGAGGACCGCGGTGCCGCAGAAGATGGTCTTCAGTCCTGGATAGCGACGCCCTTCCGCCGCCGCGACGATCTTGGTCAGGACCGTTGGCGGCGCAAACATCTCGTCCACCTCGCCGCGCTTGATCAGCGGCAGCAAGAGGTTCGGGTCGGCGCCGTCGAGGAGCACGACGGAGGAGCCGTGGTCGAGGTAGGCGTAGGTCATGAGCGAGGCGCCGTGCGAGAACGGCGTCATCAGGAGCAGGCGGCCGTCGGCGCGCGGCGTGATCGGCAGGGCGGCACGCAGCATCAGGTTCGCGAGCCAGCGCTGCCCCTGCGCGTAGACCACGCCCTTCGCGAGTCCGGTCGTGCCGGAGGTGAAGAGGATCTTGCCCCAGGCGTCGAGCGGCACGGAGGGGAAGCGCTTGGGCTCGAGGCTCGCCTCGCCGATGTCCTCGACGTCGTGCACGGACAGCCCGGGGCGCCGGAACAGGTCGGCATGGCAGGCGCTCGTGACCGCATGGCGCGCCTTCGTCACCGCGAGGCAGTGCTCCCGGTCGGCCTTGCCGAGGCCCGGGTTGAGGGCCGTCTCGGCCGCGCCGGCGACCGTGACGCCGAAGCTCGCCCACACGGCGGAGCGGCCGTTGCGCAGGAAGGTGGCGACGGGCTCGCCGGGCATGACCCCGGCAGCCACGAGTCTCTCGCCGAGCGCCGCCGCCTTGCGGGACAGTTCGGCGTAGGTCGCCTCGCCGGCCGCATCGGCGACGGCGGCCCGGTCCGCGAAGCGGGACGCCAGCACGGAGAACTCAGTCGCCCAGTTGATCGCCGTTGCCGTCACGGGCCGCTCTCGTGGGAACGTTTCATTGACCCACCTCTCGAGCCATTCTAATGGTCCCGCACCTTAGTCAAGCGAAAGCCCGAAGCCGACGATGCCGAGCGCAAAGCCTCTCGCGGGGATCACTGTCGTCGAGATAGGCCACAGCGTCGCCGCTCCCTACGCCGGCCTCATCCTCTCCGAGCTTGGCGCGGACGTCATCAAGGTGGAGAACCCGAAAGGCGGCGACTACGCGCGCGGCTGGGGCCCTCCTTTCTGGAACGGCACCGCGTCCGCCTTCCACGGCCTCAACCGTGGCAAGAGCGGCATCACCGTCAACTTCAGCGACTCCGAGGAGGCCGGCCGCCTGCGTCGGCTCATCATCGACCGCGCCGACGCCGTTATCCAGAACCTGCGAGGCGGCGTGATGCAGGGCTACGGCCTCGGCGCGGCCGAGCTCACGGCCGCGAAGCCGAGCCTCATCTACTGCGACCTTGGTGCCTTCGGCGAAGGCGGCCCGATGGCGTTGAAGCCCGGCTACGATCCTCTCATGCAGGCCTTCGCGGGCATCATGAGCGTCACCGGCGAAGGCGGTGATCGGCCGCCGATCCGCGTCGGCGTCTCCATCGTCGACATGGGGTCGGGGATGTGGGCGACCATCGGCATCCTCGCGGCGCTGTTCGAGCGCACCCGCACCGGGCGCGGCGGCGCCGTGGCGACCTCGCTCTACGAGACGGCGCTCGCGTGGATGACGGTTCCGCTCGCCGGCTACGCCGCCAACGGCGAGGTCAGGCGCCCGCACGGCTCCGGGACGGCCGAGATCGCTCCCTACCAGTGCTTCCCGACGCGCCGCGGCTGGCTCATGATCGCCGCCGGCAACGACAACCTCTATCGCCGCCTGTGCGCGACGCTCGGCCGGCCCGATCTCGGCGAGGACACGCGTTTCCTCACCAACGGTGATCGCGTGGTCAACCGCGGGGTCCTGGTGCCGATGATCGAGGAGATCACGCGGACCTGGGACATCGAGGAGCTGAGGGCGGCGCTCGACAAGGCAGGCATTCCGAACGCGCCGCTGCAGAACGTCGCGCAGGTGACCGACCATCCGCAGACCCACGCCGTCGGCATCCTGCAAGGGGGCCCCGAGGGCGCCCTGCCGACGGTCGGCCTGCCGCTCGCGTTCGACGGCGAGCGCTCGTCGTACGAGCGCGCCGCGCCGGAGCTCGGCGAGCACAACGACGCGGTGTTCAAGGCCGCCAAGACCTAAAGGAAACGAGATGCGGGACGGATACGAGACACTGACGCTGAGCGAGCCCGCGGGACAGGTCCTGCAGGTCACGCTCGACCGCCCGAACGTCGCCAACGCCATGAACACGCAGATGGGACTCGACCTCCTCGACGTGTTCACCGACCTTTTTGCCCGACCGGACGCCTATCGCGCCGTGGTAGTGGCGGGCGCGGGCGAGCGCGCCTTCTGCGCCGGCGGCGACCTGAAGGAACGCCAGGGCATGGCGGACGACACTTGGCAGGCCCAGCACCTCATCTTCGAGCGCATGATCCGCGCCATCCTCGAAGCGCCGATGCCGGTGATCGCGGCCGTCAACGGCGCTGCCTACGCAGGCGGCTGCGAGATCGCGCTTGGCTGCGACTTCATCTACGCGGCGCGCACGGCGCGCTTTGCTTTGACCGAGGTGGCGATCGGCATCATGCCTGGGGCGGGCGGCACGCAGACGCTTCCCCGCGCCGTGGGCCTGCGCCGGGCCAAGGAGATCCTGCTGACCGGCCGGCCGTTCACGGCCGAGCAGGCCTATGCGTGGGGCATGGTCAACCGCCTGTGCGAGCCCGGCACCGTGGTGCAGGAGGTGGTCGAGACTGCGACGGCCATTGCCGGCAACGCGCCGATCTCGATCCGCCAGGCGAAGCGGTCGATGCACTACGGCGTCAACATGAGCCTCGCCGACGGCATGCTGTTCGAGATTGAGGCCTATAACCGCATGGTTCCGACGGAAGATCGGCGAGAGGGCATCGCGTCGTTCAACGAGAAGCGCACGCCGGTGTTCAAGGGCCGCTGAGGAGAGACGAGATGACCGAGAAGGTAGCGCTGCGCGAAGTGGGCATGCGCGACGGCCTGCAGAGCCTCGCCCCGATCATTACGACGGAGCAGAAGAACGCCTGGTGCGCGGCCGAATTCGCGGCCGGCGTGCGCGAGATCGAGGTCACGTCGTTCGTGCCCGCGAAGCTCCTGCCCATGTTCGCCGACGCCGAGGACGTGGTGCGGCACGCGCTTAGCCTTCCGGGCCTCAAGGTGAGCGCGCTGATCCCGAACCTGCGCGGGGCGGAACGCGGCGTGGCGCTCGGCGTGAAAGAGGTCGCCCACGTGCTCTCGGTAAGCGAGGGCCACAATCAGAACAACGTGCGCCGCTCGACGCAGGACTCCATCGACGACCTCAAGCGCGTGATCGAGCTGCGCGACAGCCTGGAGCCGGGGCGGCGCATCAACGTGATCGCCGGGCTTGCGACGGTGTTCGGCTGCACCATCGAAGGCGACGTCGACGAGAAGCGCGTGCTCAAGATCGCCGGCAAGGTGCTCGCGCTCAAGCCCGACGCGCTGATGCTCGCCGACACCGTCGGTTACGGCAATCCGGCCGCCATCCGCCGGGTGTTCCGCGAGGTGCTCGACATGGCAGGCTCGATTCCGGTCGCGGCGCACTTCCACAACACGCGCGGGCTCGGGCTCGCCAACTTGCTCGCTGCCCTCGAGGTCGGCGTGCGCGGCTTCGACGCGTCCCTCGGCGGCCTCGGCGGCTGCCCCTGGGCACCCGGCGCCACCGGCAACATCGTCATGGAGGACACGGCCTTCATGCTCGAGGCCATGGGCTTCGATACCGGCATCGACCTCGACCGGCTGATCGAGGTGCGGCGCATGGTCGAGGGCTTCATGCCCGGCATCACCTTCCACGGCGACCTGCCCAAGGCCGGCATCCCGAAGAACTACGCCCGGCGTCTCGCCGCCTGAACACAAGGAGATCGAGCGATGCACGGAACGTTTGCGGCGGGCGAGCCCGTCATCATGGAGCTCGGTGAGGATTATCCCGAGCTGCGCGACTCGGTGCGCCGCGTGTGCGAGCACTACCCGGGCGAATACTGGCGCGGGCTCGACGCGACATCGGCGTACCCGACCGCCTTCATCAACGAGCTGACCGAGGGGGGCTTCCTCTCGGCGCTCATTCCCGAGGAGTACGGCGGCACCGGCCTGCCCCTGCGCGCCGCCGCGGTGATCCTCGAGGAGATCAACGCGGCCGGCTGCACGGCGAGCCAGGGCCACGCCCAGATGTACATCATGGGCACGCTCCTGCGGCACGGCAGCGCCGAGCAGAAGCAGAAGTATCTGCCGAAGATCGCAAGCGGCGAGATCCGGCTGCAGGCCTTCGGCGTCACCGAGCCGACCACCGGCTCCGACACGACGAAGCTGAAGACGCGGGCCGAGCGGCGCGGCGACAAGTACGTCATCACCGGGCAGAAGGTGTGGACGTCGCGCGCCCTCTACTCCGACATGATGCTGCTTCTCGCGCGCACCACGCCGCTCGAGGAGGTCAAGCGCAAGACGGAAGGCCTGTCGGTGTTCCTTGTCGACCTCAACGAGGCGCGCGGGAAGGGTCTGGAGATCCGCCCCTTGAAGGCGATGATAAATCACAACGCCACGGAGGTGTTCATGGACGGGATGGAGGTCCCGGCCGAGAACCTCATTGGTGAGGAAGGCCGCGGCTTCCGCTACATCCTCGACGGCATGAACGCGGAGCGCATCCTCGTCGCCTCGGAGTGCGTCGGCGACGGGCGCTGGTTCATCAACAAGGGCGCCGCCTACGCGAGCGAGCGCCGCGTCTTCGACCGACCCATCGGTCAGAACCAGGGCGTGCAGTTCCCGATCGCTCGTGCTCATGCGGAGCTCGAGGCCGCCGACCTCATGTGCCGCAAGGCGGCCGCCCTTTTCGCCGCCGGGCGCGAATGCGGCGCCGACGCCAACATCGCCAAGCTGCTCGCCTCAGAGGCGACTTGGCACGCCGCCGAGGCGGCGATGCAGACGCACGGCGGCTTCAGCTATGCCACCGAGTACGACATCGAGCGCAAATGGCGCGAGTGCCGCCTGTACCAGATCGCGCCCATTTCCACGAACATGGTGCTCGCCTACGTCGCCCAGCACGTCCTCGGGATGCCCCGGTCGTACTGATTGAAGCTGTGGGGTGAGGACCCGGCGTGCGAGCTGCACGACCCGCCACCCTGTAGCTCAACGCTGAGAATACCGCGCGCACGCACGGGGAGAGCCCCAGGATCGCATGACCGACGCCTCGCACCGCTGCCTGCACGACACGCGCATCACCCTCGCCGGCATTCAGGGCGAGGCCGACGCAACCATGGACGCGTTCCCCGACATGCGCCGCTTGGGTGCAAACGAAACGCCGCCACGACGCGCAATGTAGTCGAGAACGAGCTATCCCGCTTCAAACGCGTCTCCGAGCGCACC
>Ga0126307_10002137_pt1 | contig 13294 bp, 12 predicted proteins | sample Plot28_FD_89955 | JGI IMG/M metagenome (GOLD analysis project Ga0126307, IMG submission 89955) | Serpentine soil microbial communities from UC McLaughlin Reserve, CA, USA - Plot28 | ecosystem: Environmental > Terrestrial > Soil > Grasslands | place: USA: UC McLaughlin Reserve, Lake County...
ACGATCTAGTCATAGACCTCAAAGGGCCAGGCAAAATCAGAGTGCTCACCGGCAGCGGGCTCGGGCAACAGAATGCCTCAACGAGACGCTGCTGCAGTCCCATTAGGCCTGATACTACCGCGAGCCAGTCAGCATCTCCTCGGATCCACCGCCACTGACGCGTGAGGGACGCAAGAACTCCCGCTCGTGCTGCCCCGCCACGCTCAGATCAGCCGCCTTCGCCTGCCTAGAGCATGCGCTCGAGTACCGGCCGGAGTTTTGCTGTCGCGAGCTTGGACCTTCTGGGACGGCAAGGCGGTTTGGCGCACTGCAAGGGCTACCCACCTGTCGGCGACCACCAAGCACGTGCAATCCGCCTTAGGGATGCGGGACGTCGACAGAACCTCGCGATGGCTGGCGACTTCCCGACCATTCACCTTTCAGCCACAACCGAGGGGAAAGAAATGATCAACGAGCTTGATCGACTAATGACGATCACCGACTTGTCGGAGATGCTCGGCGTGCCAGTTGACACCCTGTATGGGTCACCGTGGTGAGGGTCCGGAAGGCTACAGAATCGGTCGTCACGTTCGATACCGCAGGGCAGCCGTCGAGGCTTGGCTTGACACCCAAGCCGACCGGCCCCAGAGGTAACGTGGCGCACATTGAGCGCCGTCGCCTTCAACAGCACGACGCGTCGGGACGGATCCGTACGGTCGTCCACTACAAGGTGCGCTACCGCGACGCGACCGGCAAGCACCACAGCGAGACCAAGACCAGCTTGGTCGATGCTGAGCGCAGGAAGGCTGAAATTGAAGTCGCGCTCGCGACCGCAACGTGGCGAGATCCTAGGCGCGGTGAGCTCAGCCTTGCGGAATAGGCACAGGCCTGGCTGCCAACCCGATTTGATCTTCGTCCAACGACGTGGGCACGGCTCGAAACAACGATGAAGAAGCAGGTGCTTCCCTACGTCGGCTCGGTGCCGCTCAACAAGATCACTAACGCGATCGTGCGGGAGTGGGTGTCAACTCTTCTGAGTTCGGGACTGTCGGCAGCCACGACCCGCAAGGCGGTTTTCGCCTTGCGGCAATGCCTAGCTGCTGCGATTGCCGACGAGCGCATTCAGATCAATCCTGCGAGCGCAGTGCCCCTTCCTACTGAGCGCCAGAAGCCGCCGCGCTATCTATCGCAGAGCGAGTCGAGCGCCTCGTCGACGAAATGCACCGTCAGTATCGCGCCCTGGTGCTGGTCGGCGCGTATGCCGGACTTCGCTGGGGAGAAGTTGCAGGGTTGCGCCGACGCGACATCGACACGCTCCGCTCGCGCATCCGCGTGACGTCCACGGCTGTCGAGTTGCGGGAACGGGTGACTGGCTAGAGCTTTGGTCTGGTCGTCTGCCTTGTCGTAAAGCAGTTCCAGAGCGAGACCCAGAACCTGGGCCATCTCGAGGACGTGGACGACATCGAGGCCGCCTCCATGGGATCCCACGTTGCCGCGAGCTCGAAGTGCATCGAAGAGGTCAGCAACCTGGGCGTACTGGGGTCTGGTCCTCAGCTCAGCGATGCGATTCCCGAGCTGTACCGGCTTCTTGGTGACGGACCATTTCCGCACGCCACGCTTGTCGAGCAGCCGTTCGACCACTTGGCGGAGCCGGTTCGCTGCTGCAAGCGGGTCAGTCCATACGACAGAGCTGGCGTTCTCGATCGCAACCCCAACTTCGGATGGCGTGTTGTCGGGTACATGGAAGAAGGGGAGGGCTGGGTATGCAAACCGCAGTAGGTATCGCGGCGCGAGCTTGTTGTACTCGGGTTCACCGGTTGTCCATTCGCCGGCGATCGCGACCGAGTCCGCACAACTCCTCACGCTGCAGCGGAGCATGCCGGCTGAGCACTTGCTCCATCAGATTTGTGTCGAGAGTGCACTGCAAAACTGGACGAGGCAGCCGCTATCTCGCAGACCAACGGGGCCGCACGGAAGCTGCTAGGTCGCGATCCGCGACCGCAAACGATTCGCCGTCGATACCAGAGATTTAGTGAGGCTCTAATCCGGCATTGCTCAATTAAGAACTTGAATGGCCGAGGGTGACCAGGTAGCGGCGGTGATTTGTGAAAAGGCTCTGGAGGCCGGTTTTTGGATGACAGGTCTGCCGTTCTTGCGGGACAGTGGCAAGTAGGAGTTCACATGCCAGACGAAAGGCCATCCGAAGCGGCGGCCTCGCAACCGGTCAGCGACCTGTGCCTTTCGGGTGGCGGCTACCGAGCGATGCTCTTCCACGTAAGCGGATTGACCCGACTCAACGGCTCGCCGCGGTATGAGATCGTGGTCTTGCGGATGCATGACCGGGTCTCGAACGTGTTCGGAGTGTCGATTGCGTCGGCTGCCCTCGCCCGTGCCGCGCGTGATTCGACTTCAGGCCCGACGGCGCAACTCAACGAACGCGAACCAACGAACCCTGATCAACTCGGCTACGAAATCGCCGACACCGCCATCCGCCGCAGGGTCGTTCCCAACCTGACCATACGAGCCGTCTGCCGATCCCATGAGGTGAGTTTGTCATGCAGGTAAGCATCCCCGTGATCGTGAAGGACCCGGTCGTCACCAACTACAAAGACATCAAGCCGACCGAGCAGATCACCGTTGAGGCCGACGTCTTTCTCGACGGCCCCGTTTCACCACGTGTCGCCGTGGTTGACTTCGAGCCCGACAGCGGCGCATTGGCCGCACCTGCTCGGTTCGCCGCTCCGAAGGCCCGAGCGCGCAGAGGGTCGTACGACGTACCCCATCCCGTGAGCATGGGTGATCCCGATGTCCATCCGATCGCCACCGCGGTGTCTGTCTTCGGCGCCGTGCACAAGACGATCGGGATGTTCGAGGAGCCGGACGCGCTCGGTCGCTCGGTCGACTGGGCCTTCGATGCGCCACAGCTTTTAGTCGTACCACGGGCCGGGCAGATGGCCAACGCCTACTACGAGCGCGAGTCTCACAGCCTGCAGTTCTTCTTCTTCGCCGACCCCACCAGGGCTGGCCGCTCGATCCATACCTCGAATTCGCAGGACATCGTCGCTCACGAGACCGCGCATGCGCTGCTCGATGGGATCGCGCCGGATCTGTACGCCGCGATCTCGCCGCAGTCGCTTGCTATCCACGAGGCGGTTGCGGATCTCGCCTCGCTGCTCGTTTCGTTGCGCTGCCGGGAGTTGACGCGTCGCGTGCTGCAGGACACCTGGGGACAAATCGACAACTCGAACGCCTTCAGCGGGCTCGCCGAGCAGTTCGCCACGGCCCTGGATCCTGAGCGTAATTACCTGCGCAACCTTAACAACCGCACCCGAGTGCAGGACGTTCCCAGCCACGGGCCGCACGAGCTGTCGACCGTGCTGTCCGGCGCCTTCTACACGCTGCTACGAATGACGTACGAGGAGCTCCGGGGGCACTACGCCTCCAAGTCGATGCCCGATCCTACGGTCGTGGCCGAGCCGGAGGCCAACTACGTGGAGAAGACGGCAACCGCTGGCGAACCACGGAGGTCGACCCGATCGACCTCCGGGGCGCTGGGCTCCAACGAGAAGGCGCTCTTCATCGCCGCCGAGCGGATCAAGCGGACGCTCGTTCGCGGCCTCGACTACCTGCCACCCGGCGATGTCAACTTTGCTGACCTGGCGCGCGCCGTACTCGCCTCGGATGAGGCATCACACCCCGACAGCTCGACGCTTAGGGAGTGGCTCGTCCAGGAGTTCATCACCCGTGGCATCGTGGCCGGCCGGAAGGAGTTGGACGTCAAAACTAACTTTGACCGCAAGTCCCTGCTCGAGGTCGACATCGCCGAGCTCGTCGCATCGGATTTCGCCGCCTACGCGTTCGCCCAGCGTAATCGCGCATGGCTGAAGATTCCGCGTAACACCCCCTTCGAGGTACGCCCACGTCTCGACCTGACCAAGCTGTACTGGCATCGCGACACCCGGCGCACGGTCCGCGAGGTTCTCTTCAAGGTCTCGTGGTCGGAGATGGAAAACAATCGCTCCGGAGGCGGGCTGCCCCGACAGCGGCGATATCGGGCCGGAACGACCCTGGCGATCGGTCTCGATCGGCGTGCGCCGTACGTACGGGCGCTGATCACTTCGCGCCGCCTCGAGCAGGACCGGCAAGCCACCGACGCGATGCTGAAGGAGCTGATCGAGTCCGAGAAGCTCCACCTGTCAGCCACGGCGAACAGCGGTCCGTCCCTGCTCCGCGGGGCGATCGAGGCCAATGTCGGGTCAGGCGTGCTCCACGTCCAAGGCATGGCACGCATGCTCCACGTGACGGGGTTGACCCGCTGATGTCCGACAACCTCGTCGTGCGGATGTACAACATCCGATTCGGCGACGCGATCCTGATTACAGTCCCCGACAAGAACCCCTCGACCGGCCGGACGACCACCCGGCGGATCCTGATCGACGTGGGCAACGCCCCCAAGGTCGCCGGCAGCGGCCAGGGCGGCAGCGACGAGGTCTTCGAGGGCGTCGTTGGCGATATCCTTGACCAGCTCAACGGTCATCCGCTGGACCTGTATGTTGTCTCACACGAGCACCTCGACCATGTTCAGGGTCTCTTCTTCGCCTCCACCAAGCTGCCCCGCCTCGACCTGGCGAGGCGTCTCAGGGTCAGGCACGTGTGGCTGCCAGCGTCGGCGGCGCCCGACTACTACGACAAACATCCCAAGGCCAAGGAGCAGCGGCTCGCCTTTGAGGCAATGTATCGCCGGGTGGCGGCGCTCATGGCCGCCCGGCCGACTGCGGCGACGCGGGGGTTTCTCGACCTGCTGGCCAACAACGACCCGACCAAGACGCGTCAGTGCGTCGAGTTCCTGCGCACCCTCAGTCCCGAAAAGACGCACTACATCCACCGCGAGGCGAGCTTGCGGGGAAAGCATCCGTTCCGGGAAGCCAGACTGTCCGTCTGGGCGCCTGAGGAGGACACGTCCGACTACTACGGGCGGTTCCTGCCGCTCGACGCCGGCGCCGTGCCGCTTGCGCCCGCAGGAAAGCCTGGTGCGAGGCGTATCCCGCGCACCCCCGACCCGCTCCCACCGCAGGGCGTCGACGCGGGCGCCTTCCTCGGCCTGGTCAGAGCACGGCGGAGCGGAGCCATCGATAACCTGCTCGAAATCGACAAGGCGGCCAACAACACCAGCATCGTATTCGCTCTCGAATGGCGTGGGTGGCGGCTGCTCTTCGCGGGCGATGCCGAAATCCGGAGTTGGAAGACGATGGCCCGCGAGGGCGTGCTCAAGCCGGTCCACTTTCTTAAGGTGTCGCACCACGGCAGCCACAACGGCACGCCTGCGGACGACGTCTTCGAGGCGATCTTGCCGGCGGCTCCCCCCGACAACCGCACGCGCGAGGCCGTCATCTCGACCTGGGAGGACACCTACCCAGGCATACCGCACGCTCCGACGAACACCAGGCTCGCAGAGCGGGCGACCGTGCACTCGACCCTCGACCACCGGGACGACCTGTTCTACGAAGTGACGTTTGCCGGCTAAGCCGTCGCCGGACAACAGGCCCGTCTCGTACGTGATCTTCTCCGCCTCAGAAGGGGCGAGCCCTGGGTGGTTGTGTCTGGCGATGGCATCGCCTGTTCCGTCGTTGCGCTCTGGACGGTCACCTCTGGCGTGTGTATTCGGTGATCTTGTTGAATCGCGTTTAGGCGTATGTCGCCCGCCACCGCGGCCTATCCGGTGCTTGCCGATCCAGTCAGTGCCACGCTGTGCGTTGCTTCAATCTAGGCGTATGTCGCCCGCCACAGCGGCCTATCTGATGCTTGCCGATCCAGTCACTGCCACGCTGTGCGTTGCTTCAATGGCTGCGGACACGCGCAAACACGGATTGGGCTGCCGGCTGTCGAAGAACTCTTCGACGATCAATGAGTGGAGGCGTAATTGTTGCGGATCGCCGTCGATGCCCGGATTGCTTAGTTGGTGGCACCCAATTGGGTATTACGCCCACCATCCGTCTTGGGGGCCACAGCAACGAACGGCGAGAGCCTGCGTGAGCCAGTCGGAGCGTCACAATCCCAATTTCTCAACGCGGCACAGGCAAAGAATCGCTCAGCGGCTTAGCCAAATGCCACATCAGGATTCGGCATCTGGCTTGGGAACGAGTCTCAAGGCGGGTGGTTGCTGTGGGCGACCCTTCGTGAAGGCGTCGTCGGGCGGTGTGGCCCATGTCTGGATCTGGGTGCGCAACTCGGTGATGCGCGCCTGGGCAGCTGTCGCCGCCCAGCCGTCATCGGGTATGACGGCTGCCTCGCCTGACCGTTGAGCACCGCATCGTAGGAGTCAGGAGCCGGCGCGGTGTACCCCTTCTCGAAACCGGCGAACCAGTCACTGAGTGCGGCAGTGGCCGAGCGGAATCGGAGCCAGCGGTGATTTGTCCAGCCATCGCCGGTTGGGCCGAACCGATCGACCAACCTCTGCGCCGCGAACCGGCCGCGAATGCTCAGCCGGGCGACCACTTCGTCCGGCATCGAAAGATTGAGCCCGCCTTCATCGTCACCCTGAAAGACCGTGACCACCCGATCCCGGTAGCCGGGCATGACCAGGGATGCCTCGTCGACCCAGGTGCGGGCGGTCTGCACCAGCGACCGCCCGAAGGAGAGCAGCTGTGACCTGGGTTCTGGTTTCCAACGCGCTGTGCGGCGGTGTAGCCCGCCCTGGTTGACATCCGGCAGGTAGCTGTTTATCCGCTCGTCCGCGCTCCGCTCGTGCCCGTTGAAGCTGGCCAGATCGATGGCAAACGTGGGCCGGGACGGTAGCGGGGCGTCGAAGAACTGTACGGGCAGGTTGGCCGTCAAACCACCATCAGAGAACCAGTTAACGTCGAACTTCGGCCGTTCGCTGACCCCACGCACATGGTCCTCAAGGGTTGCATCAGGGTGCTCGCGGCGCCACCGGCTCACAGCACCCGCGTAGGCCCGGTTTGCCTCGCCTACGCCGCTTGCCTCTGCGTAGTCGATCGCGTAGAGGCGCACGGCCGAGATCAGCAACGGGAAGCTGAGGCTCAACCGAGTGGCGACGATGATCGGCAACTGCTCCGCCCGCGGGAATGGCCGCTTTGTGCCGGCGTGTTTGAGCAGAACCTCCCGATCTCTGCGCTCGGCTGGCTCACTGGGCAACGGTGGCGGATTGTCCACCATGGCCTTGACGACCTCTTTCCCGAAGAGCTTCTCAAACTCGGCAGGCTCGAAGAAATAGACGTCGTCGCTCCACGGCATGACCATCGGCTGGGCGCGACTCAGGTTCGTAGTCATCATCTGGAGATCGATGCGCTGCTGCTGCAGGTCGCCGAAGGTCAGCGGCACGCCCATGGGGCGGTCGGCTAACTCCTGGACCCGGCTGTACAGCCACGGAGTCAGCGCCACGTCACCCTCGGACTCCCCCCTGCCGGACGATATCCCAAAGCCGACGGCAGGCAGCTGCTTGACATCGTCCCACACCGCAGTCAGCACAGCGATGATCAGCCCCAGCAGGGCGACGACGACGCCCAGCAAGATCATGACAATCGACAGCAGCATCCCGAATAAGCCAAGGTTCGTAATGAGCCCGATGAGGCCGAGCGCCACCACCACTAGGCCAGGAAGCAAGCCCAGAATCGCCCGGCGCAAAGCCCGGCGGGCGGCCCGGGCCACCAGCGTGGCTGAGAGCTTGATGACCGGCCAGGATTTGGCGGGCTTGGGAAGCTGGGCCACCCCGTCCATGCCGGCCATGGTTAGCTCGAATAGACGCCTGGTCTGCGGCTGCGGCCGGAAAAGATGGAACAGCAACGACTTTCCGTCCGCCTGCTTTTCGCCGAGCAGGTCCGGAAACTTCGATAGTCCGAGAAAGCCAGGCGACAGTGTCGCGGACTCGGGCGCCGCGCCCTGAGCGTCCGCGTTAGCAAGTGATGAGCGGCCCAGCTCCGCCGCAGCAGCCACCGCAGCTGCGATTGCCCCTGCTGAGGCGCCACCGACCGAGCGAAGTCGATAGGTCTGAGCTAGCTCACACACTGCCAGTGGGTAGATCACCCCGCTGGTGATCCCGCCCTTCATGACGATGTCGCACTCGAGTTCCGGTTTGGCTGGGAACGACTCCGCAGTGAAGCGCGGTAGCGCCTCGGCGGCCGCCGAGAGGTCGGGCTGGGACATGGCGTTTCCCTCTCAAGCCCATCCGCGGAGAGCTGCCTGATCAATCTCAATCGATACGCCGAGGCTCATCGTTGGAGTGTCTCAGTCAGGTTCTGAAGTTGCCAAGCGGGGTATGTCGGATTCGGCGAATCTGCTTTGCCGTCCTTCGAAGGATCGTTGAGCCAGGCCGAGGGAACGCTGACAGCTGTGGAGCAACCTGTTCTCGACGCCGGCGTTGGCGAGGATGCACCAAACCGTGCCCACCGTTCAAACCATCCAAACGGCGAGCGGTCCCGTTTCGGCAACCCCGGCGGCCTCCAGGGTTGCTTCACGTCGCGAGTCGCTGGAGACATGCCGCCATACATCCCGCAAGCCAATCCTATTGAGCCCACCTTTGGGCTCGGTCCAAAATGGTCGGACGGCCGTCGATCCTTAGAGAGAACGGGAAGGTGGAAGGGTTGTGAGAGCGGAGATCACCTTCAACGGCGACGCGACCGCCGCCTCGCGCTACGTCGGCTGGGCGCCGGTGCCGGCACAGGTCCGGCTGTCGGACCCAACCGGTGCTATGGGTCCGGTATCGGTGAGGCTGCGGAATCAGAACGCTACCCGGGGCGGGCAGGTCGTTTTCTTCTCTGCCCTCCCGGGCACCGCAGGGGATGATCTTCGGCTGACACTGCCGCCCGTAGGCACCCCGGTCCAGTTCTTTCTCGCCGGGAGATTCCAGCGGCCGAGCATCGCCGACGGCGACGCCAATGTGCAGATCATCAGCACGGCGAATGACCAGCCGATCGGCACTACGTCTTTGATGGTGCGGATCCGCAAGAACGCCAACACTCTCACCACCGCCGAGCGCAACCGTCTGCTAGCGGCTTTCGCGATCCTGAACGACCGGGGGATGGGCCGCTTCGCCGACTTTCGCAACATCCACACCAGCGCCGGCGACCCGGAGGCGCATCAGAACGCCGGTTTCCCTCCATGGCACCGGGCGTACCTGCTGGATCTGGAGCGGGAGCTGCAGCGAATCGACCCGAGCGTGGCTCTCCCGTACTGGCGATTCGACCAGCCGGCGCCCAATCTCTTCACCCGGGACTTCATGGGGGTCCCCGACCCCAGCACGGGCAGAGTTCTATTTGGTGCCGCGAACCCGCTTCAGTTCTGGGCTACCGACGGCGTGCCCGGCATCGTCCGCCGGCCCCGGTTCAACACGCAGACGCAGCCGGCGACCTCCCTGCAGGGGCCGGTGATAACCGAACCTGAGACCTTCCAGCTGGGTCTAACCGCGACCAGTCCCCCGGTCCATCGCTATCGCCGGTTTCGCCGCTACGAGGGCAATCCACACGGCACCGCCCACGTAAGCTTCACCGGTTCCGTCTCCCAGATTGCCACCGCCGCCAAGGATCCGCTGTTCTTCCTGCTTCATGCCAACGTGGACCGGCTCTGGGCGAAATGGCAGTGGCTCAACCGGCGATTCGACGGCAATACCACCAGCTCCTTCGAGCCCCTGGGCGCTGCTGGGAGCCCCGGAACCACCCGGGTCGGCCACAACTCGAACGACACGATGTGGCCGTGGAACCAGGTAACAACCCCGCCGCGGCCGCCGACGGCTCCGGGCGGAACGATGGCCCCCTCGCTGCTCACCGCCGCTCCCGGGCCCAGCCCCACGGTGGGGTCGATGATCGACTACCAGGGAGTACGGACGGCGGCCAGCCGTTTAGGTTTCGACTACGACGACGTGCCGTTCGAGTTCCCGTCCAACTGAAGAAGGCTAGGAAGAAGGAAATGGACGTCTCAGAGTATCGACGGCAGGTGGAGGCGGAGGCGGAGGCAGCCGCGCGGAGAGAGCCGGCATTCAAGAAGGCACTGAGGAAGGCCGGTCCATCCGGGCGGGCAGGCGGCGGGGCGTTCCCCTCCACCCCGACAGGAGACGACGATCTCTCCATGGCGCTGGGGGTGATCGCGGACTCTGATGCCACCGACGATGCGTTCACGGCTGCGCTCCAGGCCATGAGTCTCGAGGTCGGCGATCACCTGGAGCTCATCGATACCCTGCTCGCATACCTGGGCGACGCCGGGAATCCGCCCGACCGGCGTCTGGCTGTATTGAACCTGCTGCAGGAAATCAGCTTTCGAATGGTGGGGTTCCCGGCCAAACGGCCCGAGTACATGGCGGTGCTGCGGTCGATCATCGAGGACCCCGACCGCAAGCTGAGGCGGGTGGCAATCGGCATCCTCGCCCGTGAGAAGGACGACTACGTCCAGCGCCGGCTGGTTGACGGGCTCGAAGGCAAATCCAAGTCGCTTGTTCCGGCGGCCAAGGCCATCCAGTTCCTCGCCTACGACGTCCACTCCGAGTACTTCCCCATTGCGAGGCGGATTGTTGAGAACCCTCCGAGTCAGGGGGCCAAGGTTGAGGCGGTCCGCCTGCTGGCCGCCGACCCCTCGGCCAGGGATCTGCTGGTCGGAATTCTCCGAGACCGAAGCGAGAAGACCGAGGTCAAGATGGCGGCCGCGGTCGCCTTGCAATCGCTCGACCCGGAGGAGTTCGAGCGGCAGGCGAGGCGGATCGTGCTCGACAACGAGGAGGACGACCAGCTGCGAGCCTTGTCGCTCAATGCCCTGACCTACTTCGGCAGCCCCGCGGTGCAACGCGAGGACGAAGAGCTCGCACGCAGGGTCGAAAGCCTGAATTCCGAGTCGCGATCCCGCTCGGTGAAGAAGGCGACCGCCGGCTACCTGGCCAAGCGCGGGGGCTAGCAGGCCTTGATGGAGACCCGGGAGAGCGCTCAGCGGCTCGACCACGAGACCAGTGAGCAGGAGTTCGCCGAGTTCGTCGACCGCGCGAGGCGTGAACTGGACAGTCAGCGGCTTGTGGAGCTCCTCCCCGAACGCACCCCCGTGTACCAGCGCCGGTCGGCGAACACCGTCAACCGGATGCGCGGGTACCTGCTGGCAGCATTCGAGGCTGCCGGGCTGCCCGAAGAAGCTCTGCCCTATGTTCTCGAGGAGCTTGAGAGCGGAAGGAACGCATACCTGGTTGCGGCGGCGGCGAGGGCCCTTCGGGGCCGCGAATCCCGCAGCTCCGACGCCGTACCGTTCCTGCTGAGGGCGATAGAAAACATCAAGTACGCCGACGACGCAGTGTCGTTCGACAGCTACCGGCCGAGCTGGCCGGCCCCTCGGCATGCCACGGCGTTGCAGGAGATCGCCGATACGTTCGCCTGGCTCGGGAGCGAGGCCTCATCCGCCCGGCCGGTACTGCAAAGCTTGCTGGAGGAACCCGGAGTACTGTCGGAGTCGGCCCGCGCCAAGCTGGAATCGGTGGTCTCAGAGCCCTCGGTTGGCGGATCGCGCCGCGCCGTAAGGGCGTCCTCTCCATGTTGTGCTCACCACGCGGAAAGCGCTCGGCCTGACATTCACCAGGTCCGTACTCGAACCGAGGTGCCCGCCAGCGTTGAGCTGGAGGACCAGGACGGAACTCGGGTGAAGTTTGGGGAGTTCTTCACTAGCAAGCCCTCAGTGGTGGCGTTTTTCTATACGCGCTGCGACAACCCCAACAAGTGCTCCCTCACGATCACCAAGCTGGGACGGTTCCAACGGCGGCTCGCAGACCTCGGGCTGGACGGCCGAATCCAGACCGCAGCGATCACCTACGACCCTGAGTTCGACCTTCCGGCCCGCTTGAGGGCCTACGGCGAAAATCGCGGAGTCGTATTCAGTCCCTCCGACCGACTTTTCCGGACCAAAGGAGCGCTGGCGCCGCTGGAGGGTTACTTCGAGCTCGGGGTCAGCTTCGGCGCGACGCTGGTCAATCAGCACCGGATCGAGCTGTTCCTGCTGGACCAACAGGCCCAGGTGGTCAGCGCCTTGACCCGGCTGCAATGGGACATTGAAGAGGTGCTCGCTCAGGCGGCGAGACTCGCGGAACCGGATGACTCACCACCTCAATGACCCTCCGGGGCGGCTTGCGGTCTGGCGATACGCTCGGCCGGAACCGGCCCTCGAGTTTCACAGTGAGTACTCGAAGATCTAGGGCAAGATCTTGGCAGCGCCGACTTCTTTCCGACCCCGGCCTCGAAGAAGATCGAGGCCGACGTCCTTGATCCCATTGCGCGCGCTTGATGAATCCATCGCGCGCATTGGAGTGGCCGATTAGATGTAGGCGACTGGCGGCTTGCGCCGTGCCAGACTTCCTGCTTCTCAGACACGATGCCGGCTTAGGCAATGGAACGCCAATTTGGTCAGGGTTCCTTTCTGGCGCTGCCCGCACTCCGCAGTTCCAGGGGCTTCGTCGCCGCTTCGCGGCAATAATTGCGCTGCAGTTATTGTCACCTGCGATTGCGAGCTGTGGCGAATCAACGCGCGGCGCGCGCTGTCCGGCTTGCGCTAGTCTTCTGATCTTGTGGTCTCACGTGGTCTCACGCATTTCCGGATCGAGGGAGCGTGGAGGACGCACGCGGCTACAAAAGGGCGAGAATCAGCACAATCAATAACGATCTACTTGCTGCATGTATGGGCTAGTCACAGCAGATTTCAGCTGATAACAAAGGATCTTGGAAGGCGTAAACAAATGTCCAATTTCGCGCTTTCAAGCGGCAGCGCGGGTTCGAATTCCGTTAGGGACACAAGATCAAAGCCCTTGTGACAAGGGTCGAAGTTCGCTTACATCCGGCAGGCTGATCCGCATGTCATCGAGAGTCAAGGTTCTCCCGAAGGCAGCTAACTTCGACAGGGCGCCGGTGTGGGTGAGGTGACGGCGCCGGAGCGCACCGTGAGGCCGAAAGCTTGGCTTCCCAGTCGAGGTCGGCGAGCGCATACCCGCCTGCACCTGTGCCGGCGTCCTTGCTGCCTTAGGCCTGCCTCGCGGTGCGGCAGAGCTAGGTCATCTGCAGGATCACTATCACCAAAATGATAATGACCAGGATCCCGATGATGACTCCGATAATTCCTCGGTTCACTTCGCCTCCTCGATACGCGTGCGACCCGCAACTTCAGTCCGAGTTGCGGGAAGCGAGTTCCGCATGTTGGCCTGGTCTCGCTTCATCTTCAACTTAACCACCCGAAGGGCGGATGCATTACACCCTTAGGTAGGTTAAAGTCGGTGTTGTGGATGCTGCGGTGAGGACACCGGTCACCATCGCATTGGTCAATGACTACGACATCGTGGTGATGGGCA
>Ga0126307_10002138_pt1 | contig 13287 bp, 16 predicted proteins | sample Plot28_FD_89955 | JGI IMG/M metagenome (GOLD analysis project Ga0126307, IMG submission 89955) | Serpentine soil microbial communities from UC McLaughlin Reserve, CA, USA - Plot28 | ecosystem: Environmental > Terrestrial > Soil > Grasslands | place: USA: UC McLaughlin Reserve, Lake County...
CGACGATGTCTCGCTATCTCATCGATCGCATCCAGGCCGCCGAGAACGTGGAGATCTGGGAGGGCTGCGAGGTCAGGGCCCTTCACGGCAGCGATGAACTCGAGGCCGTCACGGTCGTCGGCCGCGATCAGCGTAAGCGTCGGCTGCGCGCCGCGGCCGTGTTCGCGATGATCGGCGCTTCCCCGCGGACCGAGGACGTTGCCGGCCTGGTCGGCCTCGACGAGAAGGGATTCATCGTCACCGGCGAAGACGCACGGCGTCACCCGAGCTTCACCGAGCATCGAGAAGGTAGCGGTGGCGAACCGTTGCTCCTGGAGACGACACGACCAGACGTCTTCGCCATCGGGGATGTGCGAAGTGGCTCGACGAAACGAGTGGCGTCGGCTGTTGGGGATGGCGCGCTCGTCGTCCGCTCGTTGCACGAGGCGCTGGCCGGCCTTTCGAGGACGTGATGGTCGAAGGCGAAGAGCTCGGGGCGATTGCGCGGAGGGGGCCTCGCCATCCGGGGGTACGGCTGCCCCCTTGCCGCGGTGACTCCGGACCACCCCGAGGCGTGCCGCATGGTCGAGACCCTGATCGCCTTCGAGACCCTGATCGCCTAGTTGGCGGGCGTGTCCGTGCGCGAGCGCTGTGAGCGCGGAGCGAAGCCGCGTTGCTGTTCCGAGGTGACGCTCGCCGAGAGCACTGTCGCGCACGAACAGCGAAGATCTAGGACTCCTCATCGGAGTCTGCTGCCTCCCGGGTGCCCCAAGCGCGGCTACCCCACCAAGCGGGGCGGTATGCCGTGCGTCCTGGCTCGAAACGTCGGAACCTGCTCGGGCCACGGTACCCTCCCCGACACCTTTTAGAGGTAGGCGCTAGCCCCTTTCCTCGTAGGCGCCGCGCACGTCTGCGGGGCGGTTGGATGGGGACAGCATAACGACCGGCACGAGCCTGGTGCGCTCCTCGGCGCGCATCTTGCGCAGCACCCCACGCGGTCCATTCGGGACATGTGCAGATCCAGGAGCACCAGACATAGCATCCGGTGAGTTTCTCACCTGTCCTCAAACAGGTAGTCGGCGTGTGTCCTCGGTGGTGGGAGAGGGCTCCATGACTGTGAGGTTGGTCCACCAGCACCTGGCTAAAGTCGGCGCGAGATGTACGGGGCAGGGACTAAGGCCTACCGTGTAATCGCACGAAATAAGGTTTGCTGCCGATGTGGGCAGAAGAAGATCAGTCGTTGACGACCCGGAAGCGCAGGTGCGAGGGCGACATTGACACCACTCTGACGCCACCGGGAACGCAATACGGTGCAACACACGGCAAGGCGGGGAAAGGAAACCCCTCTAAATATGCGGCGTTTGCAAGCCTGAGCAAACCCCTGCAACGCCTGATGGATCACTCGTAGCTGGAGCAGGAAAGCGGTTCGAGTCCGCTCGTCGGCTCCCAATTCGGCGTAGATAAGCCGATTAGGCTTAGTGAGCGTAGCGCGCACCTTCGAGGTGGTGCAGCGCCTGGCGTCATGGACACCCACTCAGGAGTAGATCGTCTTGTGCTCACTCAACATCGCCACGTATTTCTCGATGCGTCGTGCCCTCGTCTCGGGTTTCTTGGCGTCCTGGATCCGGTACAGGATCGCGTACCTGTTCCTGCTGTCGAGCGTGGCGAAGAACTCTCGGGCTAGATCGTTCTTTTCGAACTCTCGCCGCAGATCATCTGGGACTGTTGCATTGCTTTGCGCTTCGTATGCAGCATCCCACCGACCGTCGGCTTTGGCTCGCTCAACCTCATGTAAACCGGCGGGTTTCATCTCACCCTGCTCGATGAGTTGCTTGACTTTGTCACGGTTGATCTTCGACCATTTGCTCCTCGGCCTGCGCGGCGTGAATCGCTGCAGCCAGTAGTTCTCGTCGAACTTGGCTGCCTGGCCGTCGATCCAGCCGTAACAGAGGGCGACGTCGAGGGCATCCGCATGGGAAACGCTCTCAACGCCCGAGTTCTTCTTCGCGAACTTCACCCACAGCCCACCCGAGGTAGCATGGTGTTCTTCGAGCCAACTCTCCCATGCCTCGCGAGACTCGAACGGGATGACCGGCAGGTCCGCTTTGGCGATCATAGGTTCTCCCTTCAGAGTTCCGGCGACAGCGAGTTGTCTCGTTGCTGGTACTGCAAGGTTGTCTCTGAAGTCTACAGAGCTTAGCTCTCATTCCAAGCAGAACCCGCGCTTCAGCGAACCTGTTTCTTTTCGGCGAAGCTCCGGGGTGGGACGGACCTAGAGGCCCCTCAATGACAAACTCGTGGGTGTGGTAAGGGTACCATGCAACGAGCGCATACCTATTTATGGTTGCGCCCCTATACGGCCGCTAAGGATGAAGCCCGTTCAGCAGGGCCACCTCGCAAGGCTCATGGCCGAAGACTCTGCCGACTACAATCAAGAACATGTCAACGCACGTCTTCAGGACGTCTATGAGTCTGCCGCTGCCGCGCGAATCAGTGTTCGCCTTCTTTGCCGGCTCGGCCAACCTTGAGCGTATCACGCCTCCGGAACTGCGCTTCCGGATCCTCACGCCGCCTCTGATTCCGATGCAAGAAGAGACCTTGATCGACTATAGGTTACGTCTTCTCGGAGTACCATTGCGCTGGCAAGCGCGTATCACAGATTGGGAGCCACCGGTCGGGTTCGTGGACGAGCAGGTGCGAGGCCCCTATCGGCTCTGGAGACACGCCCACCGGTTTTACGAGGATGGGGAAGGGACCATCATTGAGGACACCGTGCACTACCGGCTGCCGTTTACGCCAATAGGCGATTTCTTTCATCCTCTGGTACGCCTACGCTTGGAGAGAATCTTCCGATTTCGGCAGTTGGCGGTACGGCGCCTCCTCAGGACGGCCAATCGGTTGGAGCGTAAGGATCGCAGATGGCCGTAGGCAAGACCTCTGCAACACATGAATTATCACTCGTGATGAGCAGGTCAGCGATCAGCGTCTTCTTGGATGGGTTTACTGCAACCCGTACTGCAACCGGGCTAGTACAGGCTACTACGCAATGGACACGCAGCCTCGGCGGAGGTGCCGAAAACCCCATTGATAAGCGCAATTCCCGGACGCACCAGGACGGGCTAGTATGTACGCAAGCAAACTCGTAACGAGATGAGGTCAGCGGTACGAGTCCGCTCGTCGGCTCTCTATTCTTCCTGCAAAACCCGCAAGAAGCTAGAAGATCTCATTCGCCCCACTGGGGATTGGCAGCAGTAGGCCTTACCCCAGTGCCGTGTCCATGCAGTCGGCACTCTCAGGCCACACTGCCTACTTCATTGGCATGTTAGACCGCGGCGCATGACGTGGCGGAGTTCTTCGGTCAATAATGCCGCGCAGTCTTGTGGGCGGCCGTGCCAAGCGGCAGGTGTGCTCTGAAAGAGAGTGGCCTGCCACCCATCCGCGTTCTGGACTGCCACCAACGTCTGGATGGTGTTGCCCACCGGATTGACGTCGTCGGAGCCAGGAGGAATCATCCCGACAACCGCGCGAAGGATTCCTACATTGCTACTCAGCATCCGAATCTCGCGCACCTTTGCTACGTAGGCCGCAGTGGGGTGATCGGCGAATATAGGACGCAAATGGTCCTCGATCGTTGCACGCGAATCAGCTTGGGTGCCATCGTATCCGACGAGGTTGCCGTCCTCTTCGAAGTAGGCTGCCATAGCAGGAGCGTCTCGCTGGTTCCAGGCGATGAGAATCTCCTCGTACAAACGGCGAACTGGGTGATCAGACGAGATAGTATCGGCATTCGACATTCAAATCCACTCCCTCTTATCTCACGACAGGTCGCAACGAACTAGTACTGCAGGACAATAATTCTATGGTCGGGGAAGGCGCCCTTCATCACCCGTTTGCTGGAAAAGTTAGGAACGACGAAAGACCCCAATTGTGGGCTTCTACGGGCGTAGGGGCCAGCGGTTCGAGTTCGCTCGTCGGCTCTGTATTTTCCCCGCAAAAACCCTGTAATTCGTAGTTAGCTCTCGGCGCCTACTCTGCCCTCGAGTAGCTTGCCTTAGCAGTGCTCACCAGAGAGCCGGGGAGGAAAACTTGCACCTCCGAGAACTGCGCTGGCCACGTTCATCCAATCTGCCTTGCCCATGATCGGGGAGAAGGACTACAGGGGCTGGGGTTCGTACCCGCCGATCACGTCTGTCAAAAGCTCGGCAAATGTGATCGCCGTGTCATCTTCGTAGAGCGGACCCACGATCTGTGCGCCGCCAGGGAGTCCACCACTTGTACGTCCTATGGGTGCAGCTACGGCGGGCAAGCCTGGCAATGACGCATGCGACACCCAGAAAGCCTGGTCGTTGTAGGGTCGCTCGCCTTCGGGGGTCGTGATCGTGCGTTCCTCGAAGGGTCTCGTGTCATGTGGAAAGGCCGGCGTGAAGTTTACTGGACACAGGAACACATCGATCTCACTGAAGTAGCGGTTCCAGGCGGCACGGGCCGCCATGCGACGGTTTTCGTGGTCGACGACCTCAGAGAGCGTCGCGAAGTCCTCACCTGGTTGCTGGAAGGCGAAGAACAACCGCACGTGGAATCCGAAAGATTCGTAGTTTCGCACAGGGTCCACGCCATCGGGCCAGCCTTCGACGAGCGTCGCACCGGCTTGGGCGAGTGTATCCAAGGCGACGGATAGCAGTGCGGCGACCTCGTCGGAGACGGGAACCTGTTCGTGGTCGAGCACTACGCCGACACGAAAATCCTCCAGCCGCGTGTGGCGTGATGGCGGCAAGGTCCAGGTGTGGGCGTTCGCCGCCTGGTTCTCGGGGCCTCCAGTGACACTCAACGCCGCCCTCAGATCGTGCGCGGACCGGCCGAGCGGACCTACTGCGGACATGTACATCATGTCGCTCGGTTCCGCTGGAGGACCGGGTGGCTGGAATCCGGTCAACGGGACGATCCCGACGCTCGGCTTCAGTCCGTAGACACCACAGAAGCTAGCCGGAATGCGGATGGAGCCCACGAGGTCCGATCCATATTCGAGGAATGTCATACCAGCGGACAGTGCCGCAGCCGTTCCGCCGGAGGAGCCGCCCGGCGTGCGGGTGGTGTCCCACGGATGGTTGGTGACGCCGTAGAGTTCGTTGGCCGTCTGCCCAAAGTCACTGAGCATGAAGGCCACATTGGTCTTCCCGACAATTATGGCGCCAGCCCGTTTGAGCCGCTGTACGACCGTGGCGTCCCAGTCCGTTACGAAATCCTTGAAGGCCGGATTGCCCCAAGTGGTGTGCATTCCGGCGACGTTGAAGCTGTCCTTGATCGTCATAGGCACTCCGTGCAGCGGTCCTACGTCGCCGCCACGGGCGATCGCCTCGTCGGCGGTGGCCGCTTCCTGTAGTGCCGCTTCGGGTCGGAGCTCAACGACAGCGTTCAACGCGGGGTTGACGCTATCGATCCGTTCGAGCAGCATCTCGGTGAGTTCACGAGATGAGATCTCCTTGCGGCTCAGCATTCGAGCCGCATCAGTGGCCGACTGCAAGAGTGTCCCGTGCATGTCTTGGCTGCCCATCAGCTCGTGGTGATCGGTTCTAGGAGCTCCGTCACCCTCGCATCCCTGCTCTGATGGTACTCAGGATACAGCTCGCGGTTGTAACCGGCCGAGCGACATCCACTTGCGTCGCTCCAGCGAGCCAGCGTCTGAATGGTCGGCATGAAGTCGTCCATGAAGCCACGGTGCACGATCGTGGCCGCTTGATCGATCTTGGGCACATCCACGAACGCGAAGTCGTGGTCCTCGTTAGCATCGGCGTTGAGTGGGAGGGTGGCGTGGACAAGGATCTCACCGCCATACGGGGAGTCCTCGTAGTAGCCAATCACGTGGCGCTGCCGGTGTGGCGTTCGCGCCGGGCTTGGTCGGAAAAGAAAGGCCTCTGGTTCCCTTGGCACCGGATCTACGATTGTTCTGGGCTCGGTGCCACTTCCCGCTTTCATCTAGTCTCGCCGAAAACCCTGAGTAGCGACTCACCGGCGCAGCTCAGGCGATAACAGACCCTCTTGCCGCTGCGATGCGGCTCAACCAGCTCCGCGGCCTTGAGCCGCAAGAGGTGGGCCGAGACCGTGGCAGGGCTCAGGTGGAGTTGGTGGGCGAGCTCGGTTGTGGTGCGCGGAACGGGCAGGAGGCCCTTGAGGATGGATGCCCTTCCGGATCCCAGAGCAGCCTCTATCGCCGTGCCATTGGGCGCAGGGGATGCGGAGCTCCACAGGTTCGCCACCCCGCGGGGGCCATACGCGAGTGTAGGCCTGTAGCCGGGCTGGACGAGCACCTCAACACGGGGCCAGGCGAAGACACAAGGCACTAGGGTTATACCGCGACCTGCAGGCTCGATGGTCGCCTCGTAGGCCTTGTCCAGCTTGAGGGCGCCCCCACCATACCTCACCTTTGGATGTAGTTGGAGAGGAGGGCCTCGACGCCGCCGAGAGCGAGTGCCTGCCCGCGCCTGATCGTGTCTCCCTCAAGGTGTTCCTGGATCCGGGACCAATAGGGGACGATCGTCAGGTCGTGGTAGCGCCGCAGCGTATCTACCAAACGCTTCAGGGAGCCCTCAGGGTCCTTCAGATAGATCTCCAGTAACCGCTCCTGCGCGGGATCAAGGCGGCAGAACAGCTCCTTCTCCACCCACACGAGCGCCTCCACCTCTTCGAGCACGACGTCCGGAGGCGTGGCCCTAAGTCGTTCGAGCTCCTCCCCGAAGGTAGTGACCGAGGCCTCAGGAGGTGGGCTTAGAAAATCTGGGCAGGCTCTCTCGACGCACATAGCTGCGAGCAGCGCCGAGAGGTCGGTTCCTGGCAGCACCCGACGCGCGCGGGCGACCCAGGGCGCGTGCACCGTGTGGTGTCCGTGGTGCAGCAGCACCCCGAAGCTGCCAACCGTCTCCCACAGCGGGCTGGAGGCGATGCGAACCTTGATGAGATCTTCAGTGGAAAGGGAGATCGTGATCATTATCGTGCAACCTTCGAGTAACAGAGCTCACACTTGTTCACGACATTATCTTGGACAGTCGCTCACATTCCAACACGTTTCGAAAAAACACGAATTGATTCCGTTTCGGAGCTCCGGTCTTTACCTTGTCGTGAGGAAAAAGGGAGCAAATGATGGTCGAGTACAACGCATGAACAATCGAGATTAGGATATGAAACCCAAGCGAAGGAAAGGAATGATACAGGGATGATCAAGGACGTGCCGCTCACCGGGATCTTCGTTAAGGACCAGGAGGCAGCGCTGGACTTCTACACGAACAAGCTAGGGCTCGAGAAGGTCGAGGACGAGCCCTACGGCGAAAACGCCCGCTGGATCACGGTCTCGCCCGCGGAGAAGAGGATCAGGATCGTCCTGAAGAAGGCCGAGAAGGAACACGAGAAGGCCATGGTCGGCCGCTCCGACGGGGCGCCGATACTGACACTCGGTACCGACGACGTCCGGGTGACTTACGAGCGGCTTAAGGAGCGGGGCGTGCGCTTCCTCGGGGAGCCCTACCGCTACCCATGGGGCATCGGAGCGCTGCTCCTGGACCAAGACAATAGTCCGATCCTCCTGCAACAGGAATTGGACGAACACTAGAACGGTCGAAGGCGTGCAGGCACGCGCTTGCCCTAGATTTCATCGTGCGGCATCGGAGTGACCCTCTCGGAGGGCACATGACAATACGCAGAGGGCACAAGCAGAATGATCGCAACGCGACAAAAGGAGGATCCGTTGTGGTAGACAACGACTCCAACAAGGCTCAGGCTAACCAGCAGCCACCCGAGCCAAGCTCCGACCTCAAGAACCTCGGGGAGAGGTTGGTGGGCACGTGGGAGATGTCCGGGGAGGTGCAAGGAAAGGTTACCTTCGAATGGATGGAGGGCGGCTTCTTCCTCATCCAGCGCGTTGATCTGGAGCAATACGGCCAGAGGATCAAGGGCTTGGAGATCATCGGCCACGAAAAGCCCTTCGGTTCTGAGCCGAGCGAGGAGATAAAGAGTCGCTTCTACACCAACACGGGCGACACCCTCGACTACGTCTACGAACTGGAGGGAGACACACTCACGATCTGGGGAGGGGAGAGGAGATCTCCGGCTTATGCCAAGAGCGAATTGGGCGAGGACGGTAACACGGGTTCTGGGGAGTGGGTGTATCCGGGTGGTGGCGGTTATCGGTTTACCATGACCAGGGTCAACTAGGCGGTACGGCCTAGCTCAGGAAATACACAGATAACGAGACAATAAGGAGTTGGCCTGATGGCCGAAGATACAGCTACAGCCAAGCCGGTGAAGGCAATCTCACCAACGGCAGCACTCCTGTCATTTGCCGGAGCCGCTACGTTTGTGGTCTTGCTTGCCGCGCTGCACTTCATCAAGCCGGAGCTCGATCCTTCGTGGCATTTCATCAGTGAGTATGCGATCGGAGACCTCGGCTGGATAATGATGCTCGCGTTTCTTTCCCTGGCTCTTAGCTATGTCAGCTTGTTCGTCGCGATCCGCTCGCAACTACGGACCATCGTCGGCCGTATCGGCCTGGCCTTGCTTGTGGTTAGTGCCCTCGGTTTGATCATCGCGGCCATCTTCACTACTGATCCTATAACGGAAAGCAAGGGCACCGTGACAACCGAAGGCACCCTTCACAATTTGGGCGGAACGCTTGGCATCGCCATGCCGTTTGCCGCTGGGCTCATTGGCTGGAAACTGGCTCGTAACCCAGCGTGGTCTTCGGCAAGACGACCTCTTTTGTGGGCGACCGGTCTAGCCTTGGTAGCGTTTGTGGTGTCCTTCATCTCTCTGGGCGTTATGGTGTCGCAAAGCGGTGGCCGATTTGGTCCTGACGTCTTGGTTGGATGGCCCAACCGCTTTGAGGTAGTGGCTTATAGTGTGTGGCTGATGGTGGCAGCTTGGCAAGCGATCCGGGTGCGCAGCCAGCGTCGAAGTACCCCGACCAAACGTCGATCAAGCGTACCCGAGGCGAGGGTGCAACGACCCGCGAAAGGAACGAATGGAAGGAGATAACTGCATGCGGCAGCGGGCCTGCACAACGAAGCCCGAACGAGCCGCAAGGAGCCGTGATCCACGTCGCCCGATAATCTAGCGCTAAGAACGGAGAAGCTCATGACCGACATCCAGCAGCAGGTCCAGCAAGCCATCGACCGACTCGTCGAGTCCGGAGCCGAGCGGGGCCTGCAGGTAGCCGTCTACCGCAACGGTGAACAGATCGTAGACGCCGTCGCGGGCATAGCCGACCCTGCGACCGGTCGCCCTGTCACCTCAGAAACGCCTTTCTTTAGCTACTCGATCGGCAAGGGCGTGGCCGCTACCGTAGTGCACGTGCTCGCCGAGCGCGGAGTGCTCGACTACGACACAAGAATAGTCGAGCTGTGGCCGGAGTTCGGTGCCCATGGTAAGGAAAGTGCGACCGTCAGGCACGCGCTGAGCCAGTCGGTCGGAGTACCGGGCCTGCCGACCGGCCTCACAGTTGAGGATCTGTGTGACTGGGAGAAGATGTGTGCGATCATCGCCGACTCAGAGCCGTGGTGGGAGCCTGGCACGAAGATCGGCTACCATGCCGTTACGTGGGGCTACATCGTCGGCGAGATCATCCGCCGGGCCAGCAGAAAACCAATCTCCCAGGCGCTGCGGGAGGAGGTGGCATCACCTCTCGGGGTCGCCGACGAGCTGTTCTTCGCTGTACCGGCGTCAGAGCAGGGCAGGATGGCCCAGCTGGAGGACGCCTCGGGCAGCGAGGAGATGTTTGGTGAGTTGCCGCCGGACTCGCCGATCCTCAAGCTGGGTCCGGATCTGACGGCCGAACATGCCAATCGTGCCGACGTACGCAGCGCCAACATCCTGGCGGGCGGCACCGTCACCGCCCGCGCCGTGGCGCGCATGTACGCAGCACTGTTGGGCGAGGTGGACGGTGTGCGCCTGACCTCGCCGGAGCGGCTACGGGAGGTCTCCACGGTGGCGATGAGTGGCACCGACGAGATTTTCGGCTTCCCGACCTCGTGGGGGCTTGGCTACTCTATCGGCCAGTTCATGTCCAACGCGCATGAAACCCAGCACGTGTTCGGTGTTGGGGGCCTTGGGGCGAGCCACGCCTACGCAGACACCAAGACCAGGACTACGTTCGCGCTGACCAAGAACCGGCTCGCCCCCAGCTTCGACACCGCCGAGCAGGTAGCCGGGATCGTCGCGAAGGCGGTCGCCGACGGCTAGACGGCAGCGTAAGCCGTGCCACGATATCTCTAGGCTTGGCCCTCGGATAGGTAAGAACGCCGGCGTCTACGGAGCGCCACGGCGCCGGAGCAGACGCATCCACAACGCACAGGAACGCAACGCGTGTCTATATTACGTCCAACGTTAGAGCGGTGAACGCCGTCCCAGGAGCGGGTATGAAGACCTCAAGCAGACTCAAGGTGTTGGGAATAGGGGCGGGCTCGTTGCTTTGTCTTGTGCTCGTCACGGCCGTTGTTGGGTATCTGTCGGCGCCCAACTTCTACCTGACGCGGACCATCTTCTGGAGAGAGTCCGACTACAGAGACCACGAGAAGTTCCCCGCTCGCACCATCCACAACGGACCCTCCGTCTCCCGCTTCGACGAGTTGCCTGCGGACAACCGTTATGCCTCCCAGATCGAGGACATCGCGCGCGACACTAACGGCGAAAGCCTCGAAGAATACCTTGATGCAAGCGGGACGACGGCGTTCCTGGTGATCCACGACGATAGGTTGCTCTACGAGAGGTACTTCGACGGCTACGACGAGAGCTCCATACACACCTCCTTCTCTATGGCCAAGTCCTTCGCCTCCGCTCTGGTGGGGATCGCCATCGACGAGGGGCACATCAAGAGCGTAGACGAGCCCATAACCAACTACATCCCCGAACTGCTCGAGAAAGACAAGCGGTTCAAGGCGATCACCATCCGGCACCTGCTAACGATGTCGTCGGGGATCAAGTACGAGGAGGGAGGCGACCTGCCCTGGAGTGATGAGGCCGACGACACGAAGACGTACTACGCAACCGACCTGAGAGAGCTGGCGCTGGAGAACTGCCAGATTGAGGGGGAGCCGGGTGAATACTTCGAGTACAACAACTACAATCCCCTGCTGATAGGGATGATACTCGAGCGCGCCACCGGGATGTCCGTCTCCCGCTATATGGAGGAGAAGGTGTGGAAGCCTACGGGCATGGAGGCTGACGGCTCATGGAGCCTGGACAGCACACAGAGCGGCTTCGAGAAGATGGAGAGCGGGGTCAACGCGCGGGCGCGGGACTTCGCGAGGTTCGGCATACTGGTCGCCAAGGAGGGAAGGTGGGAGGGTAGGCAACTCCTCTCCCGAGGGTGGATAGAAGAGTCCACGCGGGCAGATACGAGCACGGATCCTTCCCAAGATTACCAGTATTTCTGGTGGGTCAACATGCCCGACGGCGAGACTTCCCACTTCTCGGCGCGCGGCAACTACGGCCAGTACATCTACGTCGCTCCCGAGAGGGATCTGGTGATCGTGCGGCTCGGCAAGGAAGAGGGAGAGCAAGGCTACGAGTATTGGATAGATCTCTTCGAGGAGTTGGCCACGAAGCTCGACACCTCAGCGAAGGAATCACGGTAGCGCCAACTTGGACGCCGACCAAAAAGCAATAAACAGTGCCTTGCGGATAGATGAGGGCGTAACAATTCCAGCTACAAGGCTTGACGGCGGTTCTGCGTTTGCGCACGCTGAGCGTCGGCTACGAAGGACGTGGTGAGCGAGCACGTGAGGGCAATGATGATGACTAACAACACCAGACCTGAAGAAGGGAGCATCTTCCGAGTCGGCTCCGTAGCGGGCATCGTAGGCTCGCTGCTGGCCATGGTCGGAAACGTCCTCCACCCCGCCACACCGATCGGAGACCCAGAGGGCGTGGCCCGGACCATCGCCCAGAGCGAGAGATGGGTGCTCGTTCACCTCGTGATCGTGGTTGGGTTGATCCTCATGCTCGGCGCGTTGGTGGCCTTATCCCGCTCGATCGAGGGTGGACTTCCTGGTGCCCTGAGCCAGTTGGGGTACGTCGCGGCGGTGGCCGGCGTCACCGTGGGGGTGGTCGTCGTGATCGTGGACGGTGTGGCCGCCAAGTACCTCGCCGACGCGTGGCAGGTAGCGCCTCCCGATCAAGCAGCAGCCGCTCTGCGTGTGGTGTTGGCCGAGGAGGCGATCAACTTCGCCATAGCCGCCCTGTTCAACATCCTCTTCGCAGGCGTTACCTTCATCCTCCTCGGGCTCGCGGTAGCCTGGAGTGGCGAGTACCCCCGATGGCTGGGGTGGGTGGCAGTGGTTGCTGGTATTGGCTCGGTGCCGGTTGGGCTGGTACAGGCCTACACGGGAGAATCCATCGGGTTTACCAGGATCGCCACCATCATCTTTCCCACGATAATCACGCTGTGGGTGGTTGTGATGAGCGTGCTGATGTGGCGAAAGACAAAGTCTCGATAACACGCTCAGGAGGTCGATCTCAGCCAGGCACGCTCATGCATGTTGGATCGGGACTATGCGACCTTCGGAGACCACACCTTCCAAGAGCTTCGGTTAAATAGGATAATGGAACAGTGGTCGCGGATCTGTTTGTGAAGATACCGGCGACGTGTAATCCACGGCCTCTTGACACCACTTTGACTCCACCGGGAGCGCAATACGGTGCAACAGAGAGCAACTTACAGAAAAGTAAGCCGCTTAGGAATGCGAGTTTTGCAACCCCTGCCACTCTCTGCAACGCCTGATGCCTGATGGATCACTCGTAACTGGAGCAGGGGTAAGCGGTTCGAGTCCGCTCGTTGGGTCTCTTGATTCGGCTTATATAAGCCGAATCTGCGAACCGGGCAAAGCCCCCGAGATAGAGTTGCGAGCTCTTTACACCAGTAGTACACCAACGCCAATCGCAACACTCTCGCCCCGGTTTTAGCTGGGGAGGCGGCTCGTCACGAGCCGGGCATCAGCACAGATGCCTTCACGAAGCGCATACAGCTTGGGGTTCTCTCGATTCGGACAGGCCAGAGTGAACCGTCCTGGTGTGGCTGGATGACGGAGGAAGGAAGGCTGGACGCAAGGATAAGGTCGAGGTGGATGGAGCGCTTGTTGAGGCTTTAGGAGAGCAGGTGACATACCTTAATGAGTAACTCGACATCCGTACTGAGGAATTGAGGGAGCACCGACGCCTCCTGGGAGGTCTCATCGAGAGGGTGCTTGAATTGGAAGGTCCGGTCGAACCGCCAGGGCCTTCACAGAGCCGCGAGGAGGCTGTTCAGTAGCCCGAGGAGGCCGCGCC
>Ga0126307_10002139_pt1 | contig 13285 bp, 12 predicted proteins | sample Plot28_FD_89955 | JGI IMG/M metagenome (GOLD analysis project Ga0126307, IMG submission 89955) | Serpentine soil microbial communities from UC McLaughlin Reserve, CA, USA - Plot28 | ecosystem: Environmental > Terrestrial > Soil > Grasslands | place: USA: UC McLaughlin Reserve, Lake County...
TGAAACCATTCTAAATGGAAATAAACCTGCATGGCAAATGGAATATAGTAATAATAATAACGATAAATCAATAAATCATTTAATTTTATAGACTATTAGTAATGGAGAGACAACAACCTTTGAGATTTCTGTTTTTTCAGAAAATGCACAAGACATTGAATCTTATACATTATTAGCAGATTCTAATGATATACATATTCTCAGGTAACAATATCACCACGACCCTCATCAGAAATCAGAGAAGAAAGTATCAGTAAAGATATTCAATCTAGAAATAATGATGATAATAAGGATGATGAAGATGAGGAGGATGAAGAGGATGAGGATGAGGATAATAATGAATCAATAGAGGCTCGTTTTGAAAATATGTTTAATAGAGGTAGCACTTAAAATTGTCATTTTTATTTACTAATCTTTTTCTCTTAATAGTTGGTGTATTTGTCTATTCATCATTAGCGTCATATCCATTTTTTATTGAAGAAATAGATGCGAGATGTCCCAATGGATATCATAAAAGCCCTAGTGGGGACTATGAAAAAGTAACAGATACAAAAGGAATGCCTAGATGTCCTGACGGTTTTCATAGAAGCCCAGATGGAGATTGTGAAAGCGTAACAGATGATAAAGATGAAGAGGATAATGATGAAGATAGGGATGAAGAGGATAAAGATAATGATTTTAGTGACTCTTCTAACAGTAAAAAGTCAAGTGAAGATGATACTTCTTTGTTCTTTCCAGAATCATTTGAATCTGAAGATAATTCGAACCAAGATACAGTTAGTAACGAGAACGATATAGGTGAAACTAAGAATGTTGCGAGCTCAAAATTTCAAGAAAATTCAATTCCGTCGAATATAATTGATGATATAACGAGAAAACACCAACAATTCGCATATACTCTTGGAGATCCTTCTTCTGACATACAACCTACAATTGATTTAGAAGGATATTATCAAAAATTTTACAATGGTTACATTCTTTGGCATCCACAATTTGGCACTCATGAAATTCATAGTGGAATAGCCAACAAATGGAATAATCTTGGTGGAGAAAATGGAGAACTAGGATATCCAATTAGTGATGAACACGATATTGATGGAGGTCGTCAAAGTGACTTAAAAGGTCACATAACTTGGTTACAAGAAAGTGGAGAAATCACTGTTTTTGTGAATGAATAATAACAATACTTTCTGAACTACAAAATTGTGTCAAAATCAGTTCACACACCTCCGAGCCCGTACTATATCAGGGTCATATACATGTATTTTGCAATAGTAAAAGAGAAAGGAGAGACATCTAAAAATGCCACAAAAACTTGAAACGGTCCTGAAAAATGTTGAAGAGATTAGCAATAATGTCAATAGACAATTGATAAATGAATACCATAAATATTTAATCTCTAGAGATACAAGTCCAAACTATCAAAAAGATAATATCAAGTTAATTTACATGTTTGCCAAATTTTTGGGAGAATACAAGACTTTCAATGAAGTACAAGATAGAGAAACAATTATCTTATTTCTTGATAATAAAAGAAAAAGCAAAGAAGAAGACATAGAACAAAAATGGATTACTACATGGAATGATTATCTTTGGCGATTAAAGATGTTTTATCGATGGTTATATAATGTAAGGATTTTTCTTTAATCAATAATAACCAAACAACTAAATAAAATATAGATGTAATTCTTTAATCTTTTTAAGGTTCACGATATCAAATTAAGAATGGTTTATGGTGACAGTAACTATTTGATATGCAAAGCTGGAGGATATAGGTCACTAATTTTTATTGCGATACCATTATTATTATCTGCCTATACTCATCTATGGAATCCAACAGGATTTCCTGGAATTTGGGTTGTTGAAGGACAGTATTTGCAAAGAGCTATGTATGTTTTAGATGGCGAGGGGCTTCATGAACCAAAAAACATCTATCATCACCCATACGATCACCCTTACTTTGGACAGATCTTTTTGGCAGGATTACTTTCAATTATTGGATATCCAGGTTCCATAGATGTTTCTTCATCTGATTATATTGTTACAAATGCTCAGGCTATAGAAAAGCTGTATCTTGTTCCAAAATTGATTGTTGGCATACTTGCTGTTATAGACACTCTTCTCTTATTCAAAATTACTGAAAAGAGATATGGTAAGACAGTTGCACTCATTGCTACAGTTTTATTTGCAGTGATGCCTGTTACTTGGCTCCTTAGAAAAATATTTTTAGAGACATTACTTTTACCTCTTCTTCTATCTTCTGTTTTATTTGCTATTTATATAAACATGAATTATAATGATTGCAATAAGTTAAGGAATGGTTTTAAAGAAAAGAGAATAATCAAGAAAATTTCATTAAACACAGTCTCTCTTGTTCTGCTTTCAGGAATTTTTCTAGGTTTGTGTATTTTTACAAAAATACCAGTATTTACTATGATTCCGTTCATAGGATATATAATATTTAAAAATACAAAAAATTGGAAATTTCTTTCATTATGGATTGTCCCTGTAATTTTAATCCCATTAATTTGGCCTCTTCATGCCTTGTCAATAGGAGAGTTTGAAATGTGGATAAAAGATGTAAAATGGAATTCTCAAAGAGACGACTTCCGCACTGATAGAGCTGTAAGTAGTATCCTTATCAATTCATTAAAGTATATATTTCAAATTGATCCAGTTTTTCTAATTTCTGGAATCATAGGTATCCTTTATGCTTTCATAAAAAGAGATCATTTTATTTTATTATGGGTATTACCTTTCTTGCTATTTCTTTTTGCAATAAACTTTGTTTCTTTCTTTCACCTTATTCCTGTAATATCTATATTTTGCATTTCTTTTGCAAAATTGATAGTTGATTTATCAAATAAAATAAAAAACGCGAAAATCAAGTTTATAACGCCATTAGTCATAATTTGTGTAATTGGCATATTTGGTTTAGTAAGTACAACGATGCTAATTACATTAAATGTGAATTCATTCTATTTCAATATCTATGCCTTTCTTGTGCAGTATCTATCAAATGAGAATAACAGTAATTTGGATAATCCAGAGGGAAATGAAATAACTATTATGGGACGCCATTGGACTAGAGGCTTTTATTGGATTCCTAAATTCATATTTGATTTGGATGTAGATTACAAAAAAATTGACGAATATGATGATATACCAGAACAAACCACTAATGAAAAATTCATTTTCATAGTAGATAAGAAATTGAACCGTTCTTTAGAGAAAGAGAAGAATTTGAAAGAAGTTACATGGTACAAAACAACCATTCCTATTGCAAATTTTTCAGATAAAACATTCTATTATAGGGACTATCCATTTCCATATACAAGTATGAGTGCAAACATACCTACAACAGATTTGGTTCAGTTTAGAGTCTCGCTAGCAAGCAAATAAAATTATGTTCTATGTATCATTTAGTATATGTCTATTTGTTTTTAAATATATACAAATGACAAGTCCAATGGAATCTAATTCTTTTCATAACACAAACTTTATTTATTATGTTACCGAACCCTGTTATAATGAGGAATCGAACCCCTCCGAGCCCGTATACTAGTAGGGTTCAATAACATTTTAAAAAGATAAATAATAATAGTAATATAGAATCTTTTTCTAAAATAAAATATAAAAACAACAATGAAAAATTATTTTAACTTTATTTGTTATTATACTATGATATTATATATGCTACTAGTGTTCTATTCTTGTTCAATCTTTAATTCTTCATTTTGGGGATGTTATGTATTGTAGCCTCTGTATAACATCCAGCTCTACTATTATTGTCATTGATAAAACTCTAGAATAAAACAATCCTTTATTTCAGGTCTAGTATAAGATTTTTACCACCCAGTTCGTCAGTGAGAAGAGTCGGTATATTGTATCTACTTATTAATGGATGTTAGAGATTTTGTCATCAATCCTTTAACATCCAATTTCATTCTCTAATCATTTCTGACATTAGTAATATTAGTTAGATAGAGAATCATTGTAAATTATATCAAATGTATTACTTTTTAAAATATAAACTTGAACTACAAAATTGTGTCAAAATCAGTTCACACACCTCCGAGCCTATTTAAATAATAAATCAAATCCTCATTATATAACTATAATTTTTATTCTGGTATAAGCAATTTTTTAATATCTAGATATATCTTTTTACAGCAATAGTAAAATCAATATAGTTATACATGCTATATTATTCCACTATAATGATTTGGACAGCCTCTGCTAAAACAAATCATTTTATTAATTTAATCTCTCAAAAATATATTTTTATTTTTATTACATTATTATTGCTTGTATATTTTGATTCATCATTTATAGATCTTAGTGAAAGATTCAATATACCTGAAAGTAAAACCTTTCTAATCGGAATTTTCTTATTTTTTGTAACACTTTTTATTTTTAGTAACGTGTTACTGATATTTACAATAAAAAATGTATTTTTAAAAAATTATAGTATTTTAGGAGATAAAGTAAAATTTATTCACAATTTCATTGTAATCTATCTAATTTCAATTAGTTTATTAATTACTATTCTTTTTGCTGAAATGATTGTATATAATAGTTATAACATTTATTTGATTTATTCTCTGTTAATTATTACTCATTTAACTGGTATTTATTTTAGTGTTTGGAGAACAATAAAATTTTTAAATTGGTTCAAAGTAAATCAAGATAAACTATTATTAGTATATGCTATATCATTTGTTACTTTTAGTGCCTTAATTATTCTTTCTTTAGTATATACCCTTACAGAACTTGGAAACGCTCCTAAAACAATAACACCTGCAGACCTAAAAAGAACAATCCATGTCATATCAGTCAATCTCTCCGAGATCTATCCTCTTTATAGAATATCATATTTTTTCACTTTTTGTTCTATATGGGTCTTAACCGCCTTTCTTTTATATGATTATTTTGGTAGAAATAACCGATTAAAATTTTGGATTATTTTATCAATTCCCATGATATTTTTCTTAATAGAGTTTTTTCCTGTTACATTAAAACTTTTGATAGGTTTATATCAATTAAATCCATCTCTTTTTTTACCTTTTTACACAATACTCTCTACTATTATTGCTTTTATTAGTGCTACGATGGTTAGTATAACACTATGGTTAATAATAAGAAAAATACCAAATAAATCATTTAGAAACTATTTGATCTTAGTCGCATTTGGACTATTACTTGTTCTTATATCTACTCATGAAACTCCTTTTCCGCGTTTTCTATTTCCTCCATTTGGACTAATTACAATTTTATTTAGCGGATTGGCGATGTATCTTCTTTTTATGGGCTTTTATTCTGCCTCACTTCATATTAGTAAAGATATGTCTTTAGTTAGAAATTTTGCAAATAGGATTCACCAATATGGATTTTTTAGAAATATTGCAAAGTCACAATTAGAACAAGACATTAAAGGAATAATGACTAAAGTTTTACAAAGTAATGAATTTGATATAAGCCAAAAAGGAAAAGAACATTACCAAGAACTTGAAAAACAAGATATAGAAAAACTTTTTAAAATTGTAAAAAAAGAATTAGAAGTTAAAAGATCAAGAAATAATATTAAGAAATAGTATTCTGAGTAATTTCAAATGACTTGTCGTTTTATCACAATAAAAGAAATTTAAAATATTTATAAAACTAAACTAAATTCATATTGATAAATGCAAAAATCTAATAAAACAACAATTAAAATTTTGTTAATTTTTACTCTCCCCTTGCTATTTTTCTCTATTACAAACATCTTGGCAATAGAATCAATAGAAGATTACGTTTTTAAACCTGATTCCTACCCTTATAATCGCACATATGGAGAATGGGAAGCAAAATTTTGGGAATTGCATGTCAATCTTGAGCCAGACAAATCTCCAGCATCTCCTACTTACAAACCAACTGAATGCCTATTATTAAAAGACGATAATATGACTTTTCTTTCTGATTTTTATAGTGAGATAGAATATCGTAACTATAACTGTGAAATTTCTCAAACTCCAATTGTAATTCCTGCATTAACTGAAGGTTGCAGTTATGGAGAGTTTGAAAATCCAACTGATAAGATCATAGAAGATTGTATTTATTCTCATAACCCTTATGCAATTGTAAAAGTGACAATTGATGGAAAAGAAATACCCGATATTGATAAATTTAGGATTACATCTGATTGGTTTATTTTAAATGTCACACAGAAAGATAATCCCTATGATATCAAACTTGGATCTCATAAAGCAAAAATAAATGCCATAATGCCAATCCTAAAACCATTGCCTCCTGGTCAACATGAAATAAGGACAGAAGTATTTCAGGATATTCCATCTATAATTATGAGTGACATTCCATTACATCGAGTAATAACCTATAATTTAATTGTTAAATAGAATAAATATAAGAAAATATAAATGTCTATTACTAAAGGCAAAAATATTTTGATAGTAGATGATGATGAAGATTTTACTAGTTTATATGAAACATTTTTGAAATATGATGGATATAAAGTAGATGCTTTTACTGATCCTGTTGATGCTTTGGATTCTTTTAAAAAAGATGTTTATGATCTTGTTTTACTTGATTTGAAAATGCCTCAAATGAATGGGATAGAATTATCTCATAAATTGCTAACTATAGAGCCTACTCTATTCTTTAGATTTATTACTGCTGCAAGCAAAGAATTCATAGAAAATCTAACGACAAATAATCCAAGCATAGAAGAAAATATCATATACAAACCACTTTGGTTAAACGAAATTAGGACTACAATTCACTCACTTTTGTATGATAAGGATCAGCAACAATAAAAAAATTACTAACATCAAAAATATTCTACAATTATTTAATGGCTAAATGAATAAACTCTATCATAATGAATACTAGTTATACAAATAAAATCTGGATTTCTTCCTTTCTATTTACTATTTAGACAATTAAAGATAATATAATATTTGTAGTAACTAGGTGAACTACAAAATCGTGTCAATATCAGTTCACGCTCCTCCGAGCCCGTATTATATCGTGGTCATATACATGTATTTTGCAATAATAAAGAAGGAAGGAGATAAGTCTAAATGCCACAGAAACTTGAAGATGTTCTAAAATGTAGAAAAGAGTAATAATGATGTAACTAGGCACTCATTGAATTCTATAGTCATCAATATAATGTAAGATGCTTTTGAAGAATCATAGTTTTGAGTAGCTACTAATACATCAAAATACTATTGATTAAATAATTTATGATTATATTCTTTAACGATTTTTCCTAAACCATCTAAATATGGATATAATGGTATTAATGGATTGGATGATGTAATATGATATCTAAAGGATATTCCCCGATACATTTCTACAATCAAACGGTGATTTTTTGAAATGTTTGTTGCTCATTAAATTATCCTATTGATTGTTGGACTAGTTCTGTTGAATCTCTTATAAAATTTCTAAATGGAATGATATATTCTGCAGAGGCTATTACAAATGGATAGTATTCACAAAAGATTTTTCCTTCAGCAGTAACAAGATAAATATCTCCATATCCTAATAGATAGATGAATATTTAGATAACAATAAAAATTTAAAATTTAAATAATTCTTTTACGTAATATATAGTGAATTGTCTACTGATTCACCAGTATATAATTGGGATAGAATAGTACTCAAACCTGTACGTTCAAAAGACAATCAAGATATTGGAAATGTCATTTCTATAGAAAAAGATAGTTTTACAGTTCATTCTGGTCGCTATGAATTTATAATCTCAAAAAGCGATGTTGAAGGATTTAATGGTGGAGAAGTATTTCTGAACAAAAACTATGCAGACTTACAGCAAAACAAAATTAAACCTTAATTTTTTTTATTATTAAAAAGTATAATTTAGAGATGCTTACGTAAAAATTTTTATAAATGCTTTATAAAATATAATCTTTAATTCTACTGATCTCTATTAAAACACATTTTGTAAATTTATCTCTTCAATAAATGTAGTAATTGTTTTTTAGCTATAATAGAAATTTAATGAAATGGATAATATTTTTATACATATAAAGTTACTAATATTATTGACCAGTAATTTAAAATGGTTGAAAACACATTGCTAAAGAGTTTATGAAATAAACAATAACTTTAATATTATGTTACCGAACCCTGTTATAATGAGAAATCGAAGCCCTGAGCCCGTATACTAGTAGGGTTCAATAACATCTTTTACGGTGTTGCTCAATATTATATAATTACTAATAATATTTCTTTTATATTGATATTCTTAATAATTGTGAAATTCTCATAAGTAATTTAATATCAATAGTGGAACCTACGTTTGATGAACGAGGATTCGAGTCCCACTCCGAGAATTAGTTTATCTATATTACAACATACCAACTAATTTTAATTAATGAAATTTCATTTGTTGTTTGTAATTCATTGTTGAAATAGAGTATAGCAGCCATTCTATTGTTACAAAGTCAAATGATCATATTTATTATTATTATAAATAATTATTAAATAAATAATTTGTCATTCATATTAACAAAAGAAGAACTTCAACGATACTCTAAAAAATTCCTTTGTGGTCTTTAGAAAATGACTCAGTGATGTGAACAAAAGCGTCAAAGGTATTGATATATTTTTTAAACATGTTAGCTCATCTGCATATGAAAGACCAGCATTTGGTTTTCAAGCCACTAATATGATAATCCAGCAATTGATACAAAAAGATTTCATCATAGTAGGAGATATAGAAGGAGAAGTTAAATCAACACTAAATGGCATAGCTAAATGTAAAGAAGAATGTCACAAATGGTAATATAAAAATTAAGGAATAAATTTATTATATACAATATTTTATGTTACTACCGAACTAGTAGATGATCCAGATCCTAGCACTGCTGATATAATAAATGTACCAAAATTATCTACTCCATTTGGACAATAAATATTTCAACTATTTCTTGTTTTTTATTTATTGTTCAACATGATTCGATTTGAATCGTTCATACAATCACAGTATACTTTAATGTCTAATCTTTTTATTTCAAATTTAGTATAAAAATAGAAAATAGAATATTACAGATATTAGATGATAAACCAATGTAATTCAATACAATGTATTATAGAAAGAGTTATAGAAGTAAATTTAAATTGTAAATTACATATAAAATTAAAATGAAATAATCAATTTGTTAACAAATTGATCAGATATTATTAGGAATGATAGAATTGTTAATTCTATGATAACGCTTTAAAATGACTATAAAATAAATTTAAATGTAAATATAATTATTTTATGAATATCACCCCGAACTAATGCTTCGAGGTTCGAGTCCAAGTCCTGGTGTTCAATCTCTGTAGTATCATTATGAAAATTCTTATCTAAGTCCTTATTTCTTTGAATTGTATAATCCCATGACCAGCAATAAAGAGTTCAAATCCCTTCTTATCTTTAGCTAGTCTGTAGTCTGTGATTCTAATAATTTCTGTAATCTACTTTAAGATCGGTTTTAGTATGAACCCAGAGTTTGAATAATAAATTTGTTACTACATAAAATATGTTATTACATATAAAATAGACTGCTTTTATATAGTTGAAAGAACGAAGATTTATTTTCTAGACTCTTTATATAATGTTCTCTTTAATCATTATTTGTTACTGCTGCTGTCATATTAGAATTAGTAATATAATATTGTTTAAACAAATGTATTTGTAATTTAGTAATAAAAGTATAACTAGGTATGTCTTAAAATACTACCAAATTTATATAATTTGTTACTGTTATATTTTTAATGAGTTCAAAAATTCATTCAAATATGATAGACTTACACCTGATAATGCAGCATTTCTTTTTGTAGATCATCAAACAGGTCTTTTACCTTTGGTTAATGACTGGTCTGAAGTAGAATTAAAGAATAATGTAACGGCTTTAGCAAAATTAGCAAAGATTTACAAAATGCCAGTGGTTTTAACAACAAGTTATGAAGAAGGACCTAACGGACTTATAGCACCAGGCTTGAAAGAGATGTTTCCTGATGTTGAAATAATAAAAAGACAAGGCGAAATAAATGCATGGGATGATCCAAATTTTGTAAAAGCCGTTAAGGCTACAAGACGCAAAAAATTTATCATATCAGGTATTCTTACTGATGTCTGTGTAGCCTTTCCAACTCTTTCTGCAATAGAAGCAGGATATGATGTGGTGGCTGCAATAGATGGTTCAGGTACTCTTAATCAAACAGTACGGGAAGCAGCAATTTCTCGTATGGTTCATTCTGGAGCCCAAATAATGACATGGTTTCCTATAATGGCTGAACTTCAAGGTGACTGGAAAAAATCTACTGCTCCAGATATGGTAAGGTTATTAACAGAACACGCTGTCAAATATGGTCTTATTGTAAGCAGTTACGTTGCAAATAAACCCAATCAAACAATTGTTCCAAAAGACTTTAAAGCATAAATACATAGTAAAACAATCTTATTATTCTTTTATTTTAGTGTTTTATTATTATGTGTAAATGATTAGTGTTTTTTAGTTAAACTTATTATTTTTTCAATTCCCATTTCTCACACCATCTACTAAGACTTTGCAAAATTGGCTCCAAATCTTTTGCTTTTGTTGTTAACCTATATTCAACTTTAATTGGTATTTCTGGATATATTTTTTTAGTTATTAGACCTTCTTTTTCAAGTTCTGATAATCTATCAGATAAAACAGTATTGCTAATATCTTTTAGACTTCTTTTTAACTCATTAAATCTAACTACTTTCTTAGAACTTAAATTTTTTAATATTAATAATGACCATCTTCTGCCTAAGACATCCCAGATGTTTAGTATTTCACATTTTTCTTCCATGATTTTAGTTTCAGCTTCTGAAGTTAAAGAGAGATTATCAGACATTTTCACCATATTATAGTAGGTTATATTATACTACCAAGTAATAAATATTTAAGGTTATCAATCAACGATTCTCTTATCCATAATCCTAACAAAAAAAAATATTCGTTTTTGATCAACTTTTGAATAGCCAAGGTTTTAACAATTTTGTCAATAGAGGCATTATTACATAAGTCATTAGCAGGACTGTTATCGTAAGAGCAATAACAAGTCTTATTGGAAATGGTATCGATAACATTTCTGTTAAAAAATGTATTTGAGGAACCAAAGTCAATATCAGAATTGAGATAACTGGAATAGTAACAATTACCATTTTGTAACGTGGTGGAGGTTGTAGAGGTATCATCGGTGAAGATTCATCTTTAAAATAGGGAGTAAACCAAAACTCTAGTCCTGTCATTTTTTGTACATCAGGATCGGCTTCTACTAGTTTTCTACCTTTTTGTAACCATTCATTTCGTATGGGTGATTTCTCCCATTTAGCAAGATTCTCATAACTATTAAACCTAAATATGATAACATATTCAAGTTTAGATTTATCTTTATTATCAGCAGTGTTTGGTCTAATTATATCAATACCCATACTTCCTTCTTGTCTAGAGACTTCCTTGGAAATTCCTGAAAGCCATTCTTCAAATTCTTTGATTTTATCTTTTTTAGCAATACGTCTAACAATTACAGTAACAGGTTTAGAATCTTCATTACTATTATTATCTTGGGACATTATTTTATTACTATATCTATTGAAAACTAAATAGTCTTTTCTTAAATAAATAATAGAAGTTAAATTTTTTTAATCTACCTGTAAACGAAGTGTCAAAAGAATTTATTAGAAGATTATACAGATCTAGTTTTTTTCATTTTATAATTATTTTATATCTCAATATTAATGGAGAAATTAATTAATTATCCTACCCAATTTTCCACCTCTGTAATCTTCAATGGCTTGATAAATCTCTTGTTGAGTATTCATTACAAACGGACCATACCTTGCTATTGGTTCTCTTAGAGGAATACCTCCAATTAATAATAATTCAAGTGGATCTTTTGACTCTTTAGCAGCTTGGATACATACTTCCTTTCCATCTTTATCAAATATTACCAAATTTTCTCTTTCAATTATTTTGTTACTATTATTACTTTGTTCAAATAATGCTTTACCTTTTATTACATAAGCAAATGCATTGTATTCTTCTGGAACTGGCTGAGTTATTCTAACACCTGGTTCTAATTTGAAATGTAAATACATGGTAGGAGTTATTGTATCAATTACTGCTTTTGCACCTAAGGATTCACCTGCTATAACTTTGACACTAACATTACCATCTTTAGTAGTTCCAGTAGGAATTTTTGATTGAGGGATTTCTTGATATCTTGGTTTCATCATCTTGCTTTTTTTAGGAAGGTTAACCCATAATTGAAATCCATGCAATTTGCCCCCATTTTTACTAAATTCTTTTTCCGGCATCTCTGAATGAATAACTCCAGAACCCGCAGTCATCCATTGGACGTCTCCAGCACTAATAGTTCCAGCATGACCTTGCGAATCTTTATGTTCAAACTTTCCTTCTAGTAAGTAGGTAACAGTTTCAAATCCTCTATGGGGATGATCAGGAAATCCTTTTTGCTTTCCTGGTTTTATATCCATTGGTCCCATTTCATCTAATAGTAGAAAAGGGTCAAACTCTGAAACAAAATTATTTGGAAATGATCTATTTAATGCTACACCTTCACCATCTTGAGTTGTTTCACTCTTTACTATTCGTAAGATTGAACGAATGGATTTATTATTGACAGGGCTGTCCTTATCTAATGGAACTGCTTCTTGTTCCATCTCTTTTATTATTTTTTTATTGTTAAATTTTGACATACTATATTATACAATTAAAGGTATTTAAATTAAGTAGTATTTTCATACTTAGTAAGTAATTAAAATCTTACTTGGGATATGATAATTTTTGATTAATTCCAATAAATACATTATGAATTGTTTTGAAAAATTAGCAATAGATATACTTATTTCTTATTTTTACATGATTATTCTCTTGAAGAACAGAATAAAGAAGTGCGGTTTGTTGATCTACTTAAGTATAATGAAGATACTTCCCAAGGTTTAATCCAATGAAAAATCTAATTTTAATTTTTGTGTAATAAGGTTACTCTAAACAGTCACAGTTATTTTAAAAAGTTAAAATTTAAATGTATAGAGACAGATCCTAACTACATGTCATGCTCGAAGCCCTCCAAGCCCGTTTTTGTTATAATTATTTTTGTTTTTAATATTCTTAGAGTAAATAATGCTTTTTTAAAATAGTCTTCAAGTGGATATAATAAAAAAAATATGATTACTGTTGTATATTTTGGATTATTTTAGTAGCTTCATCATAGCTAA
>Ga0126307_10002140_pt1 | contig 13284 bp, 10 predicted proteins | sample Plot28_FD_89955 | JGI IMG/M metagenome (GOLD analysis project Ga0126307, IMG submission 89955) | Serpentine soil microbial communities from UC McLaughlin Reserve, CA, USA - Plot28 | ecosystem: Environmental > Terrestrial > Soil > Grasslands | place: USA: UC McLaughlin Reserve, Lake County...
ATCCCCTCGCCGCCCGCGGCCGTGACGAGCTCCGCGGTCTCCTCGATCGTCTCGGGGCGATCGACCTCCGAGCGCCGCTCGCGCGTGCTGCGACCGGTCGCGTACACCGTGGCGCCCGCCTCGCCGAGCGCGACCGCGATGCCGCGGCCGCCGCCGCGGGTCGCCCCGCTCACCAGCGCGACCCTGCCTGCCAATGGCCTGCTCATCTTGATCCTCCTCCGGTCGTTGTCCCGTATCCCAATCGCGCACGAGACCAGCACGGCGGCCAGCACGAGCGCTCCGCCGGCGAGCTGGAGCGCCCCGAGCGTCTCCCCGAGCACGAGGAACGCGAGCAGCACCGTCACGAGCGGCTCGATCGTGGCGAGCACCGACGCGCTCGTCGGACCGACGCGCCGCAGTCCCGCGAACAGGAGGCCGATTGCGGCGACCGTCGAGACGAGGGCGAGGCAGGCCAGCCAGCCCCAGCCCGCGATCGTCAGCTCGCCGGGCCGCAGCTCGCCCAGCGCCGCCGATCCGGCCGTAAGGCTCACCGCGGCCCCGCTGCAGACGACCGCCGCCAGCACCTGCGGCCGGATGCTCCCCGCGAACGCGTGGCTGACGAGGATGTAGCCGCTGTAGACGACCGCCGCGCCGAGCCCCAGCGCGACGCCCATGGGGTCGAGCGCGCCGATTCCGGCGCCCGCCAGCACCAGCAGCAGTCCGGCTGACGCCAGCCCGAGCGCGGCCACGCGCCTCCGGTCCAGCCGCTCGCGGCCGAGGGCGACGGCGGCCGCGGCCACGATCGCCGGGAACGTGTAGAGGAGCAGCGACAACAGCGAAGCGTCGATGCGCTCCAGCGCGGCGAAGAAGCAGCCCGCCTGGACCGTGTAGACGCCGCCGCCGAGGAGGATGCCGAGGCCCAGACCACGGCGGCCGAGCGTGCGGGCCTCGCGGCCGGCGCCGGACGCGACGACGAGCGCCCAGAACAGCGCGGCGGCGAGAGCGAAGCGGACGGACAACAGGGTGCCCACGGTCGCGCCCGCGTCGTAGGCGAGCTTGCCGAAGACCGCGCTGGCGCCGAAGGCGGCGCCGGAGGACAGGCACATGAGCGTTCCGGAGTAGCGCATGGCGTCGCATCGTGAAGCGGAAAACCATCAGGATCGACTCCGATTCGTTACGCAAAGCCGGTAGCGTTCCTGGATGATGCTCGACCTGCGCCGCCTGCGACTGCTGCGCGAGCTGAGCGAGCGCGGGACGATCGCCGCGGTCGCCGACGCGCTCCGGTACACGCCGTCGGCCGTGTCGCAGCAGCTCGCGATGCTCGAGCGCGAGACCGGCGTCCGGCTGCTCGAGCGGGCCGGCCGCGGCGTGCGGCTGACCGATCCCGCGCTGCTGCTGGTCGAGCATGCCGACGCGCTGCTCGAGCGCGCCGCGCTCGCGGAGGCCGACCTGGCCGCGGCCGCCGGCACCGTGACGGGCCGCGCCCGCGTCGCCGCGTTCCAGTCCGTCGGGCTGCACATCGCGCTGCCGGCCTTCGACGCGCTGGCGCGTGAAGCGCCGCGGCTGCGCTGCGAGCTCGTCGAGGCCGAGCCGGAGCAGGCGCTGCCGGCGCTCGCGCTCGGCGACGTCGACCTGGTGCTGGCGGACGAGTGGCAGCACCAGCCGCTGCGGCTCCCCGCCGGCCTGGAGCGCCACGAGCTGCTGTGGGACCCGGTCAACGTCGTGCTGCCGGAGGCGCACGAGGCGGCCCGGCGCCACCACGGCGCGGTCGCACTCGCCGAGCTCGCCGGCGGGCCGTGGGCGACCGGACACGCCGGGATGGCGTGGGAGGAGATGACCCAGCGCACCTGCCGCGAGCACGGCGGCTTCGATCCCGACATCCGCCATCGCACGAACGACGCGACGGTGGCGCTCGCGCTCGTCGCGCGCGGGATGGCCGTGACGCTCCTGCCGGACCTGGCGCTTCACCCGGGTCCCCATCCGGGCATCGCGCCGCGCCCGATCGCCGATGCGCCCGTCGGGCGGGCGATTCTCGCGGTCACACGCGCGGCCGACGCCGCGCGCCCGTCGACGCGGGCGCTCCTGGCGGCGGTGCGCGGTGCGGCGGCGACGCTCGCCCGATCCCGGGCGTCAGCCTGATCCGCCCGGCCCGAACGGCTCGATCCGCGGGTTGGAGTAGGCGCTGCGCCGTGCGCGCGCGCCCGCCTCCTCGCTGACGAGCACCGTGTACAGGTGCTGCTCGGGATCGATGCTGACGACGCCGAACTCCTCGTCGATGTCCGCGCGGTCGATGCCGAGCCGCGCGGCGGCCTCGGCCGGCGTCGCCGCCCCGGGATCCAGCTCGACCGTCAGCATCACGTCCCCCACGGTGACGTGACGATAGTCACCGCGCGGCGCTTACGACGGCGCGCGGGCGCCGTGCGGCCGTCGGCACGCCGCCCAGCACGGCAAGCAGCGCCGTCGTGTTGACGGCGCCCCAGCCGTGGTCGAAGTCGAACCCGACGCCGCCGAGGTCGTCCGCGGTCTTGAACAGCAGCGCGCGAAGCGACGCCGGCGGGAGCCGCGCCGCGCTGTACTTCGTGCGGACCGCGGCGACGATGCCCGCCAGGACGGGACACGCGGCCGACGTGCCGCCGTCGGGATCCGGCGCGAAGACCTTCGAGCCCTTGAAGTGCGTGTAGGCGGCGAGGTCGGGCTTCTCCGCGAACAGGCGGCCTGGGCCCTGCGACGAGTACCCGACGCGCTTGCGCTTCGTGTCGATGCCGGCGACGCTCAGGACGCGGCCGTGGGAGTTGGCGCCGCAGATCGGGCGGCGGCGGAAGTTGCAGCGCCCGTCCTCGCACTCGACGCCGCAGTTGCCGGCCGCGAACAGGATGTCGGCTCCCGCTGTCTCGAGGCTCGCCACGATGACGTTGAACGGGTGCCGCGGGTTGTTGCTGTAGTTGCCCGGGTGGCCGACCGGGAAGTCCGAGCGCGGGTCGAACATGCCCCAGGAGTTGCTGGCGACGAGCGCGCGGCGCGCGCGCGGCATGTCGTCGAGCACCCTGCGGAGCTTCGCGAACGATCGCACGGCGTCGCTCAGGAGGCCCGACAGCGGCGAGTCGCCGACTCGCTGGGAGAGCAGCACGGCGTGGTCGAGGAACGTGGCCTCGGGCGCGGCGATGCCCGCGTCGAAGGCGCACATCGTGCCGTGGTCGACGAAGTGCCTGCCGGGCTTGCTCTGCACGCCCCTCGGCGTGAAGCTCTTCGCCGCGTTGAGCCTCGCGGGCTGGCCGGCGGCGCGCAGGTGGGCGACGTTGATGCCGGTGTCGACGATCGCTAGGTGCACCCCGCGGCCGGTCATGCCGGCGGCCTCGAGCTTCCTCCTCTCGACGAGGCGCGCGACGTCCTTGTCGGTGCCGACGGGCGGGTCCCCGATGCACGTCAGGAAAGGCTCGATCGTCGGGTCCGAGAAAACGCCGAGAACGCCGGGATGCGCCATCGCCTCGGCCAGCACCGCCTCCTGCCCCTCGTCCTCGGGGATCGTGCCGCGGATCAGGTGCGTCACGTGCTCGGGCTGGAACGAGAACTCGAGCGGACCGCCCAGCGCGAGCAGCCGTGCGTCCTCCTCCGGCACGCGCGGCGCGGGCAGCTCGACCGGGTCGTAGCCCTGATCGACCACGAGCCCGGCAGGCCGGAGCGCCTCCGCAGCCGTCGCGGTGGGCGCGATCGTGTCTCCCGCCGCCATCGCGGCCTGAAGCTGCGGCGTCGTCCGAAGCTGGATGAGCACGCGCATAGCGACCTCCTTCGGGGGTGCGCCGAGCCTATGCAGCCCGCACGAGCGCGGTCAATCCGCGAGTTGGCATGCGGACACGAGCGGCTCCGGTGCCGATCCGCGCCTGCGATCCGATCGCAGCGATCCGGGTAGGACGCCTCTCATGCGCGTAGTCGTCGTAGGAGCAAGCGGGAACGTCGGGACCAGCCTCCTGCAGTCGCTCGCCGCGGAGCCGGCGGTCGACAGCGTCCTGGGGATCGCCCGGCGGGTGCCCGGCACGTCGTTCCCCAAGACCGAGTGGGCCGCCGCCGACGTGAAGGACTCCGACCTCGCGCCGCTGTTCCGCGGCGCGGACGCCGTCGTGCACCTAGCATGGCTGATCCAGCCGGCGCGAGATCGCGCGCTCACCCGCGCGGTCAACGTCGACGGCAGCGAGCGCGTGTTCCGCGCCGCGGCCGCGGCCGGAGCGGGCGCGCTCGTATACGCCTCGTCGGTCGGCGCCTACGCTCCGGCTCCCAAGGACCGCCGCGTCGACGAGAGCTGGCCGACGACCGGGATCCCGACGTCGTTCTATTCGCGCGACAAGGCGGCGGTGGAGCGGCTGCTCGACCGCTTCGAGCAGGAGGCGCCGGAGGTCCGGACGGTGCGGCTGCGGCCGGGCCTGATCTTCAAGCGCGAGGCCGCGTCGGAGATCCGCCGTCTGTTCGCCGGGCCGCTGCTGCCCAGCCGGCTGGTCGACAAGCGCCTGATCCCGATCCTCCCGCTGCCCGAGAGGCTCGCCGTCCAGGGCGTCCATTCGCTCGACGTCGGGGACGCCTACCGGCTCGCCGTCGCCGGCGACGTCCGCGGCGCGTTCAACATCGCCGCCGAGCCCGTGCTCGACCGGGCCGCGCTCGCGCGGCTCGTCGGCGCCCGGCCGGTGGCCGTGCCGGAGCGGGTCGTGCGCGCCGCTGCGGCGGCGAGCTATCGCCTGCACGCGCAGCCGAGCGAGCCCGGCTGGGTCGACCTCGCGCTGCAGGCGCCGCTGCTCGACACCAGCCGCGCGCGGGCGGAGCTCGGCTGGTCGCCGCGGCACGCGTCGGACGCCGCACTGGACGAGCTGCTCGCCGGGCTCCGCGAGCGCGCAGGCATGCCGACGCCGCCGCTGGACCCGAGCGCCGGCGGGCCGCTGCGCGTGCGCGAGTTCCTGACCGGCGTCGGCAGCCGCTGACCGGCGCTCCGCGCCGAGCTGTAGCTCCCGCCCGACCTGCACACTGCGTCGCGTGGACAACTCCCGGATCGCCGACCGCCTGGACGCGTTCGCCTCGCTGCTGGAGCTGGCCGAGGCGAACCCGTACACGGCACGCGCGTACCGGCGCGCCGCGGAGACGATCCGCGGCATCGCCGTCCCGGTCGCGGACCTGGTGCGGTCCGGCCGCGTGCGCGACCTGCGCGGGATCGGCCCTGGGATCGAGGCGCGGCTGCGCGAGCTCGTCGAGACGGGCGAGATCGCCGAGCTCGCCGAGCTCGAGCGCGAGCTCGCGCCCGACGTCGTCGGCCTCGGCCGCTACCTCGGGCTCAGCGCGCGGCGGTCGGTCGAGCTGGCGCGGGCGCTCGGGGTCCGCAGCGCCGCCGAGCTGCGCGCGGCGGCGGCCGCCGGCCGGCTGCGCACCGTGCCGGGGATCGGGCCGAAGACCGAGGCGCGGCTCGTCGCCGCGCTCGCCAGGCAGCCCGAGCCCCGGACACGGCAGGGTCTGCTGCTCACCCGTGCGCGCGAGCTCGTCGAAGGCGTGGCGGCCGCGCTCGGCGGGGAGCCGGCCGGCGACGTGCGCCGCCGCCGCGACTCGTGCGAGCTGCTTGCCGTGGTGTGCGCGGCCGCGGACCCGCGCCCCGTGCTCGCGCGCTTCGCCGAGCTGCCGCAGATCGTCGCGGTCCTCGAGCGGGAGGAACGCCGCGCGCTGGGCGTGACCGTCGAGGGCGTGCCGGTCGAGCTCGCCGCCGCCGAGCCGCCGCGATTCGGGACGGCGCTCGTGCGGGCGACGGGCTCGTCCCCGTACGTCGCTGCCCTCGAGCCGCTGCCCGACGCGCCCGACGAGCTCGCCGTCTACCGGGCGCTGGGCGTTCCGTGGTGCCCGCCGGAGCTGCGCGAGGAGCCGTTCCGCGGCAAGCCGCCGGCGCTCGTAGAGGCGCGCGACGTGCGCGGCGACCTGCACTGCCACACGATCTGGTCGGACGGCCGTGCGAGCGTCGAGGAGATGGGCCGGGCGGCCCGCGAGCGCGGCTACGAGTACCTCGCGATCTGCGATCACACGCCCGCGGTCGGCGCCGTCCCGGGACTCACCGCGGACGACGTCCGCCGCCAGGCCGACGAGATAGCGGCCGCCAACGAGTTCCTCGCGCCGTTCCGCGTGCTGCGCGGGATCGAGTGCGACATCCTCCCCGACGGTCGGCTCGACCTGCCCGACGACGTGCTCGCCGGGCTCGACTGGGTGCAGGCGAGCGTCCACGGCGGCCAGCGGATGCCGCGGCGCGAGCTGACGATGCGCGTCGAGGAGGCGCTGCGCAACCCCTACGTCCGCTGCCTCAGCCATCCGACCGGCCGGCTCATCAACCGGCGGCCGGAGAACGCCCTCGACCTCGATCGGGTGTTCGAGGTCGCGCTCGAGCAACGGGTTGCGCTCGAGGTCAACGGCCTGCCGGACCGGCTCGACCTGCGCGGCGAGCACGTCCGCGAGGCGCTGCGTGCCGGCGTGCCGATCGTGTGCTCCACGGATGCCCACTCGACCCGCGCGCTCGGGTACATGGAGCTCTCGGTCGCGACCGCGCGGCGCGGCTGGGCGACGGCCGCGGACGTCCTGAACACCCGGCCCCTGCGGTCGATCCTCGACCGTCCTGCCGACGCGGCGCGTTGACGCGGTCGCACACGCGCCCGCACGGTCGGCGGGTGCGGATCGCCGACGACCTGCTGAACGGCCGCAGGACTAGCCTCTGCTGCCGTGTCCCTCCAGGAGGACCCGTCGTTCTCGCCCGAGCTGTTCGCGTTCCTGCGCGAGCTGAAGGCGCACAACGAGCGCGAGTGGTTCAACGCGAACAAGGTCCGGTACGAGCGCCACGTGAAGGAGCCGGCGCTCGCGTTCGTCGAGGACCTCGGCTTCCGGCTGCCGGCGGTGTCCCCGCACCTGGTCGCCGACACGCGCTCGATGTTCCGCATCCATCGCGACACGCGCTTCGCGAAGGACAAGTCGCCGTACAAGACCCACGTCGGGATCTACTTCCGGCACGCCCGCTCCGCGGAGGCCGACACCGCCGGGGTGTACCTGCACCTCGAGCCGGGCCACGCGTTCCTGGGCGCGGGGATCTGGCATCCGGGCACGCCGGCGCTCAAGCGGATCCGCGACGCGCTGGTGGCGCGCCCCGACGACTGGCGCAGCGCGGTCGCCGCCGTCGAGCCCGTGTGGACGCCGGCCGACGGTGAGCGGCTGAAGCGCCCGCCCGTCGGCTACCGCGCCGACCATCCGCTGATCGAGGACCTCAAGCGCAAGGGCTTCGCGATCACCTCGCCGCTGTCCCAGCGGGAGGTCACCGCGCGCGGCTTCCTCGACGTGTGCGAGGCGCGCGCCGCGAGCGCACGGCCGTACCTCGCCTTCCTCTCCGGCGCTCTCGGCGTCGAGTACTGATCCCGCCGCGCGCGTCAGCGGCGCACGATCCGGAAGCCCGCACGACGCGGCGTCGAGCGGTTGCCCGCCGCGTCGACGGCGCCGGCGCGGACGCGATGGCGGCCGATGCGCAACCGCCGGGTCGGCGACAGCCGGCCCTCGAAGCGCACCTCGTTGAGCCCGGCCCTGCCGGCGAACGGAGCCATGCTGCCGGCCGCGACGAAGCGCGTGCAGCGCCGTCGCGTGCGATTGGCGCGGGTCGGCTTGACGCAACGGCCGCCGACGCGCCGGCCCGGCCGGGCCCTGCGGAAGCTCAGCGTCACGCTCGCCGCCTCGTCGAGCCGGAACGAGATCGTCGTCCCCACCGGCGCCCGCGCGATCGCCGGCAGGCGGGATCCGCGCCGCCAGCGCCTCGGGGACACGACGAGGTCGGTGATCGACGCGGCCGTGACGTCGGCGCCGCCGCCGTCACCGCCGCCGCCGCCCGCGGCGGGCCGCACGACGATCGCGACGGTCCCGACGTCACCTCCGAACCCGACAGCGTCGAAGCTCCGCACCTGGAAGGAGTCGGTTCCGGTGAAGCCCTGGTCGGGTGTGTAGGTGTAGGGATCCCCGGCCAGCGGCTGATCGACGGTTCCGTGCGCGGGATCCGTGGCGCTGAAGTCACGCACCGTGCTGCGCTCGTACTCCGGCCCGGTGTCGGTGCACTCGACGTCGAACGTGACGGGGGTGTTCACCGTCGTGGTGACGGCGGCGTCGGGGCAGACCGGAGGACCGTCCGGCGCCCAGTCGGGGTTCCCGTCGAAGTGCGCCGGCTCGGCGGCGATGTCGAACGCGAGGGGGCTCGCCGGTTCCGCGCGGACGAGGGTGCCGTTCGTGAACGTGCCCTGCACGTAGGCGATCTGGGCCCCGTTCGGCGACCACGTGCAGTTGAAGTTGCCGGCGCCGGCCGCGTTGCTGGCGATCGGCTGCTGTGCGCCGCCGTTGGCCAGCGACGTGACGATCAGGGCGGTCGTGTTGAAGCCGGTCCCGCGCGTGAAGCACAGCTTGGTCCCGTCGGGGGACACCGACGGCTGGAACTCCTTGGGGTCTCCGGCCGTGGTGATGTCCGTCACGGCGCCGCCGCCCGCCGGCTCCTTGACGATGCGGCTGTCCTCGGTGCTGGGCTCGCCGAGGTGGTAGTAGATCTCCTGCGCGCCGGGCGTCCAGGCGGGCTTGCCCTCGAACACCGCCGGCGTGTCGGTGAGGTTGAAGTCGGGAGCCGACCCGTCGACCGTGCGGACGATGATGTCGCGCTGCCCGGTGTTGTCGCCGACCTCGTTCTCGAACGCGATGCGCGTGCCGTCGGGCGACCACGCCGGGCGATCCGACGTCACGTTGTCGGCGGCGTTCGTGAACGGCGTCGGGACCGCCGCCGGCGACGTCAGGTCGAGGATGTAGATGTCGAAGCTCTCCGTCGCGAGCGACCCCGGGACCCCGCGGGCGTACGCGATCTTCGTGCGGTCGGGCGACCAGGTGGGATGGCGGTGCTGGACGGCGCCCGCGAGGCTGAGCGGGCCGACGATGCCGTCGCCCTCCGCGGCCGACGTCGGGAAATGCCAGAGGAAGAGCTTGGCCTGGCTGTCGTCGCCCGGAGGCGCTCCTCGCCCGCTGGCGAACACGATGTGCCCGTTGTTGCCGGGCAGCACCGCGCCCGCTGTCGCCGGGAGCACGGCGAGTACGACGGCGGCAAGAAGGCACGACGAGAGACGCTGCATCACGATCCTCGGTAGGGGGCCGGAGCTCGAGAGCCACGCTATCCCCCCACGCGTCGCAAGTCGAGGCGTCCTCTCCGATCGGCTCGCGGGGCCGGCGGGAGTGGGGTACGTTCGCGTCGTGAGTCGGCGCGCGTCCTCGGCGCGCCGATCGCGCGCGAGCTCCACGACATCGTCGCCCACGCCGTCAGCGTGATGGTGCTCCATGTCGGCGCGGTCCGGCACAGGCTTCCGCAGACGCTCGACGAGGACAAGAGCGCGCTCGGGTCCGTCGAGGACACCGGCCGCACGGCGCTTGCGGAGATGCGCCATGTGCTTACGGCGGCGAGATGACGGCAGGCAGCGCGACGGGGGCCGCTTCGTCCTCAGCGCGCGCCTGCCGCTCGGCGGCCGTGGGACATGAGATCCGGCGATCACCGACGGTCGATGAGCTCGAGCACGTATCCTGGGACTATTGGTCCGCAAGTTCGACGAGAACGGCTTCGTGTTCCTCTATCGGGAGCAGAGGGCGAGCGGCGAGGACAGCCCGTTCTTCAAGCTCGTCAAGCGCGACGACTCCCGACGAGGCCGTCCTGACGGCGGCGATGGCCCGTCGCTCCGCGACTCCCGGCGCCGAGGCCACGGTCGTCATCGCCACGCGGAATCGGCGCGGGCGGTTGCTGGCGACCCTGGATCGGCTCGTGGACGCGCACGGCTCGACGCCGACGATCGTCGTGGACAACGCCTCCACGGACGGGACGCCGGCCGCGGTCCGGCGCCGGCACCCGGGCGTCCGGGTGATCGTCATGGAGGGCGACGTCGGCTCGGCGGCCCGGACCGTCGGCGCCCGCACCGCCGAGACCGAGCTCGTCGCGTTCAGCGACGACGACTCGTGGTGGGCGCCGGGCGCGCTCGGGAAGGCGGCGACACGCTTCCGCCGGTACCCGCGCCTGGGCCTGCTGGCCGCACGCATCGTCGTCGAGCCGGGCGGGCGCTGCGATCCGACATGCGCCGAGATGGCGAACAGCCCGCTGCCGCCCGACATGCCGCTGCCGGGTCCGCCGGTGCTCGGGTTCGTCGCATGCGGCGCGATCGTGCGCCGCTCCGCCTACCTCGAGTGCGGGGGCTTCCACCCCCGCTTCGGCTTCGGAGCCGAGGAGCAGCTGCTCGCGATCGACCTCGCCGCGGCCGGCTGGGGGCTCGCATACGCGGACGACGTCGTCGCGCACCACGAGCCGGCTCGCGGCGGTCGTCCCGGGCGCGACGCCCGGGTCGTACGCAACCTGCTCTGGTCCGCGTGGCTGCGAAGGCCGCTCCCCAAGGCGGTCGGCCTCACCCTGGAGCTCGCGCGCAGGCGCGATCGCCGCGGCATGCGGGCATTCGCGGCGGCGTTGGGCGGGCTCGGATGGGTCGCCCGCGAGCGCCGCGTCGTGCCGCCTAGGGTGGAGCGCGCGTTGACGCTGCTGGCCGAGGCGCAGGCCACGCCGTGACGTCACGATCCCCGAGCCGCTGCGGGCGCGATCGCATTTGACTCCGGCGCGTCCGGGCCTGACGATACGCGGGCGATGTGCGCCGCACTCCGGGTGGTCCGGCTGTGCTCCGTGTTCGAACCGCCCGCCTCGGCGCTCGCCGGACGAGGCGCCCGGTTCGATCCGATCGGGGGGATGCAGGAGCACACCGGCTCGCTGACGCGCGCGCTGGCGCGGCGCGGGGTGGTGCAGGTGGTGATCACCGCGAGGCCGCCGACGGCGCCGTGGGTCGAGCGGCCGGACCCGCGGATCACGGTCATCCGCGTCGGCCTCCCGGTGCGCCGGGCGCGCCAGCTCTACGCGCTGCCCGCCGCAGTGCTCGCGCCTTTCGTGGGAGCCGGCGCCGATCTGGTGCACGTCCATCTCGGCGAGGACCTCGCGATCCTCCCGCTCGCGGCGCTCGCCGCCCGACCCAGGCGGCTGCCGGTCGTCATCACGGTCCACTGCAGCCTCTCGCACACGCTCGTCCCCGTGGACGCCCGCACCTCGGTGCTGCGGTGGCTGGGCGGATGGCTCGAGCGCCGGGCCGAGCGCGGTGCGGCCGCCACGATCGTCTACACGCGGCGTCTCGCGGAGCTGCTCGCGCGCGAGCCGCAGCATCCCAGCGTGCACGTGATCCGCCGCGGCGTCGACAGCGCGCGCTTTGCGGAGCCGGGCGACCGCTTCCTGCCGGGGCTCGCCGGTCGCCACCGCGTCGTCTTCCTGGGCCGGCTCGTGCGGGCCAAGGGCGTCGAGGCGCTGGTCGCGGCCGCGGCACGGCTGCGCACGCGCGACGTCGACCTCGTGCTGGTCGGCGATGGTCCCGAGCGGCCCGCGATCGAGCGCCTCGCGCGGCACCTGCGCATCGACGACCGGGTCCACGTGACCGGATTCGTTCCCCACCGGCGCGTGCCGGCGGTGCTCGCGTCCGCCGATCTGCTCGTCCTGCCGTCGATGTACGAGGAGCTCGGCACGGTGCTCGTCGAGGCGATGCACGCCGGGCTTCCGGTGGTCGCGACCCGCGTCGGCGGCATACCGGAGGCGGTCGAGCACGGCGTCACCGGCCTGCTCGTCGAGCCCCGCGACGTGGGCGCGCTCGCAACAGCGATCGACAGCGTGCTGTCCGACCCGGCGCTGGCGCGGCGGCTGGGCGCCGGGGCACGCCGCCGCGCGCCGGAGTACGACGTCGAGACCGCCGCGGATGCCGTCCACGACATCTACGGCTCGCTGGTGCGGAGAGGGTTCCCGACGCCGGCGTCACGGGCCGGGCGCCCCTCGCGGACCGCTCAGGAGTTCGGGTTGCCGGTCGCCTTGCGGTCGTCGCCGGGCCCGCCGGCACGGTCGGGGCGTGCCTTCTCCCGCACGGCCGACTCGCGGCCGGTACCCGGATCGTCGTCCGGCGCGGCTCCCGGCGGCCCCTCCTCGGGATAGCCCGAGTCGGGCAGGTCGAACGTCTCAGGCTCGCGTTCGGTGTCGCCCATACGGGTCCGGCTACCCGACGGGCTCGCGGCCGGAAACGGCATGCGTAACGGCCAGGACCTCCTCGACGGTGATGTCGAGCAGCCCCGGATCCGGACGGTTCGCGTGCGGGTCGCCGCGCTCGCCCCGGTAGAGCGCGGCGTGAGCCGGACGATCGGCCGGCGGGCCCCACTCCGCCGGCGGCGTCGGCCCGTACAGCACCACCGAGGGCGTGCCGAGCGCGGTCGCGAGGTGGGCCACGCCGGTGTCGCCCGAGAGCAGCAGTGCCGCCCAGCCGACCAGCGCGGCCAGCTCGGCGAGGTCCGTGTGCCCGGCTAGCACGTCGCCGGCGGGCAGCCCGGCCGCGCGCGCCACCTGCAGCCCGAGCGCGCGTTCCGCGCGCGAGCCGGTGACGAGCACCCTGCGGCCGGCCTCGCGCTGCGCCCGGGCGACCGCGGCCCAGCGCTCCGCCGGCCAGCGCCGCGCCGCGCAGGAGGCGCCGGGGTGGACGATCACCGCGCCGCTCCCGCCGCGCGGCGTCGGCGGGAGCGCCACGTCGAGGCGGGCGGGATCCGCCTGGATCCCGGATTCGCGCAACAGTCGGCACCAGCGCTCGACCTCGTGCTCGCCGGCGCGCCACCGCGGGCCGTCCCACGGGACGTCAGCGGACGCGAACGCGATCAGCCGCCGCGGCCCTGCCGCGAGCACGGCGCGGTGGCTCTCCGGCCCGCGTCCGTGCAGGTCGACCGCCACGTCGGCTCCGTGCAGACACCGCGCCGGAACCGCGAGCGGCTCGGTGTCGACGACCGCGTCGACCGCCCCCGTCAGGTGCGCCACGGGCGCCAGCGCGGCCGGGGCCGCGAGCACCAGGCGGTGGCGCGGGAACGCATCGCGCAGCCCGCGCAGCGCGGGCACCGCCGTGAGCAGGTCGCCGAGCCCGAGCGCGCGATACGCGAGCAGCAGCGGCCGGCTCACGGCCAGGACGGCTCCACGGCGGGCGTCATCACGAGCTCGCGCAGCTCGCATCCCGCGGGCTGGCGCAGCGCGAACAGAACCGCGCGGGCGACGTCGGCGGGGTCGTTCATCGGCTGCCCGGGCGCGGGCTTGAACTGCTCGGGGCGGCCGTCGAAGAACCCCGTCCGCATGCCGCCGGGGACCAGCATCGTGACGCCGACGCGGTCACCCAGCTCGGCCGCCAGCGCGCGCGAGAAGCCGAC
>Ga0126307_10002141_pt1 | contig 13273 bp, 11 predicted proteins | sample Plot28_FD_89955 | JGI IMG/M metagenome (GOLD analysis project Ga0126307, IMG submission 89955) | Serpentine soil microbial communities from UC McLaughlin Reserve, CA, USA - Plot28 | ecosystem: Environmental > Terrestrial > Soil > Grasslands | place: USA: UC McLaughlin Reserve, Lake County...
CGTGCCCGCGGGCTCGTCGGGCAGCGCCCAGACGACGTTCGAGCCGGCGACGACGACGGCGATGCGGTGGCCGCGGGCGGACGGTGTGGTCCTGCGGCGAGAAGCGAACCGTCGCGGTGTCCGGGCGGCCGGGGGGCATCGGCACCTCGCTCGCGAGGCCGTCGCGGTAGCGCAGGTTCAGGAAGCCGCGCGAGATCGGCTGGGGCGAGCCGTCGGGCGCGATGTCGACGAGCGTCGGCGTGACGTGCCCGTGGTCGGTCGAGGTGCTGAGCTTCAGGTTGAGCCGCGGCGTGCCCGCGATGCGCACGTCGCTCGCGAGCGGCGCCGATGTGTACGCGAGCCAGGTCGCCTCGGCGCCGAGGTCGCGCAGCGCGACCTCCTCGCTCGTCGTGCCGAGATCGGTGTACGACGCGTTCGACGGCGGCGCGGTCGGCGACAGCGTGCCCGCGCCGTCGCGGCGGCCGAGGGCGAGACGCAGCGTGCGGCTGTCCGCGGGCGGCCAGCTCGCCTCGCTGCGGAAGCCGCGCGCGCGGAGTCACGGCCCTGCGTGATCACGGGCGCGCGCAGCGCCGGCGCGACCGGCGCGCCCTTCAGCGTCTTGGCGAAGAACGCGTCGAGCACCGGGAGGAAGCGGTCGGCGGGCGGCGACTGGTGGCCGCCCTGGAACATGAACAGCCGCTTGAACGGGGTGCCGGAGAGCGCGCGATAGAAGTCGACGCCCTCGGATTGCTTGACGTTGTAGTCCTGCCAGCCGTGCAGACGAGGGCCGCGGCCCGCACGTGGCTCGCGCCCTGCAGGTAGTCGCGCTCGCGCCAGAAGCGGTCGTAATCGGGCGACGTGTCGTAGCCGTGCGCCGTGTGCTCGTCGGCGTCGCACGGTCGCAGGCGGTCCTGCATCGCCTCGACGGCCTCGGGGCTCGGCTGCGTCGGCGGCGTGCGCGCCAGCCCGAAGTCGAAGGCCAGCGGCGTGTCGACGCCCTCGTCCGTCGGCCGCTGCGAGTTCAGGAAGTAGCGGACGCCGTCGCCATACGCGTAGCCGTACCAGCGCGAGATGGCGAGCTCGGGGACGATGGCCTTGAGGCCCGGCGCGTCGTCGCCGCGGACGGCGACCATGTTCGCCGTCGTGCCGTCGTAGGAGCCGCCGATCATCGCCACCTTGGCGGTCGACCACGACTTGCGCGCGAGCGCGTTGACCAGGTCCACGCCGGACTGCTGCTCGACCCGTCCGCCGTAGTCCCAGCAGCCGGTCGAGTTGCGCGTGCCGATCACGTCGGCGACGGCCCGCGCGTAGCCGCGCGGCACGTAGCGCTGCCCGAGGTCGTCGTTGGCCAGGTTGGGCGCCGTGCCCTCGGAGACCGTGTTGTACGGCGAGTACGTGAGGATCACCGGCACGCGCTTGCCGGCGGGCCGGGCGATCTCGACGTGCAGCGACTCGCCGCCGGCGGTCGGCACGCGGATGGTCTCGTACACGGTCTCCGCCTGCGCGGCGGCGGGAATGCGAGAAGGGCGACCAGGGTCGCGAGGGCGCGGCGCATGGCCGCTCCAACGCAGCGGCGCCGCCGATCTGGCGGTCAGAGGCCGATCTCTGCCGCGTGCGCGCCCCAGTCCGGGCGGGTGCCGTCGACGTCCTCGATGCCGTACTCGCGCGCGAGCCCCCACGAGGTCAGCGTGCGGCCGGCGAAGCGCGCGACGTCGTCGTCGTGGGCCAGCGCGGCGACGCAGCGGCCGACGAAGCGCGGCGTCTCGGAGTACGCGAAGTGCTCGTCCTTGGCGATGGCGTTGCGCCAGTTCTCCTCGGTCACGCCGAAGTGGTCGAGCATCGCCTCCGAGCGCAGGAAGCCCGGCGTGACGGCGACGGCGGTGACGCGGTGCGGCTTCAGGTCGGCGGCCATGCCGAGCGCGAGGCGGATGGCCGATGCCTTGGCGAGGTCGTAGAACAGGGAGCCGCGGTAGCGGGGCGAGTCGCCGTCGGTGATCTCGACGATGAGCCCGCGCCTGCGCGCGACGAGCAGCGGCGCCGCGTGCCAGGCGGTGATCACGTGCGACCAGACGGCGAGGCGCTGCATGTGCAGGCCGTCCTCGAGCGAGTGCTCCCAGAACCGCCCGCCCCAGTTCGTGAGATGCTCGCCGCCCCAGATGTCGTTGACGAGGACGTCGAGCACGCCGTCCTGCTCGGCCCCGATGCGGTCCACGAGCCCAGCGACCTCCTCGCGCTCGGTGTGGTCGACGCGGACCGCGATGGCGCGCCCGCCGGCGGCGTCGACGAGCTCCGCCGTCTCCTCGATGACCTCCGGGCGCCGCATCTCGGACGGGTTGCCGCGCGTGCTGCGCCCGGTGCAGTAGACGGTCGCGCCGCGGGCGCCGAGCTCCTGCGCGATGGCGCGACCGGTGCCGCGCGTGGCGCCCGCCACGAGCGCGACGATGCTCATGCGCGCATCGCCATGGCCGTCAGGGCGTGGACTTCGCCGGCGCGCGCGGGGCGGGTCACGACCGCATGGCCTCCCCAAGCAGCGCCCGCGCGATCACGAGCCGCTGGATCTCGCTCGTGCCCTCGTAGATCTCGGTCACCTTCGCGTCACGGTAGTAGCGCTCGGCGGGGAACTCGCGCGTGTACCCGTACCCGCCGAGGACCTGGATCGCCTCGCCGGTCTGGCGGCGCGCGACGGCGCTGGCGAACAGCTTGGCCTGCGCGCCCTCGACGGTGTGCGGGCGCCCGGCCTGCTTGAGCCGCGCGGCGCGCCACGTCAGCGCGCGGGCCGCCTCGATCTCGGTCTGCATGTCGGCGAGCTTGTGCTGGATCGCCTGGAAGCGCGCGATCGGCCCGCCGAACGCCGCGCGCTCCTTGGCATACGCCGTCGCCACCTCGAGCCCGGCCTGCGCGATGCCGACGGCCTGCGCGGCGATGCCGATGCGGCCGCCGTCGAGCGTCGCGAGCGCGATCCGCATGCCCTGCCCGGGCTCCCCCAGCCGCTCGCCCGGGGTGTCCTCGAAGGCCAGATCGGCGGTCGAGGAGGAGTTCAGCCCCATCTTCTCCTCCTCGCGCGTGACCGAGAAGCCGTCGGCGCCGCGGCGCACGACGAAGGCGCTCGCCCCGTCGTCCTCGCGCGCGAAGACGAGGAACACGCCGGCGTGCGAGCCGTTGGTGATCCACTGCTTCGTGCCGGTCAGCCGGCCGCCGTCCGCGCGGGTGCGCATCGCCGACGCGTCGGAGCCGGACCCCGGCTCGGTCAGCGCGAACGCCCCGAGCTCTTCCCCCGACGCCAGCGCCGGCACCAGCGGCGACCCGTGCGCCAGCAGCGGCAGCGTGCAGGCGCTCGTGTGCACGGCGACCGTCACGCCGACCCCGGCGTCGGCGCGCGACAGCTCCTCGAGCACCAGGACGTACGACAGGAAGTCGGCCCCCGCGCCGCCGTGCTCGGCCGGCACGCACACGCCCATCAGCCCGAGCTCGCCCAGCGCCGTGAAGACCTCGGCCGGGAACGCGTGGTCGCGGTCCCATGCCGACGCGTGGGGCGCCACCTGCTCGTCCGCGAACCGCCGGGCGAGGTCGCGGATCTCGCGCTGCTCGTCCGTCAGCTCGGAGAGGCTCACACCTGCACGATCACCGCGTCGCCCTGCCCGCCGCCCGAGCAGATCGCCGCGCAGCCGTAGCCGCCGCCGCGGCGGCGCAGCTCGTGCACCAGGGCGCCGAGGATGCGCGCACCCGAGGCGCCGATCGGGTGGCCGATGGCGACCGCCCCGCCGTTGACGTTGACCGTCTCCTCGTCGATGCCGAGCATGCGGATCGAGTTCAGCGTCACCGAGGCGAACGCCTCGTTGATCTCCCACAGGTCGATGTCGCCTGGCTGCAGGCCGGCCTTGTCGAGCGCCTTGATCGCGGCGTTCGCAGGCGTCCGGGCGAGCCACTCGAAGTCATCGGCCACGGCCGCCTGCGCGACGATCGTGGCCAGCACCTCCTTGCCGTTGCGCTCGGCCCACTCGTCGGAGGCGAGGACGATCGCGCCGGCGCCGTCGTTGACCGACGGGGAGTTGCCCGCGGTGTGCGAGCCGTCCTTGCCGGTGAGGCCCGGCAGCGAGGCGAGCTTCTCGAGCGACGTGTCGCGCCTCGGCCCCTCGTCGACTTCCACGACCGTGTCGCCCTTCCGGCCGTTGATGGTCACCGCGACGATCTCGTCGGACATGCGCCCGTCGTCGGTCGCCGCCAGCGCGCGCTCGTGCGAGCGCAGCGCCCAGCGGTCGAGGTCCGCGCGCGTCATCTCGAGCTGCTCGCCGACCTCGGTGGCCTCCTCGAACATCTGCTTGCCGGTGAACGGGTTGCGCAGCCCGTCCTGGACCATCGCGTCGAGCGCCTGCGCGTCGCCCATGCGGAACCCGAAGCGCGCCTTGGGCAGCAGGTAGGGCGCCTGCGACATCGACTCCATGCCGCCGCCGACGGCCACGTCCGCGTCGCCGGCGCGCACGGCGGCGTCGATGATGCCCGCGGCGCGGATGCCGGACGCGCAGACCTTGTTGACCGTCTCGGAGGAGACCTCCTTGGGGATCCCGGCCTTGATCTGCGCCTGCCGCGACGGGATCTGCCCGACGCCGGCCTGCAGCACCTGCCCCATGACCACGTGCTCGACCTGCTCCGGCGCGACGTCGGCGCGCTCGAGCGCGGCGCTGATGACGCGGCCGCCCAGGTCGGTGGGATGCAGGGAGGAGAGTCCACCGCCGAGCTTGCCGACCGGCGTGCGCGCGGTGCCGAGAATCACGGTTCGAGGCATATGACTATCTAATCAAGGCGCTCGCCATCGCTTGCGATGGCGAGTAAGCCGCATTCTGTTTCCATTGCCCTATGCCCCCTCCCTGGACACGCGGCGTCCCGATCGCCCAGCGCGGGCCGGGCGAGTCGTACCGGCCGGAGCCCATCGGGACGCTCCACCCGCCGGGTGTCGCGACGCGCGTGCTCGACCACCTGGCGTTCGCGGCGCTGGAGGGCACCGATGGGCTCGCCGAGCTGTGGGAGCGAGCGGAGGCGATGACGCGCGACGGATTGACGGTGACGGTCGGTCTCGGGCCGGGGGCGTTCGCGCGCCGCGAGCGCCCCTTCGCGCTCGCCGAGCTGCCGCCGTTCCGAGGCGACGACCTGGCCCCTGCGACGTGCGGCGGCGACGTCTGCGTCCAGGTCTGCGGGGACGAGCGCGCGGCCGCGGACGACGCGCTCGCGGCGCTCACCGCCGGCGCCGCCGTGCGCTGGTCGCAGGCCGGCGTGGGCGGCCCGCGCACGCTGCTCGGCTTCCGCGACGGGCTCGCGATCCCGCGCCGCGGCAAGGAGCTCGACCGCCACGTCTGGGTGGGTCGCGGCGACCGCTCGTGGATGGCCGGCGGCACGTACCTGGTCGTCCGCCGCATCCGCGTGGACCTCGCGGCGTGGCGCGCGCTGTCGATGGCCGAGCAGGAGCGGGTCATCGGGCGCCACCGCGCCAGCGGCGCGCCGCTCGGCCACGCCCACCGCTTCGAGCGCATGCCGCTCGAGGGCGACGCGATCCCCGCGGACGCGCACGCGCGCGTCGCAGCGCCCAGCCGCAACGGCGGCATCGTCCTCCTCCGCCGCGCGTACAGCTACGAGGGCGGCCTCGTGCTCCTGCTCTACCAGCGCGACCCGCGCCGCCAGTTCGTGCCGCTGCAGCGCCGGCTGGCGGAGCGGGACGCGTTGCGCGACTTCACGACGACCGTCGGAAGTGCGGTGTTCGCGATCCCGCCGCGCGCAGGCTCCAGGCCGACAGCGCTGCGAAGGCCGGCAGCGCGGCCGTGAGGGCGGGCAGCGCGAACGCGGCGACCGCGAGCAGGAGGGCCGCCGCGGCCTCGGCCGCGGCGCGGGCTGGAAGGGCGCGGGCGATGTGCTCGCGCCGCGAGCGCCACAGCAGGCACGCGGCGGCGAGGCCGAGCGCGATCAGCGGCGCCCAGAGGAGCTCCTCGACGGCGAGGTCCGGCGACGGGAGGTCGGGCAGCGGCCCGCCGTAGAGACGCTCGCCGAGCGTCGCGCAGACGACGAGCGAGCCGAGGATCAGCTCGGCGGCGAGCAGCGCGACGATCCGCCGCGGCCCGCGCGCCGCCCAGCGCACGAGCATCCACGCCACCGGCAGCCCGGCGAGGACGTACAGCGGGCCGAGCCACGGCAGCGCGGCCAGCGCGGCGGCGCCCGCCAGAGCGCTGAGCGCGCGCGGATGCTCGCGCACGGCGAGCGCGCACAGCGTCGCGGCCGCGACGAGCGCCGCCGCGAGCAACGCCGCGCCGGCGCCGGCGACCACCACGCCCCACGCGCCGACCACCGCCGCCGCGCCGGTCGCCCACGGCTCGGGCGCCAGCCGGCGGCCGAGCAGCGCGCCGAGCACGAATGCCGCCGCGGCGACGGCGGCGATCACGAGCTCGGCCGCCCGCCGCCCGCCCGCCTCCCGGGCGGGCGCGAGCAGGAGCGGCAGGCCGATGCCGTCGGGCACGGCGACGTGCGCGGCCCGCTCGAGCCCGCCGCCGTCGGCCAGGACCTGCGCCGCCCGGGACGCACGGCCGTCGCCGTTCGCGACGAGCGCGTAGAGGGCGAAGAGGGCGAGCCCGAGCGCGAGCAGCCTCACGCGCCGAGCGCGCGGGCGATCACCATCTGCTGGACCTCGTCGGTGCCCTCGCCGATGGTGAGGATCTTCGCGTCCCGGTAGAACCGGCACACGGGGTACTCCTCGATGCAGCCGTAGCCGCCGTGGATCTGCACGGCCTCCTCGGAGCAGCGCACGGCGAGCCGGCCGGTCTTGAGCTTGGCCTGCGCGGCGGTGAGCGTGAACGGCTTGCCCGCGTCCTTGAGCCGCGCCGCCTTGTACGTCAGCAGCCGCGCCGCCTCGATCTCGACGCTCATGTCGGCGAGCTTCGCCTGGATCGCCTGGTACTTCGAGATCGGCTTGCCGAACGCCCGGCGCTCCTTGGCGTACGCCAGCGCCTGGTCGAGCGCGCCCTGCGCGAGCCCCACGCCCATCGCCGCCACCCCGATGCGCCCGATGTCGAGCACGTGCAGGAACTGCCTGAAGCCGTCGCCGCGGCGGCCGAGCAGGTTCTCCTCGGGCACCCGGCAGTCGCTGAAGCTCAGCGGCCGCGTATCCGACGCGTTCCAGCCCATCTTGCGGTACGGCTCGCCCTGCTCGTAGCCCGGCGTGCCATTCGGCACCAGGAGGTTCGAGATCTCGTCGTCGCCCGTGCGCGCCGTGATGCACACGACGCCCGAGATGTCGGTGCCCGCGTTGGTGATGAACTGCTTGGCTCCGTCGATCACCCACTCGCCGTCCTCGAGCCGCGCGCGCGTGCGTGTGTTCCCGGCGTCGGAGCCCGCCTCGGGCTCGGTCAGGCCGAACGCTCCCAGCCGCCGCCCGGCGGTCAGCTCCGGCATCCACTCGCGCTTGTGCTCCTCGCTGCCGAACAGGTAGATCGGCTGCGTGCCGAGCGACGTGTGCGCGCACAGCGTGATGGCCACGGAGGAGTCGACGCGGGTCAGCTCCTCGACGGCGATCGCGTAGGCCAGCGAGTCCGCACCGGCGCCGCCGTACTCCTCGGGGAACGGGATGCCCATGAGCCCCAGCTCGCCGAGCTGAGCGACGATCGCGTAGGGGAAGGACTTCGTGCGGTCGAGCTCCTCGGCCACGGGCGCGACCTCCTGCTCCGCGAAGTCGCGCACGGTTCGCCGGATCAGCTCGTGGTCGGGGCTCAGCTCGAAGTCCATGGCCGACATTGTGGAGACTTCGGCCCGAATGACCGTCGCCGAGGCCCTCGCCGTCCTCGTGGCGGGCGCGGTGGCCGGCGGCGTCAACACCGTGGTCGGCTCGGGCTCGCTCGTCACCTTCCCGACGCTGCTCGCGGTCGGCTTCCCGCCCGTGCTCGCCAACGTCTCCAACTGCGTCGGCCTCGTCCCGGGCGGCGTGAGCGGCGTCATCGGCTACCGGCGCGAGCTGCGCGGCCAGTGGCGCCGCTGCGTGGTGCTCGGGGGCGGCACCACGGCGGGCGCGCTGCTCGGCGGCGCGCTGCTGCTGACGCTGCCCGAGTCGGTCTTCGACGCGGTCGTGCCGGGCCTGATCCTGCTCGCCTGCCTGCTCATGGCCGTGCGCCTGCAGCCCGCGCACGGCGCGCGGCGCGACCACACGGGCGCCGGCGTCGCCGGCTCGGCCGCCGTCGGGGTCTACGGCGGCTACTTCGGAGCGGCCCAGGGCATCCTGTTGCTCGCGCTCCTGCGGCTGTCGTTCGACGAGCACCTGCAGGTGCTCAACGGGATCAAGAACGTGCTCGGCGGCCTGGCCAACCTGGTCGCCGCGCTGCTGTTCATCGCCGTCTCCGAGGTGGCCTGGGACGCCGCCGGGCTGATCGCCGCGGGGTCGGTCGTGGGCGCCCAGGTCGGCGCCCGCTACGGCCGCCGCCTGCCCCAGGCGACGCTGCGGCGGGTGGTCATCGCCGCTGGCGTGATCGTCGCGATCGTCCTGATCGTCACGTAGCCGCTCTCAAGCCCCGCCGCGGCAGACCGATGCCTCCTTGATGGGCCCGAATCCGTACAACCTGGACCGGGCGCGCGGCGAGGCGGTCGAGGCGGCGCGCCGCATGGCCGGCGAGCAGGCCGCCCTGGTCGACGCCCTGCGCGACATCGGCGCCGCGCGCGACCGCGCCGCGGAGGGCTACCGCGCGGTCGTGCAGTCGCTGACGGCCGCCCTGGAGGCACGCGACGGGTACACGGGTGACCACTCCGACCGCGTGCGGGTGCTCGCCGTGGCGGTCGCCGGGCGGCTCGGCCTGCCCGACCACGCCGTCGCCGAGGTTCAGACCGTCGCGCTGCTGCACGACATCGGCAAGCTCGGCGTCCCGGACCGGGTGCTCCACAAGCCGGGGCGCCTCGACGCGCGCGAGTGGGAGCTGATGCGGGTGCACCCCCTCATCGGCGAGCGCATCCTGCGTCCGCTGCCGGGGCTCGGCACCGTGGCCGTGGCCGTCCGCCACGAGCACGAGCGCTGGGACGGCGGCGGCTATCCCGACGGCCTGGCCGGCGAGGCGATCCCGCTCGCCTCGCGGATCGTGCTCGCCTGCGACGCCTGGCACGCGCTGGTCAGCGACCGGCCGTACCGCGGCGCCCTGGGCCCCCGGACCGCGCGCGCGGAGCTGGAGCGCTGCGCCGGCTCCCAGTTCGACCCGGCGGTGGTCGCCGCCCTGCTCGAGAGCCTGGACGACGAGGCGTTCCTCGGCGCGGCGGCCGAGCGCGCCGACGCGCTGCTCGGCGACCCCGCCGCGGCCGACCGCGACCGGTCGCGCCAGGACGAGGACGAGCTGGCGACGCTGCTCGGTGTCGCCGCCGCCGTGGCCGGCGCCACCGACCTGCCCGAGGTGCTCGAGACCGGCGGCGAGGCGGCGCTACGCGCGCTCGGCGCCGATGCGCTGTCGATCTGCCGCTGGGAGGCCGACGCGGCGGTGCTGCGGACGCTCATCAACGTCGGCGAGCTCGCGCCGGGCGAGCGGCGCTGGCCCGGGGACGAGACCTACCGGCTGGCGGGGGACGACCCACTGCGCGACCTGCTCCTGCGGGGCAAGACGTACTGCGGCTCGCTCGAGGACCCCGACATCCCGCCGGTCGACCGCGCGCTGCTCGAGCGCATCGGCCACTTCAGCTGCGCCGCCGTGCCGATCATGCTCGGCGGCAGCGCCTGGGGTGAGCTGTGGATGACCCGCGGGCGCGGCCGGGCCGCGTTCGGGCCCGACGACGTACGCGTCCTGCGCGCCACCGCCGCGCAGCTGGCGACGGCGATCGGCCGGGCCGAGCTGTTCTCGCGCATGGCCGACCTCGTCCTGCGCGACCAGCTGACCGGCCTCGCCAACCGCCGCGCGCTCGACGAGCGCCTGGAGGCGGCGGTCGACACGGGGGCGGCCGGCGGCCGCGAGCTCGCCCTCGTGCTAGTCGACCTCGACAACCTCAAGCACCTCAACGAGGCGCAGGGCCACGACGGCGGCGACGCGGCGCTGCGGCGCACCGCCGCCGTGCTGGCCGAGGTCGCTGGGGAGCGCCCCGGCGCGCTCGTGGCCCGGCTCGGCGGCGACGAGTTCTGCCTGCTGCTCGAGCACACGTCGCGCGACGCCGCGCGCCGGCTGGCCAGCGACGCGCTGATCCGCCTCGCCGGCGAGCGCCCGCGAATCGACATCTCCTGCGGCGTGGCGGCGGTGCGCCACGACGAGGCCGGCCGCCCGGCCGACCTGCTACGAGCGGCCGACTCCGCCCTGTACCACGCCAAGCGCACCGGTCGCGGGCGCGTGTGCGTGAGCGAGGACACCGACGTGTCGGCCATGTGGCGGGCCGGCGCGCCGGCGCGCGACCGGCGGGCGCGGCGCGACCACGCCGCGACAGACGTGGCGGCGCTGCTGACCGAGGCGACGCGGATGCTCGACGGGCCGCTGGCCGGCGCCGGGCGCGTCGAGCGCCTCGAGGCGACGGTCGACGTCTGCGCGGCCGCCGTCGACGCCTCGACCGCCGCGCTCGCCGAGCGCCCCGCCGGCACGGACGCGATCCGCACGGTGTTCGCCATCGACCGGCGCACGGGCCAGACGTCGACCTCGCGCTCGGCGAGCGAGGGCGAGGTCTTCCGGTCGAGCGAGTACCCGGCCACCGACAAGCTCATGGCGGCGGGCGGCGCGGCCGTCTGGCGCCGTGACGCGCCCGGCACCGAGCCGACCGAGATCGCGCTGCTCGACGAGTGGAACCTGCTCGCCGTGCTCGCCGCGGCCGTCACGACGCACGCCGAGTGCTGGCTGGTGGAGATCTACGCCGACGGCGCGACGGCCGACCTGGAGTCGCTCGCCGGCGCGCTGCGCGCGCTCATGGTGCAGGCGGTCTACGGCGCGCCCGCGGCGAGCTCCACCAGCAGCCGCGTCCCGAAGCCGGTGCCGCCCTTGGGCGTGTAGGCGCGCCCGTTGTCCCAGGCGATGCCGGCGATGTCGACGTGCGCCCACGGCACGCCGGCGGTGAAGCGCTTGAGGAACTCGCCGGCGACGATCGAGCCCGCCTTGCGGTTCTCGACGGCGTTGACGATGTCGCCGTAGCGGCCCTTGATCGCCTCGGCGTACTCGTCGTGGAGGGGCAGGCGCCAGACGAGCTCGCCCGACCGCTCGCCCGCCGCCTCCACCTCGGCGCACCACGCGTCGTCGGTGCCGATCAGCCCGGCATAGGTCGAGCCGAAGGTGACCGAGATGGCGCCGGTGAGCGTCGCGACGTCGACGAGGCGCTCGGCGCCCTGGTCGACGGCGTGGGCGAGGCAGTCGGCCAGCACGAGCCGGCCCTCGGCGTCGGTGTTGATGACCTCGATCGTCGTGCCGGTCTTGGCCCGCAGGATGTCGCCGGGCTTGAGCGCGTGGCCGGACGGGAGGTTCTCCGTCGCGCCGATCACGGCGACGAGCGGCACGGGCAGGCCGAGCCGGGCGATCGCGCCCGTGGCCGCCAGCACGGCGGCACCGCCCGACATGTCGAACTTCATCTCGCTCATCTTCGCCCCGGGCTTGATCGAGATCCCGCCCGAGTCGAAGGTCACGGCCTTGCCCACCAGCCCGAGTCGCGGCCCGCTCGCGTCCGGCGGCTCATAGCGGATGGTGATGAGCTGCGGGTCCTCGTCGGAGCCGCGCGCGACGCCGGCGAAGGCGCCCATGCCGGCCGCGGCGATCTCCTCGCGACCCCAGACCTCGACCTCCACGCCGGCCATGTCGCGGGCGCGCCGCGCCAGCTCGGTGGGGGTCAGCTCGTTGGCGGGCGCGTTCTGGAGGTCGCGCGCCGTGTTGGCCGCGTCGGCGGCCACGGTGGCCCGCTCGACGTCGACGGGATGATGCGCGGAGACGACGAGCTCCTCGAGCGCGCCGTCGTCGTCGCCCCCGCTCCTGTACGCCCGGTACTCGTAGGCGGCGAGCAGCGTCCCCTCGACGAAGCCCGGAGCGTCGACGTGGTGCGGGAGCTCCCAGCACAGGATGTGCGCGCCGAGCTCGCGGGCGCGGCCGACCACCGTGGCGGCGGCGACGCGCGCGCGCTCGGTCGAGAAGTCGTCGCGGCGGCCCAGCCCCGCCAGCACGTAGCGGCGCCCGCCGGCGTGCGCCACGGCGAGCTTGCGCAGGCCGGCGCGCGCCTCGCCGGCATCGACGAGCCCCTGCAGGACGCCATCGACGTCGTGGGCGACCGCCTCGCCGTCGAACAGCCCGACGGCGATCGTGTCGGCGCCCGTCTGCGCGGGCGCGTCGGTGGTGGCACGGACGCGCATCGGCGGGCGACGTTAGCGGGCGTGGAACTCGAGCGCGTGGATCTGGCTCTGGCCGTAGGAGCCGGTCTGTACGGGCCCGGCGGCGCTCACGACGTCGCCGACGCCCGGGTCGCGCGCCGGCCGCAGCCCCTTGCGGACGTCGACCGCGGTCACTCCGGGAGCCGTCACGCCGCCGTCCGCCACGACGACGTGCAGGTCGCCGTCCCCGTCCGGATCCACGCGCTCGACGTAGACCACCCGGCCCCGCACCGCCGCGCACTCCGGGACGCCGTCACGGCAGTGCGCGCGCGGGACGTCGGCGCGCCGCTCGCGGTCGCGCTGCCGCTTCGGCGCATCGGGCGCGGGCGACGGCTGCGCCGCCCCGCACCCGGCGAGCGCGAGCGCGAGCACGAGGACGAGCGCGAGGCGCCGCACCTACCGCGCGGGCTCGGCGCGCTGGTCGGGGCGAGCCGCCTCGCCGGCCTCCACCGCGCCGCGCGCGAGGATCGCGCTCGCGGCGCTGGCCGGGTCCAGCCGTCGCGCCACGACCTCGTCGAGCAGCTCCTGCACCTCGGGGTCGTCGCGCAGCGTCGCGGCCAGCGCGCGCCGCAGCCGCACGGTGGCGAGCCCGAGGACCTCGTTCATCAGGTTGCGCCGGCGGCGCTCGGACAGCGTGCCCTCCACCTCGACGTGGGCGCGGTGCTCGGCGAGCTTCTCCGCCAGCTCCTCCACGCCCGTGCCGCGCGCCGCCTCGGTCTTGACGATCGGGACCCTCCAGCCCCGCTGCGGCGCCAGCGAGAGCACGCCGCGGATCTCGCGGACCATCGTGTCGGTCAGCGGGTGGTCGGCCTTGTTGACGACGATGACGTCGGGAATCTCCATGATGCCCGCCTTGAGCGCCTGGATCGAGTCGCCCGACCCCGGGATCAGCACGAGCACGACGGAGTCCGCGTGGTCGATCACGTCGACCTCCGCCTGGCCGACGCCGACCGTCTCGAGCAGCACGTCGTC
>Ga0126307_10002142_pt1 | contig 13269 bp, 8 predicted proteins | sample Plot28_FD_89955 | JGI IMG/M metagenome (GOLD analysis project Ga0126307, IMG submission 89955) | Serpentine soil microbial communities from UC McLaughlin Reserve, CA, USA - Plot28 | ecosystem: Environmental > Terrestrial > Soil > Grasslands | place: USA: UC McLaughlin Reserve, Lake County...
AGGGCGTCCCGGTCCCGGGCGGTCATCCGGCGCGCCCAGGTGCGGCCGTCCAGCAGCACGGCGACCCGGGGATCCTCCGGCGGGCCGAGCACCAGGTCGAGCGCGAAGTCGGACAGCCCGACGCCGGTCCGCACCGCGACGCCGCGCTCCCGGAGCCGGCGGGCGATGTCCTCGCGGTGCCGGTCCGGCTCCGGCTCCCGCCGGCCCTGCCGGGGCAGCACCGCCGGCCCGCGGGCCGCCATCTCCAGGTAGGACCGGAGGTGGCGCACGCCCACCGACGAGGTCTCGCCCGTGCGCAGCTGCTCCGGGTCGAAGCTGGAGTAGACGACCACCTGGCGCCGCGCCCGGGTCACCGCCACGTTGAGCCGGCGCTCGCCGCCGAGCCGGTTCAGCGGACCGAAGTTCAGCGGCAGCACCCCGCGCTCGTCCACGCTGAAGGCAGTGGAGAAGAGCACGACGTCGCGCTCGTCGCCCTGCACGTTCTCCAGGTTCTTGACGAACAGGCCGTCGGGGTCCTCCAGCGCGTCGAGCAGTCGCTGGTCGCCGGCGTCCCGGAGCAGCCCCTCGATGTACGCCCGCTGCTGGAGGTTGAAGGTGACGACCCCCAGCGACGGCGGCCCGTCGGGTGACCCGGCGAACCGCCGGCGGATCTCCTCGACGACCGCCGCCGCCTCCACCGGATTGGTGCGGAAGGTCTCCCGCGGCCCGGAGCGGTGGAAGCGGCCGTCCACCCGGACCAGGCAGACCCCGGTGCCGGGGTTCGCCGGGGCGGGGAAGGTGGCCAGGGTGCCGTCGTAGTAGTGCTGGTTGCTGAAGGCGATGAGCGTCTCGTCCTGGCTGCGGTAGTGCCAGCCGAGCCGGTGCCGCGGCACCCGGGCCTGGACGCACTCGGTGAGGATGGACTCCTCGTCCTCGACGGCGTCCACCGCGGGCTCGGCGTCCAGGTCCTCGATGACGCTGCTCTCCGCGACAGAGGTCGGCGGCAGCTGCTTGCTGTCGCCGACGACCACCACCGAGCGGCCCCGGCCCATCGCGCCGATCGCGTCGGCGACCCGCACCTGGGACGCCTCGTCGAAGACGACGATGTCGAACAGCCCCGCCTCGGCCGGGAAGAATCGGGCCAGCGACTCGGGGCTGACCAGCACGCAGGGAAGCGCCCGGGTGATCACGTCGCCGTACGCGGACATCAGCTCGCGGATCTTGAGGCCGCCACGCCGGCGGCCGAGCTGCCGCTGCAGCTCGCCGACCCGGCCACCGGTGGCCGCCGGGTCGAAGCCCCGCGCAGCCAGCACCTGTTGGGGGATCACGGTGGCGAGATGGCCCCGGACGGCGCGGGACGCGGTCACGAACCGGGTGATGGACCGCTCATGGGCCTGCCGGTCGAACCGGTCGAGCCCGGTCCGCCGCAGCCGCTCCCCGACCGACGCCTCGGCCAGCCCGGCCTCGTACGCCAGCCGGGCGTCGTCCGGGTCACGCCGCCCGGTGAGCAGCGCCGCCCTGGCCTGGTCGAGATGGGCCGCGCGCAGCGGCTCCAGGTGTCGCAGCAGGTCGAGCCAGCGGCGCAGCGAGCCGAGGTCGGGATCGCCGAGCCCGCGCCGGGCCGCGGTCGCAACCCAGCGGCCGAGCAGGCCGGCCTCACCGGCCCAGTCGGCCACCGCCGCCGGCGTGGCCCCGGTGGTCGCGAGCAGATCCTCCGCCGCGGCGGCGGCTTCCCGGACCGGGCGCGGGTCGGCCCCCGCGCCGGCCGCGAGCGCGGCGCGCAGCGGTCCGGCCAGCCGGGCGGCCGGATCGACCTGTCGACCCGCCTGGCGGACCTCCTCGATCTGCCGCTCCAGCAGGTCCCGACCCGAGAAGGGGGTCCAGTCCGGCGGCAGGGCCAGCCCGGGGATCGCGGTCACCGAGGCGGCGAGGTCGTGCACCGCCCGCCGCAACCGGACGAGCGCCCCGGTCAGCTCGGGGAGCTCCTTCGGCCGGACCGTCACCCCCGGCCGGAACACCGGCGCCAGCCGGCTCCGAACGGCCTTGAGCCGCTTGCGCCGGCCGAAGAACCCGGACCCGGCCGCGGCGCGTGCCGCGGCGTCGATGTCCTCGACCGGCAGGTCCACCACGGCTGGGATGACCACGTCGAGCCCGGCGTGCCGCGCGGTCGCGAAGGCCGCCACGCTGTCGACCGCGGACCGCACGGCTGCGTCCCAGCGGGGCGTGCGCGCCTCGTCGAGCACCGCCAGCGGGTGACCGGCCGCCAGCAACCCGGCCAGCACCGCGAGGTCGGCCGGGACCTGGACGGCGTCGAGCGCCGGGCGCAGTGCCGGCGGCAGCGCCGGGAGAGCGGCGTCGAAGCGGCGCGCCGCGGCGTGCGCGGCCGGGACGTCGACCGCGACCCGGTCGACAAACGCCCACGGGTGCCCGGGGTCGGGCTGAGCCGCGTCCGCCACCTCGGGCAGCGTGCTGAGGACCTGTCGCAGCCGGTCCACGGCGTCCGGCGGGCCTTCGAGCAGCGACTCCGGGATGGGCATCGGGGCGACGGCCCCGTCCCGGGCGAGGACGGCCCCGCGCGCCCCGTACAGGGAGAGCCGGGCGGCGTTGCCCTCGTGCAGCTTGTACGCGTAGCGGGTGAGCGCCCGCCGGGCCGACCGCAACTCCTCGGTGCGGATCTCGTGGTCCTGCTGGTCGGTGACGACGGCGTGGCCGAGGGCCCGGGCGATCTGCTCCCGGACGGCCGCCGGCCGGCTGCCCTTGTCGTGCAGGTCGAGGGAGAGTGGGCCCATCCCGACGGCGTCGAGCCGGCGCTGGACCACGTCGAGCGCCGCGCGCTTCTCGGCGACGAAGAGCACCCGCTGCCCCTCGGCGACGGCCCGGGCGAGCAGGTTGGTGATCGTCTGGGACTTCCCGGTGCCGGGCGGGCCCTCCAGCACGAAGGTCCGCCCGGCCACGGCCTCCGCGACCGCGCGCAGCTGGGAGGAGTCGGCGGGCACCGGGCACCCCTCGTCCAGGGCCTCCAGGTCCGGCAGTGGCACCTCCGGCGCGGGGTCGGCGAAGGCGTCGGTGGGCGTCTGGATCAGGTGGTCGACCAGCGGGTTGCGGGCGAAGGTCGGCCAGTTCTCGTCGAGGTCCTTCCACAGCCGGAACTTCGCGAACTGCAGGACGGCGAGGTCGGCCGTCGGCTCCACTCGGTAGCGCAAGCCGTGGTCGGCGACGCTCCGGCGGACGGCGGCGAAGGCGGCGGCGAGATCGATGCCGGCCTCGTCGGTGACCGGGTCGGCCAGCCCGGGGACGGCCAGCCCGTGCACCTGGCGGAGCTTCTCCAGCAGGCAGTAGTTCGGGGTCGAGGCACCGGTCTCGTCGAGCGTCACCCGGTAGTGGTCGCCGCGCGCCGCCGCGCGCAGCTGCACCGGCACCAGGACCAGCGGCGAGCGCAGCGGGCGGCCGTCCAGCTCCCAGACCAGCGTGCCGAGGGACAGGTAGAGGTTGTTGGCCCCGGTCTCCTCGACGATCGTGCGGGCCCGGTAGGCCAGCGACCGCAGCCGCGCCGGGTAGGTGGCCACCGGTACGTCGACGTGCACCGCGTGCCGGGTCTGCAGGAGCTCGGCGAGCCGGTCCGGCGGGAGGTCCCGGGCGGCGCGCACGCCGCGCTCGGTGTCGGTCGCGGCGAGCTCGTCGGATGGCCGGAGCGTGATCGCGACCCCTCGGTGCAGCAGGTCCTCCACCGCCCCGAGCGGCCCGTCCGGGACGGCGACCGACAGCGCGGACCGGGCGCTGAAGTTGATCAGGCGGTTGCGCAGGCTGAGGTCCAGCAGTGCGTTCTTCCAGCGGGCCACCCGGGGCGGTTCCCGGACCGGGCGGCGGTCCGGCGCCGGGGAGGGCGCCGCGGCCGGAAGCGCGCGTACGGGCGCCGGCTGGTAGACCGAGAGCTGGACGGTGCCGTCCGGCCCGCGGGTCCGCGCCGGCAGCGGGAGGATGCGGTTCAGCCGCGCCTGGTGCACGTCGACGACGCCGAGCACGTCGAGGTCGCGGGTGAGGTGTCCGGCGGCCGGGAGCCGGCACGCCTCGGCGAAGGTGACCGGCCCGGTGACGGCGGTGCTCTCGACCACGCCCAGCTGGCCGAGGTCGACCCGGTTGACCACGCCGGCCGGGTCGAACTCGACGATCGAGCCGAGCGAGGACTCCTCTCTCCACCAGCCGAGGAAGGCGTGCTCCGGCAGCAGCCAGAGCAGCGGGCGGATGCCGGCCTGCTCCAGCGCCGCGGCCATCGTGACGACGAGGTCCAGGCTGGTGCCGACCCGCTGGTCCAGCACCTCTCCGACCGTGCGCACCGTCTGGCCGGTGCCCGCCCAGCCCGCCGGCGGCTCGGCGGACCGGATCCCGAGCGCCTGCATCGCCGCGAAGACGGCCGCGACGACCCGGTCCGCGTGCTCCGGCCCGTCCTGGTAGCCCGCGATGGGGGAACTGCCGCGACGGCGGCCCAGCCGCTCGGCCACTCCAGTCATGAGCGCGGTGACCGCGGGGTGGTTCGGCTGCACGTACGCGGCGAGCAGCTCCAGGGCCAGCGCCGGCGGGGTCGCGAGCCACTGGCTCGCGCCGAGCACGCGGAGGGGCACGACCTGCCGGGCCAGCAGGTTCCCGCCGGCCACCAGCTCGGCCCGGATCTCCCCCGGACGGGGCACCTCCACCTGCAGCATCGCCGCCGGGTCGAGCAGCAGCGTCAGGTCGGTCAGCACCGTGGGCTCGCCGGCGACCAGGTCGAGCAGGATCTCCTGGGGCGCGCCGATCGGTCCCCCGGCGTCGGCCACCGCCAGCCGGAGGGTGGCCCCGCGCGCATCCGCCGGGACACCGTCGATCGTCAGCCGGGACACCACCGGGATCCCGTTGTGGGCCATCGCGTAGCTGAGGACCGGCGTCGCCTCGATCGTGATCGAGATCTGCTGGGTCGCCACCCGCGCTCCGCCTCCTTGGCTGCGGCTGCCTGGCTGCGGCTGCCTGCGGCTGCCTGCGTCGGAGCAGACTACGCACCGGCGGCGGGCGCCGGCCGCGCCGGCGCCGCCCGGGTCCCGGGTCCGGCCGCGGGCAGCGCCAGGACGCGGCCGGACGTCCGGCGGGCCCACAGCCAGCCCACGTCCCGGCCGAACGACTCGGCCAGCAGGGTCAGCGCCACCGCCAGCGCGGCGGACACCACCGGGCCGGGCAGCAGGCCGGCAGCCGCCACCGCGAGCCCGATGCCCTGGACCGCCGCGACCACCTTCCGCCAGTAGCGCGGCGGCACCGGGCCGCGCAGCCAGGGCAGCACCCAGCCGGCGGCCCCGTACGCGTACCGCATCAGGCCGATCGCGAGCACCCAGGGCCCGGCGGCGCCGGCCGCGGCCACGGCCACGCTGAGCACCAGGATCAGGAACGCGTCGATCTCCATGTCGAAGCGGGCGCCCAGCGGCGAGGCCGTGCCGGTGCGCCGGGCGACCCGCCCGTCCACCCAGTCCAGCGCCAGCGCCACCGCGGCCAGCCCGGCCAGCACCGGCGCCCGGACCGGCCCGGTCAGTGAGTCCACGGCCAGCGCCAGCACACCGCCGGCCAGCGTCGCCCGGGTCAAGGTCACCCGGTCGGCCGGCCCCAGGTCGGCCCCGTCGAGCGCCCGGCCGAGCAGGACGTTCAGGACGAGCCCGTACGCGAGGCCGGCGAGCCACCCCGCCGCATGCAGCCCGCCGGCACGAGCGAGGATCTCGAGCAGCACGAGCTGTCCGGCGAGGCCGGCGAGCGGGCCGGTTCGAACCGTGCGCACCTTGCCTCCGTCGACACTGGGACTCCCGACACTGGGGCTCCCGACGAGCATGACGAGCTGGACCGCGGTTCGGTTCGCGGGCGAGGAGGACGCCGATGACGCCGCAGGCCAGGGCCTTCTGGTTGCGCGAGCCCGGCACCGGAGAGATCCGGACCGGGCCGCTGCCCGATCCCCGGCCCGGGGAGGTCCTCGTGCGCACCGTGTGCTCGGGCGTCAGCCGGGGCACCGAGACGCTGGTCTTCACCGGCGGGGTGCCGGCCGCCCAGCACGCGGCGATGCGCGCCCCGCACCAGGAGGGGGACTTCCCGGCACCGGTGAAGTACGGCTACCTCAACGTCGGCGTGGTCGAGGACGGACCGGCCGAGCTGGTCGACCGCACCGTCTTCTGCCTCTACCCGCACCAGACCGGGTACGTGGTGCCCGCGGACGCGGTGGTCGAGGTACCGGCCGGGGTGCCGCCGGAGCGGGCCGTGCTGGCCGGCACGGTAGAGACGGCGGTGAACGCGCTGTGGGACGCCCGGCCGCGGGTCGGCGACCGGGTCAGCGTGGTCGGCGGCGGCATGGTCGGCTGCTGCGTCGCCGCCCTGCTGGCCCGCTTCCCCGGCGCCCAGGTCGAGCTGGTCGACACCGACCCGGCCCGGGCCGTGGTCGCGGAGGTGCTCGGCGTCGGCTTCGCCGCGCCGCCGGACGCGGCCGGCCAGCGTGAGCTTGTCGTGCACGCCAGTGCGACGCCGGAGGGCCTGCAGCGGTCGCTGGAGCTGCTCCGGCCCGGGGGCACCGTGCTGGAGCTGAGCTGGTACGGCAGCCGGGAGGTCAGCCTGTCGCTGGGCGGGGCGTTCCACTCCAGCCGGCTGGGTATCCGCGCCAGCCAGGTGGGCACCGTCGCGCGGCCGGACCGGACCGCCCGGGACCGGCTGGCGCTGGCCCTGGAGCTTCTCCGGGACGAGCGCTTCGACGCGCTGATCACCGGCGAGTCCCGCTTCGACCAGCTGCCGGAGGTGCTGGCCGCGCTCGCCGCCGGCACGCTGCCGGCGCTGTGCCACCTCATCACCTACGACAGGGGCTGACCAGTGTTCAGCGTGACCGTTCGCGACCACATCATGGTCGCGCACAGCTTCCGCGGCGAGGTCTTCGGCCCGGCGCAGAGGCTGCACGGGGCCACCTTCGTCGTCGACGCGACCTTCCGCCGGACCGAGCTCGACGCCGACGGCATCGTCATCGACATCGGCCGGGCGGCCGGGGAGCTGGCCGCCGTGCTGGCCGAGCTGAACTACCGCAACCTGGACGACGACCCCTCCCTCGCCGGCGCCAACACGACGACCGAGGTGCTTGCGAAGGTGATCGCCGACCGGCTCGCCGACCGGCTGGCCGGCAGCGGGCTGGCCGGGATCGCCGTCACGTTGCACGAGTCCCACGTCGCCTGGGCCGGCTACGAGCGGAGCCTGTGAGACGGCGCCCGCGGCGGGTGGTGCACGCCGTCCTGCCGAACGACGTCGACGACCCTGCCTCGCCCAGCGGCGGCAACGTCTACGACCGGCGGCTGTGCGCCGGCCTGGCCGCGCTGGGCTGGTCGGTGCGCGAGCACCCGGTGCGCGGGAGCTGGCCGTCCCCGCGCCCGGCCGACCGGGCGGCCCTGGCCAGGGTGCTCGTCGCGGTCCCAGACGGCGCTGTCGTGCTCGTCGACGGCCTCATCGCGTCGGCCGTGCCCGAGGTGCTCGGGTCCGAACGGCACCGGCTGCGGCTGGTCGCGCTGGTGCACATGCCGCTGGGCACCGAGGCGGAACGGGCCGCGCTGGCCGCCGCCCGGGCGGTCGTGACCACCAGCCGGTGGACCCGCGACCGGCTGGCCGTCCCGGTGCCCGTACAGGTGGCGAGTCCGGGCGTCGACCCGGCCCCGCTGGCTTCCGGCTCGCCGGCCGGCGACCGCCTGCTCTGCGTCGCAGCGGTCACCCGACACAAGGGCCACGACCGGCTGGTCGAGACGCTGGCGACCGTCCCGGACCTGCGCTGGCGCTGTCTCTGCGTCGGGCCGCTGGACCGCGAGCCCGGGTTCGTCGCCGGGCTGCCCCGGCTGGACCGCGTGCGCTACAGCGGGCCACTGGTCGGCTCCCGGCTCGCCGCCGCGTACGCCGACGCGGACCTGCTGGTCCTGCCGTCCCGAGGGGAGACGTACGGGATGGTGGTCACCGAGGCACTGGCCCGCGGGATCCCGGTGCTGGCCACTGCGGTCGGCGGCGTGGCCGAGGCGCTGGGCCGGGCGCCGGACGGCAGCCTGCCCGGGATGCTGGTCGAGCCGGCCGGTCTGGCCGGCGCGCTGCGGTGCTGGCTGACCGATGCCGGCCTGCGCGACCAGCTCCGGCGGTCCGCCCAGGGCCGGCGGAAGACCCTCAGTGGCTGGACGGTGACCGCGCAGCGGGTGGCCACGGTGCTCGCGGGCGTGGCCGACCCGCCGGGCGCCGGCCGGTGAACCCGGGGCGCCGCTGGACCGTGATCTCCGGCGTAAGCAGTCATCGAGGGGACCCGTTGCAGAGTGCACTCGCGTCCGCACTGGCACCGGCCGCACCAGCCGCACTGGCGCCGGCGGCGTCAGCCGCGCCGGCCGCACCAGCCGCACCGCCCCCGCTCGCGCGCCGGTCGCCGCGGGCGTGGGTGGCCTGGGCCCGCCCGGTGGCCGGCGCCGGCGTCCTCGCCGTCCTGCTCTGGCGGCTAGGATCCGGCCCGTTCCTCGACGGCGTCCGGTTGCTCGACGGCCGGGCGGTCGCCGCGGCGCTGGGCATCGGCGTGCTGACCACGGTGTGCTGCGCCTGGCGGTGGAGCCTGGTCGCCGGCGGGCTCGGACTGCGGCTGCCGCTGGGACCCGCGGTCGCCGCCTGCTACCGGTCGGTGTTTCTCAACGCAACGCTGCCCGGCGGCGTGGTGGGCGACGTGGACCGCGCGGTCCACTCCGGCCGGGCGGCGGGCGACGTGGGCCGCGGCGTGCGCGCGGTGGTGTGGGAGCGGACCGCCGGCCAGCTCGTCCAGCTCGCGGTGGCAGTCGCGGTGCTGCTGGCCCTCCCGTCGCCGGTCCGCTCGGCCATGCCGGTGGTGGCGCTGGTCGCCGTCGCCGCCGTCCTCGCCGCGGTCCTGCTGCCCCGGGCGCGCTGGGCGCGGGCCGTCGGCGCGGACGCCCGGGCCGCGCTGCTCGCCCCGAGCACCCGGGTGGGCATCGCCGTCGCCTCCGCGGTGACGGTCGCCGGCCACGTGGCCACTTTCCTCATCGCGGCCCGGGCGTCGGGCTCGGTCGCGTCGCTGACCCGGCTGCTGCCGCTGGCCCTGCTCGCCCTGCTGGCGATGAGCATCCCGGCGAACGTCGCCGGCTTCGGCCCGCGGGAGGGGATGGCCGCGTGGGCCTTTGGCGCCGCCGGCCTGACCGCCGCGCAGGGGGTCTCCACCGGCGTGGCGTACGGGGTGCTGGTGGTCGCCGGCAGCCTGCCCGGAGCGGGTGTGCTGCTGTGGCGGCGGACCCGTGGGTGACCTCCCGGCGGGCCCGGCCACCCCGGGTGGCGGCGGTGTGGACCCCGCGCGGGCTCCGCAGGCGGAGCCGGCCGAGCCGGCCAAGCCGGCCGAGCCGGCCAAGCCGGCCAAGCCGGCCGGGCCGGCCGGGCAGCGCCCGGTGAGCCGGCGCGCCGCCGGTGGCGCGCTCACCGCGCTCGCCGCACTGCTCGTGCTCGGGGCGCTCCTCGCCCCGGACGACTTCGGCGGGCTGTCCGCCGGCACGTTCCTCCGGCTGCCGGTGGAGGCGCTGGCCGCCGCCGTCCTGCTGGTATTGCTTCCGCCCGGCCCGCGGCGGGTCGCCGCGGTCGCCGGCGGCGTGCTGCTCGGCCTGCTCACCGTGCTCCGGCTCGTGGACCTGGGCTTCTCCGCGGTGCTCGGCCGGCCGTTCGACCTGGTGCTGGACTGGGGGCTGCTCGGTGACGCGACCGGGGTGGTGGCCGACTCGCTCGGCCGGCTCGGCGCGGCCGGCGCCGTCGCCGGCGCGCTGCTGCTGGTGGCGGGTGTCCTGGTGGTGACGACGCTGGCCACGCTACGGCTGGCCAGCGTCGCCGCGCGGCACGACACCGCGGCGCTGCGTACGGTCGCCGTGCTCGCCGTCGTCTGGGTCGCCGCCGCGCTGCTCGGCGCGCCGGTCGCGGCCCGCAGCACGGCCGCGCTGGTCGCGGACCGGGCCGACCAGGTCCGCACCGGGCTACACGACCGGCAGGTCTTCGCCGCAGAGGCGGGCGTCGACCGGTTCGCCGGCGTGCCCGGCAACCGGCTGCTGGCCGGGCTGCACGGCAAGGACGTCATCGTGACGTTCGTGGAGAGCTACGGGCGGTCCGCGATCGAGGACCCGGAGTTCGCGCCGGGGGTCGACTCCGTGCTCGACGCGGGCACCCGCCGGCTGGCGGCGGCCGGCTACGGCGCCCGCAGCGCCTTCCTCACCTCCTCGACGGTGGGCGGCGGGAGCTGGCTCGCGCACGCCACGCTGCTGTCCGGACTGTGGGTCAACACCGAGCAGCGGTACCGCGCCCTGGTCTCCGGGGATCGGCTCACGCTGCCGGCACTGTTCGGCCGGGCCGGCTGGCGGACCGTCAGCGTCGAGCCGGCGATCGACCGGCCCTGGCCGGAGGGCCGGTTCTTCGGCTACCAGCAGGCGTACGACTCGCGCACCCTGGGCTATCGCGGGCCGCGGTTCAGCTACGCGACGATGCCGGACCAGTACACGTTCGCCACGTTCCAGCGGCGGGAGCGGGCGCCGGACCACCCGCCGGTGATGGCCGAGATCACGCTGGTGTCCAGCCACAGCCCGTGGACGCCGCTGCCGCGGCTGGTGGACTGGGACGCCGTCGGCGACGGGTCGGTGTTCGCCGACCCGGCACACCGGGTCGGCGGCCCGGCCAGTGGCGTCCTCGGCAGCCCGGGCCGGGTTCGTACGGCCTTCCGGCAGTCCGTCGAGTACTCGCTGAGCGCGCTGATCTCGTACGTGCTCGAGTACGGCGACGACGACCTGGTGCTGGTCTTCCTCGGTGACCACCAGCCGGCGCCGGTGGTCACCGGCGCCGGCGCCGGCGCGGACGTGCCGATCACCGTTGTCGCCCGCGACCGGGCGGTGCTGGACCGCATCACCGGCTGGGGCTGGGATCCCGGGCTCAACCCCGGCCCGGCGGCGCCGGTGTGGCGGATGGACCGCTTCCGGGACCGCTTGCTCACCGCCTTCGCGCGGCCAGGCTCGGCGCCCTGACCCGATCCCGCTCGGACAGCGGCAGCAGCCGGGTGCCGACGGCCAGCAGCGACAACCCGAGCAGGATGCTGGTCGCGATGTCGGTCGGGTAGTGCATCCCGCGGTACATCCGGCAGGTGGCCACCACGATCGGCACCAGGACGCCGAGCAGCACGAGCAGCCACTTGAGCCAGACGTGCCGGGTGTGCCAGGCGATCACGATCGCGGTCCCGACGTAGAAGGCGGTCGACGCCCCGACGTGCCCGGACGGGAAGCTCGACGTCGGCGGCGAGTCGTCCAGCTTCGGCACCGGCGGCCGCTGCCGGTCGATGAGGATCGTGGTGATGAGGAAGATCAGCGCCTGCGCGCTGACGCAGAGCACCAGCAGTACCGACTCCCGCCAGCGGTGGAAGACCGCCCGGAAGATGATCGCGGTGAGCGCCGTCAGCCCGACGATTGTCGGCGTCTCCCCCAGCAAGGTGCCCCAGTGGGTCACGTCGATGCCGGTCGGGGTCCGGTGCTGGGCGAGCTCCCGGTTCACCCACGAGTCGGCCTCCTCGACGTCGGTGTTGTCGAGCAGCTTGGTGAAGAGCAGACCCAGCAGGACGACCACTGTCCAGATGAGCAGCACCGGCAGCGCGAGCCGGCGCAGCCCCGTGCCGAGCTCCTGCCACAACGAGCGTTCCCCCGAGGGCCTGATGACGGTCACGCACGGCTCGTACCCGTGTGCGGGATCCGTCACGCCAGGACTTGATCAGTGGCGGACCCCCGGCGCCCCGGCGCGGGCTCTAGGCCAGTGCCTTCTGCTTGATCGCCTCGTACTCGGTCTGGCTGATCGCGCCGCTGCTGAGCAGCCGGTTGGCCTTCTCGATCTCGGCGGCCGGGCCGCTGCCGTTGGCGCTCACCGACCTGATGTGGTCGTCGAACTCCATCCGGGCTGCCTGGGTCTCGTGGATCCGCCGCTCGGCCATGTTCTTCCCCTGGCTGATCAGGTAGACGAACACGCCGAGGTACGGCAGGACGATCGTGAAGACGATCCAGAGGGTCTTGACCCAGCCGGAAAGGTCGCGGCGGCGGAAGATGTCCGCGAACACGGTGATCAGCAGCCAGAACCAGATCACCCAGAAAAAGAACATCAGCGTCGTCCAGAACACGTCAAGGAGCGGGTAGTCCGCCGCGAGCACCATGTCCGCCTACCTCCTGTCCAGGACCGTTCCCGCCGTGGGATCGACCCGGTGGTGTGCCGAAGGGAACCGGCCCACCTGGTGTACGAGTCGGACTCGTACTCATCCAGGAGGCCGTCGGGGCACACCTTGCCCCTGGCGGGACCGCGTCTCCTCATCCACGACGGGTGATCTCCGTGCGTCGCTCATTCACCGGGGATGAGAGGACCACGGCGACCCCGGGCGCGCGGGCTCCATCCCGGATGCCGGTCTCGGCCCCGGGCCGCCGGGTGCTAGCCGGCCCGTCGCCGCTCGCCGTACTCCACGACACCGTCCGCGTCCTTCGCCGTCACGGTGCCGCGGTCGGCGAGCAGCTCCAGGTGCAGCGCCGTCTCCAGCACCGCCAGCATCTGGTTGAACGGGTCCAGGTCGGCGAAGCGGCGCTGCCGTGAGGTCCAGGGCAGCTCGGTCGCCACCTCGTACGCGGTGCGCGGACCCCGGCGCAGCACCGCGGCGGCCTGCGCCAGCCGCACGTCGTGATGGTCGAGCAGGACATCGACGCGGGCGTGCACGCTGCCGCCGGGCGCCCCGTGCGCCGGGAGCAGCACCGCGTCCGGCAGCGCCCGGACCAGCCGGAGCGAGTCGAGGTAGCCGGCCAGGGCGAGCCGGGGCGGCTCGGCCTCGAAGCCGACCGACGGGGTGATGTGCGGCAGCACGTGGTCGCCGGCGAACAGCAGCCTGGCCGCCCGGTCCAGGAAGACGAGGTGACCGCGGGTGTGCCCGGGCGTCGGGATCGCCTCCAGCGTCCGGTCACCCACCGCGAACCGCTCACCGGCCGCGACGTACCCGTCCGGCAGCTCGTAGCCCTGCTTCGACGGGTTGTCCCAGCCGGGCAGCGCGCGCAGCGCGGCGAGCACCGGCTCGGCGCCGTGCCGCAGGAGCAGCTGGTCGTGCGCCTGCCCGGGCCGGCGGCCGGGGGTGAGGATCGTCTCGATCGAGTGCCGCTCCCCGGCCCCGATGAGGACCCGGGTCCCGTACCGGCGGCGCACCGCGACGGCCTGCGTGTAGTGGTCCCGGTGGGCGTGCGTGACCAGGAA
>Ga0126307_10002144_pt1 | contig 13264 bp, 14 predicted proteins | sample Plot28_FD_89955 | JGI IMG/M metagenome (GOLD analysis project Ga0126307, IMG submission 89955) | Serpentine soil microbial communities from UC McLaughlin Reserve, CA, USA - Plot28 | ecosystem: Environmental > Terrestrial > Soil > Grasslands | place: USA: UC McLaughlin Reserve, Lake County...
AAGCGCCCATTACGCGTAGACGTCGTCCCAGAGCCCTGCAGCTGCGAACCCACCGACCGCGGCGGCGATCGCTTGCGCCCACGTCTTCAGCTTCCCGAGGTCGCGCGCCGCGACGACGACTCCTCGCTCGAGCGCGGCCAGGCGCAGCCCCGAGACGAGGAACTCGCGCGCCACGATCGCTACGACCATCCAGGCGGGGAACACGTCCTGGTCGATCAGCACCACCAGCACGGAGAGGACGAGCAGCTTGTCGGCGACCGGATCGAGCAGCGTCCCGAGCGGCGACGTCCTACCGCGGCGGCGCGCGATTCGACCGTCGAACCAGTCTGTGCTCATCGCGACCATGAAGAGCGCGGTCGCCCAGTAGTCGTGGTGGGTGAAGTTCCACTCGTAGAGCAGCACGACAATGGGCACGGAGAGCGCTCGAGCGACCGTCAGCTGATCCGGAAGCCCCACGGCCAGAGCAGAATACGCGCGCGTGTTCGCAACGGTTCTGGTCGCAAATCGAGGTGAGATCGCCGTGCGCATCTTCCGCACGCTTCGGGAGCTCGGCGTCCGCTCGATCGCGGTTTACTCGGACGCCGACGCATGGGCGCGTCACGTCGGTTACGCAGACGAGGCCTTCGCGCTCGGCGGCGATGCTCCGGCCGAGACGTACCTCGCGATCGAGAAGCTGATCGCGACCGCGCGGCGGGCCGGCGCGGACGCAGTTCACCCCGGCTACGGGTTCTTGGCGGAGAACGCCGAGTTCGCGCGAGCCGTAGAGGCCGCCGGGCTCACCTGGATCGGTCCGCCGCCGGACGCGATCGAGCTGATGGGCCACAAGACCGAGGCGCGCCGGCGAATGCGTGCCGCCGGCGTCCCAATCGTGCCGGGCACGACGGAACCCGTCGTGTCGACCGCCGAGGTCGTCCGCCTCGGCGAGGAGCTCGGGTACCCGCTGATCGTCAAGGCGGCGGCCGGAGGCGGCGGCAAGGGGATGAAGATCGTGCGCGGTCCGGACGAGATCGACCGTGCGCTGGAATCGGCACGCCGCGAGGGCGCCGCGTACTTCGCCGACGACCGCGTCTACATCGAGCGGTTCCTCGACGATCCGCGGCACGTCGAGGTTCAGATCCTCGCGGATGCGCACGCGAACGTCATTCATCTCGGGGAGCGTGACTGCACGATCCAGCGCCGGCACCAGAAGCTGATCGAGGAGACGCCGTCGCCCGCCGTCGACGAGGAGTTGCGCCGGCGAATCGGTGCGATTGCGGTCGACGCCGCGCGTGCGGCCGGGTACCGCTCCGCCGGGACGATCGAGGGGCTGCTCGAGCCGGACGGCTCGTACTACTTCATGGAGATGAACACGCGGATCCAGGTCGAGCACACGGTGACCGAGCTCGTCGCCGGCCTCGATCTCGTCCGCGAACAGCTCCTGATTGCCGCAGGCGAGCCGCTGTCGCTTCGTCAGGAGGAGGTGCGGCTGACCGGGCACGCGATCGAGTGCCGGATCAACGCCGAGGATGTCGCCCGCGGGTTCCTCCCGGCGCCGGGCCGGATCACGGCGTATCGCGAGCCGGCCGGGCCCGGGATCCGCGTCGACTCGGGAGTCGTCGCGGGAAGCGAGATTTCGCCCCTCTACGACCCGATGATCGCGAAGGTGATCGCGCACGGGCAGGACCGCGAACACGCGCGACGGCGGATGCTGCGCGCGCTCGACGAGTTCACGATCGAGGGCGTCCCGACGTTGCTTGGATTTCACAAGGCGCTGCTCGCGCACCCGTGCTTCGTCGAAGGTGCGACGTGTCGCGGCGTGGTCGAGTCGGAGTCGCTCGCGGAGTCGGCCGTTTCGTTGTCTCATTCGACAACAACGATAGATGCGGCGTCGGACGGAGCAGGTCCGCGCTTGCGCCCCCGGACGCGTGACGTCGAAGTCGACGGTCGCCGCTTCGCGGTCAAGGTGCTCGTTCGCGAGCCCCCCTGGCGAGAGCTCGCGCGCAAACGGCGTGAACGGGCGGCGCGACACGCCGCCGGCGGAGGGGCGGACGCGGTTGAGAGTCCCATGCAGGGCACCGTGCTTGCCGTCCGCGTCAGCGAAGGCGACGGCGTCGAGATCGGCCAGCTCCTCTGCATCATCGAAGCGATGAAGATGGAGAACGAGGTCCACGCCCCCCGCGCGGGCACGATCGCGCGGCTGTCGATCGCCGACGGCGAAGCGGTTACTGCCGGCCAGACGATCTGCGTGATCGAGAGCTAGCCGCCGGCCGGCGCGGGCTCCGGAGCTTCTCGCCCGCGCGGCGGAGGCACCGGCACGGTGTGGTTCGTCTGCCACGCGAAGTACGGCTCGAAGTCGTACGGCGGCTCGCCCTTCCAGAAGAAGACGCCGAACAGGACGCGCAGCCATCGATTCGCACGTGGAGGCACCGTGCTCGCCATCGTCCCGCTCCACGTCTCGCCCGGACGGAGCTCCTCGGGGAACGGCGGCTGGACGGTTTGGGCCTTCAGCAGGTAGTTGCCGGGATCCTCGACCCTTCGCGGCAGCCTCGTCGTGAATACGCCCAGCCCGAACGAGATCGGCGACCGCGGCCCGCCCTTCGGGAACGTGAACGTCTTGGGCGCGCCATTCGTGACCGAGCCTCTGATCGTCCAGCCGTGCGCGCCGACGGAGATCCTCCGCACTCGGAAGACGGCGACGCCGTTCGGCGCGCGCTCGACCCACTTGAGCCGATACACCTTCGTTCGCGGCAGGTTCTCGCACAGGACGCCGTGTCGACGGCACGGCTCCTCGCCACCGCAGCCCGCGGAGACGGACGACGCGAAGAGGAGCGTCGCGAACACTCCGAGCACGAGCCGCACGAGCGTCGATTATCTAGACTCGCCGGCTGCCTGTGGACCTCTACGAGTATCAGGGCAAGGAGCTCTTCCGCCGCTTCGGGATCCCGGTCTCGGACGGACAGCTCGCCACATCGCCCGGTGAGGCGCGCGCCGCCGCGGAGGAGCTCGGCGGGCAGGTCGTCGTCAAGGCGCAGGTGCTGACGGGCGGGCGCGGCAAGGCGGGCGGCATCAAGCTCGCGAACGGTCCCGCGGACGCCGAGGCGCAAGCTCGCGCGATTCTCGGGATGGACATCCGCGGCCACGTCGTGCGCAAGCTCTGGATCGAGCGGGCATCCGAGATCGCGAAGGAGTACTACCTGTCGCTGACGTTCGAGCGGGCCGCGACGAAGCCGCTGTTCATGTTCACTCGCGAGGGCGGCGTCGACATCGAGGAGGTCGCGGCGACGAAGCCGGAGGCGTTGGCCCGGCTGCACGTCGATCCGCTCGAAGGCTTCCAGCCGTATCAGGCGCGCCGCCTCGTGTACGGCGCCGGTCTAGACGACCCGAACGAGCAGAAGCAGGTGCTCGCGATCGTGGCCAAGCTCCACCGTTGCTTCGTCGAGATGGACGCGATGCTCTGTGAGATCAACCCGTTGATCGTCACGCCGGCCGGCGAGGTGAAAGCGCTCGACTCCAAGTTCACGATCGACGACAGCGCACTCTTCCGTCACCCGGACGTGGCGCAGATGCGGGATGTCGCCGCCGCCGACCCGCTCGAGGCGTACGCCCGCGAGAAGGGAGTCACGTACGTGAAGCTCGACGGCAGCGTCGGGATTCTCGGGAATGGAGCCGGCCTCGCGATGTCCACCGTCGACGTCGTCACAGTCGCAGGCGGCACGCCCGCGAACTTCTGCGACCTCGGCGGCGGAGGCGACGCGGAGGGAGTCGTCGACGCGCTGGACGTGATCGCGCGCGACTGCGACGTTCGGTCGATCCTCTTCAACATCTTCGGCGGGATCACGCGCTGCGACGAGGTCGCGCGCGGGATCCTCGAGGCGCTCGACCGGATCGAGATCACGGTCCCGATCGTCGTCCGGCTCGACGGAACGAACGCCGAGGAGGCGCGAGGCATCCTCGCCGAGAGCGCATCGGACAACCTGCACGTCGAGCCGACGATGCTCGACGCGGCGAGGCGTGCAGTGCAGCTGGCCGGATGACGGACGTCTGGTCGCAGCGCGCCGAGGGCTACCGCACGTCGGGGACGCATATGGCGGGCGACGATCTCGACGCGCTGGTCGACATGTGCGAGCCCGGCGGCGGCGTGAAGGCGCTCGACGTCGCGACGGGCGGCGGCCACGTTGCGCGGCGCCTGCGCGCCGAGGGTTGCAGCGTCGTCACCGTCGACCCGGCGCCGGGGATGCGAGCGGACGTCGTCGCTCGCGCGGAGGATCTGCCGTTCGCGGACGGCGCCTTCGATGTCGTCGTCACGCGAATCGCCGCCCACCATTTCGACGACATCGAACGCGCCGTCGGCGAGATGGCGCGCGTCTCGAACCGCCTCGTCGTCGTGGAGGACACGCTCTTCCGTTCGACGCAACAGGAGGACGCCGAGCGCCTTCGTGACCCGACGCATGTCCGCTCGTACGGCGAGGACGAGTGGAAGGAGCTCCTCACTCGCGAGGGTCTCGAGGTCGAGCGGGTCGAGCACTTCGAAAAGGTTCACGTGCTCGACGAATGGCTCGCACGCACGGGCTGCGAAGGCGCCGATGCCGAGCGCGTGAAGGAGCTGCTCGCGCCGGTGACGACCCCGGACGGCAAAGCGTGGCTCGACGTGAAGATCTTGCTGAAGGCGCGCAAGTCGCAGGGGTAGTGGTGGGCCACCCGGCAACATCCTCCGGGCCTCTGGCGCACGAGCACGCGGCGCGCCGGTGCGTCCTCGGGCACGCCCGTGCTACCAGCGCGAGCGCGCCCTGCGTCCTTCCATCGCTTGGTGCTCGTGACCCAGAAGCGCGGCAATGTCACCGGGAGGCCCACTGACGTGGCGATCATCGTCGACAGCGACACGCGCCTCGTGGTGCAGGGCCTGACGGGCAGCGAGGGGCGCTTCCACGGGCTGCGCAATCGGGGCTACGGGACGCAGGTCGTCGCAGGCGTCACTCCCGGCAAGAGCGGTCAAGACGTCGAGGGGATCCCGATCTTCGACACCGTCGCGGAAGCGGTCGACGACACGGGCGCCAATACGACGTTGGTGTTCGTTCCTGCACGGTTCGCCGTCGACGCCATCTACGAGGCGGCAGACGCGGGGATCACGACCATCGTCGCCATCACCGAACACATCCCTGCGCACGACATGCTGCGCGTGTACGCGTACATCCGGCTCCGCGGCGTAACGCTCGTCGGTCCGAACTGTCCGGGCGTGCTCTCGCCGGGGAAAGCGAACGTGGGGATCATCCCGGCCGAGATCTTCAGCGAGGGCGCGATCGGCCTCGTGTCGCGCTCCGGGACGCTCACGTACCAGATCGGGCACGAGCTGACGCAGCTCGGCCTCGGCAACTCGACCATCGTCGGCATCGGCGGCGACCCCGTCGTCGGCTCGTCGTTCGTCGACGTGCTCGAGCACTTCGAGGCCGATCCGGAGACGGAGTACGTCGTGCTCGTCGGTGAGATCGGCGGGAACGAGGAGGAGAAGGCGGCGCAGTACGTGGCCGAGCACATGTCCAAGCCGGTCCTCGCGTACATCGCCGGGTTCGCGGCGCCGCCAGGGAAGACGATGGGCCACGCCGGAGCGATCATCTCGGGAAGCTCCGGAACGGCGCACGCGAAGAAGGAAGCGCTCGAGGCGGTCGGGATCACCGTCGGGACGACGCCGACCGAGGTGGCGCAGCTGGTCGCGCGGCGCGTCGGCATCGCCGTGTAGCGGTACGGCCGGGGCGGCGCTCGCCGGCGCGGCTACGCCGCCAGCGCGGGCGCGAGCTCGCCGCCGATCAGCTCGACCGGCTCGAGCTCGTCGTGCAGGAGGTGCTGGAGGTAGACACCGTCGATCACGTCGGCGTACGTACGCAGCCGCTCGGCCAGTTCTGACGGCGTCCCGACGAGCCAATGAGGCGGCGGCCCGTTCCCGGCGGCCCAACCGCGTGCGCCAGGGAGCGCGAACAGCCGCTCGAGCGCCGCCTCGACTCCGGCGCGGTCGGCCGCGATGACGCACGTGTTCATCAGCGTGAACCGGATCGTGCCCGGGTCGCGTCCGGCACGTTCGCACGCGCGGTGCAGACGCTCTCGGCGCTCCCGGAGGTCGTCGAGGCCGGCGGCGAAGGTGTTGTACTCGTCCGCGAACGCGGCCGCGGGCGTGAGCGTCCCGGGCTTCGCAGTTCCGCCCACGATCAACGGCGGATGCGGCCGCTGAACGGGCTTCGGATGCACGTCGTCGTCGTCGGTCCAGTGGCGGACGATCGTCTCGACCTGCTGCGCGAGCAGGGCCACGCGGTCACGTGCCGGTGGAAAAGGTAAGTCGTGCTGCGCGTGCTCGCGCTCGTTCCAGCCGGCCCCGATCCCGAGCTCTACGCGCCCGTTCGAGATGTGGTCGACCGCGACGACGTTCTTGGCGAGCACTGCGGCGGGTCTAAACGTCACCGGTGACACCATCGTCCCGAGGCGGACGCGCGAGGTCTCGGCCGCGAGACCCGCCAGCGTGCTCCACGCGTCGAGCGACCCGCCGACGCCGCGCAGGCCGCCGCGGTAGTGGTCCGAGCGAAACAACCCCTCCACGCCGTGCTCCTCGCACGCGCGGGCGAGCGCGAGCCACTGCGGCCACGCGACGTCTTCCTGGCCTTCGATCATCAAACAGACCCGCACCACGGGAACGTACCGCCTCGCGCCGACGCCTTTGCGACACTGACGCGGTGGAGACGATCTCGTTCGCGCGTGGCGTTCCGGCGCCTGAGTGCCTGCCGGTCGAGGAGCTCGCGGAGTGCGCGCGCGCGGCGGTCAAGCGCGACGCATCGGTCCTCTCGTACGGCGAGGCGAGCGGCTATCGCCCGCTGCGCGAGTGGATCGCGGCGAGGCACGGCGTGACCCCCCCCGAGGTGCTGGTCACGAACGGCGGCCTGCAAGGATTCGGCTTCCTCGCGTGGCACCTGTGCCGTCCTGGCGCGCGCGTGCTCGTCGAGCGTCCGACCTACGACCGGCCGCTGAGGGTGCTCGAGCAGATCGGCGCGGAGGTGGAGGCGCTGCCGATGGACGACGAGGGGCTCGAGCCCGATGCGCTCGCCGAGGCACTAGCCCGGGGGCCGAAGCCGGCGTTCCTGTACACGATCCCGACCTTCCAGAACCCGAGCGGCCGCACCCTCTCGACCGAGCGGCGCCGGGGGATCATCGATCTCGCGCACGAGCACGACCTGCTCGTGCTCGAGGACGACCCGTACTCGCTGGTTCGCTTCGAGGGCGCCGCGCCGCCGAGCCTGTTCGAGCTGGACGAGAGCGGCCGCGTTATCTACGCCTCATCGTTCTCGAAGACGGTCGCGCCGGGTGCCCGAGTCGGCTATTTCGTTCTGCCGGCAACGCTCCTGGCGGAGCTCCAGAGCACGATTGCGTCCACCTACATCTCGCCCGCGCTGCTCGGCCAGGCGACCGTTTTCGAGTTCCTGCGGCGAGACCTCTTCGAGCCGAACCTTGCGCGCGTGTGCGACCTCCTGCATGCGCGCCGCGACGCGATGCTCGACGCGCTCGAGGACGAGCTGCGATCCGCGGACGCGACCTGGAATCGGCCGGAAGGCGGCTACTTCCTCTGGCTCGAGCTTCCCGGCCTCGACACCCGCGACCTGCTCGCGGCGGGGACGCGGGAAGGCGTCGTCTTCGTGCCGGGCGCCGACTTCGGCGGGCCAGCGAGCTCCGCCCGACTCGCGTACAGCTTTGTCTCACCGGCCGAGATCGTCCTCGGCGTCGAGCGTCTTGGAGCCGTCGTGTCCGCGCCGGCGCCTGTATAGCTGCGACAGCAGCAGCCCGCCGACGATCCCGATCGCGAGGCTCAGCAGGATCAACCAGATCACCGACGTCTTCGCCGTGAACAACACGAAATCGATCTCGACCTCCGCGTCGTTCTTGGCGACGAACGCCACGAGGTACGCGAAGATCACAGCGAGCGACACCACGGTCACCCAGAGCCTCGGCTGAAACGAGTCCCCCAGGGAACGATCCGATATGCGATCGCGCAGTCGCACGCGCGGGAGTCTATGGCGCGGCGATCAGGCGGCGCGGCCGGCGACCACCGCCGCGAGCGGGCGAGGCGCGACGCGCGGCTGAGGCGCCGTGCCGAGCGTCCCGAGCGTGTGCGCGCGGAACGTCGGACACGGCGTGTCCGTCTGGAGGGCGCACAGTCCGGCACGCCGGAAGTAGCAGTCGTTGCACGTCATTTTTGCCAGCTTGCTCATCTCCCTCCCCAGGATCAGCCGCGATCCTAGAGGCTGCTCCGAAAATTGAAACCGCAGGAAAAACGAAGACGCAGCAATTTCCGACCGATACGAAACAGCCGAAAACGGCCGCTTTTCAGGTCTTTTCGTCCAGCGTTGCCAACGCACGCAACGCCTGTTGAAAACTTCTCACAGGGACGACGCGGAGCCCGTCCGCATAGCGCCGCGCCTCCGCCGCGTTCTCCCCAGCCGGTACGAGGAAAACATCGATCCCGGATCGCCTCACCCCGATCGTCTTCTGCCGGACGCCGCCGATCGGCGTTACGGAGCCGTCGAGCTCCATCGCTCCCGTCGCCGCAACGCGGTGCCCGCCGTCGACATCGCGTCCGAGCTCCTCGAGCACGTCGAGCGCAAACGCGAGCCCAGCCGAAGGGCCGCCGATGTTCCCGGCGCGGATCTTTACGCGGACGGGCAGCTTGATCGTCGCCTCTTGGTCGACGAGGACGCCGATGATCGCGCGGCCACGCTGCGATGGGTCGGCCCGCGTGCGAACGACCAGGCGTCGCTGCGAGTCTCCCCGGCGCACGACCAGCGTGACGGGCGCGCCGGGCTTGTGCTTTCCGACTGCGCGGCGAAGATCGGCCGGCCCGCGGACGCGGCTTGTATCTGCTCGAACGATCACGTCACCGAGCTCGAGCTCCCCCGCTGCCGGCGCGTGCGGGTCGATCTGCTCGATCCGCGCACCCGTTGGCCGAGTCACGACCTCGTAGCCGGCAGAACGGAGCGCTACGGCCGCGGCGACCTCCTGCGACTGCGACATCGCTCGCTGATCGGCCTCGCGCCGCTCCGCGTCCGTGGTTCCGGGAGCAAGCAGTGCGGAGGCCGGCACGAGCTGCGCGCCCTCACGGATGCCCGGCCACAGCCGCTCCAGCAGCGTCGCCTTGCGCACGAAGATGTCGACGAAGTAGATGCCGCCGCCGTCCTTCGGATCCTTGCCGCCCGCAACGTCGACGATCGGCGCGACCGCGCGCGCGCGGTCGGGCAGGAAGATGTACTCGTTCGACGGGATCAGCCACAGCGCCAGCACGACCACGCCGAGCAGGAGCACGCCAGCGAGCGCGAGGCGGGCCGGGGTCGAGCGGCGGATCACAGCAGCCCGCGCGTCAGCCCGCCGTCGACCGGAATCAGCGCGCCGGTCACATACGACGCGCGATCGGACACGAGAAACGCGACCACGTCGGCGATCTCGTCGGGGCTGCCGAGGCGGCGAAGGGGAATCGGGACGAGGTCTTCCGGCTTCGGCCCCTCCGGGTAGACCTCGGCAATCCGCGCGGTCTCGATCCGGCCCGGCGCGATTGTGTTGACGGTGACGCCGTCCGGCCCGACCTCGCCGGCGAGGGTCTTCATCCAGCCGTGCACGCCGGGGCGGATCGCGTTCGACAGCGCGAGGGCCGGCGTCGGCTCTCGGATCGTCGACGACTCGATGTTCACGATGCGCCCGCGCGCGCGTGCGCGAAGGTACGGCAGGCAGAGCAGCGTCAGCCGAGCCGCGGAGAACAACAGCAGCTCCAGCGCTGCCTGCAGCGACTCGTCGTCGACCTCGACAGCCCGCCCGCGCGGCGGGCCGCCGCCGTTGTTGACGAGGATGTCGATTCCGCCGAAGCGCGCGACCGTGGTCTCCACGAGCCGCTCGAGGTCCTCGCGCACGGTCAGATCGCCAGCGACGGGCACGGCTCCAGTCCCTCCGGCCTCGCGCTCGAGCAGGTCGCGGCGGCGCGCGAACGTGACCACGTTCGCGTTCTCCTCCCGCAGCCGCGCTGCGATCGCGGCGCCCATCCCCGACGAGGCGCCGCACACGATCGCAGTACGGCCCGTCAGCCCGAGGTCCACCGCAGACTCGTCCGTTCGGGAGGTGGCGGACGGCGCGTGGCACACCCGTCGCGATGGGCCGCCGATGTGGCTGCACATGGGGACACATGGGCCGCAGGCGGCAGTGCGCATGGGCGCCCGTGGGCCGACACATGTGCAAGTACGTGGGTACCCATCGGCCGGATCGTCCGAAAAGGCTTACGTCGTGAGCACGCCGACGACGTCCCGCACCGCATCCGCGCTCGCGCGGAGCGCTTCCTGCTCGTCGTCGTCGAGGTCGAGCTCGACGATCTCCTCGACGCCGCCCGCGCCCAGCTTCACGGGCACGCCCATGTAGAGCCCGTCGATCCCGTACTCGCCTTCCAGGAGCGCCGTGCAGGGCAGGACCCGCTTTTCGTCGAGCACGACCGCATCGACCATCTGAGCCACGGCCGCGCCAGGTGCGTACCAGGCGGACGTGCCGAGCAGGCTCACGATCTCGCCGCCTCCCTTGGCCGTCCGCTCGACGATCGCGTCGATTCGCTCGCGCGGAACGAGCTTCGTGACGGGAACCCCTCCGACTGTGGTCGCGGAGACGACCGGAACCATCTGGTCGCCGTGCCCGCCGAGAACGAGCGCTTGCACGTCCTTCACCGACGAGCGCGTCTCCCGCGCGACGAAGGCTCGAAAGCGTGCGGTGTCGAGGATTCCCGCCTGCCCGACCACGCGTTGCTTCGGGAAGCCTGACACGTTCTTCGCGACGTGGCACATCGCGTCCAGCGGGTTCGACAAGACGACGATGATCGAATCGGGCGACTGGGCGACGACTTGCTCGGTGACCGAGGTCACGATCTTCTCGTTCGTCGTCACGAGATCGTCGCGGCTCATCCCGGGCTGGCGCGGAACGCCCGCGGTGATCACGACCACGTCAGAGCCGGCGGTCTCTTCGTAGCCGTTCGTGCCGACAACCGTCGCCTCGAACCCGAGGATCGGCGCCATCTGGTTGATGTCGAGCGCCTTCCCCTGCGGCAGCCCCTCCTTGATGTCCGTCAGCACGACCTCCGCGTAGTCGCGCCGGGCGAGAAGCTCGGCACACGTCGCTCCCGTCGCGCCTGCGCCGACGACCGTGACCTTGCGGCGCCCGCGGTACGGCTTGAACTCGTGACGGCCGTGCTCGAGCTCCATCAGGCGACCGCCAGGCTACTGCGCTCGAGCTTCTCGATAATCGCGTCCGCGACCTCGCTCGTGCCGACCGCGGTCGGATCGTCACGAGAGGGCTTCATGTCGTACGTGACGCTGCGGCCTTCGCCGATCACCTCGGTGATCGCGCGCTCGAGCCTGTGCGCGGCCGAGTGCTCGCGGAGGTGGCGCAGCATCAGCCTGCCCGACAGCATCTGGGCCATCGGGTTTACCTTGTTCTGTCCCGCGTATTTCGGCGCCGACCCGTGCGTCGGCTCGAAGATCGCGACGCCTTCGCCGAAGTTTCCTCCCGGAGCCATCCCGAGTCCGCCGATCATTCCCGCGCAGAGATCGCTGACGATGTCGCCGTAGAGGTTCGGCAGCACGAGGACGTCGTACTCCTCAGGGCGCTGCACGAGCTGCATGCACATGTTGTCGACGATCCGGTCCTCGAACTGGATCTCCTCGTTGTGCATCGCGACCTCGCGCGCGATTCGGAGGAAGAGGCCGTCGCTGTACTTCATGATGTTTGCCTTGTGCACGGCAGTGACCTTCTTGCGGCCGTTCGCGCGCGCGTAGTCGAACGCGAATTGCACGATCCGCCGCGTGCCCTTGATCGAAAGCGGCTTCACGGAGATCCCTGCGTCGCGGAACGGAAGCCGCGCGCCGTGCTTCTCCAGCCACGCGATCAGCTCGACCGTCTCCGAGCTCCCGGCTGGGAACTCGATCCCGGCGTAGAGGTCCTCCGTGTTCTCGCGCACGACCACGAGGTCGACGTCCGAGAACCGGCTGCGCACGCCGGGATACGTCTTGCACGGGCGGACCTGCGCGTAGAGATCGAGGCTCTTCCGTAGCGCGACGTTCACGGAGCGGAAGCCCCCGCCGACGGGGGTCGTGATCGGCCCCTTGAGCGCGACGCCGCTCGCGCGGATCGCGTCGAGGACGTGCTCCGGCAGCGGGTTGCCGTCGTTCTCGTCCATGACGTCGATGCCCGCGTGCTGGACGTCCCAGTCGAACTCGACGCCGGTCGCCTCCAGCACGCGCCGCGTCGCCTCGGTCAGCTCGGGGCCGGTTCCATCCCCGGGAATCAGCGTCACGCGGTGCGCCACTCGCCGGACTCTAACCGCGGGGTACAGTGACCCGCAGAGTGGGGACGAAGAAGTCAGTTCAGCTCTCCGGCGTGGTCGTCGCCGAGACGGAGCTGAGCTCCATCGACGCGCAGCAGGGCGTTCTGGCGTACCGCGGGTACGACATCGCGGATCTCGCAGAGCACGCGACGTACGAGGAGGTCGCGTACCTGCTGCTCGAGGGCGAGCTGCCGGACGCCGAGCGCAGTCGGGCGTTCCAGGAGGAGCTTGCCGAGTGCGAGCTTCCGCCGGCCGTGCAGGCACTGATCGACGGCAACGCGAAGGACGCGTCGCCGATGGAGATGCTGCGCACGGGCGTCTCATTGCTCTCGTTCTCGGACGCGGCCGAGGCGTCGATCGACCGGGAACAGGAGCGGCGGAAGGCAGTGCGGCTGATCGCGCTGCTGCCGACGATCGTCGCCCGACACCACCGCCTGCGGCAGGAGCTCGATCCGGTCCCGCCCGATCCGTCGCTGGGCTACGCCGAGAACTTCCTGACGATGCTGCGCGGCGCCACGCCGACGGAGGAGGAGACGCGCGCGTTCGACATCGCGATGATCCTCCACGCCGAGCACGAGCTGAACGCATCGACGTTCGCCGCGCGAGTCGTGGCCGGCACGCGCGCGGACATGTACAGCGCAGTCGTCGCCGCCATTTGTGCTCTGAAGGGGCCGACGCACGGCGGTGCGAACGAGGCAGCGATGCGCGTCATCGAAGAGATCGGGTCGGTGGCGGCGGTGCCGGAGTCGGTAAGCAGGCTCCTCGCCGAGAAGCGAACACTGTTCGGCTTCGGTCATCCCGTCTACACCGTCGTCCATCCGCGGTCTGACATCGTGAAGGCGCAGGCGCGGAAGCTCTCGGAGGCGGCGGGGGACACGAAGCTCTTCCCCGTCGCCGAGCGCATCGAGC
>Ga0126307_10002145_pt1 | contig 13256 bp, 12 predicted proteins | sample Plot28_FD_89955 | JGI IMG/M metagenome (GOLD analysis project Ga0126307, IMG submission 89955) | Serpentine soil microbial communities from UC McLaughlin Reserve, CA, USA - Plot28 | ecosystem: Environmental > Terrestrial > Soil > Grasslands | place: USA: UC McLaughlin Reserve, Lake County...
CTACCGCTTGCCCTCGCGCCGGCGCCGGGCCAGGTGGACGTGCGCCTTGGCCGCCCCCCACACCAGCCCCGGCTCGTGGAGGGCCGGGTCGACGTCGGCGAAGCTGGCCGGGCTGAGGTCGTACGGATCGTCGGGGAAGGACCGCTCGCGGAACTCGTCCCGCGCCACCGGCCGGGCCCCGGCGCGCCGCAGCACGGCCGTCGGGTAGGCGACCAGGGACCGGAGGACGGCGAGCGGCGTCCCGGCCTGCTCGTCGACGTCGGTGACGAGCAGCGCCCGCAGGCGCGCCACGCCGTCCCGGGCGGCCGCCTGGGACGCCGTGCGCACCTGCTCGTCGATGTCCTGCTCGTCGGCCGGGACGGCACCCTGCGCCGCCAGCGTCCCCGCCACCGAGCGGGCCACCCACCGGGGGATCGCCTCGCCGGCCGCCTCGACCAGTGCTTCGGCGTACCGCGCCAGGGCCTCGGCGTCGGCAGGGTCGTCCAGGGGGTGGGACTCGGCCATGGCGGACCAAGGTAGAACTGCAGGTCGTGCGGATCCGTGCGCTGTCGGTCTTCGAGGGTGTCGTCTACCACAGCGCGTGCGTGGATCCCGCCAACCCCTGCCGTCCGGTCCTCGAGGTCGACGCCCTGCTCCGGCCGGGCGACGCCGACGCCGAGTCCGGCCCGCTGCTGCTCACGGTGGCCGAGTACGCCGTCATGGTCGGCGACGAGCTCACCGCCCGGCGCTGCGTGGCCGAGCTGGCGGCCAAGGGCCGGATCGTCGAGCGCCTCGGCGTGTCGCACGTGGCGTTCCCCACGTGGACGCTGGCGGAGCCGCCCGAGGACTGAGCGCCGCGGCCGGGCGCCGGGACCCTCGGACCGCGGGCCCCGCCGGCTACAGGTCGAGCGCGGCGTTCAGGTTGCCGGAGCGGAGGCCCTCGAGGTCGAGCGTGGCGTAGCGGTACCCGGCCCGGCGCACCGCCTCCACGACCGCCTCGCGGGCGGCCACGACGTCGGCCAGCCGGTCGATCGGGACCTCGAGGCGGGCCAGCTCGCCGTAGTGGCGCACCCGCAGCTCGGCGAAGCCCAGCCGGTGCAGCGCGGCCTCGGCCCGCTCGACGGCGGACAGGCGGCCCAGGGTCACCGGCGTGCCGTAGGGCAGGCGCGAGGCAAGGCACGCGGCGGCCGGCTTGTCCCACGTCCGCAGGCCCAGCCGGCGGGACCAGGCCCGCACGTCGGCCTTCGTGAAGCCGGCCGCGACGAGGGGGAATTCGGCCCCGTGCTCGGCGGCCGCCCGCTGCCCCGGCCGGTGGTCGCCGAGGTCGTCCAGGTTGACGCCAAGCACCGCGGTCCCGCCCTCGGCGGCGACGACCGGGCCCAGGTGCCGCATCAGCTCGTCCTTGCACCAGTAGCAGCGGTCCGCGTCGTTGCGGACATAGGCGGCCCGCCCCAGCTCGTCGGTGGACACCTCCCGCCAGCGCAGCCCCCACTCGGCGGCGAGGGCGGCGCAGTCGGCGCGCTCGTCGCCCGCCAGGGACGGGGACACCGCCGTGACCGCCAGCGCCCCGTCGACCCCGAGGGTGTCGTGGGCGACCCAGGCCAGGAACGACGAGTCGGCGCCGCCGGAGAAGGCGACCACCACCCGGCCCAGGCGGCGGAGCTCGTCACGCAACGCGTCGAGGGAGGCAGGGGCCGACTCGTACCCGCGACCGGTCTGGTCGTGCAGCGCCGGAGCGCCCGAAATGGACATCGTGACCGATCCTTAACGCGATCGACGGGCAGACCGCAACGTCGGCGGGGTCCCGGATGGTAGACCTGTGGCCCGCAGCGGGGGCTTCCCCCGCTCGCTCAGTTCCTGGACAGGGAGAATGAGATGCGACACCACAGCCAGTGGTTGCGGCTGTCGGCGACCGTCGTCGGCCTCTCGTTGATCGCGGCCGCCTGTGGCGGCGACGACGACGACGAGGAGGCCAGCGACGACACCGGCACTGAGACCACGGAAGCTGGCGAGACGACCGAATCGACCATCGACTACGGCGCCCTGGTCGAGCCGCCCCCGGAAGGTGCCGCCGAGCCGTCGTGCACCGGCGACTCGGACGGGGCCCTGTCGATCGGCGCCCTGCTGCCCGAGACGGGCAACCTGAGCTTCCTCGGCCCGCCCATGGTTGCCGGCGCCCAGCTCGCGGTGGAGGAGATCAACGCCGCGGGCGGCGTGCTGGGCCAAGAGGTGGCCTACACCGGTGGTGACTCCGGCGACACCTCGACCGACATCGCCACGCAGACCGTCGACTCGCACCTGAACGCCGGCGTCGACGTCATACTCGGTGCGGCCTCGTCGGGCGTGACCTTCACGGTGCTCGACGCCGCGACGGGTGCCTGCAAGATCGTGTTCTCGCCGGCCGCCACCTCGCCCGACTTCACCGTCGCCGAGGACGACGACCTGTTCTTCCGCACCGCTCCGTCGGACGTGCTGCAGGGCCGGGTCGCCGCCGACAACATCGTCAACGGTGGCAACGAGACCGTGGCCATCCTGGCCCTCGACGACCCGTACGGCCGGGGCCTGCTGGAGTTCACCCGTCGCCCCCTCGAGGAGGCGGGCGTCGAGGTGGTCGTCGAGACCATCTACGACCCGCAGGCACAGAACTTCGACGCCGAGGTGGAAGAGGTGGTGTCGGCCGACCCCGACGCCCTGCAGCTCATCGGCTTCGACGAGTCGGCCCGCATCCTGACGGCGCTGTTCGAGCAGGGGTTCTCGTCCGCCGAGGGTAAGAACATCTACCTGGTCGACGGCAACACGGGCAACGCGCTGGGTGAGCAGTTCGACCAGCCCGGCGTCCTCGAGGGCATCACGGGCACCGCCCCGCTCGCCGAGGTCACCCCCGAGTTCCAGGAGGCGCTGGTCGGCGTCAACCCCGGCCTCATCGACTTCCTGTACGGCCCCGAGACCTACGACGCCGTGACGATCACGGCGCTGGCGACGGAGCTGGCCGGGACCGACGAGCCGGCCGCCGTGGCCAGGGAGATCAACGGCGTCACCCGTGACGGCGAGGCCTGCACCACGTTCGTCCAGTGCCGCGACCTGATCGCGGGCGGGACGACCGACATCGACTACGACGGCCCGTCGGGCCCGCAGTCGTTCAGCCAGGTGGGCGAGCCCACCGAGGCGACCATCGCCATCCAGACCTTCGGGCCGGACAACACCCTCTTGCCCGAGGAGACCGAGTACGTGGCCGCCAGCTTCTGAGCACCACGCGACGGGGGCCGGCCCGGTGGGCCGGCCCCCTTGCGCGTCCGGCGTCAGGTGGCCTGCTGGGCCAGCGTGCCGAGGTAGAGCTCGACGACCTTGGGGTCGCGCAGCAACGAGTCGCCGCTGTCGGTGTACGCGTTACGGCCCTGGTCCAAGACGTAGCCCCGGTCGCAGATCTGCAGGGCCCGGTTGGCGTTCTGCTCGACGATGATGATCGAGACGCCAAGCTCGTTGGTGCGCCGGCAGTTGATGAACACCTCGTCCTGCAGCGCCGGCGACAGGCCCGCCGACGGCTCGTCGAGCAGCAGCACCTGGGGGTCGGTCATCAGCGCCCTGGCCATGGCGAGCATCTGGCGCTCGCCCCCCGACAGCGAGCCGGCCCGCTGCTTCCGGCGCTCGGCCAGGCGGGGGAACATCTCGGTCACGTAGGCGAAACGCCGGTGGAACTGCTTGCCCTTGGCGTACCCGCCGATCTCGAGGTTCTCCTCGATCGTCAGGCGAGGAAACACGTTGTCGCGCTGGGGCACGTAGCCGATGCCCTTGGCCACCAGTGCGTGGGCCTTGACGCCCGTCACGTCCTCGCCGCGCAGCGTCACGGTCCCCGACCGGACGCTCACGAGCCCGAACAGCGCCTTGATCAGCGTGGACTTGCCGGCGCCGTTGGGACCGATGACGCCGACCAGCTCGCCGTCCCACAGGTCGATGTTGGTCCCGTTGAGGATGTTGACCTCGGGGATGTACCCGGCGACGATCTCGGTCGCCTTGAGCAGGGGCCCCGTCCCGTCGCCGGCGGTCCCGGCCGTCCCGGGCCCCGTGGCGGTGGCCCCGGCGGGCCTGGCGGTACCAGCGGTGTCGGCGGTCTCGCTCACGATGCCTCCCCGGCCTCGGCCTCGACGGCCGCCTGAGCGGCGGCGAGCTGCCGGTCCTGCTCCGCCCGGTCGAGCGGTGTGGTGTGGTGCGCCCCGAGGTACGCGTCGATGACGCGGGTGTTGGTCACGATCGACCCGTGGCGGCCCTCGGCGATGATCTGGCCCTCGGCCATGACCACGACCCAGTCGCTGACCGTGCGGACGACGTCCATGTCGTGCTCGACGAACATGACCGTCAGCCCTTCCCGGCTGAGCTGGGTGACGTGGCCGATGATCGTCTGCGCCAGGGCGGGGTTCACGCCGGCCATCGGCTCGTCGAGCATGATGACCTGCGGTTCCGCCATGAGCGCCCGCGCCATCTCGAGCAGCTTGCGCTGCCCGCCGGAGAGCGTGCCGGCGAACTCGTCGCGCATGTGCGTGAGGTTGAAGCGGGCCAGTAGGGCCTCGGCCCGCTCCTCGTTCGCCTTCTCCTCTGCCGACCACAGCCCCCGGACGAGGGAACTCCAGAACTTCTCGCCCGTCTGGCCGGCGGCACCCAGCTTCATGTTCTCCATCACCGTCAGGCGGGAGAGGGCCTTGGTCAGCTGGAACGTGCGGACCACGCCGCGCCGGGCGACCTGGTGGGCGGCGAGGCCCCGCAGCGATCCGCCCTCGAACGACCAGTCGCCGCCGTCGACCTTGTCGAAGCCGGTGAGCAGGTTGAAGAACGTGGTCTTGCCGGCGCCGTTCGGTCCGATGAGGCCGGTCACGGCACCGCGCTGGACCTCGAGGTGGTCGACGTCGACGGCCGTGACGCCGCCGAAGCGCCGGACGACGCTGTCGGCGACGATGATCGGGTCATGTTTCGCCACGCCGATCTCCTCCGCCACGCCGGCGAAGAAGTCGGGCTTGGCCGCGGTGGTGGGGGTCGCGTCGCTCATCGGGACGTCAGCGCGATCTCGCGGCGGTCGCCGAAGATGCCCTGCGGTCGGAACACCATGAGCGCCACCAGGGCGACGCCCACGAGCATGAGGCGGACCTGGCCCACCTGCCGCTCGTCGATGATCGACTCGGGCAGCCACCCGGCCCCGATGGCCTCGCGCAGGAAGGCGTCGGTGAACGCGAGCAGCGACCACAGGATGATCGAGCCGATGACCGGGCCCCACGTTCGCGCCGTCCCGCCGAGGATGAGCGCCACGTAGGCGTAGAAGGTCGTCGCCGTGCCGTAGTTGTCCGGCTGCACCGACTGGGCCGAGATGGCGTAGACCATGCCCGCCACGGCGCCGATCACACCGCCCACGATCAGGCTCTGCATCTTGTAGGCGACGACGTTCTTGCCCAGCGACCGGACGGCGTCCTCGTCCTCGCGGATGGACTTCACGACCCGGCCCCACGGGCTCCGCACCAGCAGCCAGACGAAGCCGACGGCGGCGAGCACGAGCAGCCAGCCCACGATCCGCACCCAGAGCTGGCCGGCGCTGAAGTCGATGATCCCGAGGTCGGTGTCGCCGGACAGCGGGTTGACGCTGTAGAAGTCGTTGGCGAACTGGTTGATGCCGCTCGAGCCGCCGGTGTAGTCGTTGAACGTCTCGGAGCGGAAGGCCAGCCGCAGGATCTCGCCGGCGGCGATCGTCACGATGGCCAGGTAGTCGGCGCGCAGGCGCAGGGTCGGGATGCCCAACAGCAGCGCCAGCGCGACGGCGGCGAGGATGCCGATCGGCATGGCGGCCCAGATCGACAGGTCGAGCTCGCGCACGCCGATGCCCACGCCGTAGGCCCCGACGGCCATGAAACCGACCTGGCCGAAGTTCAGCAGGCCGGTGTAGCCGAAGTGCAGGTTCAGCCCGATGGCGGCGAGGGCGTAGACGATGGCGTCACGCCCGATGGCCGCCTCGAGCGTGTTCTGGATGATCCGGGTCCAGTCCATGTCGTGGCGCCCTTATCCGACGCGCTCGGCCTGGCCGAGGATGCCCTGCGGACGGACGAGGAGGATGAGGGCCAAGACGAGTAGCGCTCCCACGTTCTTGAGTTCGAAGGGGACCCAGAGCGTCGACACCTGCACGAGGATGCCGACGATGAGGCTGCCCAGGAGGGCGCCGTAGGCGGTGCCCAGGCCACCCAGCGTCGTGCCGGCGAACATCAGGAGCAGCAGGCTGAAGCCCATGTCCCAGCTGATCTGCTCGGCCAGGCCGAGCAGCACCCCGCCGAGGGCGGCGAGGCCGAAGCCGACCGCCCAGACCACGCCGACGATCCGCTCGACGTCCACGCCGGACGACTCGGCGAGCTCGGGGTCGTCGGCCACGGCACGCATGGCCTTACCGAGGCGGGTCTTCTGCAGGAACAGGGCCACGCCGATGAGGACGATCGTGGCGATGATGATCGTCGCCACGTCACGGGGGACGATCGAGATCGGGCCCCAGTCGTACCGGTTGAACTGCAGCGCGTAGTCGCCGAAGGGCCGGCGGCGCCCGCCGAACTGGAAGTTGTAGATGTAGCGGATGAGCAGGCCGAGGCCGATCGTCGTGACCAGCATGGCGATGAGGCCCGTGCCCCGGCGGGACAGCGGCCGCCAGAAGATGCGGTCGATCACGAAGCCGGCGACGACCGAGATGGCGATGGCCAACGGGGCGGCGATCAGCAGGTGCCAACCGATCGTCACGTTGAAGATGTAGGCGACCATGGCGCCGAACGTGACCATCTCGCCGTGGGCGAAGTTGACGAGGCCCGTCGTGCCGAAGATCAGCGAGAGGCCGATGGCGCAGATGGCGATCGTGAGGCCGTAGCGGATGCCCTCGACGAAGAGGCTCATGAACCGGTCGATGTCGGAGCGGCCGCTGCCCTCGTCGCCGAAGCCGGCGTCGAGGCGGAACAGCACCGCCCGGGACTGGCCGGTCGCCAGCGTCACGCCGAGCGTGGCGTTGCCGCCCTCGCGCAGCTCGACGCCCTCGGGCAGGCTCTCGGCGTCGATCGTGGTGCTGTACTGCCCCGGGCCGGGGACGACGACCTCGAAGAAGCCCTCGTCGTCGGTCTCGGTCGTCTCCTCGAACGAGCCGTCGGCCGAACGGACGGTGACCTCGAGGCCTTCGACCGGGACGTCCTCCCCGTCCTCACCCTCGTAGTCGAGCGTGCCCCGCAGGCTCGAGGACTCACCGTCGTCGGCCGGGGCCGTCGTTGCCGTGGTGGCGCCGGCTGTCGTGGCCGTCGTCGCCGGCGGGGCGGTCGTCGGGGACGGTTCCTGCCCCCCGGCCGGACCGCCGAGCATCACGACGCCCACCACGGCCAGGAGCGCCAGGACCACCTTCTGCATGCGGACTCCCATAAGCGGCGTGAGTGTACGGCGTTCGTCGGACGCGCAACTGATTATCACGGAGCGGCAGGGCCTGTTAACGGATCCGTCACCGATCGGCGGGGATCGCCCGCGATCCGGCCAGCGATCGGCCCGTCAGGAGTGCACGCCGACGGCGGCGAGGACCTCGTCCAGCGAGCCCACCATGCCGGTCACGAACGGGCCGAACTCGGCGAAGCGGGCGGACGCCTCGTCGTAGCGCATCGTGTAGACGGTCGCCTTGAGGTCGTCGGGATGGACGCCGAACAGCGTCACCCCCCACTCGTAGTCGTCGAGGCCGGTCGAGCCCGTGACCAGCTGGAGCACGCGCCCGGCGAAGTTCCGCCCCGAGCGCCCGTGCTCCATCATGAGCCGCTCGCGCTCCTCGTAGGGCTGCTCGTACCAGTTCTGGTCCCGCGTCCGCCGCTTGGACATGGGGTAGAAGCAGAACGCCGGCTTCCCCTCGGGCGGCAGCTGCGGGTACAGCCGGGGCCGCTTGCGCTCCTCCGGCATGCCCTGGGCGTACTCGGACACCTCGGTGAGCGACACGTAGCTGTCGACGACCTCGAGCCCCGCCGCCGCGACCTCGGTCTGGAACCGGCGCAGGCGCCACAGGTCGGGGCCGAGGGCGAGGAAGCAGACGTCGCCCTTGTGCCCCACCAGCGCCACGGGGACGACCTGGTGCTCGTCGGCCTCCAGGCCCTTGACGGCGGCGGCCACGGCCGTGGCGTCGGCCAGCGGGGTGACGGCACAGACCAGGTGGACGACGTTCCAGCCGACGCTGGGCGTGAGGGGCTGGGCCATGGGGCCGAGGCTACCGGCGCGACACTGGGGACATGACCGTCCGTGCCCGCCACGCGGCCGCGATGACCGTTGCCCTCGCCCTCGCCGCGGTCCCCGCCTGTGGGGACGACGAGCCGATCGCCGCCGACCGTCCCGCCGAGGTCGCCGACAGCGTCTGCACGCTGCTGCGGGACTGGAACAACGACCTGAGCGGGATCATGAACGCCACCTCCCGCTCGATCACCGACGACGATGACGCCACGACGGCGAACGGGGTCCTGCTCGACGGGTTCGACGAGATGGTCGCCGCCGCCGAGGCCCACGTCGACGAGGTCGACGACCTCGACCTCCCGCCGGTGCCCGACCGCGCCCGCATCCTTGCCACGCTGCGGGCGAGCGCCCAGGCGTCGGTCGACGTCCTCACCGAGGCCCGGCCCGACCTGGAGGAGCTGCCGCCGATCGGCGTCCCCGAGCAGGGCTGGGCGTTGAGCGGGGCGTTCCTCGTCTACGAACGGGCCACCTCGGCGATGCGTCCCCAGGCCGCCGAGTGGGACGAGGAGCTGCGCCGGGCCATCGCCGAGGACGAGGGGTGCGACTTCGTGATCCAGCCCACCTCCCACGTCGCCGACCGCTCGGCCGGCCGGGCCGAGGAGGGGCTCACCGCCGACGACACCAGCGAGGACCGGGCCGGCTCGGGGGACTGAGGCCGGGCGCGTCACGGGCGGGGCCGCAGCCCCGCCCGTGGACGAACCTCGACGGCTCAGGAGTCGGTGGCAGGCGGGACCGGCGGCACGGCGTAGCTGCCGACGCCCAGGGCGCCGGCCGGCTGGCCGTAGCCGGCGCCGACCTGCGTCGGCGGGAGCGGCTCGGTGACCTTGCCGCTCCGCTTGTGGGCCGCCACGACCATCTCGTGGTACCGCTCCAGCGAGTCGACGAAACCGGGGGCGTGGTACACCCGGCCGTCGATCAGCGGGCCCTGGACGCCCTCGATCACGGCGATGAGGTCCTCGCCGGCGATCGTCTTGTGGGTCTCGAGGCAGTGGGCCACCCGCAGCACGTCGGCCCGGTGCTCGGTGAGCAGCGCCTCGGCCTCGTCGAAGAGCCGGCGGAGGTTGTCCTCGATGCGCTGGCCGAGGCTGCCCTTGAGCACCCGCTGCTCGAAGTCGTCCTCGTCGTCGCCACCGGGGCCGCCACCGGGCCCGCCCCCTCCGGTGCCGAGCGACTTCGACACCGCATGCGAGGCGATGGTCTGGCCCATGCCCCAGTAGCCCTCCATGAGCGCGGCCATGGTGGTGGCCTGGCGGAGGTCGCCCGAGACGCCCGAGGACGAGTCGCTGTCGAAGAACAGCCGCTCGCCGGCCAGCGAGGCGAGGCAGACGGTGATGTCGGCCTCCTTGTGGCTACGCCAGTCGGTGAACTGGTCCTCGGGGTCGATCGAGGCGACCATGCCGAGGTAGGTGCTGCCCTTCTCGATCGTGGCCAGGTCGATGACCGCGTGCGCCCGCTTCCGGTAGGCGGCCACCGCGTGGCAGGCCTCGTGGACGGCGACGGCGTGGCGCTCGCGCTCGATGTACTCGACGTCTTCGGGCGGCCCCAGCTCCTTGAGGTGCTTGGCCCGGATCACGTCTTCCCACGTGATGACCTCGCGCCCGTCGCGGATCGCGGTGATGAGGGCCTCGTTGACGAGGTCCTTCATCGAGGCGCCGGTGCCGTACGGCGTGATCGTGGCCAGCTTCTCGATCTCCGCGTCGGTGAGCTCGTGGCGGACCTTGGCGAGGTAGCCCTCGTAGGTGCGCTTCCGGCCCTCCTTCGACGGGTAGCCGACCCGGTATTGACGGTCGATGCGCCCCGGCCGCAGCATGGCCGGGTCGAGCGAGGTCGGCATGTTCGTCGCCATCATCACGAGGATGCGGTACTTGGGCGGCGGCTTGGGCTGCATGCCGAGCAGGCGCCGGCCGAAGCGGTTGAGGAACCCGCGCGGCTTCTTGAGGCCGGACATCTCGGAGAGCAGCGCCTGCAGGGTGCCTCCCCCGCCGCCGAAGCCGCCCATCACGATGCCGTCGCGCCACCGGCGCGTCGGCTCGGGGGCCTCGGACGGCTGCAGCGAGCTGCGCAGGACGTCGCGCTGGGACGCAGGCGACAGCCAGCGCAGGTGCTCGCCGCCGACCTCGGACCAGGGTGAGGTGTCGAGCCCGGCCGGCGTGGCGAACTGGCCCGGGCCGGCGGTCGCCCCGCGGCTGCCCAGGGAGTCGGCCTCGTCGAAGAACACGATGACGCCGCCGTAGCGGATGGCGAGCTTCCGCAGTTTGCGGAACAGGCCCTTCACCTTGAGGATGCCGACGCCCATGAACATCTGGATGAAGGCGCCCGGGTCGACGAACACGAACGGCTTGCCCGTCTCGCCCGCGACGGCCTCGGCCATCAGCGTCTTGCCGGTGCCGGGCGGCCCCCACAGCAGGATGCCGCCGGGCACGTAACCGCCCTTCTCCTCGATGGCCTCGGGCCGCTCGAGGAAGACCATGTTCTCCTTGACCCGATCGACGACGTGGTCCTGGCCCCAGACGTCGCTGAAGCGGGTCTTGACCTCGTCGGGCATGTACGTGTCGACGCCGCCGCGCGACAGGAACCAGAACAGGCCGACGAACTGGATGATCACGAAGAAGAAGCCGAAGGCCAGCCGGAAGATCATCGGCAGCCATTCCCACATGCGGGAGGGCAGCTCGACGAGGGCCGTGATCGGGGCGACGTCGTAGAGGGAGCCGAGCACGAGGCTGACGACGATGATGCCGATGACCAGCTTGGTGGCCCGGGCCAGGCGGTAGCGGTTCCAGTCGTTGAGGCGGCCGGCCCGCCTCTCGATGCGGCCGAAGACGCCGTCGGACCAGAACCGGTGGTACCGGGCCGACCGCTCGGAGATCAGGTAGTGCAGCTGGCGCACGGCCTCGATGCCGAACAGGACGAAGAGGAACCGCTTGCTCTGGACCGTCTCGTCGACGGCGTCGCCGAACGTGTTGAACGGGTTCGGGTCGGCCGCCGCGGACCACACGAAGAAGGCGAAGAGCAGGGCGATGAGGAGCAGGAACTTCACCCGATCCCACAACGGCAGCTTCTTGCGGGCCTGGGGGGTGGGGGCGGCCCCGCTGCCGTGGGCGCCGGGGGCCGGCAGGCCGGAGGGCGGGACCGGGCCGTCGGGAGGCTGGCCGCCGTCACCGGGCGGGAGGCCGCCGTTGCCGGGCGGGACGCCTCCGCCGCCGTTGCCGCCGGTGGGCGGGGTGGCACCGCCGTTGCCGCCGTTGCCCCCCGGGCCACCGACGTTGCCCCCGTAACCGCCGTTGCCGGGTGGGGCGACGGGCGGGCCGGGGGGACGGCCGACGTCCACCGGTGGCGGCGGGGGCGGCGGCGCCCCGACCGGCGGCCCCGTGGGGCGCACGGGCGGTTGGTTCGGCTCGGCCATGTCAGCTTCTCCCCTGTTGCCCGTCTCGTCCGGCCATCACTGCGACGAGTGGCTCTCGTCGATCGTCCACGACTCGACGATCTCGGCGATGTCGTCGCTGTTCGTCTCGAAGTAGCACTCCTCGTCGCAGCTCACCACGAACAGGTAGAGGGTGCTGTTGGCCGAGTTGAGCAGCGCGGTCTGGTCGACGATGGCGACCTCGTTGCCCTGCGACACGGCGAAGACGTTGTGGTTGCCGTGGTAGCCGCCGTCGAACTCGGCAGGCTCGTCGGTGATGACCTCGACGTTCTCGGCCGTCGGCCCGCCGAGGGGCATCTCGGCCGACGAGGCCGCCAGCGGGTCGACGCCCAGCACGTACGCCCGCAGCCCGCTCACGTTGATCGTGTCGCGCTCCTCGCGGCTGAGCGCCCGGATGTGGACGAAGCCCCGCGGCTCGTGGGCACCGATGTCCATCGAGCCCTCGGCGCTCGGCCTGTCGCTGGCGTCGAAGCCCCGGAACCAGAGCCGGTCCTGCGCCCGCTCCATGGCGGCGTCGCTCATGGCGGCGTCACCGGAGTTGATCTCGCTGAGCAGTTCCTCCGTGTCGTACACCGCCCAGTCGTCCGGAAGGCGGGCGAAGACGCCGAGGTCCTCGTTCTCGACGTACTGGTAGCCGGACCCACCGCAGCCGGCGGCGAACACCGCCAGTCCCCCCGCGATGAGTAGCGATCGACGCAGACCCACGGATTGCATTCTCCCGGTCAGGGACGACGTTTGCGACAGTTCCCCCCGGCAATCCTGCCCGAACGCGGCGCCATTCTCACCCCGTTCACGTAATCGTGCTGTAGGCAGGCCGGCGCGGGGGTCAGTCGTCGGCTTCGACGACCGGGAGCGGGCGCAGCTCCTCGGCCCCGGGCGTGCCCTCGACCACGTAGGCGGTCAGCTCGTTCGACCCGTCCGCGAACAGCTCGGGCGGCAGCAGCCCGAGGACGAGGTCCTGGCCGTCCATGTCGTCCTCCTCGACCTCGGCCACGGCGCCGACCGTGCCGTTGAGGGCGTAGGCGACGTACGTGCCGGTCTCGAGGTCGCTGCGGCCGATGGCCTCCAGCGGCAGCGGCTCGCCGGTGTCGATGTCGGCGAGGCGGTCGAGGTCGGTGACGGCCACGTCCTCTGGGCCTTCCCAGGCGGCGCCCACGTCGAGGTCGTCCACGTCCCGGAACACGAGGTCGCCGTGGGGCGTGCGCCGCCAGACCGCGTCGGGCCCGGCCCCCTCCACCGCGTCGCCCCCGATCACCCGCCGGAACGCCTCCTCGGCGCCGGACACGGTCACGAGCGTGTCGCCCTCGTCGGCCCGCCAGTAGTTGTCCTCGTCGTCGTCGACGTACTTGAGGTCCTGGTCGCGCTCGCCGGCCTGGCGGGCGGGGCGGCCGTCGACGTCCCACGGCAGGTCGACGCCGAGGATGTCGGCGATCGTCGGCACGACGTCGATCGACATCACGTTGTCGTCGACCACCTCGCCGTCGGACTGCCCCGGCGCCTTGACCAGCAGCGGTGCCCACATGAGCTGCTCGTAGTTGTCGCGGTTGAGCCAGCGCCACGGCGTGTCGGGGACGAAGGCGTGGCCGTGGTCGGCCGTGAC
>Ga0126307_10002146_pt1 | contig 13253 bp, 13 predicted proteins | sample Plot28_FD_89955 | JGI IMG/M metagenome (GOLD analysis project Ga0126307, IMG submission 89955) | Serpentine soil microbial communities from UC McLaughlin Reserve, CA, USA - Plot28 | ecosystem: Environmental > Terrestrial > Soil > Grasslands | place: USA: UC McLaughlin Reserve, Lake County...
CCTGGGATTCTCGGTGGCGCCGTCTTCTTTGTAGATGTGGATGTTGTCCTGCGAGGCGGGGTCGAGACCCATCATCACGAGCGTCTGCTCGTAGGCCCAGAGGAGCCTGTCCTTGCGGAAGTACTCGTCGTACTGGGGCACGCGGCTTATGTAGGAGAAATGGTGGCTCTCGATCTCGCCCAGTCTCCGGCCCGTTGTCTCCTCCACCCAACGGCCCATCAGCGCAGCGTAAGTCTCCTCCGTCTCCGAAAGGAGGCCCTCCATGCGCGAGCGCAGGAGACCGTAGTCGATCCGTTTCTTCTCCGCATTGTAGGCCGTGTAGCTGTCGTGGCCGAACCCATCTGCGAGCGTCGCCAGGACGGTCCGCAGGATCTCCAGGCGCTTTGGATTCGTCTCCTCGACCACGCTCAGCGAGGCCTCCCGCAGCCTGTTGCGCCTCTCGAAGTCATGCTCGCCGGCGATTAGCACGGGCACGTTGTAGTAGGGGACGCTCTCGCCGTCCACCTCTACGGTTGCGCCGGCCTCGAAGGAGACGAGCGCGTCCTCCAGGGGAGCGGTCTGCTGCCCTACATAGCCTTCGAGCAGGTAGTAGTAGACCCGGCGCAGCCGCTCTTCGTTCTCCAGCTCGGTCTCCGCGCGGTACGCGTCCTCGACACGCCGGACGGTCTCGAGGTTGTAGAGCCAAGCGTACTTCTCCAGGATTTCGGCGATGTTCTGCTCCCGCTTCAAGCCGCTGTAGGCGAGCCTGCTCTCGGTCTGGATCTCGTAGGTGCTCTCCTTGATGCCCCTGACGGCGTCTTCTATGGAGCGAAATTCGGTAGCCACTCAACCCTCCAGCGCTGGGATTTCTCGTGGCCGCATGATACCCCGCGGAGGCTATACTAATCGCATGAAGATGACCGAGGACGAAGCGCTAAGCGAGTACATACGACGTCTCGACGACCTGATGAGCTTCGTCGGACGCGAGGAACTTCCCTACTCCTTACGGACCCTGCACATGGACCGGCTGCTGACGATGGCCCGCGAGGCAAGGGGGGCCAGGGAGCGCGAAGCCCAGATCTAGCTGGCTCGACTACTGGACGAGCAGGTCGTAGAAGGCGGGAGCGGGCACCAAGACGGTGCAAGGGCCGGCGCTGGGAGAAACGCGCAGTTACGGATCAGCGCCGGGCGGCGCTCTCGCGGCGGTTGCCGAGGAAGACAGCGACGAGCAGTACGATGATACCCACCGTCACGAACTGCAAGAGCCCCGTAGGTCCCTGGCCGCCGACGACGAGCGCTGCCACGAAGGCCAGGGCGAGCGCCGCGTATCCTGCGGTCCTGAAGGCGAAGTGAGCCACGAGAAGCCCGACCAGCGAGTACAGGACCGGCATGAACGGGGCCAGGGCGGTAACGAAAGTAAAGGGACCCGGGTTGACCTGCTCCGGAGCAGTTGCCCACAGCCCGATCTGGCCTATCGCGATGAACGCGAGGAAGGCCGCGACGAAGGTTATGGCGCCGCTCTTGAGGGTTACGGGCTCGGGGTCGAAGCGGTGAGGCTCGTACCAGCGGGCCTCACTAACGTCGTAGCGGCCCCTGGTTCTGCGCCCGCCTCCGCGAGAGGAACCGCGAGCCTCACTTCGGAGGGACTCGTAAGGGTCCTCTTCCTTCCTGCCGAAGCGGCCCCTCAGCCGCTCGCCCAAGGAAGGACCCTCCGACTCGCGCTCCCTGCGCTTGGCGGAGAGCTCGTCCTCCGCGGAGCCGAAGTCCAGGTTGAGGCCGGCGAGCTGGTCGGCCGCGTGGGCCAGGTCGAGGGCCTCGTCGTGCTGGCGGCGACGGTTCGGGTCGGAGAGGACCGCGTTGGCCTCCTGCAGCCGGGAGAATTCCTCAGCGCTCCCGCCGGGATGATCGGGATGACGTTCCTTCGCCAGGTTGCGGTAAGCGTTCCGGATCTCCGTCTGGGAGGCCTCGCGCGGGACGCCGAGCACCTCGTAGTAGTTGATCTGGTCCGCCATCGTTTCCTTATTCTAACCCAAGGTAGCGTCGGCAGTCCCGTCCGCCAGCGCGAGTCTGATCTCCTCGAGGCACCACGTGTCTCTCTCCGTTCTGGACGCCACTTCCAGCTTCTCTTCGTTGCCACCGATCTCGCCCAGCGCCCACGCCGCGTGCCCGCGCACCAGCGGCGAAGGGTCCTCGCGCAAGGCCCGTACGAGCGCAGGGACTGCCTTCTCCAGCTTCAAGTTCCCGGCGGCCACGCAGCAGTTGCGCAACAGGCCGGCCCGACCCGGTCGCGTGAGGGGGGTCCCGCCGAAGCGCCTCTCAAACTCCTCGTCGGTCCTTATCTTCAGGACCTCCTCTATCTTCAGGTATGGTCCATACCCGACCTCCCCGGAGAACTCAGGCCAGCGGCTTCTCGACGCCTTCGTCTTGTTGTAGGGACACACCTCCTGGCAGATGTCGCAGCCGAAGGCCCAGTCACCCACTTTCGAACGGAGGTCGCGTGGGATCTCATTCTGGTTCTCGATGGTGAGGTAGGAGATACAGAGCCTGGCATCCACGACGCCGGGGGCCTTTATGGCCCCAGTGGGGCATCTGTTCATGCAGCGGGTACAGCGTCCGCAGGTGCCCTCTCCGGATGGATCGGGTTCGAGCTCCAGGTCCACGATCAGGTCCGCTATAAAGAAGTAGGATCCTATCTCGTTGTTTATCAGGCAGGAGTTGCGCCCGAAGAAACCGAGCCCCGCGTGCTGGGCCGCGGAGCGTTCCAGGAGCGGCACGGCGTCAGTGAAACCGCGGGCCTTGATCCTGACCCCCAGTTCCTCTTCCAGCTCCTCCCTTAGTCGGAACAACCTCCCCTTTATGACCTCGTGGTAGTCGAGGCCCCACGCGTACCGCGCCACCCTGCCCCCGCCCTCATTCTCGGGATGGTCCCCCGGGTAGTAAGAGACCCCGAGGGAGACCACGCTCCTGGCGCTCTTCTGGAGCTTCTTCGGGTCGGACAGTAACTCCACCGGCCTGTGCATGTAGCCCATGTCGGCGGCCATTCCCGCCTCCTGCCACTCCCGCAGACGCTCGCCGCCCTCACGCAAAGGCCCCGCGCGCGCCACGCCGATGAGGTCGAAGCCGGCCTCTCGCGCCCGCTCCTCGAGAACGCGCCGCACCTCTGCCTTCTCCTGTATTGCTCGCCCTCCACTCATGCTGCCGATTGTACCCGGCGGCGCGCAACGACGAGGCCACGTGAAAGCTCTTGCTGACGTATCGGCCGTCGGAGGTTAGATTCTAGGGCATGATGGCGAATGCCCAGAACCGATGCTTGATACGGAACCCGCGTGATCGGTTCCGCGGTGTAGAACCTGGGCGAGTGCGGCTACTATACCTTTCCTCCCGGCATGAGCGTCATCCCCGCCACGTCTTCCGTCGTTCCCGCGAAAGCGGGAATCTATCGCGGCAGGCGCCCCGCACCTTCTACCACAAGCGATCTACCCCATTACGTGTCGCTGGCCGTGCGGAGGGCAGACCATGATCCTTTTGCGCCTGTTGGGGATAGGTGCGGCCTATGGCGTCGCCTTCATGTTCGTCAAGTCGCTCTTCCCCGAGCCTTTCGTGCTCCTGATCTTGCAGGGAGGACAGAGCAGCGAAGGAGATCTGACCACGCTAGCCCTCGTCTACATGGGCGTCGGATTGCTCGCCGGGCTCATCGCAGGTCCCGTATTCGGCGGCGCCTTGCTCCTGCGACGCGGCCGTTCGGAAGGCTCCGGTTCCCGCCTCGTACTCAGCCTCGCGCTTGCGCTGCTGACGGGGTTTATCTCCGGCGTCATCACCCTCTTCATCTACGCTGCTGGCATCCTCCCGAGCGGCGGCGTCCTCGACCCTTTGCGCCTCATAGGCGATGCCAACCATCCGCCAGGAGCACCGCTCCTCGTGGCCTGGACCATCGCCCGCGACCTGCTGCCAGCAGGCCTCGCCGGGCTGTTCCTCTCGCCCCTGGTCGGAGGCACACTGCAGCGGCTCTACGCCGCCGAAAGACCACAGGAACAGAAACGCTACGAATTTTGAAAGGCTTCAGATGTCAGGTCACAGGCTTCAGCAATGGTTAGAGAAGGCTTCTCAGACGAGAGACGAGGCCAGCAACAAGAACCTGACGGCTGATGCCTGAAACCTACAATATGCTTACCAGCGCGGAGATCTTGCACTCTGCCAGGGTGTAGTCGTCGCGCCTGCTGGTGGCGCGGACCAGGTATTCCAGGCAGTTACTGCGGCAATCTACTTTGCCGCAGGGGATCTCGACCGTTCCAAGGTCCTCGACAATGCGAACCACGGGGTCGAGGTCGTCGCCTGGCGTCGCCTCCACGCGGCGTACGTACTCTCCCTCCTCGAAGTGCTTCCGCCCGTAACGAAAGACCGTCATGCGCAAATTGTACACTGGCTTGAAGCTGCGGGTCGCTTCGTCCCCAGCGATTCCGGGTACGATAAGGCTTCCCGCACGACTTGCTTTATGATTGTCTGTGCAGGCGAGCAGTACGCAGGAGGAGAGACTGAGGCGGACGTTAACGCGAAGAGAGTTTTTGAAGGTGTCTGGTGCTGGAGTGGCCGGGGCGTCGCTGCTCGCCGGATGCGAACGTGCGAACATACTCCCTAACCTCCCCGACAACAACCCGTCCGCGGACAGCACCACCAACGTGGTGCTGATCATCATGGACAGCTTGAGGAAGGATCACCTCGGCGTCTATGGCAACCAGAGGATCAAGACCCCCAACCTCGACGCTCTGGCGAAGGAGAGCCTGCGCTTCACCAGGGCCTACCCCGAGTCCGCACCGACGATCTGCGCGAGGAGGGCCATTCACACTGGGCTCAGGACCTGGCCTTTCAAGGACTGGCGACGTTACAAAGGCGTAGACGTTGGTCTGCAGGGCTGGCAGCCGATCCCCAACGACCAGGTCACACTCGCTGAGACCATGCGAAGCGCTGACTACGAGACGATGTTCGTCACCGACAACCTGCAGCAGTACGACGCCTCCATGAACTTCCATCGCGGCTTCGACGCCTACGACTTCATCCGGGGGCAGACCACGGACAGCTACAGACCACTCTATACCTGCCCTCCCGGGAAGGTCGAGCAGGCGCTGGTGAAGGAAGCCGTCCTGGGAACGGGAGGCAGGTCGTACTTCCAGCGGTACTTCGCCAACACGGCGTACCGCAAGTCGGAAGAGGACTGGTTCGCCCCGCAGGTCTTCACGCGGGCTTCCGAGTTCCTAAAGACCACCAGATCTGACAGGCCGTTCTTCCTGACCGTGGACTGCTACGACCCTCACGCGCCGTGGGACCCTCCTGAAGGGTACGCAAACATATACGATGGCGACTACGAAGGTCCCGAGCCCTTCGCGCCGGTCGACGGCAGCAGCGACTACCTCAGCGAGCGGCAAGTCCGGCGGATGAGCGCCCTCTACTCGGGCGAGGTGACGATGATGGACCGCTGGCTGGGGCGCTTTCTGGACAAGATGGAGGAGCTTGGCCTCTTCGAGAACACCCTCGTTATCGCCCTCTCCGACCACGGCGTCGCCCACGGTGAGCACGGCGTCGTCGGTAAGCTTCCGTCCACTCTATGGCCCGAGGTTACGGATATCCCGTTCCTCATTCGCCATCCTGGGGGTAAGGGTGCCGGCGAGACGAGCGACTACTACGCCTCCACCCACGACGTGGCCCCGACGATCCTCGGCTTCCTCGGGATCGAACCGCAGCAGGAGCTGGAAGGCCAGGATCTCTCCGTGATGCTCGAAGGCGGAGAACCCGAGGCGAGACCCCACTTCACGCTCGGATACCACGACCATGTCTTCACCAGGGACGAGAAGTACGCCATGATAAGCCGCAACGACGGGTCTGAGGCCAGGCTCTACGATCTGAGAAAAGATCCGGGCATGTACGAGGACGTCGCGGGAGATCTTCCCGACGTCGCGCGGCGTATGTTCGACGACTACGTCCTCGAAGACGCCGGAGGGCCGCTGCCCAGGTACTGATCGAGGTCCTGAAGTAGGGGACCACACTACACTATGGTTGGGCCGGCCTCCTTACGTCCAGGAGAGGAGTCACTGTCATGAGGATCTACATCTCGGCGGATATGGAGGGCGTGACGGGGGTGACGCACCCCCAGGACGTAATACCTGGCCGCTCGCAGTACGAGCGCTTCCGAAGGCTCCTGACCGCCGACGTGAACGCCGCCATCGAAGGCGCGGCTCAGGCCGACGCCACGGACTTTCTGGTCAACGAGGCCCACGACGGAATGCGGAATATCCTCCTGGAGGACCTCGACCCGCGGGCGGAGGTGATCGTCGGCCAGCGTAAACCTCTCTCGATGATGCAGGGCTTCGAAGACGCCGACCTCGTCTTCTTCGTCGGCTACCACGCCCGCGCCGGCACGGAGGGGATCCTGAGCCACACCTTCGACAGCCCTACCGTCGTCACGGGAGTCGGGTTGAACGGCGAACCGTGCAGCGAGGCGCGAATGAACGCGACGCTCGCCGGCCTCAGGGGTATTCCCGTAGGCCTCGTGACCGGTGACGACCTGGCCTGCGCGGAGGCGGAATCCCTCTACTCGGGTGTGCAGACCGCACGGGTGAAGACCGCCGTCGACCGCTACACGGCCCGATGCCTCTCACCAAAGGCGGCCAGGGAGCGCATCAGGGAGGCGGCCCGGCGGGCGGCCGGACGAGGAGACCTGGCCCCGTATGCGCCTGATCCACCCTACTCCTTCGCCATCGAGTTCGCGACCGCCAGCTCGGCCGCGAGCGTTCTCTTCTTTCCCGGCCTGGAGCGCGTGGACGACCGGCGTGTCTCCTGGAAGCACGAGGATTACGAAACGGCCTTCAAGATGTTCATCGGCGTCATGCGACTTTCCCGCGGCGACCCGGACTACGGTTAGGAGCGACCGTGAGCCTCACTTTCTACATCGTGGACGTGTTCGCCGAAGAGAAATACGCGGGCAACCAGCTCGCCGTCGTTCGTGGCGGCTCCGACTTGCCCGCTGAGACCCTCCGGAAGATCGCCCTGGAGATGAACTACTCCGAGACCACCTTCGTCCTATCGGAAAAAGAGGTCGAAGGCGGCTACGACGTCCGCATCTTCACGCCGGGCGGGGAGGTGCCCTTCGCCGGCCACCCAACCCTGGGTACGGCGTACGTGATCCAGCACGAGATACTCGCCAGCCCCGTAGAACGTGTCACCCTGAACCTGAAGGCCGGGAAGATCCCCGTGTCCTTCGGCGAGATTCTATGGATGCGCCAGCTCCCGCCCACCTTCGGCGCGACCCCGGACCCCGCCTCCGTCGCCAGCACCCTCAGCCTCGAGAGAGCCGACCTGGACGACCACTATCCCGTGCAGGAAGTGTCCACCGGGCTCCCTGCCCTTATCGTCCCGCTCGGGAGCCTCGACGCCCTGCAACGCTGCCGGGTGCACCACGACCGCTACGGCGATCTGGTAGAGAACATCGAGGCCAGAAACGTTCTGGTCTTCTGCCCCGAGCCGCACGAGAGCGCGGACCTGTCGGCCCGCATGTTCGCCCCCGGTATCGGCGTCTCCGAGGACCCCGCCACAGGAAGCGCCAACGGCTGCCTCGCCGGCTACCTCGTCAAACACCGCTACTTCGGAACCGACTCCGTTGACGTGCGGGTCGAGCAGGGGTACGAGATCGACCGCCCCTCGCTCCTGTACCTCCAGGCGGAAAAGAGAGGCGCCAAGACGAGCGTCCACGTCGGAGGCAAGGTGCAGATGGTGGCGAGGGGGGAGTTGCTGTGATGCGGACGGCTCGCGCAGACAGGAAACTAGCCGCTGGCGAGTACGTCGAGGTCGGGGCCGCTCGAGGGCCGAGTCTGTAGACACGCCGCTCCTCAGACCGTCCCCAGCCAGGCTCGAATCCGGAGAAAGTAACAGCCGAGTAACAAATCGCTTAAACCCCTTTCAAGGCCCTTTAATCGCCCGGTCCGGCTGCCATAGTCGCTGTCGTCTCCACTGGCGTCGTCGTCGGCCAGGAGGGACGGCGGGCGATCGAGCTCGTGTTCGGGGTCGCGGGCTTGCGGTCGCCGACCTTCTGGTGCTCGCCATCGGGACGGGGACGGTTCAGATCGGGATCGTCGTGGCCCTGGCCATGGCTGCTGCCATGATGCTCGGTGGTGGGACATTGCTCATCACCGAGGCCGGGGTCTCGGCGCTGCTGGCGATCACGCTCGAGCCTTCCACCACGGGTCTGGCGCCTGAGAGGTTTATCGACGCGTTGATCGGGAGCGGGGTGGCGCTCGCGGTCAGGGCGGTGTTCCCCAGCGACCCGAGGCACATGGTGGAGCGGACCGCGCACCCGATCTTCGAGGATCTCGTCGGCGCCCTGGAGGAGACGGTGGCGGCGCTGCGAGAGTGTGACCTCGGCCGGGCCGAGCGCGCCCTGCAGAAGGCACGCGAGATGGATGGACGAATGGGTGCTTTCAGGGAAGCGCTCGACGCCGGCTACGACACCGCAAGGCTCTCGCCGCCGCGCAGGCGGGCGCTCGGACAGCTCGGGCTCTACGCTACGGCGGCCGACCAGTTGGATCTGGCGGTCCGCAACGTCAGGGTGCTCGCGCGCGCCGCCGCGGCGATGGTGAGACCATCCGCGACCTCGCGCGGGCCGTGGAGACCCGCAAATTTGCCCTTGAAGCTGCCGGAGGGGCTACCGCCGTACTCTCGGAGCGTAACGACCTCAGGACCAGCATGCTGGTAGGCTAGGTCAGGTCGACTGCCGTGGATCTCCTGCGGGCTTCGGGCATGGGCTCGACCGAGGCCTTGGAGGCCCTGCGCGAGACCGCCAACCGTAAGACCGGGGAGCCGACGAGCCCGACCGTTTGAGCCGGTGAACCGTCAGGCCCCGGCGTATCGTGGACCTTCGACTGTGAGGCGGCTTGAGAGGCGCCTGAGGACGTGCTAGCTTTCCCTCTATCTTCCACGCCCGCCCGGCGGGCTCCGTCTCCAGGAGATGCACATGTCCGATGCCCATCCCACTCCAGGTAACCAGCCTCAGCCTTTGTCCTCCGCAACCGGAGATCTGCGGGGTCGTGTGGCGCTCGTGACCGGTGTCGGGAGGAGGGGGATAGGCTCCGCGGTCTGCAGGGCTCTCGCCACCCGCGGAGCCGACGTAATTCTCTCCTACTGGGGAGCTTACGACCGCGAGATGCCCTGGGCGTCGGACGAAGACGAGCCAGAGGCGCTGCTCGGGGAGTTGCGTGCCGCTGGCGTCGGGGCCGAGGGGGTGGAGATGGACCTCTCCGGGTCCGACTCAGCGCGACTCCTTCTCGATGCGGCCGAGGAGGGGCTAGGAAGGCCATCGATACTCGTCAACACCGCCGCTGTCTCCACGCGCGCCGGTTTCGAGGCGCTCGACGCCGAGACCCTTGATGCCCACTACGCCGTCAACGTGCGGGCCATGGCCCTCCTCAGCGTCGGCTTCGCAAGGCGGTATCCCGGCGGGCCCGGGGGTAGGATCGTCAACTTCAGCTCGGGGCAGTCGCTAGGGCCGATGCCGGAAGAGCTCGCCTACGTCGCAACCAAGGGCGCCATCGAGGCGTTCACCAGGACGCTCGCCGTCGAGATCGGGCACAAGGGCATCACGGTAAACGCCGTCAACCCTGGCCCCACGGACACGGGCTGGATAACAGAGGAGTTAGAGCGTGAGATCACACCGAAGTTCGCGCTCGGGAGGATCGGCGAGCCCGAGGACGCGGCGAGGCTCGTGGCTTTCCTGGCCGGTGATGAGGCGGCCTGGATCACGGGCCAGGTCATCCATTCCGAGGGCGGCTTCTTCCGTTCTTGAGCGGCATGCCGGGCCTCCTTGCGCTAACATTACGTCCTAAATGAAGGTTCCAAGAAAGATCCCCAAACTCTTCCGCGAACCGCCGAGGACGCTGTTCGACTATGTGCACTACGAGGCCTTCGAAGCGCCCGCCAAGGGGCCGCTGTTTTCGAACACCGTGTTCTACGCGCTCATGACGGTATTCGGCATCTCCCTCATGCTGACCGCGGACTGGTTCGGGCTTTTGCTCCTGAACTCAGAAGGCGTCTTCGGACGGATCGGCCCTCTCAACACCGTGCGCGTGACGGCTGTCCTGATGAGCGGGATAGCCGTCCCCTCGGCACTCCTGATGTTTCACTACAAGCGTCTCTACTCCTATACCTCTGACGAGAACATCTTCTTCGCCATCAGCTTCTCGCTCTCCTTCTTACTTGGCTCCCCCTGCCTCCTGACTGGGATATTTGGATGAGTAGACTACAGGCTTCAGGTATCAGGGCTCAGGATGGACTGGTTATCTAGTCGACTCTTGCCTTCGATGGGTCCTGCTGATGCCTGATGCCTCCATTCGCTTCGAGCGCGGCCTCTCCTCTCCCAACGAGGTCTTCGGCCCTGCTGGCGAGCCTTTTGCTCCTTACCGGCCCGTGCTCGAAGAGATGGGGCGGATGGGGCTTGAGGAATGGGGGCGGAGAACCCACAGGGCGCACAGGTGGTTGCTCGAGAAGCAGCGAGAATTAGGGATAGTCCCCGACGAAGGAATCCACCCCACAGATTACGTGCCCCGCATCTTGCCGGCGGCGGACTGGGCCATACTGGAGCGGGGGCTCACGCAGCGGATGCTCGCGATCAACGAGTGGCTCAGACGACTCGAGGCCGGAAAAGATGAGGTCGTCCCCGAGGAGGTCGTCGAGAGCAGCACCCTCTTCGACACGTCGATCCCGACCCGGTTCGGGGACGTCCCCAACCGGCAGATGGGCTTCGATATAGTCGCCGCCGAGCGTTCCGGCCGGAGTGGGGAGTGGAAATACCTCGTCATCGAGGACAACGCCAAGATGCCGGTCGGCATCGAGCCGATGAACATCCTCAGGGCAAGGACCCCCGATGTGCTACCCGAGTCCTATAGGTTGCTCCGGGTGAGACCTCTCGACGGGCTAATGGAGCGCTTCGGCGAGATCGTGCGTTCCGCTTCGCCCGAGCCAGACCCGACCCTGGCGATCCTCTCCACGGGGCCTCAAGACCAGTACTACCTCGACCACAAGATCTTCGCCAGCGATCTCGGGGCGATCCTGGCCGAGCGGCACGAGGTCGAGCTCGACCGCGCCGGAAGGCTCGTCCACAAAGGGAGCGGTCGCCGGATCGACGTGATCTACGAGCGCATCGAGGACGGCAGGATCTACGACGACATAGAGGGCCTGATCGAATCTCAGGCCAGGGGCCTGGTCGACGCCGTCTTCGCCCCCAACCTGGGCATCGCCGACGATAAGGGCGTCTATCCCTTTGTCCCCGAGATGATCCGGGCCTACCTCGGAGAGGAGCCGGTACTGGACAACGTCGAGACTTACTCGCTCGCCGTCGAGGAAGATCGCCGCTACGTCTTCGACCACTTCGACGAGCTGGTCGTAAAGAGCCGCAGCGGCTGGGGCGGCAAAGACGTCCTCATCGCTCCCGAAGAGGCAAAGGGGGACATCCAGGAGTTCCGCAAGCAGGTCGAAGAAAATCCTGTCGAGTACGTGGCCCAGGAGATGATAGATTTCTCGACCCACGTCCTCTGCGAGACGGACGAGGTCGGGGACGGCTTAGTTCTGCGCGACGCCCACGCCGACTACCGTATTCACGCCCTCGCCCCTGACGCCCAGACGATCGAGGTCGTACCAGGCGCCATGACGAGGGTAGCCAGCCCAGGCAGCAGACTGGTCAACGTCTCGAGCGGAGGCAAGATGAAAGACACCTGGGTGCTTCGCAGTACCTGAGTCAGCTCGACAACTCCGCCGCCATCAGCATCAGGCCGCCGTCAACGACGAACGAGGCGCCGGTTGCATAGGATGACTTCTCCGAGGCGAGGAAGGCCACCCAGGCGGCGATCTCGCGGGCGTGGCCGGGGCGTCCGAGCGGCAGGTTCGGGCGTTCTATGGTCGTCGGGTCCTCGTCCTCGGCGCCGGTCATTGGCGTGGAGATCTCACCAGGTCCCACGGCGTTGACCAGGATACCGTGCTCCGCGAGCTCCATAGCCATGACCTTGGTCAGGAGACCGAGGCCGCCTTTGGAAGAGCAATACGCAGAGGCGCCGACGCGCGGGACGTGCTCGTGGACGGAGGTGATGTTGACGATCCTGCCCCCGTTCCCGGCATCGACCATGCGTCGCGCGGCCCGCTGGGCGCAGAGGAAAGCCCCTGAGAGATTGGTATCTATGACCTGTTGCCACTCCTCATAGGGGAGCTCCAGGAACTCGCCCGTCGGATCGCCGGTACCGGCGTTGTTGACGAGCACGTCCACACCTCCCAACGAGTCGGCCAGATCGTCGATCACGTCCGCAGCACTCGGCAACTCCGTGAGGTCCAACCGCCGCACCTCGCCCCTGCGGCCTGCGGCCCGCACGGCTTCGAGCGTCTCGTTGGCCCCGGCCTCGTCTGTACGGTAGGTAATGCCGATATCGAATCCGTTCTCCGCCAGCTCCTTCGCCGACTCTTGGCCGATCCCCGAGTCCGACGCGGTCACTATCGCTACAGGGCTCATGCCCTCTCCTCTCGTTCGGAAGACTTGCCCACCCGCCTGTATGCCCCCGAACCGGGGGGTACAAACGGGGTCCAGTTGTTACAGGAGCGATTGATAGCGATCAGGAGCCGAGGTCGTCGGTGTCCTGTGAAGCGGAAGATCTTTGTCTTCTCTCAGAGAGAGTAGAGCGGGCGGCCCGCAGGACTCCGAGGCCGCCGTAGAGGGCGCCGGCAGCGGCCAGGGGCCAGGCGAGCAAGCGGGGGAAGCGGAGGCTGAGGAGGGAACCTCCGAGCAGGGCGCCGCTGGCAGCCGCTGCCAGGGCCTGTTCGTGGGTCTCCAGCGGATAGCCGCTCTTCTGGAGGGCCGTGCTGCCGACACGCAAAACGGTGGCCGATCCGCCAGAGCCGCTTCCCACGACGCCCCTTCGGACGTCGCGGTCCGGGGTCTGGATCGGGCGCTCTGGGCGCACCCTGGGGTGCGCGGCAGAGCCGGCTAGGCGGACCTCGCGGGCGTTGGAGAGGTCCTCCTCGAATAGCTGTTCCATCTTGGCGGCGAAGCCGGTGTCCTCGGCCACCAGGTCTATCTCCCAGTTGCCGACGAGGCTGGCAACGTTCAGGTTCGTAGAGCCCACCTTCGACCACCAGCCGTCGGCGACGAGGGTCTTGGCGTGGATCATGGGGCCGCCATACTCGAAGATGCGTACCCCGGACTCGAGGAACTGCCCGTAGCCCGTGCGCGAGAGCGCCCCGATCCAGGGCAG
>Ga0126307_10002147_pt1 | contig 13252 bp, 14 predicted proteins | sample Plot28_FD_89955 | JGI IMG/M metagenome (GOLD analysis project Ga0126307, IMG submission 89955) | Serpentine soil microbial communities from UC McLaughlin Reserve, CA, USA - Plot28 | ecosystem: Environmental > Terrestrial > Soil > Grasslands | place: USA: UC McLaughlin Reserve, Lake County...
ACGATCTCTCGGCCCGGAGCGCCAGCCCTGAGACGCAGGTGTGAGCGCCCGACGGCGCGTCTCTGGTGTTATGTTCGTCGTAGCAGGGCCGCAAAGGCCTCCTGCCGGCCTGTTTCGCTCAGGCCGCCGTGACGGCCCCCTCCTCGATGAAGGTGTCGATTTCCTCGGGGCTGAAGCCGTATTCGGCCAGAATCTCGCGCGTGTGCTGGCCGTAAAGCGGCGCGCCGGTACGGACCTTGCCGGGCGTTGCGGAGAACTTCACGGGCAGGCCCAGGGTTTTTACGGGTCCCAGCGTGGTGTGTTCCACGTCGACGACCATCTCGCGCGCCAGGGTTTGCGGGTCCGACAGGGCCTGCAGCATGTCGTTGACGGGACCGCAAGGCACTCCCTTTTCCTCGAGGAGGCGCAACCAGTGCGCGGCCGGCTTGGTGCGAAGGCGCTTGGCGAACTCCTCCTCGAGCTCGCTCAGATGAGCCATGCGCCCGGCGTTATCGCGAAACCGTGGATCGTCCGCCAATTCGGGGGCGCCGATCGCCTCCAGGGTGCGAAGCCAGTTCCTTTGGTTTGCGCCTCCAACGACGATCCAGCCGTCCTGCGCCTCGAAGCTCTGGTAGGGAGCGTTGAGCGGATGGGCGGACCCCATCGCGCGCGGAGCCTCGCCGGTCGCGAGCGCAATGGCGGACTGCCAATAGGTCTGAACGAGGGCCGCCTCGAACAGCGACGTCTCGACCCACTGACCTTCGCCGGTCTTCAGGCGGTGCGCGTAAGCCGCGAGGATGCCCATGGCGGCGAGGATCCCGGCCGTGATGTCCGACAGCGGTGGCCCGCATTTCGCCGGGCCGCCACCGGCTTCCCCGGTGAAGCTCATGATGCCGCTCATGGCCTGAGCGACGAGATCGAAACCGCGGCGGTGACTGTAAGGTCCGGTGCGGCCGAAGCCCGAGAGCGAGCAATAGATCAAACCTGGATTCTGGGTCTTGAGAGCATCGTAGCCGAAACCCAGGCGCTCCATCACGCCCGGTCCGAAATTCTCGACCAGCACATCGGCCTCGTGCGCGAGGCGTCGCAGAATGGTCGCTCCGGTCGGGGTCTTGAGGTTCAGGGCGATGCCGCGCTTGTTCCGGTTCATCATCAAAAACGAGGCTGCCTGATCGCCAACGGTCGGCGGGATCATCCGTCGGGTGTCGTCGCCGTCCGGCTGCTTCTCGACCTTGATCACGTCCGCCCCCATGTCGGCCAGCATCAGGGTGCAGGTCGGCCCCGCCATCACATGGGTGAGGTCCAGAACTTTCAATCCTTCCAGGGGGCCCATGTCTTCCTCTTTCGGATCGCCGTGCAGGGCGTCGGGGGACCAGGTCAGCCGGACGCCCGCGGCGTGTAGAACTCCTTGCCGGTCTCCCGCAGCACGACCTTTCCGCACCTTGCCCCGCGTGCAAGCCAGGTCCGATAGCGCGAGTTTCGGGAGCTTGACCTTTGGGAGCCGAAGAGGGGCGGACGAGTCTCGATCATGCTCGTGTCGATGGGATCGGGCATCGACGGGACTCCGCAGAAGCGCCGCGTTATCGACCGGTGAAGTTCGGCGCACGCTTTTCGAGAAAGGCGTCCATGCCCTCTTTGAAGTCCTGGCTCATGTAACACATCAGGATGAGGTCATCACCCTCTCCACGCGGGATCGTCGGGCGCAGGCGGCGTAGGGCCTGCTTGCAGGCCTGAAGCGTGAGCGGCGCATGTCCAGCAACCGTGCGGGCTAGGGCCTCGGCCCGTTCCAGCGCAGACGCGACATCGTCAACAACCTCGTTCACGAGCCCGATCGCCAGAGCTTCCTGGGCATCGATGAGCCGCGCGGTGAAGATCATCTCCTTGAGCCGCGCAGAACCGATAAGGTCGGCGAACCGTGAAAAATTCGACATGGACAGGCAGTTGCCGAGCGTACGCGCAATCGGCAGGCCGAACCTCGCGTTGCCGGCCGCGATGCGAAGGTCGCAGCAGCCCGCGATGCCGGCGCCGCCGCCCGTGCAAGCCCCTGCGATCGCCGCGATCGTGGGCACGCGACACTGTTCGAGGGCACCGAGCACCCGATCGATCCGGCCTTCGTACGCAAGAGCGTCGTCGGGACCCTTGAACGAGCGAAATTGCGAAATGTCCGTCCCGGCCGCGAAGGCCTGGCCACCGGCACCCGTCAACACCATGGCTCGGATGGCCCGGTCGCCGTCGACCGTGTCGCAGATCTCGGCGAGCCGCTCGTACATGGCAAACGTGAACGCGTTCCGCGCCTGGGGCCGATTGAAGGTCACAAAGGCGACCCCTTCGCGGACCGCATAGAGGATGTCCTCGCCGGTCGATGCGGTCTCGTTCATGGCAATTCAGCCTTCCGGCTGTCCCCCGGGGGTGAATTTTCGTCTCCTGGCTCGCTCGTTGCGGGCATGTTGCGGCACAGCCGATGCTCACCGGCCCTCGGCTCCTCGTGCCCAGTCAAGTCGAACCCTCGAGCGCGTGAACGAATGGATTCAAAATGGCTCGGATTCAAGAACTTTTTCGTGTTTATCGAGTCTGTTACGCGCTTCGCATCCAAGACCTGGAACGCGACGCCTCTCGAAACGGCAGGAGCGGCCGCGAGCGCCTGGCCGCGAGTATAATTGACGACCGACGACGTCGCAAAGGTCACCTTTTTTGCCCCGCACGCGCAGGTGATGAACCGGATCGGAGGAGAGCGCGGCTGGCCGCCGACGAGCCGTTCGCACTTCGATGCCGCGCGGGGCCCGCGGGGCGCGCTTTTCGTCGGCAGCCCGGCGCAAGTCACGGGACAAGATCCTCGCGACGCACGAGATCTTCGGGTTCGACCGATTCCTGATCCAGATGGCCATCGGCGTTCTCGATCACCTCAAGCTGATGAAGGCGATCGAGATCTTCGGGACCAAGGTGGCGCCGGACCTACCCAGGGCGGTTCCAAGCTCGCGGCCCTAATGGTCCGGTAGCTTCGCTCAAGGTCGCTGAGCAGCCTTTGCGAAAACCGCACGGCGGCCCGCTTGTTCCGGGCCGAGCCTGGCACAGAATAAGCCCGGGGTGCTCCGGACCCGCGATCGAGCGACATTTCGGCGGGTCTTCCACGGATGAGGTCGTGGCACCGGCCCAGGAGTTCCTCCAGGAGGCGTTCGCGCCATGCTGCGGGAGCAGCATGGCGAGCCCAAAGGGAGGGCAGGAGATGGATTTCGTTCGGTTCGGCAACACGGGCCTTAAGGTGTCCCGTCTATGTCTCGGCTGCATGACCTACGGCGATCCTGGCTGGCGCGAATGGGTGCTCGACGAGGAGGCAAGCCGCCCCTTCATCCGGGATGCGATCGAAAGAGGCATCAACTTCTTCGACACGGCCGACATGTATTCGGTCGGGAGGAGCGAAGAAGTGGTCGGCCGCGCACTGAAGGAGATGGCACCTCGCGACGAGGTCGTCATCGCGACCAAGGTGTTCAACCCGATGGGCCCCAAGCCCAATCAGCGGGGCCTGTCTCGCAAGCACATCATGGAAGCGATCGATGCGTCGCTCAAACGACTCGGGACCGACTACGTCGACCTCTACATCATTCACCGGTTCGACCCCGACACGCCTGTGGAGGAAACCATCGAGGCGCTCTCGGAGGTCGTGACAGCGGGGAAGGCGCTTTACATTGGCGCCTCGTCGATGTGGTCGTGGCAGTTCATGAAGATGATCGGCTTGCAGCGGGCCAACGGCCTCGCGGCCTTCGCCTCGATGCAGAACTACGTCAACCTCATCTATCGGGAGGAGGAGCGAGAGATGCTCCCGCTTTGCCGAAACGAAGGGATCGCGGTCACCCCTTGGAGCCCCCTGGCACGGGGTTTTCTCGGGGGCAACCGACCGAAGCAGGGCGAGGTGACGGTCCGCGGGCGGACCGACAGCTACATGGATGCGCTCGGAATGGGCTCCGAGCAGGATTATTCCATTGCAGAGCGGGTGTCCTCGGTCGCCGAGCGCCTCGGCTGCAAGCCGGCCCAGGTCGCGCTCGCCTGGGTGCTCGGTATTCGGGGCGTGACCTCGCCGATCGTGGGCGCATCGAAGCCTCACCATCTCGAAGATGCCGTCGGCGCTCTGCGTATCGAGCTCGATGCGCAGACAAGGGCATATCTCGAGGAGCCGTACGCGCCGAAGAAGGTCTCGGGACACGCCTAGGCCGTTCAGGGCGGGTTCGGGCGAAGGATAGGAGATCATCTTGGCCAAGCGGGACATCGAGATTCGAACCGACGACGGGCGGGCAAGGGCCGGTCTGTTTTCACCGGACCGCGGCGGCGAATCCTTGCCGGGCGTGATCCTCTACATGGACGCGTTCGGACCGCGGCCTGCGCTCGAGGCGATGGCCGAACGCCTTGCCCGCGAAGGCTATTTCGCGTTGTTGCCGGACCTATTCTACCGCCACGGCACATATGGCCCGTTCGATGCCAAGACGGCCTTCTGGGATCCGACGACCGGCGGCGAGATCCGTCGAATGATCCAGGCGACGACCCAGGACATGACGCGACGCGACTCCGCGTCCTTTCTCGACGTGCTGACGAACGCGGGCGCGACTGGGCGGACCGGCGTGGTGGGCTACTGCATGGGCGGCGGGCGGGCGCTCACGGCCGCGGCCGCCTATCCGGACCGGGTCGCGGCGGCTGCCAGCTTCCACGGCGGGCATCTCGCGACCGATGCGCCGGACAGCCCTCATCGGCATGTCTCGAGGATCAAGGGGCGCGTGTATGTCGGCAGCGCGGGTGTCGACGACAGCTTTCCGCCGGAGCAGTCGGCCCGGCTCGCGGAAGCGCTCCGCACGGCCGAGATTGACTCCGTGATCGAGAACTATGTCGGGATGTCCCATGGCTGGGCGGTGCCCGACCATCGGGTGTTCGACGAGCGTGGAGCGGAGCGTCACTGGAAGAGATTGCTGACGTTCTTCGAGGAGACCCTCCCCTGAGTCAGGTCTCGGACCGCACTCCGACCGAGCCTTCGATGGCCCGTCGCGCTTGGACGATATCGCCGTTCGGGGCTCGCGCGACGCGACGTGACAGGAGTTGGACGGACCGGACACGGCCGCGACAACGGGAAACCGCCGCGAGCGCAGACTTCGTGGTGGGAGAAACGCTCGTGGAACTCTTGCCGGAAGACCGCTGTTTCAGTTGGTCAATAGGAGCAACGAGATGAGCCGTGGATTTCCATCGATGACGGCCCTTTTGGGCCTTCTTGCCATCGCGGGCTATCAAAATCGCGACAAGCTTGCCGAGATGCTCGGATCGGGTGCCGCGAGCGGTCCCGGGCGACCGGGCGCCGGAGGTGGCCAGCAGCAGGGCGGCCTCGGCGGGCTGCTCGGTGGCCTCGGTGGCCTCGGTGGCCAGCAGCAGGGCGGCCTCGGCGGGCTGCTCGGCGGTGTCGGCGGGGCCGGGGTGGGCGGCCTTTTAAGCGGCGGCCTTGGGGAGCTGGTCGAGCGCTTCCGGCAAACCGGCCATGGCGAGGTCGCGGACTCCTGGGTAGGCACCGGACCGAACCGAGAGATCGCCCCGAACCAGCTCGAGCAGGCAATCGGGCCGGACGTCCTCGCCACCCTCTCGCAACAGACCGGTCTGTCCCGCGAGGAACTCCTGTCGAGGCTGTCGCGAGACCTGCCCCAGGCCGTCGACAAGTACACGCCGGAGGGTCGGATCCCGAGCGAGAGGGACTCCCCGACGGTTTAGAACTGCGCGGCGATAGCGGGCCCGCGGGAGGAGGGGGCGGCCTCCCGGACGCGTTCTTCGAAAGCCGTGTCCCGCGCCCGCTGGGTGGCTGCGGTGTCGCGCCCGCCGCCGCCCGGCCTCGCCGGCGGACCGGTGGCGTACGAACCGAATTCAGCCTCAGTTCTGGTATTGGAGGAACGGGACGCCCCGGCTCAGCGCAGGGATATCGGATGCCACGCCGGCTGTACTCGGTCGCTTCGCTCGTCTTTGCCGTGCTCGTCGCGATGGCGACCGCGAGAGCATCCGAGGCGACCCACTTCGTCGACCTCGCCCCGGATCACCTGCGTCTTCTGATCGCATCGCCCCAGGTGATGGTCACACGGACGGAGAACGGGTGGGACGCGTATTGCCGCTGCCCCGTCGTGCTTCGACCCCATGAGATTCCCTCGTCCGTAAAGGACGCGATCGTCGCGGTCGAGGACAAGCGCTACTTCGACCACGGCGGGGTCGATCTCGTGACCCTCGTGTCGGTCCTGAAAGGCGGGTTCGCCCGGGGCGGCAGCACCATCCCGATGCAGCTTCTAAAGAACCTCGTCTTCCACGACCTTCAGCATCGCGACATCCTGAGCCGCCTGGAGCGCAAGGGAGCCGAGCTGTGGCAGGCGGGCAGCTTCGACGAAGCAGTCGGCAAAGACCTTCTGCTTGCCGCCTATCTCAATCAGGTCGAGTTCGGCGGCCGCGACATCGTCGGGCTTTACCGCGCCGCCCGTCACTATTTGCGCAAGGAGCCGAAGGATCTCACGCTCTACGAGGCCGCCATGCTCGCCGGCATGGTCCAGGCTCCGGCGCGCCTCAATCCGTTGCGAGAGGCCACGAGGGAGCGGGCCCACGAGCGCGCGCAGCTCGTTCTCAGGCTCATGGCCGACCAGGGCAAGATCACGGAAGAGCAGCGGCGCCGGGCCATCCAGCAGGGGCTGCGCCCAGGGATTCTGCCGGAGTTCAACATCAAGGCCCAAGCCTTCACGGAATGGGTCGTCCAGAACTGGGGCGCGAAGCACGTCCGTGTCGGCGAGACGATCCGCTTTTTCGTCACCCTCGACCCGCGGCTGCAGAACCTGGCGGAGCTTCACCTGCAGGATCTCGTGGCGGAGGGTTCGGTTCCATCGGACTACGATGCCGCCGTCGCGATGATGAGCGGCAGCGGACAGGTCCGGGCGATGGTGGGTGCGGTGAACTGGTCGCAGCGCCAGTTCAACAATGCCGCGAAAGCAAACGTGCAGCCAGGCTCGACCGCCAAGCTCCCGCTCGTGCTCGCCGCATGCGAAGCCGGCAAGCGGCCCGACAGCCGCGTCTTGGACCTGCCGCTCGCCGGGGGCTGGCCGGCCAACGGAGCGGTCGGGTACCGGGGCGAAACAACTCTCAAGGAAGCGATCGCATCCTCTCGGAACGCCGCCGCCGTCCGTCTCACCCAGGAGCTCGGCCCGAAGACCGTCGCGCAGGTGAGCCGCAGCCTCGGGATCGATCCCGGGCCGAACCCGGATCCTGCTTTCGTTCTGGGCACCTTCTCGACGAGCCCGCTTACGATGACGTCCGCCTACGCGGCAGTCGCCAACGGCGGATTCGCCGTGACACCCATCGGAGTGCTGGCCGCGGTCGACGGGCGCGGCGAGATACGGGCCAACTACCTCGATCGGCCCCGGACCAGGGTTCTCTCGCAGCGCTGCGTCGAGCAGGCACGAGAGGTCTTGCGCGACGTCGTCCAGAACGGCACAGGCCGCGGTGCCGCCCTTCGTCGGGGTCGAGCCTACGGAAAGACGGGAACGACGACCGGCAATGCCGATGCCTGGTTCATCGGGTGGAGCGAGGGCCGGGTCTTGGGGATCTGGATGGGACGGCGCCGCGACGCCGAGGGAGGAATTCCTCTTGCGGGGAGCGGCCCGCCTGCAAGGCTTTTTCGCCGAATCCAGGACGCTGCGCTCGAAGAGGACGAACGGCGTCGTCCGAAAGGGATCCAGACGCGGACGGCAGGCCGCGGCGGTCCATCGGAGGATCTGCCGCGTGGCCCCGAAGGGCTCCCGAAGCCATCGGGCGCGCAGGCCGGAGAGGCCCCGCCGGCCAGGACCTCGCAGGTACCCCGGCCGCCCACCCGTCCGCGGAGCGAGGGACCGGGGAACACCTGACGAGCCGGTCCCCTCGAGTCACAAGGATCGAAGGAACGGCGGCACGCCCTCATCCGCGGCCGATGAACGGCATTTTGGTGGCCATCACGGTGATGAACTGAACGTTCGCTTCGAGCGGGAGGCTCGCCATGTAGAGCACCGCTTCAGCGACATGGGCCGGGTCCATGGTGGGCTCGGCTTTGAGCGAGCCGTCCGCCTGGGGGACGCCGCTCGCCATGCGCTCGGTCATGTTCGTCGCCGCGTTGCCGATATCGATCTGGCCGCAGGCGACGTCATAGGCCCGGCCGTCGAGAGAGGTCGACTTGGTCAGTCCCGTGATCGCGTGCTTCGTCGCCGTATAGGGGGCCGAGAAGGGTCTGGGAACATGCGCGGAAATCGAGCCGTTGTTGATGATTCGGCCGCCGCGCGGGTCCTGGTCCTTCATGAGCCTGAACGCCTGCTGCGTGCACAGGAACGGGCCCGTCAGGTTGGTGTCGACCGCGCCCCTCCACTGCTCGTAGGTCAGATCCTCGAGCGGAACCGCAGGGGAGAATATTCCGGCATTGTTGAAGAGGAGGTCGAGACGGCCGAAGGCATTTTTGACCTCATCGAACATGATCCGCACTGCGGCAGGATCGCGGACATCGGCGGTGACCACGAGCGTCTGCCGCCCTTCCGCCTCGCGCGCCGTCTGCTCGAGCGGCTCCCGCCGTCGACCTGCGAGTGCGACTGCATACCCGGCACGTGCGAGAGCCAGCGCGACCGCCTTCCCGACACCCGTTCCCGCGCCCGTCACCAAGGCCACCCGTTGCTGCGCCATGTTCGTGCTCCTCCCGACCAGTACCATTTCTCCAACACCCGAACGGATGGCACGATACCCCGTCGTGAGGGGCGGCGGGTGACAATTCGGCGTTGCGCCCCAGCTCAGAGGGGGCGCACTTCTCGGTGATCGGAGGCCTGCTGTGAGCGGTATCGTCGACGCGTTCGCCCCTGATCTCTTCGCCCGGCGTCGGGTCCTGGTCTCGGGCGGGACGAGCGGCATCGGCCTGGGGTGCGCGCGCGCATTCCGGGCCCTCGGAGCCGACGTGATCGCGACAGGCGCCACGGCGGGCGAGTGCGACCGAGCGCGCCAGGGCGCCGGCGGCGGGGTGGAATTCCGCGAGCTCGACGTCCGGGACGGGGCGGGCGTCGAGAGCCTCGTCGGGAGCCTGCCGGGGATCGATGTCCTCGTCAACGCGGCCGGGGTGATCCGGCGCGACGCGGAGCACGACCCGGCGGTCTTCGCCGATGTCGTCGCGATCAACCTCACGGGCGTCATGGCGGTGTGCTCCGCGTCGAAGCCCAAGCTCGTTGAGGCGCGAGGCTGCGTGGTCAACCTCGCCTCGATGCTGACCTTCTTCGGCGGCCCACGCGCTCCCGCCTATTCGGCATCGAAGGGCGGCATCGGGCAGCTCACCAAGAGCCTGGCCGCAGCCTGGGCCGCAGAGGGCGTGCGCGTGAACGCGGTCGCGCCAGGATGGGTCGCGACCCCGCTGACGCAGCCCCTGCAGGACGATCCGGAGCGAAGCCGGCCCATTCTGGCGCGGACGCCGCTCGCACGCTGGGGCACGCCCGAGGAGGTCGCGGGCGGCGTCCTGTTCCTCGCCTCGCCGGCGGCCCGGTTCGTGACCGGCGCAATCCTTGCCGTAGACGGAGGCTATCTCGCGACGTGATCGTTGCCACGAACCCGGAGCACACCATGACCCACCGCGAACCGCGACCCGTGGACCCCCTACCGAGGCCGGCAACCGCAGGACTGGAGCACACCATGACCCAACACGATGCCTGCACCGCGAACCGCGACCCATGGACCCCCTACCGAGGCCGGCAACCGCAGGACTCGCCCCCTGAGCTCGTCGTTCCGAACGCGGTCCCGACGGACGAGCGCATCTGGGTGCCGCTTGAGGACAGCGTCTGGTTCCGACCCCTCCTGCTCGCGGCCTCCCGCGGCTATTGGGTGAACCTGTTGCGGGTACGCAGGTCCGGCGTTCTCTCGCGTCATCGGCACCGCAGCCGGTGCACGCCTTCGTCTTGCGGGGCGAGTGGCGGTATCTCGAGCACGACTGGGTCGCGACGGAGGGTTCCTACGCCTACGAGGCCCCCGGCGAGACGCACACGCTCGTGGTCGACCCCCACGTGGAGGAGATGATCACGCTGTTCCAGGTGAACGGAGCCATGATCTACGTCGACCCCGACGGCAGAGCCCTCGGCTACGACGACGTCTTCACGCGTATCGAGAAGTGCCGGTCGCACTACACGACCAACGGACTCGGCGCCGGCTACGTCGACCAGTTCATCCGTTGAGTCTCGGCTTTTCCCCCGCGACGCGGCGAGCGCGGTCACGGTGGCCCGCCATGCGTAGCGTCTTTTCAGCTGCCGGGCACGACCCGCCTCGCCTTCGGCGAGCGGCGGAAGGCCCGCAGCAGAGGGACGACCCAGACGAGCACGGTCGCAACGCCGAGCGCTCCGGAGATCGGTCGCTCGAAGAAGGCGACGAAGCTTCCATCCGACTTGATCATCGAGGTGACGAAGTTCTCTTCCAGCATCGGCCCGAGCACGATGCCGAGAATGCACGGCGCGACCGGGATGTCGTTCTCCTCCATGAGGAAGCCCAGCACCCCGAACACCAGCATCACCGCGACCCCGAAAGCCGAGTTGTTGATCGCAAAGGCGCCGACGATGCAGAACATCAGGATGCAGGGCATCAGGATCTCGCGCGGGATCAGCAGGATGACCCTGGCAGCCTTGATGGCGGCCCAGCCCAATGGCACCATGACGATGTTGGCCAGGATGAAGATGATGAACACAGCGTAGATGTATTCCGGGTTGTTCATAAAAATCGTTGGGCCGGGATTCATGTTCTTGAGGTACAGCACGCCGATGACGATCGCCGTGATGCTGTCGCCTGGGATCCCGAAGACCAGCGCGGGGACCCAGGCGCCGGCCAGTGCGGCGTTGTTCGCCGACGTACTCTCGATGATTCCTTCGACGTGGCCCTTGCCGAACCGGTCCGGGGTACGCGACATCTTCTTGCTGAGGGCATAGCTCACCCAGGCCGCGATATCGGCGCCGGATCCGGGCAGGATGCCGATGGCAGTGCCTACGATGTTTCCGCGAAGCTGCTGGCGCCAGTAGTGCGTCGCCATGCGCCCCCAGCCGCGAAAGAGATTGCCCATAACCTCCTGTGGCACCGCCTGCCCCTTTGGGGCGATCACGAAACGGAACACCTCTGAGACCGCGAAAAGTCCGATCATCGCGGCGATGAAGTTCACGCCGCCGGTCAGTTCGGTATTCCCGAACGTAAAGCGCGGCACGCCGGCCGGGTTGTCGAGACCGATGGTGGAGACGAACAGCCCGAGGAACAGGCTCAGCAGGCCCCTCACCTGCGACGAAGTCCCGACGAACACTGCGCAAGTGAGGCCGAGCAAGGCCAGCCAGAAGTATTCGAACGAGCTGAAGCGCAACGCGACTTCGGCGAGGGCCGGTGCCGCCACGATCAGCACGAAGGTGCCGAATAGGCCGCCGAGCGCCGAGAACAGGAGGTTCGCACCGAGCGCGATCTCCCCTTCGCCGTTGCGGGTCATCGCATAGGCCTCGTCCGTATACGCCGCCGAGGCCGGGGTACCGGGGATTCGCAGCAGCGTTCCCGGGATGTCGCCGGCGAAGATCGCCATCGCGGAGCACGTCACCATGGCTCCGACGGCCGGCACGGGGTCCATGAAGAAGGTGACCGGGACGAGCAGCGCTATCGCCATCGTGGCCGTGAGGCCGGGAATGGCGCCGACGACGAGGCCGAACAAGGCGGCAATAAGGATCGTCACCAGCACCGACGGCTGGAAGACGAGGCCAAGGGCTGTCTCGATCGCGTTCATGACATCATCGTCATCCGAGCCCGAAGAGCCCGAGCGGCAGTGGCACGCGCAGAAGCCCCGCGAAGGTCTGCTGGATGAGCAGGGTCGCGGCGAGCGCGACGGAGGCCGCAACCCACCAGCGAACGCCCATGACGATCAGGAACACCAGCAGGATCAGGATCGAAGTTACCACGAATCCGACCACCTGCGCGGCCAGGATGTAGGCGAGGATCAGGGCGAACACCGTCGCGAGCTTCGCCCAGGCGTGGTGGCTGCGAGCCCAGGTGTTCCAGGTCACGGCACCCTCCCAGTGCCGCACGCCGGAGGCGAGCAGTACGAGACCGCAGCCCCCGAGCCCGAGGGCGATCAGCATGGGGAAGACGGCGGCGCCGTACTCCTGGCCGGGGAGCGCGGGGAGCGTCCTCGCGTAGGCGAACATCGCGATCGCGCCTACGAGAAGCACCGCACCGATCAGGGAGTCGTTGACGCGCATGCGCGGACGCTCCGGTTATTTCGCAAGCCCGACCTTCTTCATCACCGCTCCGAGATCTTCGTCGCTCTTGGTCCAGAACTTCAGAAAGTCGTCGCCTGCGGCGAACTTCACGCCGAATCCGCGCTGGCTCATGAAGTCCGCGTATTCCTTTCCCTTGTAGATCTTGTCCAGAGCCTCGATGAGCCGCTTCGAGACGTCTCCCGGCATGTCCTTCGGCCCGACGATGCCGCGCCATGCCCCGATGGCCCATCGACTCGATGTCTGCTCCGCAAGCGTCGGAACGTTCGGGAAGGCGGGGTTGCGGTCCTGGTCCATGATGGCGATGCTTTTCACGCGGCCCGCCTCGATGAGCGAGCGCGCTTCGGGGAGGGAGCAGGGAACGATTTCGACACCGCCCGCCACGAGATCCTGGAGCCCCGGCGCGGCGCCTTGGCTCGGCACCCAACGGACCGTGCTCGGATCGACGCCCAAGCTGTCGAGCATGCCCGCGATCCCCAAGTGCCAAATGCCGCCTTGGCCGGTGCCGGAGGCCTTGAACTTGCCCGGGTTCTTCTTGATGTCGTCGACGAGGTCGTTCACCGTCTTGTAGGGAGTATCGGCGCGCACCTGGACGCCCGCGGGATCGAGGTTCATCAGCGCCAGCGGGGTGTAATCCTTGTAGCTGCGCTGGGTTAGACCCTGCCAGTGCAGCATGCCGATCTCGACCGTCGCGAGCCCGATCGTGTAGCCGTCCGGCGCTGCGGATGCGATCGCCTCATGACCCACGACGCCGCTGCCCCCGACCCGGTTCACGACGTTGACGGGCTGGCCGAGCTCTTTCTCGAGCAGGGATCCGATGATGCGGGCGGTTGCGTCCGTGCCGCCGCCGGCTGCCCAGGGAACGATGATGGTGATCGGACGCTCCGGATAGGCAGCCCTCGCGGATTCGCCTGCGGAAAGAAGCGGCAGCGCAGCACCGAGGGCCAATATCTTCAGGAATGCCCGACGCAGCATCCTATCCTCCCTGTTCAACGACC